>Ga0187819_10001613_pt1 | contig 11693 bp, 13 predicted proteins | sample NC_wetland_sal_i_15_FD_132411 | JGI IMG/M metagenome (GOLD analysis project Ga0187819, IMG submission 132411) | Wetland sediment microbial communities from Neuse River Estuary, North Carolina, USA - SO4_4 | ecosystem: Environmental > Aquatic > Freshwater > Wetlands > Sediment | place: USA... | reverse complement strand
GCATACAGGGAACGGCTGAGCTTCAGAGACGGGTGTCGGAATGTCCCAAAAGACCGCCAAATTGACGTTTTGGGGGGTGCGCGGCTCGACCCCTACGGTGGACCGAAGCACCTGGCGGTATGGGGGCAATACTCCCTGCCTCGAGTTTGTTTCCACCGACGGCAAGCGCTTCATCCTGGACTGCGGCACGGGTTTGCGCCATCTGGGGCGGCGCTACATGGAATCGCTGGGGGACGCGCCGCTGGAAGCGGTGGTTTTGGTGACCCACTACCACTGGGACCACATCCAGGGGCTGCCGTTTTTCTTCCCTTTCATCCACGAACAGAATCGTTTCCACTTTTTCAGTTTTCAATCGAAATACCTGGGCAAAGACAGCCTGAAGTGCGTGCTCCAGACCCAGATGGCTACTCCCTACTTCCCCGTGGACATCAGCATCTTCCATTGCAAGCGCGAGTATGCGGAGATCGCCGGCGGCGACTCGATTCAATTCGGGGACACCCGCGTCACCACGCAGTGGCTCAACCATCCCCAGGGCTGCCTCGGTTTTCGCCTGGAAACTCCCGCCGGCATCATCGTCTACGCCACCGACAATGAACCTGGCGTGCCGGAAATGGACCGTGACCTTCGCAAGCTGGCCGAAGGCGCGGACATCTACATCCACGACGCGCAGTACACCCCGGAGCAACTCCGCACCTCGCAGAAAGGCTGGGGACATTCGACCTGGCTGGAAGGCATTAGCGTGGCCCGCGACGCCGGCGCGAAAAACCTGGTGCTCTTCCATCACGACCCGGATTCGAGCGACCGCGGCGTGGACGCCATCCTGCGCCAGACCCGCCAGCAATACGCCAATGCCTGGGCCGCCTCCGAGGGCATGGTCATGACGCTCGACGAGCGCCGGATGGACGTGGTGATGCGCGACAGCCGCGCCGGGCAGCGCCGCGAAGGCTTCTTCCGCGCCACCATCGTCGGCTACACGGAGGAGGGCCGCGCGTTCCAGGAAGAGACCATCATCCGCGACCTCACGCTGCACGGCGCGCTGCTGTACCTGGAAAACACGCCGCGGCTCCAATCCGAGCTTCAGGTGATGATGGAAGCCCCGGTGGACGAATTGCACCCCGACGGCCGCATCCCCCTGCGCGGCTACGTGGTGCGCCGCGAACCCGCTTCCGACGAGAACCGCAATGCCGTGGGCATCGTGTTCGCCGAAGAAGTCGAGCCCGACCGCACCAGCGGCTGAGTCTGCCAGTCCTCGCGGCCCATCTGGTCGCCGCCATTCCGCAAACATTTTCCTGCAACTCCGGTACAATCGGGCCGTCGGAGCGAGATGGGGTTGAGGGAAGCGCGGACCGATTCACCTCTGCACCGCCGATCCCCGCGGGACTGCAATTCAAAGGAGGACATTTATGAATACTGAGGGCATACGCCGGGCCACGATTTGCCTGGCGCTGCTGCTGTTGGGCAGTTTGGCAATCGCAAACCCACCGGAAGGAACCTACCGTCTGCTGAACAAGTACTCTTTCGGCGCGGCGGAGGGCAGCACTCGCGAATACTTTGACTACATCACCGTGGATTCTGCCGCGCGGCGCGTGTACCTCTCGCACGGCACGGAAGTCAAAGTGATTGACGCGGACAATGGCCGTCTCATCGGAAACATCACCGGCCTGAAACAGGTGCACGGAATCGCCGTGGCCGAGGAGTTCGGCCGCGGATTTATCAGCGACGGAGCGCAGGGCAAGGTGATTTTTTTCGATTTGAAAACCTTGCAGGTAACCGGCGAAGCGAATGCAGAAAAGGACGCGGACTGCGTGATTTACGATCCGGCGTCGAAGCAGGTCTTTTCCATGAATGGCGACAGCCACAGCTCCACGGCGATCGATGCCAAGAGCGGGAAAGTGGCGGGGACCATCGCACTGGGCGGCGCTCCCGAGTTCGCGGTGGCCGATGGCAAAGGAAAGATCTACGTGAATCTCGAAGACAAGAACGAGGTGCTGGCCATTGATTCCCGCACGCGGACGGTCGAGTCGCGCTGGCCGGTAGCGCCCGCTGGAGGGCCCACCGCGATGGCCATGGACGCGAAGCACCGGCGGCTGTTCAGCGCGGGCCGCGATCCCCAGATGCTGGTGATGATGGATGCCGAGAATGGAAAAGTCATCCAGTCATTTCCCATCTCGGCGGGCGTGGATGCCGCCGCGTTTGATTCCGAGACAGGTTTGCTGTTCGTTTCCACCCGCGAGGGGATGATCCACATCTTCCATGAAAACTCGGCCGAAAAACTTAGCGAGGTGGAGACCGTGAAAACCGAGTATGGAGCCAAGACGATGGGGCTCGATACCAACACCCATCATGTGTTCGTGGATACGGCGGATTTCAGCCCGGCCCCGGCGCCCACCGCGGAGCACCCACATCCGCGACGAGCGGCAATCCTTGGGACTTTCCGGGTGCTGGTGTACGGGCGCTGAGAGCGGTGAGGATTCAGGAATAGGCACGTAGCAGAGCCGGAGCCCTTTACCGGATCGGGAAGAGCACAAGCATCGCATTGTTTGCCAGCTCCATCCGTTGTGCGAGGCTGCCCTCGCGCCAGGCAGGGGCTTCTCCGCCCGGCTCCCGCGTGGCGGCCTTCGATCTTGATTCCGGCGGACTTTTCCCTGCTATAATCCCCGCCACTCAGACCCATTTCCCAGTCTGTCTCCGGCCACAGGAGGCTGCCATGGCTGCAAGTTCTGCTTCACCTACTTCTGAATTGACTCTGAACATCGAAAGGACGCCGGATCAGAGCATTGTGCATTGCTCGGGCAAAGTTACGGCACGATCCTCCGAGCAACTACTGAACGCGGTGCGTCCACTGATTCCCGACTCGAAGCGCGTGGTGCTGGAGCTCTCCCGTCTCGAGTATCTGGACAGCTCCGGCCTTGGCGCGGTGGTCCGGTTGTGGATGACCGGGAAGAAGGCCAACTGCGAGCTGAAGGTGGCGAACCTTACCCCGCGCATCAAGGACCTGTTCGTGCTCACGAACATATCCTCCATCTTCGAGGGCGGCGAGCACTTCGGCATGTAGAGGGAGAGGCGGCCGATTCCGGCGAGAAGTCCGGACTAGGCGCCGCCAGCGGCCCGCGAGGCCTCCGCGAGGGCAGGCCGGAGCGTGAGCCAGTCGGTCCGCACGGTATCCCATTCCTGCGTCAAGAAGCCGTAGGCCTCCAGGAAATTGCGGATTTGCGGCCGCTGCCAGCCCGCGATCTTTTCCAAGATGGGGACGAGCACGACAAGGGCACTGTTCCCCAGCACGGTACGCTGCGCGATGTTGGCCACGCGCCTGGACTCTGAAACCGAGATGGTGAAGCCGTCGCGCGCATTGACGTGCAACATCACGTGGATGTCGGAACTGCCGTCGCCCGCGTAGATCACGTGGTCCGGGCCGATCTGCTGGTTCTGCTGAAGCTGGTCGAGAACGGTCACCTTTCCATAGCCGGCCGTAGCCCGCAGGATCGTGTCGATCTCGCCGGAACTCTGGTAGCTGAATTCCGTTCCGTAAATGCGAGCGGCGGGCACGATTCCTTCGAGCGCCGATTGGATCACCTCGACGGGAGCGGCCGAGAGGATGGAAAATTCGAAGTGATAACCCTCGATGCCGTGGTCGAGAATTTCGTACAGCAGTCCGATGTCGTCTTTGAGGCGAATGCGCTTCCCCACTTCGTAGAGGTGTTCCCGGCGCACGCGCGAATGGAATTCGGGGTCGTGGAGCAACAGGTAGGCGAGCTCCGCCCCCTGCTGGACCAGGTTCAATTTGGCCATGCCGGCGGCCTTGCGCTCGAATTCCCCGGTCGGAATTCCAATGATTTCGCTCAGAACGTAGCCCGAGTCGTTGAAGGTCAACGTCTGATCGAAGTCGCTGGCGAATAGATAGTTCTTCATAAGCGTCTCACTCATGGATTCCAGCTACCATCCTATGTCAGGGATGAATTGCTGCAGCGTTAAAGATTTGTTGCTATGAATCGCTGAATCTATTAGATGCGGGAGGAAGGGAGAAGGAGGCACGGCGGTTGCCGTCAGCGCTTTTGGGCGACGAGCGGAAGTGCAGAACTTCTTGAGATTCAGCCGCTAGGGCTTCAACCCCGGCACCTCGCGCATGCGCGCGAAGGCGCGGCGCACGTGCGGGATGGTGATGGAGCCGCCCACGACGAGCGCCACATTGAGCGCGTCAATCACCTCGGCGCGCTTCCACCCCACCTGGCCGCAGCGGACCACGTGGTAGGTGATGCAATCGTCGCAGCGGAGCACGCAGGAAGCCACCAGACCGAGCAGCTCCTTGGTCTTCGTATCCAGCGGGCCGGGCTCGTAGGCCTGGTGATCGAGCGCGAAGAAGCGCTTCACGCCCAGATGGCCGCAGCCCAGGATCTCCTCGTTCATTTCCGCGCGAAATTTATTCCAGTCGTTCAGGGAATCGGTCATGGGTGTTACCGCCTTGGCGCTCCGGGATCGGACACAGGCTGAAGCCTGTGCCACATGGGCCGAGCGAGCCGCAAAGATACCCGAGGGAGGGCGGGCACGCAACGCGGACGGATGGGTGGCGGGGTTGTCGTGAGTCTGGGGCCGATGCGATACTCGCACCATGATGACGATCGAGGAATGCCGGCGCTTTTACTCGGAAGAGATACGATTCGCCGCCAACGTGCAATCGCCCGCGCTGGTGGAGGCGTTTGCGCGGGTGCCGCGGGAGGATTTCCTGGGCCCAGGCCCATGGGAGTTAGGCTCACCGGCATTGAGAGCAATGGCCTTGGGGGGCGGAATGGACATGTCGTACACGCGGGTGGAGGATGCGCGGCAGCTCTACCACAACGTGGTGGTGGCGCTCGACAAAGAGGGCGACATCCACAACGGCCAGCCCAGCGCGCTAGCGTGGTGGATCGGAGCGATAGATCTGCAGCCGGGCGAGCGCGCCTATCACCTGGGCTGCGGCGTTGGATATTACACCGCGATTATGGCGGAAGTGGTGGGGCCCGGCGGCAGCATTACGGGCTGTGAAGTGCAGCGGGAGCTGGCGGCGCGCGCGAAACAGAACCTGTCGCGCTACCCGAATGTAACGGTGACGGAGGGAGACGGCGCGACTTTCGATCCGGGTGAATGTGACGCCATGCTGATCAACGCGGGAACAACGCATCCGCTCCCGCTATGGCTGGACCGGCTGCGGGAGGGCGGCCGTCTGGTTGTGCCCCTGACCTTGGCGATGGCTCCCACACGGGGCGCCGGCGTAATGGCAAAGATCGTCCGCCAGGGCAGCGGATTTACGGCACAGGTGGTGACAGCGGTGGGCATCTATTCCTGCGCGAGCGCGCGCGATGCGCAACGCGAGCCGCTCATCCGCGCGGCCATCACCAGCGGGGCGCTGATGAAGATGAAGTCGGTGCGCCGCGACACGCACGAGCAGTCGGATACGTGCGTGCTGCACGGAGCGGATGTGTGCCTGAGCAGCGCCGAAATCAGATGACGGGTGCGGATGCTCGTGGTGCGGGGCGGCCTAGCCGGCGCTCGGCGCGATCGAGCGCGTGCGATCTCGCGGTGGCGGGCAAACGGGGCGCAGGCTGAAAGCCGATGCTACTTGCTAGAGGGCGGCGAGGGCTGCGGCTTCGTCGTCGTAGATGGACAGAATCGTGTCCAGGCGCACCATTTTGAGCGTTTGGCGGATCATCTTGGTGGGCGAGAAAATCACGAACTTCCCGCCGCTGCGGCTGACCGAGGTGAACGACCGTACCAGGGCGCCGATGCCCGAGGAGTCGAGCATGGTGACGCCCGAAAGATTGACGGCGATATTGCGATTGCCCGATCCGACCAGCTCCTGCACCTTCTCGCGAAGGGCCTGTTCGGACTCGCCGAGACGCACCGGGCCCTGAACATCCAAAATGGCGGCTTTGTCCGCAAAACGAACATTGAAGCGGGCGGCTTCCGACACGGCACCTCCTAACCCGCCCCGAAGCGGGGAGAGCAGTTTCACAAGCTACTCCAGAGAGGGCCGAAGAAGCAAGCGCAGCGTGCAAATGGCGGCGGGCGAGTTTCCGATACGCGGAGCGATCGCGGATAGGGGAATCGCCGAGGCGTGAGTAGAATGGCGGCGGCCGCGCTTTATGTGGACACAAGTCTTCTGGACGTACGTGGTGGGGCCGGTGGCGGCGCTCTTGCCGCAGCGGTGGAGGTACGCGCTGCCGGTGGCGGAGCGCGTGCACTGGGGGCGCGCGGCGGCAGTGAGCGGATTCGTGGAGCTGGCGGCTGCGATTGTCGGCCTGGGATATCAGTACATGCGGACGGTGGCGCCGACGATCGGCAAGGGAACGGAGTCGGCGATGCTGGGCAAGTTTGGAGGAGGAGTGACGGAGCATCAGATTGGCGGGGCGGCGCTCCTGGTGTTTGCGCTGCATCCGGTGACGTGGATGCTGGCGTACGCCTTCGGCGAAGGGGCGGTGCGGCTGTTTGGCGCGGCATTTACGGAGGACGTGCGCGGGACGTTTCCGCTCTACCTCCTGGAGCGCGTGATGTTCCTGGCGACGCATCCCGCGGAGGCGAGGCCGATGGCGCAGGAAGTGGGGCGGAACGTGGCGTCGATTGCCGAGACCGTGCGCGAGCGGGCCATGGTGGCGCGGCTGGAGGATGTTCCAGACGAACTCCAGTATACGCAGGCCGGGACGGAAGAATTTCTGGGGATCCGGGCCTGCCGGAGAAAAGATGACTGGGAACCGCCGAAAATCGTGCGCGTGGATGAGACCTACTACCGGTTGGAGGCGAGTTCGGTGGAGAAGGGGGCCGCGCGGCCGTTCCGGTATCGGTTGCGGCGGCTGGAGGCGGGAGTGCCCGGGAGAGGCGTGCTGCTCTACAAGAGCGGCGAGGCGATTGTGAAGCGGTAAGCAGCGGTCTTCTAGAGCGCTACAGATCAGGAGGCGAGCGGCCCGCGCAGCAGCGAAACACAGTTCGAATTCCGTGGCGCTTTTCCTGCGCTTGCAATTTCCGGGGCGGCCTGGGGGAGTTTTACTCGCACACTCCGCCGAGAATGCCGAATCCGCGTCCGGCTTGGAACGACAGGGTACAAGCGGAACCACCTGAGAGACGGATGGTCGCTAAGTACCAGGAGTAATCCTTGTCCGGAGCGAACGTGATGCCCCCTGAATTTTCCCCGCAGCAGTAGGGGCCGGGATGCGGCTTGTCGGGTGCGACGGTGATTCGGGCGTCGCGCAGCCAGCGCCGCGTGTGGTCCGAGAGAGGATAAGCCTTGGCCAGGTCTTCCCCTGTGAGTTGCAGGGGATGCGCGGCCTCCAGATTCGGGGTGCCGGGTTGGATTCTCTCAATGGCTTTGTGGGTTTCCAGGAATAGTGTCCACATCTGCTGCTGGGCGTGGTCCAAGAAGAGATAGAAGGCTGCCAAAGAAAAGCTGCACAGAAAAATGATGATGGCCAGAGGCACCAGACGCCGGACCACAAAAAGGGGGCTGTCCTGGAGCTGCTTCCGAAACAGCCGGTAACTTTGGATCGTGGCGAAGACCAACGTCGGAATCAACAAGACCAGTACAAACACCAGCGGCGGCAGGCCTGTGACGGACACGTAGGATTGCGAAACCGCCTTCGTGAAACTGAAATCCGAGAAGAAATCGAACCTCGAAAGAACGGGATGCATCAGCTCGCGTGCAACCCATTCGGCGCGCGAAGCAGCCAGAGCCAGGGCGATCATCACCGGAAAAACCCACAGCGCCGCCCGCACCGTTCCATTAACCGCAGAGGCGCACCAGAAGGAAGCAAAGCACAAGAGCGCCATCGCCAGCAGCCAAGCCATGACCGCGGCCGAGTGCTCAACCATAAAGGTCCACGCGAGGGAGTGTCCGCCGGCCATCAGCACCAGGGTGGGAAGCAGCGCCGGACAGACCACACCCGCGAACATGGCCATGACCAGCTTGATCAGCCACTGACGGAGAGCCGGCACCGGCAGGGTCATGTGCCAGGAATGCGTCCCCGAGGTTCTTTCTTCCCCCAGCGAGAGGGCTCCGGCCAGAGCCGCAATCAAAGGAATGAGCCCAAGCACCATGAGCACCATGGCTACTGCGGCTCCGGATGAGCGTTCGATTGCGCGACTGTACACGGGAAGACAAATCCATGCAGGAATGGCCAGCAGGGAGATCAGCCAAACCGGGCGGAGCAGACGAAGTTCCTTGCGGATCAAGTTGAGAACCGGCTCTGTAGGCCGGCAGCGAAACCATCCGGTCAGGGCTCGAGGCATCACGTCCGGTCCGGCCATCAAGAGATCATCACCGGCGATTGCTCCCGTCACCTGAAACCGTGCAAACATTCGCCGGCCAAGCCAGAGCATCACGCCCGCGTAACACAGGAGGACGGAGGCGGCGGCCCAGTGAGCGGTAGTGGTTTCCGCTGGCGAGAGATGTGAGATTCCGGGAAACCAGTACGGCAAGTTGATTTTGACGATCAGGATCAAGCTGTGGACCCCGGCGTTCAGGGCCAGCCCGCCTAGCAGCGACCTCGCGACCAGCGTCCAAAATGCCGCGGAAGCGAGTATGGCGATCACCCATGCTCCGCCAACCACCCAAAGCTCCGGGTCTTGCTGAAGCGTGGCCCGCCAGCCGAGGCCAAAAACCAGAGCCGCCGATGCCACGGCGGCGATCATGACGCTCACCTTCTAGCCCCAGATCTCCATCCGGCGGACAGGCTGGCTGAGCAGGAGAGAAATGGTTCGGTGTTGAAACTCATTGCCGAACGAAAGAGCCGCGAGCAGCGGGATGCCGAAGAAAAAGCCCACAACGCTGATGTCTTCCACCATCCAATGGGGAATCTCAGGGAAGATGAGGCTGGAAACCGGCTGGTGCCGGACGAGCGGCAGCACGCCCACGACGGCCACGGCGCACCACGGCCAGATCAACGAGCGCTCTTCCTTGAGGATTCTTGTGGCTCTGGGATTCATCCTCGTCTCCCTATGACTTCAACGCGGCTACGAAGATTTCCTCGAGAGTCAGGGCCTCCGTCGTGAGCGTTTCCGGGTTGTGTTGCCGCAGGCGCTCCAACAATTCGGGGCCTGCGCCATTGGCGATCAGCTCCAGCTCGCGCCCCTCGCGGCGCACATGCAGCGCCGCTTTGAGGTCGAGCTCCGGCGGCGATTGAGCGAAGCGCGCGTGGATTTTCTGGTAACGCTCGCGGGCCTGGTCGGACTCCTGCGTCAGGACTACGCGGCCGCGATCGATGATCGTGAATTCGTCGATCAATCCCTCGAATTCGGTGATCAGGTGCGTGGAGACTAAGATCGTGCGGTTGCCCGGATTGCCTTCCTGGTACGCGCCGATCACCGTCTCGATGAACTCGCGGCGGACGATGGGGTCCAGGCCCGAGGTGGGTTCGTCGAGCACCAGCAAGTCCGTTTCCGGGCAGATCGCGGCAATCAATGCCACCTGGGTTCGCTGGCCTTTCGAGAGATTCCCGGTGAGCTGCAGCGGATCGAGCCGGAATCGCCCCAGCAACTCCTGCTCGGTCTTGCGATTCCAGTGCTCCCGAAATGATGCCAGGTAGTCGAGCGTCTCGCGAACGCTCATCCAAGGATAGAACGCCACTTGATCCGGCACGTAAGCGAGGCGGCGCTTCACCTCCACTTCCTGCCTTGCCGGCTCGAGGCCGAAGACGCGCACACGCCCGCGCTGCGGGCGGAGGAGATTGAGCAGGCACTTCATCGTGGTGGTCTTGCCCGCGCCATTGCGGCCGAAGAGCCCGTAACAGCGGCCGGGCGCGACGGTCAGGCTCAGGTCATGCACCGCCTCCGCCCGCCCGTAGGCGTAAGCGAGATTCTCGATTTGAATGGCGGGAGTTGGAGTACTCATGGCCGTTCAATCTCCCTTCTGTTCGTCATGGGCGCGCCGTTTGTCGTCGAGCGCTTCCATTCGTTCGTGAATCAGTTGCAGGAACTCCGCGCGGGGCACTTGCAAATGGTGCGCCTGCACGATGGCCTGATCGATCTCCTCGGTCAGCAGCTTGCGGCGGACTTCTTTCCGCAACGCCGAGTGATTTTCTTTCAGAAAACAGCCGCGCCCCGGCAGCGTCTGGATCACGCCCAGGCTTTCCAGTTCGGAGTAGGCCTTGGCCACCGTGTTGCGATTGACGCGAAGTTCCTCCGCCAGCGGGCGGATGGACGGGAGCGCCTCGCCGGGCCGCAGCGCGCCGGAAGCGGCGGCGGCCTTGATCTGATCCACCAACTGGAGGTAGATGGGCATGCCGGACTTGAAATTGATCTGGAGGATCATGGCGTCTCTCTGTCATAGGACAGTAGGACAGTTGGCCGCCGTTGTCAAGCAAAATCCTTCAGGCAGTTCCGGCAGGTAAATTTGCAGCGGGGAGCGGAGTCAGAAACATCCACGGCCCGGCGCCGAACCTATCGGACTGGCGAAGGCGGGGCGGCTCACGCTATAGTATTGGCTTCGGGCCGGGCGTCCCGAGGCTTCCGTGCAGCCCGCGCCGCACGTCCCGCAGGCCGGGACGGCCTGCTACAGCAGCTCCGACTACGGCGCCACGCAATGTGACCCGCGCGTTGTGACCGGCTGAGGCAATCTGTGGTTCCACAAGAATCCGAGGAGTGAGTGCGATGGTGAAAGCGACACAATTGCGCCCGGGAATGGTGATCCAGTTCGAGGGCGACCTGTACTCCGTGTTCAGCGTGGAGCACCGCACGCCGGGAAACAAACGGGCGGCCATGGCCACGCGGCTGCGCAACCTGAAGTCCGGCTCGATTGTGGACTACCGGTTCCGCGCGGAGGAATTCGTGGAGCGGGCGGTGCTGGACGAGATCGAATTCGAATATCTGTACTCGGACAGCGAGGGCTGGCACTTCATGAACGTGGAGACGTTTGACCAGATCCACGTGGGGCGCGACGTGCTGGGAGACGCGGTGGACTACCTGCTTCCCGGGATTCACCTGAAGCTGGAATATTACGAAGGAAAGCCGATGGGCGTGATCCTGCCCGACACGGTGGACCTGGTGGTGATGGATACCGAGCCGACCATGCAGAAAGCCACAGCCAGCGCGGTGATGAAGCCGGCGAAGCTGGAGACGGGGCTGGTGATCAGCGTGCCGCCGTTTATCAATAATGGCGACCGGGTGCGCGTGGATCCTTCCGAAGGGCGGTACGTGCAGAGGGCGCAGTAGAGGGGGACGTGCAGCGGACTGAAGGCCGGCTGGAATCCGGCGCTACCGGGTAGCGTCACTCTCCGACGGACTTGAGGATCAGGGGCAGCAGGAAAGTCTGAAGGCGATCGGCATCCTCGCCGGTCACCGAATCGAATTCAATTCCCATGCGGAGCGGACCTGCCAGGCGGACGATTTTTCCGGAGCCGCTCACGCCCTTCTGTCCGGCCGCGAGATCCACCTTGAATTTCAACTGGGTGCCGACCGGAAGGGCGTGCTTGGCCTCGACGAGCATGCCCTTGAGGCTCAGGTCGACGGTGGTGCCTTCGATTTTGTCGTTCCCGGCCACCAGGACGGCGTGCAGGGCCACTGCCACGCGCTGGAACTTGCGGCGCTCCTGCTCGATGGGGGCGTGGGCAGCGCGGAGCACACGCATCAGCCGGCCGCGGTCGAAGGGCTTGTAGAGGAAAAAATTGGCGCCGGCCTCGAAGGCGCGCGACATGGCGTCCCGCCGCGTCTCGCCCGTCACCATGATGATGGGTGTG
>Ga0187819_10001612_pt1 | contig 11695 bp, 7 predicted proteins | sample NC_wetland_sal_i_15_FD_132411 | JGI IMG/M metagenome (GOLD analysis project Ga0187819, IMG submission 132411) | Wetland sediment microbial communities from Neuse River Estuary, North Carolina, USA - SO4_4 | ecosystem: Environmental > Aquatic > Freshwater > Wetlands > Sediment | place: USA: North... | reverse complement strand
TGGCGTCCGGTGACCTCCAACATTATTTTTGTGGTGCCGGACCAGCCGCAAAAGCGCAAGGACTATGAAGAAGAAGTGGTGAAGACGTTTTACCTGCACAATACCGTTCTGCCGCAGGAACTCACAGAAATTGTGACCAGCATCCGTCAACTACTCGATTTGCGGCGCGTGCAGCAAATCAACGCGCAGAACGCCATCGTGATTCGTGATACGCCGGACCGGGTGATGCTCGCGGGAAAAATCATTGACGACATCGACAAGGCCAAGCCGGAGGTCGTGATTCAAGTGGCCGTAATGGAAGCGCGGCGCGACCGCATGCGCAACGTCGGAATCGTGCCGCCGTCGAGCCTTTCTACATCGTTTGTGAATCCCGTCACAACCACAACCACGAGCGGCACGACTACCACTCCTAACGGCACGGCCACATTTAGCCAACTGCTGGCCGCTCCGTTTTCGAATCTTCTTCCCCAGGGCTATAGCATTACGATGCCAAGCGCGACGGCGAATTTCCTGATGACGGACACCTCGACGCAAATCCTCGACGATCCGGAAATCCGCGTCGTGGATGGACAGACCGCCAAACTGCGCATCGGCGACCGCATCCCCGTCGCGACCGGAAGCTTCCAGGCCGGCATCGGCGTCGGCGCCACGACTGGAGCCGTCAATCCCCTGGTGAACACTCAGTTTCAATATCTGGACGTTGGCGTAAACGTCGACGTCACGCCGCGCATCCATCCTGACCATGAAATCAGCATGAAGATCAACGTGGTGGTTTCGTCGCAGACCGGTTCCACGAATATCGGCGGGATCAACCAGCCCATCATCAGCCAGCGCAGCATCGAGCATGACATTCGCCTGAAAGACGGCGAAGTCAACGTCCTCGGCGGGCTGATGGAGCAGACGGATACGGATACGATCACCGGCATTCCCGGCCTGGCTCGGGTTCCCGGCGCCCGATATTTATTTGGCAACAACACAGTCGATCATGAAAAGGACGAAATCCTGATCGTCCTGATTCCGCATATTGTGCGAATGCCGGCGATCTCTGTCGAGAATCTGCGCAGCATCGCGTCAGGGACGGACACCAACGCCGAAGTGCGGTTGGCGGATGCAGTGCTCCTGCCGGAGCCCATGAAGCCGCAAACTCAGGCTGCGCCAGTATCCCAGCCGGTCCCGGCTGCTGCCGCGGCGCCCGCGTCCACGCCCGCAAACACTTCGGCCTCGCCAAACGCGTCCTTGCAATTCGAGCCCGGCACGGCCGCATTGAAAGTGGGCGAAACTTCGACGATCGGCGTCACCGTTCAAAACGTGCAGGATTTGTATTCCATCCCGATGCTTTTGCAATTTAATCCGGCAGTGATTTCCATCGAAGACGTTCGTCAGGGCGGATTCCTCTCGGGCGGAACACAGCAAGTCGCCATTGTGGAACGCGTGGATAAAGAGCGCGGGCAGGCCATCATCTCAGCGACGCGCATGCCGAATACGCCCGGAGTGAGCGGCTCCGGCACGCTCGTGGGAATCGTCGTCAAGGGACTCGCCCCCGGCAACTCGCAGCTTTCGATCGTGCAGGTAAACGCAAAAGATTCCCAACAGAGGCCGATTCAGGTGGTCACGGGCGAAGCCACCGTCCGGGTCCAATAAATCCGAGGGCCGGTTCTCATGCGTCGACAGAAATCAATCCCGCGTGCGACAAGGAATGGAAATGCGGGAGTGACTCTGATCGAGCTCATCCTCACAGTGGGGATCCTCCTGATCCTGTCCACGGCTGCCATTCCGATGTTTCAAATGACGATCCAGCACCGCAAAGAGACGGAATTGCATTACGACCTGCGCGAGATGCGGAATGCCATCGATCGCTATAAGGATGATGCCGACAAGAATTTGATCCAGACAGCAGTCGGAAGCCAGAATTATCCCCCCGATCTGCAGACCCTCGTCGACGGCGTTAACATAAGCGCTGGGGGAGGCGGGGCAGGTGGCATCAGCGCGTCGGCGTTGGCCGGAGCGAGCGGCACGGCGCAGTTCGGATCGGCGGGCACGCCGCAACTTGGAACGGGACAGCCGGGAGGGACATCGCCACTTGGCTCCGGCGCGACGGGCGGCGTTCCGTCGATGGGGTCGACAGGCAGCGCGAGCCAAGCCATGTCGAGCGGACCGAACAAGGTGCGCTATCTGAGGAAAATTCCGGTGGACCCGATGACCGGAAAAGCCGATTGGGGTTTGCGCGCCGTTCAGGATGACCCGGACTCAGACAGTTGGGGCGGGGGCAACGTTTTCGATGTGTATTCCCAGTCGCAGGCAACGGCGACTGACGGGACGAAATATTCCGACTGGTAAGATAAGATGCGGATGAGATTTTTTCATATTGCGGCTCTCGATTGCCGAACCCGGCGCGGTCGGAATGCGTCCGCGCGACGGAGCATTTCCGCGGCCGGATTCTCGCTGATCGAAATGCTGATCGTCATCACGATCATTTTGATCCTGGCGGGGATCGCGGCGGGAAGATACGAGAGGTCTGTCCTGCGCGCCAAGGAAGCCACGCTTAAGCAGGATTTGTTCGTGATGCGCAATGCGATTCAGCAATACACGCTGGACAAAGAGGCCGGGCCGACGTCGCTCGACGATCTGGTTCAGGCGAAATATCTTTCCGGAATCCCGGTCGATCCCATCACGCGCAACAGGGATTGGCACACGGAATCCGAGCAAGTCCTGCTCGACCCGCAGCAGACTTCGCCGGGGATTACCGATGTACACTCCAGCTCGGATCAAGTCTCCCCGTTTGAAAACACGCCCTACAATACCTGGTAATCGGCAAGGAAAGATTTACATGCACGAATTGTTTTTTGGATTCGTATGGGCCGAGCGGTGTGTCCCCCCTTCCGGGGCTTTTTTGGGGGCTGCGTGTTCCCACCACTTCCGTGGTGGCCTACGATCTACCGTCCCTCCGGGACTACTGAGAATCCGAGGTTGCAGACGACCTTATTTTCTCGGGCGATTTTTAGATTTGGTGTTTACAACCTAGGCGGATTCTTCGGCCACATTCCAGTCGGGAAGCGACCTTTTTCCGCACAGGACTTCGGCGGCCCAGCGGCCGAGATACACCGACTGCGCGACGCCGTGCCCGCTGTAGCCTCCGAGTACAACAGTGTGCGCGCTCCGGGGATGCTGCCCAAAAACCGGGCGCCACTCGTTGGCAATCAGGATCGGGCCGCCCCACTCATTCGTGAAGCGCACATTTTGCAGCACGGGATGCAGCGCGCGGACGCGGGATTCGAGCCGCGCGATGAGTTGCGCCGGCTGACCCGACGCGATGTCCAGGTTTGTGAGTTCGCGCCAATCGTCGAAGTGCACGAGGCCGCCTCCAAAGACAACACCCTCCGTGCGCAGAGTCCTTCCCCACAAGTATGGAAAATCAATCGTGTAGAACGGCTTTTCAGAATCGAGTCCCAAACTCTCCAACTGGATCGCGTCGAGAGGCTCCGTGGCGACGGCGAGCGTGAACTTCGTTTGCCCCCGGCCGACAAGGCCGCTCAATTCTAGAGACATTCCGTTCGTCGCCAGCAAGACCTTGCGCGCGCGAAGTTGTCCGCCGGGAAAACGCAAGCAAACAGGCTCTACAAATTCAATCTGATCGATGGAAACGTTCTCGAAAATTTGCGCGCCGCTCTTTTCCGCCGCGCGCGCCAGGCCGCTCACCATTTTTCCCGGATTGATCATTCCCCCGGGCACTTGTTTTACGGCACGAAGGACTCCGGAATCCGACCAGGAAATGGGTGAACCGTGCAGGCCGCCGCTGCGGCCTATTTCGTAGACCCCGGGGAGCGCGAGATCGCAATCGACTGCGAGCTCCTTCAGGATGGAAGTGAATCCCGCGAGGACATCTCCGAGGCCGGGAAGGTCGCCTGCGGCCGTCTCCGCGAGCACCATTCCTCCCGTGTGGCCGCTCGAACCTGCGCCGATCGAGGCGGATTCAAACAGAACCACCGTTTTCTCGGGCGCAAATCGCCGGAGCCATGCCGCCGTGGAAAGTCCCGTGAATCCGCCGCCCACCACGGCGAAGTCGGCCTCCGCGGGCATGGATGCTGGAGAGGGCTGAAAATCGATGGACCAGGGGGAGTTGCCCCAGCGTGGATGCGAAACGGGTCGCGACATGCGATCTCACCTACCGAATCCAGAATACCGCAGTCATGATCGTATGGCATTCCTGATTAAGGTCTGGAGCCTGGGAACGCCAATCGAGAGATTGGCGTTGCCGGGCGAGGCTTACTCACCGAGGCTGAGGGCCAGACCGGTGAACCTTCGCTGGAAGCCGTCAAACTGTCCAAACAGAGGTGAGCCAAGGGTACTGAAGACGTCATGTGGATTTTGACGATTCGTCACATCCAGCGAATAGACTCCTACCCGGATTTTCCGCACCTTGCCCTTGGGGCGCTCTTTGAACGGAATATGGATGGGAAAATCACGATATAACTTCACGTCCAAAGAAAAATAGGTCGGGAAGCGCAGGCTGTTGGGGACGCCTACATAGTCCTGGAAAACATCGAAATTCGAATAGGAGAAGCCGGAGTGCAAGTCGGCAACAGGGCTGAAGACCAGGCTCCAAAACGGAATGTGAACGAAGCCCCAGACGAGCAAGCGATTGGGGATGTCGGAAGGCTGCACTCCATAGACATTGGAGCGAATCACAGGAATCTGGAACGGGATGAAAGTGTCCGAGAGCGTATTCAGGTCGCCGCGCGCGCGGCTCCAGGAATACGACACGTTGACTTCACCCTTTTCACTGGGGCTGTACCGGGCGGTTGCTTGCGCCTGGCGATAATGCGCGGTTCCTGTATTTTCCAGAGCCAAAAATCCATCCGGCGTGGTCGTGCCAACCGCAGGCAGAATCGGGTTCACCAGGAACAAGTCGTCGGTATGGGTTTCATAGTAGCCCATCCGAAGCGTGATATTTTTCCGAATGGAAGTTTCGCTCTCGATGTTCCAGGTAAATGTCCGGGGGCTGTTGCCTACATCTTCGGGATTGGATTCGTTTGCGAGGTTCCCGCCTGGAAGGTAGACATTCTGCAGCGTGATGATCCTGCCCATGTACGGACCGGATATATAGTTGACCTCGCGGGTTTGATTGTCGGCAAAGTCCTGGGCGAGCAAAGGAACATGGCTGTAGATTAGACCAGCGCCGGCGCGGAAGACAGTCTTCCAGCTCGCATAGTTATATGCCAAGCCAGCGCGAGGCGCGAAGGCGGCGTCGAGGCCGATGGTTTGCGTGCTCAAGCGTCCGCCGAGGGTGAGGGAGAGACTTTTCGTCACCGTCCAGTGGTCCTCGACATATTCGGAAACTTCAGTGTCGGTACCCTGCAACGCGCCGGATCCCAGAAAATTGATGGTCTCCGCGGGCACGCATTCGCTGGCCTGGAGCCCGGCGAGTGTGCAGCCTTCCGCCAGGAGGTTGATCGGACGGGAAACGCTGCTTCCCGTGAAGGTCCGGTAAAGAAAGTCGATTCCAAATTGAATGTCATGCTTGCCGATCCATGTTTTCGTGGGGAGTTGCAGAACGGGGCGAGCTTCGGCTTGGTTCGCATTTCGCGCCGATGTATTGAAATAATTTCCGCCCCAGCCCTCCGGATTGATGGTCATCTCGTCAAGGCCCTGGCCATGAGCGTAGGTGTAGAAATTGATGTAACGAGCGACCGTGGTCAGCACCATGCCGTCATTGAACTGGTAGGCGTCGGAGAAACCAAATGAAAGTCCGCGGCGGCGAAAATTTACAGAGGCGGCTTGCGGGATGAGTGAATCGATGTTCGCGTAGAGATTCGTGGAAGCAAAATCATTCAGGTTGAAATTCATTAGATGCTTCGGCGAAAGGATCCACTGTACATTCGTGAAGGTGTCGAACGCATAGACTTCCGTCTCGTTAAAGGGCCACGTCAGTCCATGCACGGGGTCCTTGCGAAATTCGTAGCTCACGTCTTCCGTGAAATTGAGCTTGTCCTTGATCAGCGGCCCTCCCACCTCGGCGCGCGGGGTCACATTGGCAAGGCCGACCAAGTGGCCATTTTTGGCCCGGAACGAGGGAAGAAAATCGAGAAGCTTGTAATTCCATAAGGGCGCGGGAGGTTTGATTTCGATGCGCGTCAACCCCGCGGAGAATCCCCCATAGGCCACACTGTCTGGTGTATTGAACACCTGAATGGACTGGATAGCGTCCACGGGCACGGGAATCGCGAAGCTCCCCGCCACCGGATCCACATTCTCGGCCCCGTCCACGAGCAGCATTCCCTGGCTCTCCGCCTGCCCGTTGAAATTCAGTCTTCCCTCTTGCGTCTTGATGACGCTCGGGCTGACGGAAAGGGCCTCGGTGAATTTTCCAGTTTTGAGGGGCAGGGTTTGGAGCTGTTGCTCGCTCACCGATGCGGTTGCGGTGACGCTCTCAGTGGCGATCTCTGTGGCTTCCCCTTTGACCTCAACTTGTTCTTCGATCAAATTGAGTTGCAAGCCGGCGTCCTGAACGGCGTCCTGACCGGCAACGAGCTGCACGGTCGCGGACCACGGCTTGAAGCCGTCAACGGTGACTTCCAACTTGTAACTTCCCGGCCCCAAGCGAGTGAACTCGAAGCGCCCTTCCGTGTCCGACACAGCTTCCTGTGAAGTGTCAGAAGGCGCCGGGCCGGTTAGTTTCACGGTTATGCCCGCGAGATTGTTGCTGACGCCCTGGGAGGAAGCGACGCTTACCCTGCCGGAAATGGATGCGGTTGTGGCCTGGGGACTCGAATCCGCCCCGCGCGCCGGTGAGGCAACCGCACAAGCCACGGCGGAGAGCAATATACCACCAATCAAAATCCACGGAGCGAGCTTTGCCCTACAAAGCAAAATGTTCAACAAAAGACTCCCTGACCTCGATCTCGCGACACCCCATTGTTCCCATGTTAGATGGAATTTCCCGGCGGATGGTACATCCCTGCAGTCTGCAGGTTTGACTGCATGCCCACCATCCCCCGATTGGCCGCATGAATCAGAAATGAAGAGATTTAGTCTGACGCGTATAGCGGACAAATCTTATCATCGCTCGTTTTGAATCGCCCGCCAAACATAAGGTTGTATCGTTTTTTGCAAAGGGTTACCAGCCGCGAGGGCTGCAAAATGCCCTGAGTGAGCCCGGAAATACTTCGCGGCGCCGACCCCGATCACAACCCGATCACAAATTGTGCGCCAGAAAATCGAGCAGCTGCGAAACGATGAAATCGTTGGGTGTTGGCCCGCTGCAAGAGAATTTGGCAGGCGTGATCTCCTCGCATGCCGGTTCTCCCTTCTTGCCGGTCACTGGGGTTACCGGGAACCAGTAGTGGTCCGTGTTCGGAACCGGCACCGCAGTCACCGTCGCGCCCGCATCGCGAAGGGCCTGCACAAACACTACGGACTGGCCGTTCGGGGGAACGACCGGGTCCGCCATCCCCCACGCCAGAAACCAATTTATCTTTGCTCCCGGGTTTGGCGTTGCAACAGCGCCGAGGCTCGTCGAGGCTTCGCGCATATAGTTGAGCGCGGAAGATTCAAAATACGCGCCGGGGAACTGGCTCGGCATTCCTCCGAAAAATTGCTCGAGATTTTTCGTGCCGGTCGTAAGTCCGGACTCGTATTTCTGCTGGGCCGTCATGTCATACACGCCATAAATCGGCACGGCCACCTTGACCTTGGTGCTGACAGAGGCGTACGAGTCCATCGGGTAGCGATTGGCGAGCCCAGGAAAGTCCTGCGTGACCGCCAACAACGCTGCCAGCGTCGCGCCCGCGGAATCGCCACCGACGCCGATACGGTCGGGATCGATGCCCAGCGTTGCGGCGGTTCCTCGCAAGTATTGCAAGGCGGCTTTACAATCCAGCAGGGCTTGCGGCCAGGTTGGCTGGCCTGGCTTCGAGAGGCGATAGTCAATGGCAAGCACAGCGATACCGCGCGCGGCGAGGTATGGCCCCCAAGTATTTCCGTAACCGGCTTTGGACCCTCGCGCAAAGCCGCCGCCGTGGATGAAGAGCATGGCCGGATGGGCGCCGCTGCTCGCGGGCAAATATAGATCTCCCACCAACGAAACGCCGTCGTGAACGGCGTACTCGACGTTCGTTTTACTCTGCAAGCCGCCCTGGCCCCACGCAGTGCTAACTCCGATTGCGAGGACAAGAGCCGCGATCAAAGTGCGTTTCATTCTTCCCTCCAGCCCCGAGTTTGATGATCGCTTTCCCGTCGGGCCACGTTGACACTCCCCGCGCGGCTTGATATGTTTCCACCTCAACCCAACAACCATGGGATGCGCGCATTACCTCGATGATTCTCGTTGTTGCCTGGCACGTCCCGTCGTTCAAATTCTAGAAAGAAGGAATGCATGAAAATCGACATCTTCTGCCATATTGTTCCGCAAAATTACTACGATCGCATGCTTAAGTTGCCTGAAACCGGGACAACGATCAAGCGGCGAACCGCAAACATTCCAGCGATGGTGAATCTGGACGCGCGTTTCCGCATCATGGACCGTTTCGGCGATTATTGCCAGGTCGTGAGCATGGCCGCGCCGCCGATCGAAGCCATGGGCGACGCGAAATTATCGCCGGAGCTGGCGCAAATCGCCAACGACGGCATGGCGGAATTGGTGGTGAAGCATCCCGACCGCTTCCCCGGATTCGTCGGGGCGCTGCCGATGAACAATCCGGCGGCTGCGGTCGAGGAAATCGACCGCGCGGTGTTGAAGCTGGGTGCCGCCGGCTTTCAGTTCTACTCCAACGTGAATGGACGGCCACTCGATGAGCCGGACTTCCTGCCGATCTTCCAAAAGATCGCAGAGCGCAATGTGCCGATTTGGCTCCATCCGAGCCGGTCGTCCGCTTTTCCCGATTACTTGACGGAAATGAAATCGAAGTTCGAGCTGTGGTGGGTCTTCGGATGGCCGTATGAAACTTCGGTGGCCATGGCTCGCATCCTCTTCGCCGGATATTTTGATAAATTCCCCGAACTCAAGATCATCTCGCATCACCTGGGCGCCATGATTCCTTACTTCTCGGGACGCACGGGTCCAGGGCTGGATCAGCTGGGGGCTCGTACCGAAGAAGAGGATTTGGCGATGGTGGGACGGAAGCTCAGGAAGCGGCCGCAGGAATATTTCAAAATGTTTTACGCGGACACGGCGACGTTCGGTTCGCTGCCGGCATTGCGGTGCGGGCTGGAATTCTTTGGCTACGACCAGGTTTTGTTCGCGTCGGACTCTCCGTTCGACCCGGAGAAAGGGCCGGGCTATATTCGCGAGACGATTAAGTGCGTCGAGGGCGTGGAGATGTCGGCTGCGGATCGCTATAAAATTTACGAAGGCAACGCGCGGAAATTGATGCGGCTGAAGCTGGCGTAAGATATCTGCAGGAATGTATTTTTATTTTGTCATTCCGAGGTCGCCGCAGCGACCTCGGAATGACAAGATGTTTAGTCTTTCGTCGGCAGTTGCAACCCTATTCTGAGATTAATTCTTCGCGCGGCTCGGGGAGCCAGAAGCTTCCGATGAAACCGGCAGCGTAGGCGAGAAAGCCGACGATTCCCGCGGCGTAGCCGAGTTGCCGCGTGGCGCTGCCGCCGGGCATGTAGGTCACAATCGTGGTCGTGATCAGGGCGGCAGATGTTCCCAGCATTCGCCCGCCCACGTTGGCCGCAAAACTTTCGCCAGTGCCGCGCAAATGCGTCGGATAGAGCGTCGGCAAATAATTTCCCCAAAAACTGAATTGCGCGACGGACACGGTGCCCAGAAAGAAAATTCCCCAGCGCGACATGTCAGCGTCTCGAACAGACGGCAACAACACAACTAGCGGGATCAAGATCAGTCCTGGAATCTGAAAAATGTGCAGAAGGCGCCTCCGGCTGAGAACAAAAACGGCCAGAATTGCCATCAGAACGCGCCCAACCAGACTTCCGACTTCCTGATATCCCTGCAAAAGACTCACGATTTTCTGCTGGTCCAGATGCTGCAATTCCCTGACTCCAGGCGTGCCCGGAATGATGCGCGCGAAATGCTGCAACATCCCGAAGGAAGCCGCGTAGGCGCAGGCCATCATGAAGCAGCTCAGGAGAGCCGTCTTGCGAAATTCCGGGTGGAATAATTCCAGGATGCTAGGCCGCTGGAGGGTGCCCTCCTCCCTCTTCTTTTGCCAGATGGGCGATTCGGGCAAAAACGGGCGGACGACGAGAAGCGGAATCGCAGGAAGAATTCCCCACAGGATCGTATAACGCCAGGCTTCGTGGCCGCCGTGAATGGCGGGGAGCAGGCGGCCAAAGGAAAGGCTCAAGTAACTCGCGCCGCTCATCAGGATTCCGCCCGTGGAAGCAAACACCTGCGTGAAGCCGAGGATGGATTCCCTTTGATCCCTTTCCGGAAACAATTCCGCCAGCCAGGCGGTGGCCGCGACAAACTCTACTGATACGCCGACAAATGTGATGCAGCGATAAACCAGCAATTGCATGGCGGTAGACGAATAGCCCGTGGCCAGCGCGGAAAAACAAAACAGCAGAATGCTCCAAAACAATACCCGGCGGCGGCCGAACAGGTCGATCAAGTAGCCGCCCAGCAAGCCGAAGATTCCGCCGGCGATGGCGGGAACGTAAAACATCAATCCGATCCAGCGGTTGAATTCCGCGCTTCCAGGCTTGGCCGTGAGGAATTCTGTCAGGGCCGGTTGGACGGTGAGCGTGAGGACCAGGAGTTCGTAGGTGTCAAACGCGAATCCGATGCAAGCCACGCCACAGATGACCCAATCGATGGGAGTGAGGCGCCGGGACTCGCTCTGTACCGTGGACAAGATGGCCCGCTTTCTGCGATGCGCGCAGTATTAGACTCATTCAAGTTTACAATGCGAAAGAGGAATGGCCGCGGGAACGTACCAGACATCCGAGATGACTGTCAATCGACCCTTTCTACCATGATGAACGAGCACCCACCTTTTCGCGGAAAGAGGTAAACTTGATTTGTGCGCCATAGGTGGGGCCATATCGCGCTATCCTGGCGCGGACGTGCGCAAACGCGATTTTAAGAGAAGAAACCCCTGCGTCCGCGGGTAGCTTCTATTCAGCAGAATGAAGTGATTTCACGAATGAGAAAGCAAAGAAGATCTTTGGGAGAGCAAGTCATGGCAAACATTCAATCCTTATTCCCCGCACGCGAGCGACGAAGAGCGATCATTGTTTTATCGAGCTGCCTGGCGGTGATTTGCGCGTTTCTTCCCCTGGCCGCGCGGCAACAGGGGCCAACGGTCTCGGCGCCGTCGGGCGATACAGCGAAAAGTTCCCCGCTCGGGCCGCCAACGATGCCGATCGACGAAATCATCCAGAAATTCGCGGCGCGAGAAGCGGAATTCAAGACTGAGCGCGACAACTTCACCTACACGCAAACGTTCACGATCCAGACGCTCGATAACAGCGGACGGCCCGACGGCGAATATACGATGACCAGTGAAATCGTATTCACGCCTTCGGGCAAACGGTACGAGCATGTAACATATGCCCCCGCTCCCACGCTCGAGCGCATTTCCCTGTCGCAGCAGGACCTGGACGATCTCGAGCACGTGCAGCCGTTCGTCCTGACGACGACGGAATTGCCCAAACACAACATCGAGTATCTGGACCACGTGCAACTCGATGAACTCACGGCCTATGTGTTCGACGTGGCGCCGAAAAC
>Ga0187819_10001611_pt1 | contig 11696 bp, 7 predicted proteins | sample NC_wetland_sal_i_15_FD_132411 | JGI IMG/M metagenome (GOLD analysis project Ga0187819, IMG submission 132411) | Wetland sediment microbial communities from Neuse River Estuary, North Carolina, USA - SO4_4 | ecosystem: Environmental > Aquatic > Freshwater > Wetlands > Sediment | place: USA: North... | reverse complement strand
CGGCTTCCGCCGGCGTCACGCTCAAAGCGCCGTCGCCCAACAGAGCGTTCGCTCGGCCACCGGAATGCAGGTAAAAGCGAGTGTTTCGGGCCCGCGTCAGGGGCCAGTCGTCTTCCTCCCGCCACACATTCTCGCCCATTACAAAAATCTGAACCGGCTTTTCGCGGTCCATGCTGCTCGCCGAGCCCTTCAAGTGGTGGTCGAACCAGCGCAGCATTTCGTCCTCCTCGTTCCGGCACCCTTCCGGCGCGAAACTGAGCTCGCCTGCCTTCCCTTGACGGAAACTAATCGGATCGTGATACCAGGGGCCAATCATCAGACGCTGTCCATTCCGCGCGGGTTCCGTCGCTCCGCGCGCCTTGACACCCATGTAGTTTCTGAGCGTGCCGTTCAGGAAAATGTCGTACCAGCCGCCCACGTGATGACAGGGAACCGCGATCTTGGAGAAATGTTCGTGAATCGACCATTGCTTCCAGTAGTCGTCATAAGACGAATGCTCCAGCCAGTCGAAGAAGTAGGGCGCCAAGTCGCGCACCGAGCCGGTTTCAAAGAAGGAAAAATCGCGGAGCGGCAGCTCCCACACCCGGTTCATGGCGTTGGCGCTCTTCTGGACCCGGCGGTTCAGCGTGTCGGGAGCTAGCCGGAACGACGCCCATGATTCATTGAAGAACTGCTGGAAGGCCCCGCCGCGGTAAGTCCATTCGTCGTAGTAGTCGCACGCCGTAACGACCGGGAACAGGCAGACCAGGTGCGGCGGCTGCGCAATTGCGGCAAATAACTGCGTCACACCCAGGTAGGACCATCCGAACATTCCCACCTTGCCGTTGGCATACGGCAGGGCCGCGGCCCACTCGACCGTGTCAAAGCCGTCTTCGAATTCGTGCCGGAACGGGTACCAGTCGCCGTCCGAGGCAAAACGCCCGCGAACGTCCTGCAGTATAACGACGTAGCCGCGCGTGGCGGCGCGGATTGCGAATGGCGCGCCATTGGCATTGTAATTGGCCTTGTTGTACGGAGTGCGTTGGAGCAGGACAGGAAACCGTCCCTCCGCCGTAGGGCGGAAGACATCGGCCCGCAGCACGACGCCGTCGCGCATCGTCGCGGTAATATCCCGCTCCATTAAGATTTCGTAGATTTCTTCGGTCATGCCCCGTCAGTGCGCTTCGAGCAGCAGGACTGCATCTTCGCTCTTGAGCGAAGGAGTGAGAGGGCGCAGGCCGGAGCTTGGAAAAACTCCTGCAACCGTAGATTCGCCGGTCTCGGGATTGATCCAGGTGGCTCGCACGGTTTCCGAAGTGGTGATTTTGCCGAAGTCGACCGTCACTGGATCGTGCGTGCTGAGGTAGAGGATCGCCCAATCGCCGTCCATCGAGCGGGCCGCGGCGTTCAGGTCCTTGTCGCAGCCGGAGCCAATAGCAATCACCGACTGATCCGGCACCAGCTTCCACCATGTCCGCGGCGCCAGCACCTGTTTCAGAATGCCCATCTGCCGGGCGCCCGGTGAATCCAGCGACTCGCGCCAGGTGGGATTCTTGCGCCACATGTCGTTGTGCCCGTAAGTGTGAAAGCCGCCGGCCAGAAACGCCCACCAGGCTTGTTTACGAACAATCAGCGGCGTTATGGGGCGGCTCGGATACTCGGGCCCGGCTTCATAGGCGCCCTCCGCCAGAACCACGGGTTTCACGGGCAGGCGGCAGTAGTCGGCAAGGACTAGCGGGTGAATGCGCCAGTAGTCGCTCCAGGTTTGGATGGTGTTGTAGGAGAGCCAGCTTTCGGTATGGAAGTAACTGGACGAGTTCCCTCCCCCGGGATGGAACGTGATCAGGTGTTCGCCGCCATCGCCTTCCTGGAGACCGGCCGCCAGGGCTTTGGTGATCTCGGGGTACTCAGTGGTCTTCAAGTCGAAGCCATTCACCCAGATGAGATTGGGCACGTCCTTGTAGCGGCGGCCAAGCCACCGACCGTATTCCCGCACGTTCGCCTCGGTAAAGATTTTCTGCTTCTTGACGAAGGCTCCGGAACTCCCACCGCAAGGCAAAATGGCGAGAATCAGGTTCTTGCGCCGTGCCACGGCGAGAACCCGGTCGATATTCTTGAAAAACGCTTCGTTCGGTGTTGCCGGGTTCCAGTTGAGGAATGGGAGATTGCCGCCCACGTCCTCAGCAACGGGTTTCATGCCTGGCCCTCCGGTGAAGACCATCATGACGTTGATGATCGTGAACCCCTGGCGTGCGCGGTGATCCAGGTACTCTTCAGCTTCGGCTGGCGTGTAGAGGTTGGCGATGGTCCAGGCGGTATCGCCAAGCCAGAAAAATGGCTCGCCGTCGCGAACGAAGTAGTGTCCGTTCGGGGTGAGTATCGGCGCCGCAGCCAGCACGCCCGCTAAGGCAAATCCGGCGAGCCATCCCGCGTAACGATGCATGATCCCTCAGACTAAGCTTTCGGCAATCATCGTAGCATTGCATTTTGAGCGTGCCCGGCCTGGATAAACGGTCTCCGCACCTCCGCAAGCGTGGCCGCGGCGGCAAAACGTCTGTAAGTCTCGCCGCAGCGGATGGTCAAGCCGACCGCTGCGCTATCCGTCCTAACTATCGGGGCTATAGTCTTTTAACAAAGAAAAAGCAAATCTTGATAGACCTACTTGTGTACTCGGGTTACCCTCACCACAGGTTTCTCGCAAATTCGGCAGGCGGAAGGGCACGTGTAGGCTGTGATCGAGCCCGCAGTGCCGGGGCTGGCCGGGCGAAAGGAGTACCCCCGTGAGAACACTGGTTGCGATAGCAGGCGCGATGATTTTCCTGGCATCTTTTCGAGCCAGCGCACAGGACCTTGCATCTATCGTCGGCACAGTAACCGACGCATCCGGCGCGGTGATTCCCGACGTCAACGTCACCGTTTCTAATCCGGACAGGGGCTTCACGCGAAAAGTGACTTCCGACCCGGCAGGCGAGTACTCAGTACCCCGCGTTCCCATCGGAGCCTACACCATTACCGTCGAGAAGACAGGCTTTCAAAAGCTCGTGCGCGGCGGGATCACGCTGCAAGTCGGCCAGACGCTGCGCGTCGACCTGCAGCTCCAGGTGGGCTCGGCTACTCAGGAAGTGGTGGTCAATTCCACCGTCGCGCATGTAGAGACTGAGAATGGCGCGATTTCCGATGTAGTAACCGGCACGCAGGTGAGCCAGCTCAACTTGAATGCGCGGAACTTTGCAAACCTGGCCACGTTGGTCCCGGGAGCGGCCACGTTGGGAACTGGCTTTGATCCCTCCGCGGTGGGCGTGTCGGCCCCCTCGGCGATCTCGTTCAACGGACTCCCCGTCAACATTCAGAACTGGGAGGTAGACAGCACGAACAATATCGATCAGGGCTCCGGTAGCGGTTCAATCATGACCTATCCCAGCATTGATTCGATCGCCGAGTTCCGCGTTTCGACCTCGAACTACAGCGCGGAATACGGTAAATCGGGAGGCGCGAACATAGAGGTCGTGACCAAATCGGGCACCAAGGACTTCCATGGAACGATGTTTGAATTCGTCCGGAATGATGCGTTCGATGCCAATGACTGGTTCATCAATCGCACCATCGAGCCGAACGGCCAGTCCGCGCCGAAGACGCCGCTCAAACGGAACAACTGGGGATTTACGTTGGGCGGTCCGGTCTTCATTCCCGGCCACTTCAACCGGGACAAGAACAAAACCTTCTTTTTCGTCTCCGAGGAATGGCGTGAAAACCGCGAAGGCACGGTGATCAACGCGAACGTCCCGACGCTGCGGATGCGGCAGGGCGATTTCAGCGAATGTGACAGCAACTCCGCCAACTACAATCCCATCGTGGCCTCTGGCTGCGTGGTTCCCATCAACCCGGCTACGAACCAGCCCTTTCAGAACGATATCGTTCCCATCGATCCCACGGCGAAAGCGCTGCTCAACGCGCTGGTGCCGCTGCCCAACAATGGCGTCAACTTTTACACGGCGGCTCCCAGCCTTCCGACTTCGTTTCGGGAGGACATGTTCAAGATCGATCAGAACATCACCGACAACATACGTGCGTTTTTCCGGTACACGCAGGACGCGTTTGAACAGTCCTACGTTCCCACGTTGTGGTCGTCAGCGAATTTCGGAACGGTCAAATCAAAGTGGACCAGCCCTGCCAAGTCAGCCGTCTTCCATCTGACCCAAACCATCCGCCCCGATCTGCTCAACGAGTTCATCGCCAGCTTTTCGGCGGATGTGAACACGGTAAACAACTACACCGGGTTCGACTCTCCGGCCGGGTCCATCAACAAGCCCAGTGATTTTTCGATGAAGACGCTTTTCCCGGCCAATCAGAGTCAGCCAAAACTCCCGGGCATCTCGGTGAATGGCGGCGTGCCATTTAACTTTGCCGAGTCGACGGGGTTCGAATTCTTCTTCTGGGACCCTCAGCCCGCGATTAAGGACAACCTGGTGTGGACCCACGGCCAGCACACTCTGAAGACCGGCATCTTCCTCCTCTACAACCACATCAACACAACCACTAATATCGGCTACAACACGCAGGGCTTTCTTTCGTTCGGCCCGGGCAACGGATCGAGCATCAGCACGGGGAACGCGCTGGCAGACATGTATCTGGCGCGCATCGCCAATTACCAGGAGTACGGCCGCGTGGTGAACGGCAATCTGCTGGGCGGAGCGGCTCTGGGCCACTGGCGCCAGTGGGACTTCGAACCTTACTTCCAGGATGACTGGCGGGTGACTTCTCACCTGACCCTGAATCTGGGAGTGCGCTATTCCTGGTTAACCGCCTTTCACGATGTCGTGACTCCGACCAACGACTCTCTTTTTGTCCCGTCTCTTTACGATCCAGCCAAACAGGCGCAACTGGACGGTAACGGCAACCTGATTCCAGGCAGTGGAGCTAACTATCTGACCTACGGCAACGGACTGGTCCAGTGCGGGACCGGCGGGATTCCGGAAGGATGTTACAATCCGCCGCGTGGCACCGTCTCACCGCGTTTTGGATTTTCGTGGGATCCGTTTGGCCACGGCACGACTGTGCTCCGCGGCGGTTACGCTTTGACCTGGGACGGCGGCAATCCGCTCCACAACGGCGCGGGTTTCAATGGAAATCCGCCCACGGCCACCAATCTGTTCGGCTATAACATTCTGGGCTTCCAAAATGTGGTGCCCGGCCCACTCGGACCAGCGAGTTTCTCCAACGTGAACGTCACCAGCTGGCAGGAGATCCAGCAGTTCAACCTGGGCGTGCAGCATCAATTCCGGGGGAACAACATCTTGAGCGTGAGTTACGTGGGAACCCTGGGCCATCACCTCCAGCAGAATGTCAACATCAATCAGGTTCCCGTGGGCGTCGGCACAGAGAATGTTCCGGCGCTCGCCGGCACAACCGGCTGCGACGCGCAGGGAAACTGCAATGTACAGCAGATCCTGATGAATAACCTGCAGCCGACTCCTTTCTTCGTGCCCTATCGAGGCTATACCGGCATCGCCCAGCGGCAGATGACGGGCAATTCCAATTACAATTCGCTGCAGGTCAACTTCCGGCACACCTTCGGTTACGGCCTGTCGTTCCAGACCGCCTACACGTGGTCGCATGAGCTGGACGACATGTTCCAAAGCGGCGGCTCGAATTCCGGAGGGACCAACGGCATCAACGATGAGAATCTGCACCGTTGGTACGGCACCGGGGGGCTGAATCAAGGGCAGATCCTGATCCTGAACTACGTCTACGAACTGCCGTTTTTCAAGAACGCATCGAATCCGCTGGCCCGCTACGTGGTGGGTGGCTGGCAGATCAGCGGGATCTCGAGCTTCATGACGGGCACGCCGCTCAGCGTCTATTGCGGGATCAACGGGATGTCCACCGGCATTGGCGGACCGACGGGCTGCAACTCGCTGGGACCGCTGGGCGTCAAAAAGGGCACCGTCAACGACCCGCAGTTTGGTCCGACGCCGACGTGGTTCGACCCCAGCATGCTCGGGCAGGTCACCGTGGACCAGCTTGCTGCGAATAACCAGCCGGGAATGTTCGGCTACATAGGGAAATACGCGTTGACCGGGCCCGGGCGCAACAACTGGGACCTCGCTCTGATGAAGAACATCCAGACGCCATGGTTCAGAGGCGAGCACAGTTCAGTGCAGTTCCGCGCGGAGAGCTACAACACCTTCAATCACCCTCAATGGAGCGGCATCAACCTGTTTTGCAGCGGCACCACCACCCCGGGCGGGCCGTGTAACGGCGACCAGAACATTGGAAACGGCGAAGTGGCGAGCGCGGCCCGGCCGCGCATTCTGCAACTCGGCTTGAAGTTTATCTTCTAAGCTTTGAAAACGTTGCGCCGGTCTCCGTGAAGCGCCTGCTTTGTCGCGCTGTACCTTCTCGTTTCGTCTTTCATCTCTGAGCTTTTTTCGTATAGACTGTTGCCATGACAGACTGGACCTGCATGGGGAGCTTCCGATCTTCCCTTCCCGGCTCCTGATCCTTTTCGCCGAATACCCGGACTTCCATGCAGGAGAAAATTGGACGATATAACATCGTGAGCCGTCTGGGGCGAGGGGGCATGGGCTCCGTCTATCTCGCTTCAGATCCTGTTCTGAATCGCCAGGTCGCTATCAAAATGGTGGACCTCACCATCGAGGAGGCCAGCCGGCGGGCATTTTTCCGGGAACGGCTGATGCGCGATGCCAAGGCGGCCGCGCTCCTCTCACATCCGAATGTTGTCGGGGTTTACGACGTAGTCGAGGAGGGCGACAGCGCCTGTGTGGTGATGGAATACGTTCAGGGAGAAAGCCTTTCCAGCTACCTGGACCGGATTCCCATACCAAACGCCGCGTTCACCCTTTCCGTTCTACAACAAATCGCTTCCGCTCTCGACTATACCCACAGCAAAGGCATCATCCACCGTGACATCAAGCCCGCTAACGTGATGTTCACACCGGCCGGAACAGTGAAGGTCCTCGATTTTGGCATCGCCCGCATGAGCGATGGCCGCACGTCCACGCCTACCGACGTGGTGATGGGGACGGTCGAGTATATGTCGCCCGAACAAGTGCAGGGCGAAACTCTGGACGGGCGCTCGGACCAGTTCTCCATGGCTTGCGTTGCCTATCGGATGCTCACGGGCCGCACGCTGTTCGGGCAGCAGACGATGGCTACCCTCGCGTACAAGCTGGTGACGGAGATGCCGCCACCGCCGACCGCGCGGAATGCATCGTTGCCGCCCGGAGTGGATCCGGTACTGAATAAAGCCTTATCGAAATCGCCTTCCAGCCGTTTTAGCAGGTGCGCTGAGTTTGCGGAGGCGCTGTATGACGTGTTTGCCGATGCCCCGACGGAAGTGATTGAGACGGTTACGGCGCCTTATGCCATCGCTGTGTTGAAACCGGCAATCGCAGTGGTCCCGGCCAAACCGAAGCGGACGCGGCTCCCTTGGCTTGCAGGCGCTGCCTGCGTCATAGCGCTAGCGGGTGGTGTGGCGATGTGGAAGCCCTGGAGCCGCTCACCGGTCAGGCAGAAGGCATCCGCGCCGGCATCTCCTGCACAGCCTCCGCAAACGGTGCCGGTGGTCGTGCAGCAACCCCCGGCGCCGCCTGCAACTCCTGTTCCGCCGGCAAGTAAGACCCGCCGGTTGACTGCGCAGGCGGTACCCAAAGAGGTGCTAAGGAAAAGTTCTGAAAGTTCCGCAAAGCTTGAGGCTGCGCAGCGTCCCCCAACAGTCCGAGCGCCTGAGAAATCCCAGGAGCCGGTGAACCCTAAGCCCGTCGCCCCTGTCGATACCGAGGAGCTAACACGGCTCTACAGCCAAGGAAAACAACAGATCAGGCAGGGCGACTTCGAGAGCGCGGTCCAGTCATTCACCGCCGCTATTGCGATCAGTCCTGATTACCAGAAAGCCTATTTCAACCGCGGCCTCGCCCGCGAGTCTGCTGGCCAGTTCCAAGCGGCGATTGAGGACTTTTCCACGGCTGTTAAGCTGAATCCGCAGGATGTGCACGCGTATGTTCACCGTGGCATCTGCCTGGTGCGCACTCATCAGGATGACCAGGCCTTTCTCGATTTCAATCGCGCGCTGGAAATCAATCCCGAACTGCCGGTGCCGTTGAACGGGCGCGGAGGAATTCTCCTGAGGCGCCGGAACTACATCGAGGCGATTCGCGATTTCGATGCCGCTTTGCGCATCAACCCCCGATTTGCCCCAGCCTACGCCAACCGGGCCCGGGCAAAACGAGCGCTTGGCAACATCGCCGGAGCCAACAACGATCGAAAAAAATTCGAGGAGCTGAAAGGGGAGAGGGACCAGGGTCCCGACACCCCGTAGCGGAAGACTCGCCAACGGGCGTATCATTGCTTCGGTACGGAGAGTATAGAGCGCATGCGTGGCGAAGCCGGCGTAACTTGGGAGCGCGTCGATTCGTTTGTCGACCGCCAGATCAACGCTGAGAAATCCCACGTCTGGCCGTTCGCCAACTCCTACCCCATCGATGTCCGCTTTCTGATCCTGGATCGCCGTCATGACGTGCCGATGCACCGGCCGGATCACCTCGAAGTAGTGATTTTCGAGTCGGGCGAACTGGGCTACGAAGTGGAGGATCGCACCTCGATGGTGCGCAAGAACGACATTATTGTGGTGGGAGACCGCATCCGGCACCGCTGCCTCCCGCTGGGTGCTTCGCAACGCGAGGCTAGATCGGTAGTTCTGTCGTTTCGACCCAGCCTGATTCACGCCGGCGCTCCTCTGGGCGACGATGTGCAATACCTGATGCCATTCACGCTGCTCGATTCGACGTTCCCAAATGTAATTTCCGCGGGGACCGGGCTGTCGCGGGAGATTCTCGACTTCATCGAGCGCATCCGGAGCGAACTGCCCGGCGATTCGGAGCGGTCTCGCCTGGCCATCAAGACCTATCTGAAAATGATCCTGCTGGCTCTGGTAAATCATTACGCGGAGCAGGGCGCGACGCGCGAAGTTCTCTACCACCAGCAGAGCAACGTCAAGCGCCTGGCGCCTTTACTGGAGCACGTCGAGCAGCACTATGACGAGCCCATCCGGGTGAACGACGCGGCGCGGCTCTGTGCCATGAGCGACTGCTGCTTCATGCATTTATTCAAAGAGGTGACCGGGCAGTCGTTTGTCGCGTATCTGAATCACTTCCGCGTAGCCCGGGCTCAGGCTCTGCTGGCCGCAACCGACCGTGCCATTTCGGAGATCAGCCTGGAAACCGGATTCTGCAACCAGAGTTACTTCGGCGTGATTTTCCGGCGAATCACGGGAATGACGCCGCTGGAGTACCGCCTCCGGCAGAGACATGGCAGCGAGTGAGCTGGTCCGGTTCCTAGCCGTCTAAACGCCCGAGATACTATCCAAGGTAAGCCACGCCAGCTACTATCCCCGGTTACTGTCTCGCGTAGGAAAGCGTCCGAAAGCAAGCTCAGACGATGGCCGATGGCCGGCCAACCGCTCCAAGTGGCATTGTCGTGAAGAGCGGTAGCCCAGGCTGAAGCGCTGCTTAGCTCGCGGGGAGTGAACCGGACGCCATGTCGACAACTTCCGTCGTGCCAGAACTCGGCCATATGGCGGACGTGCCCATGAGCGTTGACGTGGAACTGGACCGGCGCGTCCTCAAGCTGCTGGATGTTCTGGAATTGCGGAGCGGCAGCGTGCTCCCATTGGCCAAGCCCGCCGGAGAGCCTTTGGACATTTATGTTGGGGGAGCGAGGCTGGGCAGCGGTGAGGTCGTGGTATTCAATGACAACTTTGGAATTCGCATCACATCGCTGGCGACAGGAACGGTTTGAGCCTCGTTTTGCGGTGAGAATGCCCCTGCACGAGCTGCCATGCTGACGGAGATCGCCGGACCGGAAGTGGATTCTTCGAACACGCTGGCCGTTCTACTCGACGAGCCGGTTCGCGTGAGCGTGGTTTTCGGCCACACCTCGCTGCCGCTGCAGAAGATCGTGAAGCTGACCACTGGATCGGTTCTCGAGCTGGGAGGATCCTTGCGCCAGCCGGTGGAAATTGTGGTGAACAACCGCGTGATCGCCAGCGGTGAAGTGGTGGTTGTGGAGGGCAATTACGGTGTCCGCATTCTCACGGTTGTAAGCCGCCAGGAACGCCTGGATATCGCATCAAGTTCAGGAGCATAGGTTGGCCGAAACGTTAGATCCGAAGGAGGCTTCAGGCGGCGCGGATGGCGGGCCCGAGCTCGCGTGGCTGCTCGAGGAATGGGCGCAGGGACTGGCTCGCGCCATCGAAGCCATGGGCGCCCAACTCCCAAGCTGCCAGAAGGCGGACACCGGAGAACGGCCGCACGGCGATGAGGCGTTGTGGTGGGCCCAAGAGCTGAGCCTGAGCCCGGGCCAGCCGGTATGGATTGGCGCCATGGAATCGGCCTGGAAAGAGATCGGCGCCGCGGGTCTTCGAGCTGTCGGAGTTGACCCGTCGAATCCGGCGGATGTGCGCGATACCTACCGGGAAATTCTGGTGCAGTCTTTCTCCAGTCTGGGCAGAAGCCTGACCGTCCGGTGCAACCAGGAAGTAGCATGCCTTCACGGCGAGTTCCTTGCCAGTCCCCCGGAGAGCGGAATCACGAGCTTCGCCAGCTTGCAGATGAACCAGGCTCCAGCGATCAGCTTGTGCCTGATTGCCACTACAGCGTTGCTCGAGGCGGTCGCGGCGAAGACGGAGGCAAGCCGGCCCGCGGCGAACCCGGATGCCGAAAATGATGCGCAGGCTGCAGCCGACGCTCTGCGATCGCTGGCCGATTTGGAGATGCCGATCAGCATTTCGTTTGGAACGGCGAGCGTGCCTCTTCAGGATGCCTTGATGCTCAAGAGGGGCTCTCTGGTCGCCCTGGATCGCCGGACTGACGAGCCGGTTGAATTCCGGGTGAACGATCGGGTGATCGCGCGCGGAGAAATCCTGGTGGTAGATGACTCGTACGCCATCCGCATTCTGGAATTAGTGAGTCGCGGCGAACGCCTGCGTTGCGCCAGTTCCGCGCAACAGGCCGAGGCGTCGTTGAGTCCTTCGAACGGTTGATCAACAGATGCGCCAGCTCTCTCAAGACGAAATTGACGCCTTCTTCAAGAACCGGCCCGCGGATTCCGCCGCCAACCCGGAAACCAAAGCGACGCCCTTCGATTTTCGGAGGCCGGACCGCATTCCGAAGTCGCAGCTTCGCGCCATCCGCTTCCTGCACGAGAACTTCGTGCGCAACCTGGCCTCTAGTTTGACGGCGTACCTTCGCGCCTTCCTTTCCGGAAATCTCGTCAGCGTGGAACAGATTCCCTACACCACTTTCCTGGAAGGCCTGCCGCCCCAAACCTGCATGGTCCCGCTGACCCTGATGCCATTCGGCGGCAACGCCCTGCTGGAAATCAACCCGTCTCTTATCTATCCCATTCTGGAGTTGCTGCTGGGCGGCAAGGACACCTCCGCCAAGGCGGATCGCGAGCTGACGGAAATGGAGCGGCACCTGCTCGATCGGCTGTTCCGGCTGATCGCTCACGATCTGGAAGAAACGTGGCGTGGCGTGGCCGACGTCGAGTTCAAGCTGGACTCGGTGGAAACCGGAAGGCCGTTGATTCGGACGCTCGGTCCCACCGAGGCGGTGGTCGCGATTGGGATGGAATTCCGGATCGACAACGCCGCCGGGATGATTAACCTGGCCATGCCATCGATCACCATTAAGAGCATG
>Ga0187819_10001609_pt1 | contig 11703 bp, 9 predicted proteins | sample NC_wetland_sal_i_15_FD_132411 | JGI IMG/M metagenome (GOLD analysis project Ga0187819, IMG submission 132411) | Wetland sediment microbial communities from Neuse River Estuary, North Carolina, USA - SO4_4 | ecosystem: Environmental > Aquatic > Freshwater > Wetlands > Sediment | place: USA: North... | reverse complement strand
CGGACAAGCTCGCCGAGCAATCGGTCGCCTCCTTGGGGCAAACCATCCGGCGGCAGGTCGCTGCCATGAACGACGCAATTTCCCGCGCCATCGGGCGAGCCGGTGAGCTCGAGGGGCTCGTGCATAACGAGGTCGCCGCGCTCGAGCGCTCCTACAGCGATAACGAGCTCCGCGTCCGGGGCCTGATCAGCGAGCTCGCAAGCGAGCGCGAGGCGCTTTCCAACAACAGCCAGCGGGTCAGCGAATCTTTGCGGGGCGTGGGGCAGGAGATTGCCCGCAACCTTTCCGCCGCGAGCAGCATTATCGACCAGAAGCTCGCCGAGCGCGGCTTTCAACTGACCGAGCTTCTCGTCGCCCGCAGCAACGAAGCTGCCGAACAGGTGGAGCGGGCGCAAAGCAAGGTGCAGGAACACATGCCGATTCTACTCGAGCGTCTTGGGCAGGAGCAGGAACGGCTCGGTCAGGTGATCGAAGGCGCAGCGCGAAACCTGTCGGCGCTCGAAAGCGCAGTCGGCCAGCGCACCACGGCACTCGATTATACGCTGAAGGAGCGCACCGAAGCTTTGACCACCTCGCTCGCGTCGCGGATCAATGCGTTGGAAACGACGGTGGCGCATGGCGCGCTCATCCTCGACAAGACGCTGAAAAACCGCACCGAAGCCTTTGCCACTTCCATCGGCCAGGGTGCCGTTGGGCTCGACAGCATATTGAAAGAGCGCACCAGACTGCTGGCCACGGCCATCAACGAGGAATCGGCAGGCCTCGACAAGACGCTCAAGGACCGCACCGCGGCCTTCGCTACGCTTGTCGGTCAGGGCGCTGTCGGCCTCGACAAAGCGCTGAAAGACCGCACCGAAGCCTTTGCGTCCCTCGTCAGTCAGAGCGCCATCGGCCTCGACAGCGTGTTAAAGGAACGCACCAAGCTTCTGGCGGCATCGATCACCGAGGAGTCAGCAGCTCTCGACAAGACCCTGAAGGAGCGCACGGAAGCGTTTGTCACGACGGTCGGTCACGGGGCGCTTGGCCTCGACCGATTGCTCAAAGACCGGACGGAAGCCTTTGCCGCCTCTGTCGGCGAGGAGGCCACCGCACTCGACAAGGCGTTGAAGGATCGCACCGAGCAACTCACGACCTTCATCGGCCAGGGCTCCGCGATACTCGACAAGACACTGAAGGAACGCACCGAGACCCTGGCAACCACGCTCGGCCATGGCGCTGCGGCGCTCGACAAGTCGCTCAAGGATCGCATCGAACTGTTGGCGACCTCGATTGGCCAAGGGACCGAGGCGCTCGACAAGACTCTCAAGGGCCACGGCGAAGCCTTCAACGCCGCCCTCACTCATCAGGCGGCACTGCTCGGTCAGTCCCTCAAGGACCGGACGGATGCCTTTGCCTCGGCGATCAATCAGGGGGCGATCGCGCTCGACCGCACCCTTGCGGATCGCTCGGAAGCCTTCACCAATTCGCTTGCCCAGCGCAGCAAGGCGGTCGAGCTCGCCATCGGTCAGCAGACCGCGGCCATGGACAAGTCGCTTGCCGACCGTACCCAACAGGTCACCACCTCGCTCAACGAGCGCTTGCTGTCCATCGACAATGCCTTCGGCCAACGCGCGGGTGAGATCGATCGCGTGCTGGCCGAGCATGCGCGCGCCGTCGAGGCGACGTTTGGCCGGCAGGCGTCTCATCTCAACGAGCTGCTCGCCAGCAACTCGGTTATGATCAAGCAGACTGCAGACCAGGTCGGAGCGCAGTCCAAGGAAGCAATTGGCGTGCTCACGGCGCAGACGCAGGCCTTGCGCGAGGTGTCGAGCGGCCTGCTCGAGCAGATCCACAACCTGACCCAGCGCTTCGAGAACCAGGGACAGGCGATCCTCACTGCCGCCAAGGCGCTCGATTCGTCGAACACCAAGATCGACTCGATCCTGGAAAGCCGGCATCAGGCCATCATCGGGCTTCTGCACGCGGTCAACACTAAGGGCGCCGATCTCGACAATATGATGCGGTCCTACGCCGGCATGGTTGAGAATGCGCTGTCCAACGCCGAGACCCGCGCCAAGCAGGTTGGCAGCGCGCTTGCCCGCGACACCGCCGGCCAGGCGCAGCAGGCCCTGTCCCAGATCGAGCGTTTGCGCGAAGAGGCCCAAGCCCACACCGCGCGCGCGGTCGGCGATCTCAAGTCGAGCTTTGAGACCGTCATCACCCAGATTGGGCGGCAGCTCGAGCAGATGCGCGGGCAATTCGACACCGCCTCGCGCGGCATGCGCGATGCGGCGCAGAAGACCGCGACCGATCTCGACTCGTTGCGACAGGAGATGCAGCGCCGCATGGAAGGCCTGCCGCAGCAGACAGCACAAGCCACAGCGGCGATCCGCAAGGCACTTGCCGATCAACTCAAGGAAATCGAGGCGATCACGCCGGTGCTGACGCGGCCGCAGATTCAAGGCGGCGCAGAGCCGTATCGGCAGCCGCAATTGCCCCCGCGGAGGGAGCCGCTCCCACCGCGCGACGAGGGCCGCGCTGCGCCCGCGTTCGATGCGCCGCCCCCGCCTCAGTTCGACGGGAGGGGTCGCCCGGTCGGTGCTGCTCCGCAAGAGGGGTCTGATCTCGGCGCAGTCGCGGGTGGCCTCGCCCAGCAGCTCTCTAGCGCCTCACAGAGCGAGCGGCGCGGACCTGCCGGCCATGAGGGGCAACGCGCCTATCCGCAGGGGCAAGTCGAGTTCCGTCAGCCAGACCGGCGGCGCGAAGGATGGTCGGTCGGCGATCTCCTGACCAATGCCGACACTGCCGGTTATCCGCCGCAGCGGCCAAATCCCTATGCGCCGCGCGGCGCGCAGCCCCAAGGTCTCCGACTCGATGAGATCGCACGCGCGATCGATCATCGCACCGCGGCAGAGGTGTGGCAGCGCTTCCGCGCCGGCGAACGCGACGTGCTGGGCCGCCACCTCTACAGCAACGACGGCCAAGCGACGTTCGACGAGATCAGCCGTCGCTACGGCCGCGACGGCGACTTCCGCGCCACGGTCGATCGCTATATCGGCGATTTCGAGCGACTCCTGCGTGAGGCCGAGCAGACCGACCCAGAAGGGCGTATGTTACAGAACTACATGACCTCGGAGACGGGGCGCGTTTATCTTCTGCTTGCCCATGCAAGCGGACGCCTGCGCTAGCTTCTGCTTCTGCGACACTCGTCATGCCCGGGCTAAGACCGCCGGGCTTCCAGCGTGGGGGCGTTCCAAGCCACTGGCTCTGGATCGCCGGGTCAAGTCCGGCAGTGACGCTCGTTGTTGAATTGCTTCGGAAGGTTAGTGGCGCGCGGAGACCCAGGTCGAGGTGTCTTGCAGGACCTCGGTCAAGGCCTGGTTCAGCGCGGCGACGCCGGCGGCCGGCGTGTCGCTTGCCGAGGCCACGCGCGTGCTGAAGCCCTTGGAGGCGACAACCTTGGACGAATTGTTGTTGATCAGTTTGGCGAAGATGTCGACGTCCGCCGCCGGCTTGCCGCTGGCGGTATCGATCTGGAAGGACCGGATCTCCATGGAGAGAGAATAGTCGCCATCGACGCGGTCGGAGCTGCTGGTCACGGCCTTCACCGCGCCTGAGTTCTGCAGCGTCTCGATGGTGCGCACCTGCACAAGATGCGGCAGCCGGTCGCTCCACGCCGCGCCCTTGTAATAGGAGATCTGGTCAGCGCGCGGGCGCACCATAATGCGGTCGGTATCGAGCGCGTGAACTGACGTCGGCTCATTGACCACGAGCTGATATTTCGCGCCCTTTGGCGTGGCGGCGAAGGAGCGTGGCGCGATGAGGTCATAGGTCGTGGGTGCAGCGTTGCCGCCGAGCGCCAAAGCGCAACCGGCCAACCCCAGGCAAATCAGGCCTGTTGCAAAAACTGGTGTCGACCGAGACATGTCCGATCGCCCCCTGTCCTGTTATTGCACACCCTCGTTATTTACCCTCGGGGTGTGTCAATTGCCACGCGGATTGTATTCCGGGACTTGACTTCCACCAAGCAAAAAGCTCTTCGGATTAGCCTCGAATTTCTCAAGAACACTGTTGAGTGTTGCCGCCGCGCGACGTCCCTCACGCATGAAATTCCCGAATTCCTGGAGGCTGTCCTTGGCGGTGCGTGTCAGGCTGTCAAGATTATCTCCCAGCGATACTTGGAGCTTTCCAGATAAATCCTTAAAGGATTGCGCTGCCGCATGGACGTCGGTAATGGTCTGGGCGATTTCTTCCTTGCGCTGATCCAGCATGGTGGTGACGTTCTCCACATTGGTGAGGGTTTTGTGGATCGATTCTTGGTTCTCCGCGACGAGATCATTGAGCCTGAGCAGCAAGGCATTGGCGTTATTCATCACGGCGGGCGCGGCATCGAATAGGCCCTGGCCAAGGCCACGGTCGGCCACAATAACTGGAATCGGGTTCTCCGACGTCGCCACCAGGAACGGCGAATCAGGTGTGCCCGCGGTGATCTGGATCCCGGTGCCGCCCGTCAGGCCAAGGGACTGCATCGTCGCGCGGGAATTCTCCCGCACCGGCGTGTCGGAATGGACGCTGATCAGCACCTGGACTTTGCGCGCGTCAGCTGGATCGAGCGCGAGCGACTGCACCTCGCCGACCTTGATGCCGTTGAAGCCGACGCTCGAGCCCGTGGTGAGCCCCGCCACCGAGCCATCGAAGACGATGTAGTAGCGCTTGCCGCCGCCGGCGAGATTGGTCATCCAGAAGACGAAGACGAAGGCGAGCGCGAGGACTCCGAGTACGAAGCCGCCGATCATCAGATAGTTGGCTTTGGTTTCCACGAGTTGAGTTCCTCAGACCACGAGCCGCCTTGGTTGCTCGCCGGATTGCGCCGCGCGCGCCCGCTCACCACAGAAATATTCCTCGATCCAGGGGTGATTGGGGTGGCGCTGCAGTTCGATCGGCGAGCCAGTCCGCACGATGCGTTTGTCAGCCAGCACGGCAACCCTCTCGCACACCGTGAAGATGGTATCAAGGTCGTGGGTCACCATATAGACCGTTAGCCCAAGCGTCTGTTGCAGCTTGTGAATCAGGTGGTCGAAATCCGACGCACCGATCGGATCGAGCCCGGCCGTTGGCTCGTCGAGGAACACGATCTCCGGGTCGAGAGCAAGTGCCCTTGCCAGACCTGCGCGCTTGCGCATGCCGCCGGACAGTTCCGAGGGATATTTGTGCGCGGCCTCAGGCGGCAGACCCACCATGGCGAGCTTGAGAAAGGCAAGGTCGTCCATCATAGCCTGCGGCAGCTCAAGATGCTCTCGCATCGGCACCTGGATGTTCTGCAGCACGGTGAGCGAGGAGAACAATGCGCCGTCCTGGAACAGAATGCCCCAGCGGCTCTCGATGTCGACGCGATCCTTCGCCGTGAGGGTCTTAGCGTTGTGGCCGAAAAGCTCGACCTCGCCCATGTCGGGCTTGACCAAGCCGGTGATGACGCGAAGCAGTACCGACTTGCCCTGGCCTGAGCCGCCGACAATGGCGAGGATCTCGCCGCGATAGACGTCGAGATTGAGCCCATCCCAAATCTGGTAGCCGCCAAAGCTCTTGGCGAGCCCGCGGACCCGGATCAAGACCTCTCGGCCGTTCTCGAACGTCACACCCCGATCCCCGATAGAAACATGGCGAACACCGCGTCCAGAATTATCACCAGGAAGATCGCCTTGACCACGGCGCTGGTCACGTGGGTGCCCAGCGACTCCGCGCTGCCCTCGACCTTCAATCCCTCGAGGCAGCCGACAAGGCCGATGATAAGTGCGGCGAAGGGCGCCTTGATCATGCCAGCCATGAAATGCTGCATGTCGACGGCTTCATGAAGTTTGTCGATATAGGTGGAGACATCGAGGCCGAGCACAGCCATGGCCATTACCCCGCCTCCGATTAGCCCGGTGATGTCGCCGAGGAAGGTCAGAAGCGGCAGCGCCACGATGAGCGCAAGCACACGCGGAAGCACGAGCGTATCCATCGGATCGATGCCGAGAGTGCGCATGGCATCGATCTCCTCGCGCATCTTCATCGAGCCGATCTCGGCGGTGAAGGCCGAGCCGGAGCGGCCCGCCACCATGATGGCGGTGAGCAGGATGCCCACTTCGCGGAGCGCCAGGATTGCGACCATGTTGACGGCGAAAGGCTCGGCGCCGAACGGCTTCAGCTGTACCACGCCTTGCTGCATGACGACGGCGCCGATCAGGAAGCAAATCAGCGCGATGATCGGCACGGCGCGCAAGCCAGCATGATCGAGATGGTGGACGAAGGATTTGGGGCGGAAGCGCCAGGGCTGCACGACCATGCGGCCGATCCCCGCCGTCACCTCCCCCAAGAAGCTCGTGAGCTGGATGGCATCGCTCCAGACACCTGTCAGCGCCTTGGTCACGTCCTCTACGAGCTGCTGGACGGAGCCCGTCTGCGCGAGCTTGGGGCGCTCCGCGCTGCCGCGCCGCTCTACCTCTTCGATGAGGATGCGGAAGCTTTCAGTCACCCCGGCATAGCGGGTACGGAGTCCCCCGCCCTCCCAGGCCGCCGCCGTCCGCTGCAAGAGCCAAGCGCCGGCGGTATCAATCTCGGCGATGGCTGCGATATCCATCTCGCCGGTAAATTCCGGCGTAGGCGGGATCGGCACTCTGAGGCGCTTGAGCGCCGCGTCGAGCTTGGTGGCCTCGGTGACGGTCCAGGCACCGCTTGCGATCAGGCGGAAGGTCGTGCCTCTGAGCTCGACGCGGAAGCCCGGCGCGCGGGCTTGCGTGGAGAGACTGAGCGTGTGGTCGCGTTTCAGCATGAGTCTAGGCTCGACTCGTTGGGTGTGGCGCGGCAGTTGACGCTTCGCGGGAAGCGGCTTGTTTTTGAACGAAAAAGCCGGAGAAAGAAAGGCGTTATGCTGCCGCCCGGAGAGGTGCATGAGGCCGGCTAGAGAATTAAGCGTCAGCGTCGAGCGCTGGCCGATCCGGGGTAGATTTACCATTTCCCGCGGCGCCAAGCATGAAGCCGTCGTGGTGGTGGCGGCGATCAGTGACGGCGCGCATCAAGGCAGAGGCGAATGCGTCCCTTACGCCCGTTACGGCGAGAGCGTGGAGGATGTGGTGCAGGCGATCGAAGCTTGCGCGGCCTCCCTGGCCCAAGGGTTGGACCGCGGTGGACTTCAAGCGTTGCTGCCGCCAGGTGCTGCGCGCAATGCCTTGGACTGCGCGCTGTGGGACCTCGACGCGAAGATCTCAGGACGAAGCGCGGCGGAGTTCGCTGGCCTCGCCCCGCTGCACGCGGTCGAGACGGCGTTCACCATCTCCCTTGCCTCGCCTGATGAGATGGCGGGACGCGCGCGTGAGGCGGGGCGCTATCCTCTGCTCAAGCTTAAGCTCGGCGGAGATGGCGACGAGGAGCGGCTTGCTGCCATCCGCAAAGCCGTGCCCCAGGCAAGACTGATCGCCGACGTCAATGAGGCGTGGCACGCGTCCGACCTCGAGCGTCTTCTCGCGGCAGCTGCGCGCGCCGGCGTCGAACTGGTCGAACAGCCCGTCCCCGCCGGCGATGACACAATCTTGCAGCACATTGTCCGCGCGGTTCCGGTCTGCGCTGATGAGTCGGTTCACGACCGCGCTTCGCTTGGCGAAACCGCCGCTTGCTACGACGCCGTGAATATCAAGCTCGACAAGACCGGCGGGCTCACCGAGGCGCTCGCCACCGCCGCCGAAGCACGAAGGCTCGGGCTGAAACTCATGGTGGGATGCATGGTGGCGACGTCGCTCGCGATGGCTCCTGCCCTGCTGCTGGCGCAGGACGCGGACTGGGTCGATCTTGACGGTCCGCTCCTGCTCGACCGCGATCGCGTCCCTGGCCTCGACTATGTCTCCGGCACGGTCTTGCCGCCTCCGACAGCGCTATGGGGTTGAACCTGGGTGGGCCGACCACGCGATGCCAGCGCCACATCAGAAGAAGTGCGCTTGCCACGCCGACCACAGCGAGCAGCACTAGGACTGCATAGGCCTCGCCCGCAAGGCTCCGGTAGAGAGGCCCGCAGGCGATGGGTCACCAGCCCGAGAACGAGCCCCGCGGCGTAGACACTTTGGGCAGTCGCGCCGCGATCCTCCGGCACCGCCTGGCTAAGGAAATACAGCGCGGCAAGATGCCCAGCGCCGAAGCTCATGGGCGTGCAGGCATTGCAAAACCATTGCGTCGCCCAGAGCGGCGGATCGAAGGCCATTAGCCCCGAGCGCACGGCTGAGGCCAGCCCCGCAGCGACGGTGAGTTCGGCTTGGGGCTCTTGAAATTTAGGGATGCCCTAACCATTTCTGGGAAGACGCGAGATCCCCCAAGCGTCCCCCAAACTGACGCATGAGAATGAAACGGCCCGGTTTCCCCCCAATCGGGCTGTTTTCTTTTTGCGGCGCCACCGCCGTTTCCGCTCCGACAGCTTGGTGTGGTGGGCGATGAATACGTTGTCGATGAACTGTTTGGCCGAACTTTCCCAGCTGAAACGGAGCGCATGCGCCCTGGTTGCGTGACGATCAAGCGTCAGCGCATGGAGAACCGCGGCCCTGAGATCCCAATCCATGACGCCAACACCTGGCTCGGTGAGCACGTCCATGGGGCCGCTTGCCGGGAAGGCGGCAACCGGCAGACCGCTGGCCAAGGCTTCGAGCAGGACGAGGCCGAAGGTGTCGGTGAGGCTCGGAAACACGAAGACATCGGCAGAGGCGTAGGCGAGCGCGAGGTCTTCTCCTTCCATCGGCCCGGTGAATAGCGCATGGGGATAACGCTGCGCGAGCTCGGCGGCCTGGGGGCCTCCCCCCACCAGTACCTTGCGGCCGGGAAGATCGACGTCGAGGAAGGCCTTGACGTTCTTCTCCACGGCCATGCGGCCGACATAGAGGAAGACCGGCTTTTTCCCGAAGCGGCGCACCTTGCGCGGCTGGAACAGTTCGGTGTCCACGCCTCGCGACCATCGCATCAGCCGCTCGAAGCCGCGCGCCTTGAGGTCGTTCTCCACCGATTGCGTGGCAACGAAAGTGCCGGCGGCGCCGTTATGGAACCGCCGCTGCAGCGCGTAGCACCAGGATTCAGGTACCGGCAGCCGCGCCGAGACATATTCGGGGAAACGGGTGTGATAGCTCGTGGTGAACGGCCACTTCGTCTTGCGGCAGTAGCGCCTCGTCATCAGCCCGATTGGTCCCTCCGTGGCGATATGGATAAAGTCAGGCCGCGCCTTCTCGATACGCGCGGCAACCGCACGTGGTCCGGCGAGCGCCAGGCGAATTTCCGGATAGGTGGGACAGGGGAGCGTGCGGAAGTCAGACGGTGCGAGGAAGCTGATCTCGAAGCCAAGCTTGCTTGCCTCCACGGCCAGACGTTCATAGGTGCGGACCACCCCATTCACCTGGGGATGCCAGGCGTCGGTCGCGACAAGCACGCGCATCAAGCGGCAGCCTCGAGCTCCTCGACAGGGGCTTCGACCCTACTCGTGTCGTAAGGATGGGGCGTCCAGCGAATGATTTCGAAGAGCCCGTCCTCGGTCTCGGCCACTGCGGTGCAGCTTTCGACCCAATCGCCGGTGTTGATGTAGAGCACGTCGCCGACCTGGCGCATGGCGGGATGATGGATGTGCCCGCAGATCACGCCTTGCGCCCCGTGGCGGCGCGCTTCAGCGGCAAGCGCCGCCTCGAACTCGCCGATATAATTCACGGCCCGCTTCACCTTCTGCTTGAGATAGGCCGAGAGCGACCAGTAGGGCATGCCAAACCAGCGGCGGACGGCGTTAAAATGGGTGTTGGCCCAGAGCGCAAGCGTGTAGCTCCAATCGCCGAACAGCGCGAGCCATTTGGCGTAGCGCACCACCACGTCGAACTCATCCCCATGCATGACGAGATAGCGCCTCCCGTCGGCGCCCACGTGAATGGCGTTGCGCTCGATGGAGATGCCGCCGAACCGCGCACCGCAATAGTCGCGCATGGGTTCGTCGTGATTGCCGGGAATGAAGATGAGGTCATTGCCCTTGCGCACCCGGCGTAGGAGCTTTTGCAACACGTCGTTGTGTGCTTGCGGCCAGTACGCCCCGCGCTTGATGCGCCAGAAGTCAACGATGTCCCCGACAAGGTAGATGCGCTCGGCGTCGCTGCTTCGGAGAAAATTGAGAAAGGCTTCGGCCTTACAGGCCTTCGTGCCTAGATGCAAGTCCGAGACAAAAAGAGCGCGATAGCGTTTCGTCCCGGGGTACCGCACGTCATGGATGTCCGTTCTCATTGCAATGAATCCGGACCTAAAGTGATTTTGTTTCAGGCTTGTGACAAAGGACGCCGGCGTCGTTAATGGAATGGGCCCGCGGAACACGACAGTGAAAGAGCGACTGGAGACGGCGCTCGGCTCACGCGTGACAGCGCTTGCGTCGATGCCGGTCAGCTTTGGACTCATCGGCTTCAAGGCCGATCTCGCCGACGGGCGCAGGCTCGCCGTGAAGGCAAGGCTAGAGACCGCGCGCGCCGATCTTCGCCTCGAGGCGTACATGCTCGGCGAGCTCGCCCGCCATTCGGATCTCCCCGTCCCAGCCGTTCACCTCTCGGAGCCGAACCTTCTCGTCATGGACTTCATCGAGACGGATAGCGGTGGCATGACCGCTGGCGTCGAGCGCCATGCCGCAGAGCTGCTCGCCGCATTGCATGCCTCGCCTCGCCCCTTTTTCGGCTATGAGCGCGACACGCTGATTGGGCCGCTGCCGCAGCCGAACCCACGCTCGGATCGATGGATTCCCTTCTTCCGGGATTACCGGCTGCTTGCCATGGCGCGCGCGGCGAAAACCGAGGGACGGCTGCCGGCCAAGCTCCTCATCCGGCTCGAGCGCTTGGCCGAGCGGCTTCCTGACTACCTCGTCGAGCCCCCCACCCCAAGCCTTCTGCATGGCGACCTTTGGACCGGGAATGTGCTCGTGCGCGGCGACAGAGTTGCGGGGTTTATCGATCCCGCCATCTATTGCGGGCACTCTGAAATCGAGCTCGCTTTCACCACCATGTTCGGCACCTTTGGGGCGCCCTTCTTCGAGGCTTACGAGGCGCTGCTGCCCTTGGAGCCTGGGTTTCACGAACTCAGATCGGCCCTCTACAAGCTCTACCCGACGCTCGTGCATGTGCGGCTGTTCGGCTCGGCCTATCTTCCGCTTATCGAGCAAACCCTTGCGCGCGTTGGGCTGTAGATTTCAGAAAAAAGAACCGGCCCGGGTGTCCCGGGCCGGTCTTCCCTGCGAAACGAGCCGAACTCCAAAGGCATTGCCTTTTTGATGGGCTCTGGCTCGCCCCCCCATTTTGTTCCTAAGCCGCTAGTATCGGAGATCAGGTTCCCTCAGAATCTCTCGCGCGCTTCAGTCTTTGCTTACGCTTCTGGCGACTGGCCCCCCGGCCCCGCCGTTGTCGTGATGAGAAGCTAGCGCAGCCGTGGCCGCTCATTCAACATTGGACAAGATCGCTGACTCAAACTGCCGGGCACTGTTGCCGAAATGCCAATTGGCGGGGTCTCTGTCGCCTCTGTCTCCCGCCAGAGATATAATTTGTCTTGTATAATCAATGGCTTATTTGTATCGCCGCTCCGGTGGGTAGCCTCTTCCGGCTGTTAGCATTGATCGAATGAGGCTGTCACAATTCACACATTGTGGCGAAAACTATCCAGCCATCTGTGGCGCATCCGCAACGGAACCCGATCGAAGGCCCATCG
>Ga0187819_10001608_pt1 | contig 11707 bp, 10 predicted proteins | sample NC_wetland_sal_i_15_FD_132411 | JGI IMG/M metagenome (GOLD analysis project Ga0187819, IMG submission 132411) | Wetland sediment microbial communities from Neuse River Estuary, North Carolina, USA - SO4_4 | ecosystem: Environmental > Aquatic > Freshwater > Wetlands > Sediment | place: USA... | reverse complement strand
CGGCGGGTTTACCCCGCCATCTTTCTTCCTCCGGTCTTGGAGCCGAGCAGGGAAGCAACAACCGCGCCGCCCTGTAGCGGCGGGTTTACCCCGCCATCTTTCTTCCTCCGGTCTGCCCCAGGCTACATGGCGGCCTAAAGCCGCCCCTACACCGCTCCGGAGCCTTCCTCCTCAGCCCTCCTCCTCCACGGTGGAACGTATGGCGCCGCTGGAGGCGGCAATCGTTTCCACTCGATCACAAACGAACCGGAAAACGGCCAATCCATGAAATCCGAAACCAGTCCCGCCCTCACCGGATTCATGACAATGTATGCCGCAATCCTTTCGAGCGATTCCCCGGATCGAATCACGTGATCGTAGTATCCCTTTTGCCAAAGTTCGATTACTCCGAGCTGGCGAGCCCGCACAGCCGCTCTGCCTTTGAACGTCCGCACGGCGGTGGCAACGGACGAAGAGTCCCGCATCCCCACGAGGATCATGTGCAGGTGGTCCGGCATGAAACAAAAAGCGTAGACGGCGAACGCGGATTCGTCGCACGCCGATTTCAGCGCAACGATCAGGGCGCTGACCAGGCTGGCATCCGCGAACACTCTCCTACGTCCCTGAGTGCACAGCGTCAGAAAGTACGCGCGCCGGCCCTCGTAAGAGGGCTCCGGCAATCGGTTCGCTTTGCGCCGCAACTCGGCCACCAGACTCCCTACTGTAGCGGCGGGTTTACCCCGCCATCTTTCTTCCTGTAGCGGCGGGTTTACCCCGCCATCTTTCTTCCTCCGGTCCGCCCTGTAGCGGCGGGTTTATCCCGCCATCTTTCTTCCTCCGGTCCGCCCCAGGCTACATGGCGGCCTAAAGCCGCCCCTACACCCTCTCCAGATTCGCGTATCGCTCCACCAGTTTCTTCGTCCCGTGGTCCAGGAAACTGACCGTCAGCCGCCGCTCGTCCTCATCGCCCTCGACGGCGATGATCGTTCCTACGCCATAGGTTTTGTGCCGCACGCGCACGCCCAGCAGCGGGTGGCTGGGACCCGAAGTTTTGCGCGTGCCCGCGCCGCCGCGCGATTCGCGCCGCCCCGCGCCGCTCCCGGCAGCCGCGCCGGCCCGCGCCCGTCCTTCGCCGCGCATCGGATACCGCCGCAGCACCCGCCGCTCCACGGTTTCGGAATCGGGCACGTACCGACGTTCTTCTCCCGCCCGGGCCAGCGAACCCGTCACGGTATCGATCAGGTGTTCCGGAATCTCGAAAAGGAAGCGCGAGGGCTGTGGCTCCCCGTTCTGCTCGTTCCAATAGCCCGGACGGTACACCGCGCGCGTCAGGGTGAGCGTTTCTTTCGCGCGCGTCATGCCCACATAGCACAGCCGGCGCTCCTCCTCGATATCCGCCGGGCTGCGCAGCGACCGCACGTGGGGGAACAACCCCTCCTCCATCCCGGCCAGAAACACGTGATCGAATTCCAGGCCCTTCGCGCTGTGCACCGTCATCAGGGTCACCCTTGCGCGCTCCTCATAGGAGTCCGCATCGCTCACCAGCGCCGCGCGGTCCAGGAATTCCTCCAGAGATTCCTCCGCCTCCTCCGCTTCTTCCAGCGCGGTTACCAGTTCCTGGAGGTTTTCGCTGCGCTCCTGAGACTCGCCGGTGTTCTGCTGCTGCAGGTACTCCAAGTAACCCGTGCGGCGCAGCACTTCCTCGAGGAACGCCGCAGAGGCCGGCGGCGCGCCTCCGGCGGAAGCCGCGCGCGGCGCCGCGTTTGCCGTCTCCTCGCCGCGCGCCGTCACCACTGCGAACTCCGCTCGCAACCCCTCGATGAGCGCACGAAATTCCCGCAGCGGCGCCAGGGCGCGGCCCGCGCCGCCTTCCAACAGCGCGCCGATCGCGGCCCAAAGCGAGGCACCCTTCTCGCGCGCGCCGGCCCGCAGCGATTCCACCGTGGTTTTTCCGATCCCCCGCGGCGGCGTATTCAGGATGCGCAGCAGCGCCACGTCGTCGTCCGGGTTGCGCGCCACGCGCAGATACGCCAGCGCGTCTTTCACCTCGGCGCGGCGGTAGAAGCTGAACCCGCCCACCAGCCGGTAGGCGATGCTGCGCCTGCGCAGCGCCTCTTCAAACGACCGCGAGACCGCGTTCGTGCGGTACATCACGGCAAGATGCGTTCCGCCGTCCTCCTGCATCAGCCGCGCGATTTCCTCCGTGATCCACTCCGCCTCGCCTCCCGCGTCCTGCGCCTCGTAGAAGCGCAGGGGGACGCCCGGCCCCCGCGTGGCTTCCAGCTTTTTCCCGATGCGCATCTGGTTGTGCGCCACCACGGCCCCGGCGGCGTCCAGGATGGTTTGCTTCGAGCGGTAGTTTTTTTCCAGCCGCACGATCCGCGCGCCGGGGAAGTCCTGTTCGAACCGCAGGATGTGTTTCACGTCCGCGCCGCGCCAGCTATAGATGGACTGGTCCTCGTCCCCCACCACGCACAGGTTCCCCTCGGGCCCGGTGAGCAGCCGCAGGATCTCGTATTGCAGCCGGTTCGTGTCCTGGTACTCGTCCACGTGGATGTAGCGGAATCGCCCGCTCCACGCCGCGCGAGCTTCCGTGTGGTCGCGCAGCACCTCCTGCGCCCGCAGCAGCAAGTCGTCAAAATCGAGCGCGTGCGCGGCGCGCAGCAGGCCCTCGTAGGCGCCGTAGATTTGGGCGAAGGTGCGGTCGCGTGCGTCCCGCGCTTCCTCCGCCGCCCTCGCGGGCCCAATGCCCACATTTTTCGCCCCGCTGATGCGCTCCAGCGCGGCACGCGGCGCATACGTCTTTTCGTCCTGCCCGAGCTGCGCCACGGCCAGTTTCACAGCCGCCAACTGGTCATCCTCGTCGAAGATCGTGAAATTGCGCGGCAGGCCCAGTCGCGGAGCCTCGCGCCGCAGCATCCGCGCGCAGAAGGAATGGAAGGTCGAAATCCATACGTCCCCGGCGGCCTGCCCCGACCCCGCCAGCAGGCGTCCCGCGCGCTCCCGCATCTGCTCGGCGGCTTTGTTTGTAAACGTTACGGCCAGCACCGCGCCCGGCGGCACACCCTGCTCGACCAGGTAGGCCACCCGATGCGTGATCACGCGCGTTTTCCCGCTTCCCGCGCCCGCCAGCACCAGCAGCGGCCCCTCGGTTGTCGTTACCGCTTCGCGTTGCTGGGCGTTGAGTTGGTCGAGCAGGTCCATGAAAAGTTTTTCTGCCGGCTGTAGCACAGACTTCAGTCTGGGCCCCCTGACGTGGCACAGACTTCAGTCTGGGCTCCCCAGTGAATTTACCGGCTGCAAAGGCTCGAATCCCCCGTGGGCATTCAGTGCGTTGCGGCTCTCAAATCCACCTCGAAGAAAAGCAGTTTCTCCCCCGATCCGAAGCGCCGCACGTCGGGAACGTACAGCGTGGCGTACCCCACCTCCTCGAAATGGTGGTCCACGTCGAACAGCAGAAATCCATGCACCGTGTTGTGTGGCCCGATCAGGTCTCCCGGCAGCATCTCCGGACGCAGGACATCCTCCACCTTTGCGATTTCTTTGCTCTTTCCGCCGGTCACGCCCAGGCCCGGGATCGGGGTACGCCGTGTTTTCGGGTTGGGGCCATTCGGCAGAACGATCATCATGGCCGCTTCCTCCAAGGTCAGCGGCTCCAGGCGCTGGCGCGGCTGGCCGGGCGCTTTTACGTTCAGCTCGATGGAGTCCAGCCGGATTTTCATGGGGCCGTCCGTGTCGTTGCGCAGAAACACTTCCAGCGCCAACAGTCCTGCGCCGTAGGGATGTTTTTTCCCAAATCTCTGCTGGGAGCGCTCGCTGGTCAGATACGGGTCCGCGGCGATCAGCAATCCCTGGTGAGTATCGTGAGCGGGCAGGGCAGCCGGGTCCGCGCTCGCGGCCGCGTGCGTCTGGCCCGGGAGACTCGCGTGTGCGCCCGCTCCGCCCGGGAGCGCGGGCAGGAGCAGCGCTCCGGCGAGCGCTCCCAGCAATGCCGGACTCCACATCCTCGCGCCGCCTCTCGTGTGTGCATGCATCCGCGAATGCTTTCGCCGCCGGGCGGCCCGTGCGCTCTATAATACCGGATTGTGCGCCGGCCGGCGCGGAGGGAACGCAGCTCCGGCTGCGCGCCCTCACATGTATTTTCTCTACACACTTCTGACGGCGCTGGGTGCGCTCCTGCTGCTCCCCTATTTTGCTTTCGCCCGCTGGCGCCGCGGGAAGCATTTCCACGGCCTCCCGGAACGTCTGGGATTCCTCCCTGCGGCTCTCGAATCCTCCGCGGCCGGGCCGGATGGCGCCATTTGGATCCACGCCGTCTCCGTCGGAGAAGTGCTCGCCGCCACCCCGCTCGCCCGCCGGCTGCGCGAGCGATTTCCCGGCCGGCGCCTCGTGATTTCCACTACCACCCCGGCGGGACAGGCTCTGGCGCGCGAACGCTTCGCGCCTCCTTCCGGTGCCGATGCCGTCTTCTATTTCCCGCTCGATTGGCCGTTTCCCGTGCGGCGCGCCTTTCGCGCCGTCCGGCCGGCGTTGGTCGTGATCGTGGAGACGGAAATCTGGCCGAACTTCCTGCGCCACGCCCGCCGGCGCGGTGTGCCCGTGGTATTCGTCAACGGCAGGATCTCCCCGCGATCCTATGCGCGCAGTCTGCGCTGGAAGTGGCTGGCCGGCGGATTCTTCCGCCGCGTCCTGGGCGATGCGCGGCTCTTCCTCATGCAGAGTCCCGCGGACGCCGAGCGCCTGCGCTCGCTCGGCGCGGACCCCCAGCGCGTCGAAGTCACCGGCAATCTGAAATACGACATCGCTCCTCCCGCGCCGGGACCGGTGGTGGATTGGCTGGCCCGCGCGGGCGAGAAACGCGGGCCCATCCTCGTTGCCGGCAGCGTTATCGCCGGAGAAGAGGAGGCCGTGCTGGAAGCCTTTGCGGCTGTTCGGAAGCGTTTTCCCGCCGCTCTGTTGGTGCTCGCTCCGCGAAAAACCGACCGGTTCGATGCCGCGGCTGAAATTGTGACTCGCCGGGGCCTCCGTTGCCTGCGCCGGTCCGCCGCAGACCTCTCGCTGTCGTTTCCCGACGACACTGAAGTGCTGCTGCTCGACAGTGTCGGCGAACTCGCCGCTGTCTATCAGGTGGCTGCGGCGGTGTTCGTGGGCGGCTCGCTGGTTTCCGCGGGCGGCCACAACATCCTCGAGCCCGCCGTCTTCGGAAAAGTACCCGTGTTCGGCCCGCACATGGAAAATTTCCGCAACATGGCGGAAGAATTTCGCGGCGCCGGAGCCGCCCTGGAAGTGGCCGGCGGCGAAGAGTTGGCCCGCCGCTGGCTCGAGCTGCTCGAAGACGAGCCGCGCCGCGAGTCGCTCGGCCGCGTCGCTCGCCTGCTGGTGGAGCGCAACCAGGGCGCCACCCAGCGCGTTCTCGAACGTCTGGAGGCCGCGCTGGCCGAGTCGCGCCCGGCCCGGGAACGCTCATCGTCGCTGCTCCGCGCGGCGCTCGTCCCGTTCTCGCCGCTCTACGGAGTGGCCGCCTGGTTGCGCGCCTCCGCCTATCGCGCGGGCGTTCTGCGCTCGCGCCGATTGCCTGCCACCGTGATCAGTGTCGGCAATCTCACTGTCGGGGGCACCGGGAAAACTCCCTTCGTGGGCTGGCTCGCGGACCACCTCGAGCGGCAGGACCGCAGCGTCGCCATCCTTTCACGCGGCTATCGAGGGTTCGGCCGCGGATCCGCGGATTCGGTCGGCGAGGCTCTCCCCGGCACGAACAGCGGCGGCGCGGATGAGCCGGCTTTGCTGCACGCGCGGCTGGCAGGCCGCGTGCCGATCGCTGTCGGGCGGAATCGCTACCTCGCGGCGCAACCCCTCCTCGCGCGCGGCGTGAAATGGTTTGTGTTGGACGACGGCTTTCAGCACTTCCAACTCCATCGCGACGTGGATCTGGTGCTGGTGGACGCCACCGATCCTTTCGGCGGGGGTTTGCTGCCCGCCGGACGCGCCCGCGAGCCGCGCTCCGCTCTCCGCCGTGCGGACATCCTCGTGATCACGCGCGCGGTGCGTGCCCCGGGCCTGGAAGCCGCCCTCCGCCGATATTCCTCCGCGCCGATTTTCTACGCCACCACGCTGTGGGACGAGTTGGTGCCGCTCCCCGCCCAACTGTCGGCAGACGCCCAGCGGCCGGCTCCGGCAGCAGAACAATCCTGCCCCGCCGTGCCCACTCCGCCACCCATCTCCACCAACGGGCAGCCCCGTTATTTCGCATTCTGCGGCATCGGCAATCCCGACGCGTTCTTCTCTGATCTGCGCCTCTGGTCGGGCCAGCTTCGCGGCTCCGTGGTGGGCGAACGGGCATTTCCCGATCACCACCGCTACTCCGCGGAAGATCTCCTCGCTGTGGAGCGCGCCGCGCGCGAATCCGGAGGCACGGCGCTGGTCTGCACGGAAAAAGATGCGCGCAATTTGCCCTCGCCGCTGGCCTCCGCGCTTCCGCTCTTCGCCTGCCGCATCCGCCTCGTACCCGCCGACGAGCAGGGCGTCCTCCGCGCCATCCTCCAGATCGCCGAGCGGCAGCGTGGAGAAAACGCATGAAGCTGCTCGTGCGCGCCACCAACTGGGTCGGCGACGCGATCCTCTCCATCCCCGCGCTCGCGGCGCTCCGCGCTCGCTGGCCGCACGCGGAGATTGCCGTGCTCGCGCGCCCCTGGGTGGCCGATCTCTACCGCGATCAGGACCTGGTGGACCGTCTGATCCCTTTCGATTATCGTGGCCGGCATCGCGGCGTTTCCGGCATCGAACGTCTGGCCCGCGAACTCCGCGCCCAGCGTTTCGATTCTGCCGTGCTCTTCCAGTACGCCTTTGAAGCCGCCTGGATCGCCTGGCGCGCCGGGATTCCGGAGCGCATCGGCTATGCGCGCGACGCTCGCGGCCCGCTGCTCACCCGCTCCATTCCCTTGCCGCTCCCCGGGGAGATTCCTCCGCACGAGGCGCACTATTATTTGGAGCTCCTGCGGCGCGCCGGATGGATCCCGGCCCTGCCCGAACTCCCGCCCGTCCGCCTCCGGGTTGCCCCCAGTGCGTTGGAGCGCGCCGAAACCTTCCTGCGTGGCGCCGGCTGCCCGTCGGATTCCCTGCGCGTGGCCTTCGGGTCGGGCGCGGCCTACGGCACCGCCAAATGCTGGCCCGCCAATCGCTACGCCGATTTGGCGCGCCGTCTCGTCGCGGAGTATGGCGCCCAGGTGCTGCTCTTCGGCGCCGCTTCGGAAGCGCCGGTGGCCGCCGAAGTGGAGAGCGGCGCCGGCCATGGGGTCATCAATCTGATTGGCCGTAGTGCGATCGGCGATCTCCCCGCGCTTCTCGCTCGCTGCCACCTCTTCGTTGGCAACGACTCCGGGGCAATGCACGTCGCCGCTGCCGTGGGATTACCGGTGGTCGCTATTTTCGGCCCTACCGACCCGGTCGGCACCCGCCCCCTCGCCTCGCAGCTCTCCATCGTCCAGCGAAAAGTGGCCTGCAGCCCCTGTTTTCTGCGACACTGTCCCATCGACCATCGCTGCATGAAATTCGTGGATTTGGAGCTGGTGCTCGATGCGGCGCGGGGATGGCTCGCCTCGCTCCCCGCGCGGAAAGGGCAGGACACACGTGGCTGATCGCAACCTGCGCCGCGCGGTCTTTCTGGACCGCGACGGCACCCTCTGCGAGGAGATGGGCTACCTGAACCACATCACCCGCCTGCGGATTTTTCCGTTCGCCGCGGCTGCCGTCCGCCGGCTGAACGACGCGGGCTTTCCGGTGATTGTGGTGACCAACCAGTCGGGCGCCGCCCGCGGGATTTTTCCCGAATCGCTCGTCGCGGAGGTGCACCAGCGCATCCGGCACGACCTGGCCGTCTCCGGCGCGCGCATTGACGCTTTCTACGCCTGCACCCACCGCTCTGAGTACGCGTGCAACTGCCGCAAGCCCCGCACCGGCATGTTGGAGCGCGCCGCGCGGGAGCACGCCCTCGCGCTCCCAGGCTCCTGGGTGGTCGGTGACCGTCGCGCCGACGTGGACCTGGCGCGCAACGTCGGCGCCCGCAGCGTGCTCGTGCTCACCGGCTACGGCCGCGGAGAGTACGAATGGCATGCGCCGGGCTGGCCCCATCCGCCGGATTTCGTCGTGGACGACCTCGCCGCCGCCGTGGAGAAAATCCTCGAGCTCGAATCCTCGACGGATGCGCCGGCGGCCGCCCAGCGGCCGGCGTTCTCGAACGAGGGCACACGATGAGCGCCGACCTCGTCCGTCTGATCGAGCTCGCCGAATCCTTTCCTCGCCAGCGCATTCTGGTTCTCGCCGATCTGGTGGCCGACGAATTCGTGAGCGGCGAAATCACTCGCGTTTCGCGCGAGGCGCCCGTGCTGATTCTCCGCCATTCGGAGACCCGTCTGGTGCCCGGCGGCGGCGCCAACGCCGCCAACAATCTCGCCGATCTGGGCGCGCAGGTGCTCCTGACCGGCGTGGTGGGTGACGATGCCTCGGGACACGCCCTGCTCGACTATTTGCGGCGGAAGAACATCCCTGTAAGTGGAATCGCGCTGTCCCGCAGTTGGACCACGCCCACCAAAACCCGCTACTTGGCCGGGTTCACTCACACCGCGCGCCAACAGGTGCTGCGCGTGGATCGCGAGCCGGGCGTGCCGCTTCCTCCCGCCCTGCGGCTGTTCCTCCTCCGGCACGCGCAGCGGTTGGCCCGGCGCGCGGACGCGGTCCTGGCCAGCGATTACGGCTTCGGCGCCGTCACGCCGGCTCTGCTGCGCCGCCTGCGCCTCGAAGGAAAAAAGCCGGTGACACTCGATTCCCGCCACGCCCTGCTCGATTATCGTGGCGCCCGGATCACGGCCGCCACGCCCAACGAGCCGGAGCTCGAGGCCCTGTATCACGCGCGCATCGGCGAAGATCGCCGGGCTCTCGAGCGCCTGGGGCGCCGCGCCCTGCGCCATTTGGGCCTGCGCGCGCTCGTCGTCACCCGGGGAAAAGACGGCATGGCCGTCTTTGAGCCCGGACGCCGCGTCGAAAACATTCCCGTCTACGGCACACCCGAGGCCGTGGACGTCACCGGCGCCGGCGACACGGTGATCGCCGCATTCACTCTCGCGCTCGCCGCCGGCGCTTCTTTCCTGGACGCCGCGCGCCTCGCCAACTACGCCGGTGGCATCGTGGTGATGAAACGCGGCACCGCCACCGTCACTCAAGTGGAACTCCTGGCCGCGCTCCGCGGCGAAATTACCGGCGAAGCCGTGGCGCCCCGCGGAATTTCACCGGCGGGCGCGCCGGGCAACCCCCGCGATTTGCGGCGTTCGCAGTGAATTCCCGCGAAAAAATCGTTCCACTGGACGTCCTCTGCGGGAGGCTCGATGCGGCGCGCGCCCGCGGCAATTCCATCGTATTGGCCAATGGCATTTTCGATCTGCTGCACGTGGGACACGTCCGCTATCTCGAAGCCGCTAAACACGAGGGAGATATTCTCGTCGTCGGTGTCAATTCCGACTCCAGCGCGCGGCAGTTGAAAGGCCCTGGCCGGCCGGTGATGGACGAACTCGGCCGCGCCGAGCTCGTCGCGGCCCTCGCCGCCGTGGACAGCGTGGTGATCTTCCCCGAGATGAACGTCGAAGCTCTGCTCCAGGCCATCCGTCCGGACGTTCATGCCAAGGGCACGGACTACACCCCGGAAACGGTTCCCGAGCGTCAGACCGCGGCGCGGCTGGGCATCCGCGTGGCCATCGTGGGCGACCCCAAACGCCATTCCACGACACATCTGTTTCGCGGGATTCAAACTCCTGCCCGGCCGCCCCGATGAGCGCGTCGCCCATCCCCGATCCTCCGCGCCGCCTGCTGATTGTTCGTCTCGGCTCGATGGGCGACATCGTTCACACCCTGCCCGTTGCCGCGGCAGTGCGCGCCGCGTTCCCCTCCGCGCATATTGCCTGGCTCGTGGACGGGCGCTGGCGGCCGCTGCTGGAGCAGGTGGAGGGGCTCGACGCCGTCCTCTCCGCGCCGCGAAAATCTTGGATCGGGTTATGGCAGGGCATTGTCCAGGTGCGCCGCGAACAGTTCGATTGCGTGGTGGACGTCCAGGGCCTCTACAAGTCCGCCTTCCCGGCCTGGCTTTCGGGGGCCCCCCTGCGCGTGGGATTCGACTGGGCCTCGGAGCGCGAGAGTGCCGCTTCGATCTTCTACAATCTGCGCGTCTCGCCGCCCCACGGCCATCGCATCGACAAGAATCTCGCACTCGCCGCCGCACTCGGCGCCCGCGCCTCCTTCGCGGACCCGCACGGCGGTGCGTTCTTTCCGCTGCGAGTTCCTCCGGCCGCGGAGGCGAGCGTCCGCGAGATGCTGCGGGCGCGCGGTGTCGCCGAATATTTCATGCTCAGCCCCGGTGGCGGCTGGCTCTCCAAATGCTGGCCGGCCGAACGTTACGGCGAACTCCACCGCCGTCTCGCGGCCCGTTGGGGATGGCGAGGTGTCATCAGCTACGGCCCCGGAGAACGCGCGTTGGCGGAAGCCGTGCGGGACTCCGCCGGGTCTCCCGAGCCTCTCCTGCTTGAGATGGATTTACCGCAATTGATGGCTGCGCTGCGCGGTGCTCAGTTTCTCGTCGGAGCGGACACGGGCCCGCTCCATCTCTCCGTCGCTCTCGGTACTCCTGTGGTGGGTTTGTACGGGCCCACCGACCCGTTGCAAACGGGCCCCTACTCGCGCGAAGACGTTGTCATCCGCAATGCCCGCCCGCAAGAGACCACCTACCGCCGTGGCTCCTCCTACTCGCCCTCGATGCTCTCCATCACTGTGGAGCAGGTCGAGGAGGGCATCACCCGGCGTCTCGCTGCGGCTTCCATCCGGACCGAGGCCGCACGCTCGTGACTCCCGGCGCCTCGCTCCCTCCGCCGTGGAGGACGCGCTGGCGCGTGCGCATTGGCTACCCGGTCGGCATCGCCTGTTTCGTGCTGGCGCACCCCAGCCCGGTCACGCTGGCCTGCGCGGGAGTGCTGGCCGCAATCGGCCTGCTGATTCGCGGTGCCGCTGCCGGCCACCTGCACAAACACGAAGCGCTCGCAACCTCCGGGCCTTACGCCTGGACGCGCAGCCCGCTCTATTTCGGCAGCCTGTTCCTCGCGGCGGGGTTTTTGCTCGCCGCCGCTTCTTGGGTCGCTGCCCTGGTCGCCGTCGTCTATCTTGGAGTGTTCTATCCCGGAGTGATGAGGCGCGAGGAGGAAGAACTTCGCGCCGAGTACGGCGCCGCGTTCGAAGAGTACGCCCGCCGCGTCCCGCACTTCTGGCCGCGCCCGCCGCGTGGCCGCGCGCCGGCGGTGCCGCCTGGTGGCTTTTCCTGGATGCAGTATCGCCGGAACCGCGAATATCAGGCCCTTCTCGGCACGCTGGTTGCCTTCGCGATTCTCGCCGCAAGGATGGTGTGGCCCGCGCGCTAAAACGTGCGCTTCAGAGGGCTGGGGCGGGCGCCCGCCATGGCCGTCCGTTCCTCGGCCGCGATCACAATTGGCCGTAGACTTCGCGAATCATTCGTTTGAATTGCGGCGCATAAATCAGATCGAACGTCGGCCCTTTTCCCGGAAACAGTTTCAACGCGGCCTTTCGTGTAGCCTCTTCGAGCCCCAGCGCCTCTTCCAGCGGCATCCCGCCCTGCGCAATGCAGCTCAACGCCAGGTGCACCGCGATCCGCAGCCGCCGTATCCGGCGGCTTTCTTCT
>Ga0187819_10001607_pt1 | contig 11709 bp, 7 predicted proteins | sample NC_wetland_sal_i_15_FD_132411 | JGI IMG/M metagenome (GOLD analysis project Ga0187819, IMG submission 132411) | Wetland sediment microbial communities from Neuse River Estuary, North Carolina, USA - SO4_4 | ecosystem: Environmental > Aquatic > Freshwater > Wetlands > Sediment | place: USA: North... | reverse complement strand
GGGGTGAACACGAGTCAGGTCAAGACCATCAGCTACGGCAAAGAAAAACCGTTTTGCACCACCGACGATGAACAGTGCTGGCAACAGAATCGGCGGGACCATATCCTGTATCAGCCGTGACAGCTAATTGAGTCGATGAGCTGCGCTGCCGAGGCCCCCACCCAAGCAAAACCGGCTTGGGTGGGGCACGCGCCGGACCGTCTAGAATAGGCGCTTGCCTGGTTCCGTCGAATTCGATCGTTTGCGGGTGGTTCTGGTGGCCCCACGAAACCCTCTCAACATCGGCGCAGCCGCCCGCGCCATGAGCAATTTTGGGTTTGGCCGTCTCCGGGTAGTGAATCCTTACGACGTGGCATTTCGAGAAGCCCGTTCCGCGGTCGGCGCTGGCACCGTTCTAACCAATGCCGAGGAATACGAGAACGTGGCCGAGGCTGTGGCTGACTGTACTCTGGTGGCCGGAACCACGGGAGCGCGCGCTCGAGAAATTCCCCAAACGCTACGACAGCTACAAGATGGAGCCCGCCTGATCCGCGCCCGGCTCAAATTGGGGAGCGTTGCCCTGCTCTTTGGGTCGGAGAAGCGTGGTCTCTCCAACCAGGACTTCAGCTACTGCCATTGGTTGATGCGCAGCCCCACCCGAGACGAACACAGTTCAATGAACCTGGGTCAGGCGGTGGCGGTTTGTCTGTATGAACTGGCGCGCTCCTCAAGACCTACCGTGCGTGCGAAAAAAGTGGATCTGGCCACGGCGGCCCAACTCGAGCTGCTCTACCAGACCCTGGCCGAAACACTCACTGCCAGCGGATACGGAAAACGCGGCTCTGGCATTTCCACGGAACAGCGGATACGCCGCATGATCCGGGAGCTGAATCTGCCCGCCCACGATGCCGAAATGTGGCTGGCGATTCTCCGCCAGATCCTGTGGAAGCTTCGCTGCCCTGCTACCGGTTGCAAATCGCCCTGATCGGGGCACCACGTTGACGGCCATGAAGCAGTAACCTGAGTAACCTGCGGGTAACCCCGCCTATGTGGTATAAAACCAAGCAGTACAAAGCCAAAATCTGATGCGGTGACGTTTGCGGGTAGCCGGGCGTCTGCCGCAGGTTCTTGAGGAAGCTCTTGAGTTTCATCAACTTTGCAGCCCGGGAAATCAATTGCAAGATCGTCTACTACGGCGCCGGGCTGGGTGGCAAGACGACGAATCTCCAGTTCATCTACCAGAAAACTGCCGAACAGCAGAAGGGGAAGATGATCTCGCTGGCGACGGAGACCGACCGTACGCTGTTCTTCGACTTTCTGCCGCTGGACCTCGGCTCCGTGCGTGGCTTCAAGACCCGTATCCACCTCTATACCGTTCCCGGCCAGGTCTTCTATGACGCCAGCCGCAAATTGATTCTGCGCGGCGTCGATGGTATCGTGTTCGTCGCCGATTCCCAGCAGGAGCGCCAGGACGCTAACGTGGAGGCGCTCGATAACCTGATGGACAACCTCAAAGAGCACGGTTACGACTTCAAGAAGATTCCTTACGTGTTGCAGCTCAACAAGCGCGATCTTCCGAACGTTCTTCCCGTGGACAAGTTGAGCGCCGAACTGCGCCGGAAAGACGAGCCCGTGATCGAAGCTATTGCCTTCCACGGCAACGGGGTGTTCGAGACGCTGAAAGAGATCGCCCGCCAGGTGCTGGTGGAACTGAAGCAGGGCGGATAACCGGCCCCTCTCCCAGTTCCGCAACCCTTCATGGTTGTTTACATCCGCTCTGCATGGTCAGAGTACAATAGCTGCCAATTTATGGGGACGTGATGCTGGCAACCGGGAGCAAACTCGGTCCTTATGAGATTCTCTCTCCCTTGGGCGCGGGTGGGATGGGTGAAGTCTATCGCGCCCGCGACACGCGCCTCGATCGTACCGTCGCGATCAAGATTCTGCCGCAACATCTCTCCGAAAAACCCGACGCCCGGGAGCGCTTTGAGCGGGAAGCGCGGGCGATTTCTTCGCTGAGCCATCCCAACATCTGCCATCTGTACGACATCGGTTCGCAGGACGGGACGAGCTACCTCGTCATGGAGTATCTCGAAGGGGAAACGCTCGCCGCCCGGCTGACTAAGGGGCCTTTGCCACTGGAGCAGGTTTTGCGTTACGGGATCGAACTGGCGGAGGGATTGGAAATTGCGCATCGTGGCGGCGTGGTGCACCGGGATTTGAAGCCGGGCAACGTAATGCTCACCAAATCCGGCAGCAAGCTGATGGATTTCGGCCTGGCCAAGCCGATTACACCCGCCGTGCCCCCGTCTTCGGGGCTGACTCAGACTCTGGCGCGGTCGAGCCAGCCATTGACCGCCGAGGGGACAGTTGTCGGCACGTTCCAATACATGTCACCCGAACAGGTGGAAGGAAAAGATGCCGATCCGCGCAGCGACATCTTCGCCTTAGGCGCGGTGCTGTACGAAATGGTAAGCGGCAAACGAGCTTTTGAGGGCAAAACGACAGCCAGCGTTCTGGCGGCTGTGCTGGAGCGGCAGCCTGCACCCATCAGCTCGATCCAGCCTACGACGCCGCAGGCTTTAGACCACACCGTCAAGAGATGCCTGGCGAAGGATCCCGAGGAGCGCTGGCAAAGCGCCCGTGACGTAGCGCGAGCTGCGCTGGATCGTGGAGAGTGGAACGCAATTGGGTGCGGCAGAGCAGGTGGCGAGACCTAAGTCACGCGAGCGCGTACTCGCGGGCGTGGCCGCGCTGTTCGCCGTGGCCACATTGCTTCTCGGCTTCGCGTATCTTCATCGACCTGCAAATGAGACAGCTTCCTTCAGCGCCAGCATCCTGCCTCCGGAAAACAGTTCGTTCTCGAGCAGCATCGGGTCTGGGGGTTATGCGCTGTCTCCCGACGGCAGTCGGCTGGCCTTCGTCGCCCTCTCTATGGACGGAAAGACGAGCCTCTGGGTTCGTGCGCTGAACTCGCTGGTTGCTCAACCCCTCGCCGGAACCGACAACGCCAGTCTCCCGTTCTGGTCGCCGGATGGGCAGTGGATCGGCTTCTTCTCGGAAGGAAAGCTCAGAAAGACCCAGTCTGGGGGAGGATCGGTGCAGGAGATTTGTGATGCTTCGCTCGGCCGCGGCGGCACCTGGAACGCTCAAGGCACGATTGTCTTCTCTCCGAATATCAGCAGTCCGCTCCTGCGCGTTTCGGCCAATGGTGGCACCCCCGTGCCGGTGACCAAGCTGGACGCGTCCCGCGGCGAAACCACGCACCGTTGGCCCGACTTCCTGCCTGACGGTATTCATTTCCTGTACATGGGCCGAAATCTCTCCAGCGAGAAAACCTCCCGCATTTACGTCGGCTCTCTGGATTCTTCGATTGCCAAAGCAATTGTGGACGTGGGTGGCGGAGCACAGTATGCCTGGCCGGGGTACGTCTTGTTTGTGCGTAACGCCATTCTGCTGGCACAACGATTCGATTCCCGCAGTCTGTCACTGACAGGGGATCCCGTCCCGGTAGCGGCGGAAATATCTGCGCTGCCCGGTGTCCTGCGTTCCAGCTTTGATGTCTCGCAGAACGGTCAACTTGTGTATCAGGCAGTCGGCGGCAGCGGAGAGATCGAGCTGGCGGTGGTTGATCGATCCGGAAAGACCCTCGCGGCCCTGGGGCCGGCGGGGAATTACACCAATGTCCGCATCTCCCCCGATAGCCAGAAGGTTGCCATCGTGAATGCCAACCCAGAAAGCACTGACTCTGCGATCTGGCTCTACGACTTGCGCCACGGTGTTAAGACCCGGTTTACCTTTGGCCCGGGACTCAATGGGAGTCCAGTCTGGTCGCCGGATGGCTCGCAGATCGCCTTCTCCTCCAGTCAGTCCAACGCAATTAACATTTATACCAAGCCCACTACCGGAGCAGCCGAGGAGAAGCCACTGCACCAGTCCGCGGATGATGAGCGGCCGAGATCATGGTCGCCAGATGGCCGCTACATCGCCTTCGAGAACCGAGGCGGAGGCACGCCGACGGTGTTCATTCTGCCACTCTTCGGGGATCGCAAGCCTTTTCCCCTTCTGAACGCTTCTTCCCCGAACTATCTTCCGCAGTTTTCCCCGGACGGGCACTGGATTGCCTATGTCTCTTATGAATCCGGCCGTCCGGAAGTTTATGTCGCCTCCTTTCCGGCGGCTAAAGGCGAATGGCAAGTGTCTTTGGCCGGGGGCACGCTGCCGCAGTGGCGGCACGATGGTCGCGAGGTTTTTTATGTCTCCCCGAGTGGGGCCCTGATGGCCGCGGCAGTGAGTACAACTTCAAACTCGTTCTCGGTCGGTGCTGTACAGCAGATTTCGTCAATACGTCTGCCCCAGCCCGGTCTGGGCTTGCTGATATCGGTATATGACGCATTTCCCGACGGCCAAAAATTCGTGGCCTCCAGCTTGAAAGGGGAGGCCCTGCACACCCCGCTCACCCTGGTGACCAATTGGCCCGCGGCACTCCCCAAGTGAGGTCCTCAAAACGACGCAAGTTTGCTTCTTCTGTCTTCCCACGTGGCTGGGCGAATCAGTTCGCAACTGAGGGCTCCGGCGAGATTGAGAATTCGCGAACAAAGCCGCAAACGCGGGCTGCCGCTTATACGGCACGTCTAGCGGAAATTCTCGACGAGCATAAGGTCGCTGCCCGCCGAGTCAAACTGCGGATACAGAATGGTCCGCCCGTCGGGAGAAACCGCGATGTGGTTATCCACGCGATGCGGAATCGTCAGGATCTTCCTGGTCTGACTGGTGGCAAAATCGTAAAAGCTGAGATCGCTGTGCCCCAGTTTGTCCGGAACTTTGAAGAAATAGATCCCGTCCTTGCCCATCGCCCATTGGGCTTCGCTGTGCACGCCTTCTAGGACTTTGACTTCTTGGCTTCCATCCACAGAGGCCCTCCAGACACTCACAGCATCGGGCCAACCCTTCATGTAGTAGAGAGATTTACCGTCGGGTGATTCTTGCGGCTCATCGCCGGAATTTCGCGTGATCTGAATCGCGTCCCCGCCGTTCGACGGAATCTTCCAGATCTCCTCCCGTCCGGTGCGCGTCGAGGAGAAGTAAATCCATTTTCCATCGCGCGACCAGGCAGGCCACTTGTCTTCTGCGGGATCCGTCGTCATGCGCTTAGCAGCACCCCCGTTCGCGCCGACGACGTAGATGTCCTCTTTCATCCCTTTCTGCGCCACCGTAAACGCAATGTTCTGACCGTCGGGAGCCCAACTCGGGCCGTACACCGCTGCCCCGCCAAACGAGGTCAGCTGAGCGGTCTTCGACCCGTCACGATCGCAGACCCAGATCTCAGTCATGCCCGATCGGTCGGACGTGAAAGTGATGCGCTGGCCGTCTGGAGAATACGCCGGATATTGTTCAACTTGGGTGGAAGCAATGAACGAGATCGGCTGACCTGGTTCTTTGCCGGGCCCTTTCAAGTCGACGCGCCAGATATTCAGGTCGTACTGAAAGGTCAAAAAGGCCAGTCGGTTCCCGAGGCGTGAAATCGTCGGCTCCCCCGCGGTAAGTCCCAGATCAAGTCTCCTCGGAATCGAGCCCTGGCTTGACGACATGCGCCAGAGCCCATTGTTGGTCCCTGTTCCGGAGCCGAAAACGAATTCACGCGAGTCCGGCAGCCACGCCTCGCCTACATTGGTCATGCCGGGCGCCGGAAGCTTTTCCTCTTTGCCCAGAGGTTTGTAGTTGTCTCCAAGAGCCATCGACCACAACGTCACGTTGAAATAGTCGGGCGAAGCCCGCGAGAAAAGCAGGGTCCGACCGTCCGGTGAGACTGCCGGCGCCACGTCCCCTGCCTCAGAGCTTGGCGGGTCGGTCAGTTCGATATCTTGTCCTGTTTCCCTGGAAAACAAATGCAACGCCCAAACGCGCTGACCAGTTCTTTGCTCCGGGCAAACGATCCACTTGGAATCTGGGGTCCACGATAGGTACGGACCGTAGGGCAACTGCCGCGGTGCTCCCTTGAGCTCGGCGACAACTCGCTCTGGCCCTCCACGCTGAGGAATAACCACGATCGCCGTCCTCGCCAGAGACAACTCCCGTAGGAAAGCGATGAAACCTCCATCCGGGGACCAGACCGGGCTGTAGTCCATTGTCGCATCGTTGGTCAAGCGGAAGGGTGGCTCCACGCCGATTTGTTTAACGTAGATATCCGACTTGTCCTGCTTTTCGCCATTCCAGGCAAAGGCCACCTGCGTGCCATCCGGCGATAGAGACGGCGACGACTCATCGCCGGGATAGCTGGTCAACGGAACCGGTACCAGAGGCGCCTCCGGAGCCACTCCCTTCGATCGAAACAGCCACAGTGCCGCAATCGCAATCAGCAGTGCCACCGCGCCGCCGAGCCCCCACAGGATGCTGGACCGAGGCTTCCCCTTGGTCACGACCGCTGCTCCCAGCACCCCGGAATCGGACTCCTCTTTCAGTTCCTGCAACACGATCTTGACGTCGTCCATGTGCTGGCAGCGCTGATTGACCTCCTTCCGCAGACAGCGGGAAATCAGACGCTCCACTTCCCTGGGAAGGCCCTCCGCCAGTTGGCTGGCAGGCTGGGGATTGTCTTTCAGGATGGCAGCCAGCGTCGAGGCTTTGGTATCACCGTGGAATGCTCGCTGGCCCGTCACCATCTCGTACAACACCGACCCGAAGCTGAAGATGTCAGAACGAGTATCAACCTGCTTTCCCTCCGCCTGCTCGGGAGACATGTAGGCAACGGTGCCGACGATCTTTCCCTCTTCGGTTGTGGGTTGCAGCGAGCGCGTGCGTTCATCGGCGCTCGCCGGAGCGGCTTCGGTCAGCTTCGCCAGGCCGAAATCGAGAACCTTCACCAGCCCGTGCTCATCCACCATGATGTTGCCGGGTTTGAGATCGCGATGAACGATGCCGGCGGAGTGCGCGCGCGCCAGCGCGCCGGCAATCTGCACCGCGCACTTCAGAGCTTCGCTCAAACGCATCCCGTTCCGGGGAATCAGCCGGTCGAGGGTTTTGCCGGCGACGTATTCCATCGAGATGAAATCAATGCCGTCCGCCTGATCGATGTCATAAATCGTGATGATGTTGGGGTGGTTCAGCGATGACGCGGCTTTCGCCTCTTGAGCAAAGCGGCGTTTGCGCTCGGGGTCGGCGACCTTCTCCGCCGGCAGAACCTTGATAGCGATCCAGCGGTCAAGGCGGGTGTCACGGGCTTTGTAAACGACGCCCATCCCTCCCTCGCCCAGTTTCTCGAGGATCGAGTAATGCGAGATGGTTTGGCCGATCACGATTAGCGCGGAAAGCAAGCGTTGCCATGGTAGGAGGCGTGGGTTGGCAAGTCAACGAGAGAGAGCGAGGCCGTGACTCGCCGCAATGAGGAAGTCTTTAACTCAAAAGCGCTGGCTGCTAGCCCTCCCATGAGCCAGTTTCGCCCGCATTTGCGTTATTAGATAAGCGAGGGTTGACGTTGTTGCCATCCTTCGTTACAGGGATTTCAGGCGAGAAAGGAGTAATTATGCACAGATTCTTGGCATCGACACGCGTATGTTTTTTAGTTTTGACGTTAGCGGCAACTCCTATCTTGGTGAAGGCTCAGACTTTCACCAGGCTGTTTGACTTTGACGGGCCCAACGGCGCTACCCCGGGTCCAGCCATGCAACTGGTCCAAGGCTTCGATGGGAAGCTCTGGGGTACGACCTCAGCCGGCGGAAGCGCTGGAGACGGCACGATATTCAACGTCAGGTTTCCGAATTTTTCTTTAAATATCGCCTACAGCTTCGACTCTGCTGACGCCTACGTCCCGGTGGCGGGATTGACGCTTGACCCCAATGGACGCTTCTACGGGGTAACCGAATATGGCGGTGAGAACAACCTCGGGAATGTCTTCTCCTTCTCGCCAAACGGAACACCCACCGCGCTGACCCTAGGCTTCGACGGGAGTATTGGAAGTTATCCTGTCGCCGGACTGCTGCTGGCTTCCAGCGGGATTCTGTACGGAACCGCCGGTAGCGGCGGGGCATACGATTCAGGCACCATTTTTGAGATTCACGCCAACGGCAACAGCTTTATGAAGGTGACAGACCTACCGTCCGCCTCCCCGTACCTCACACTGGTGCAAGGTCGCAATGGACTCTTTTATGGAGCGTTACCTTACGGCGGGCTAAATTCGAAGGGAGAAGTATTCAAGATGGATGTACTCGGCGGCATCTCTAGCCTGCACAGTTTCTCCGGCAGCGACGGAGAAAACCCCGTTGGTAGTCTGGTGGAAGGTGCCAACGGCGATTTCTATGGGACGACATATGTCGGCGGCATGGATAACGTAGGAACGATCTTTGCCATAACGCCTGGAGGAACCTTCAAGACGATTCATAACTTCCGGTTCGGGATCAATGCCTCCAACAAAGGCTTCAATCCAGACGCTGCATTGGTGGAAGGTAGCGACGGAAACCTTTATGGTGTGGCAGCAGGGGGCGGACTCTATGGCTACGGTGTCATTTTCAGGATCACACCCGCGCGTCAGTACACCGTTCTTCACAGCTTTAATTTTGAGGAGGCAGAGTACGCCGGGAGCGGCGGACTTGTCCAAGCTACTGATGGCAATTTCTATGGCACGTTATCGGGCGGCGGCGCCAATCAGCTGGGTCTCCTTTACCGTCTTTCGGTCGGGCTCGCTCCCTTCGTGAAGCTACTGCCTGGGCTTGGCAAGGTGGGATCGACCGTCGATATCCTGGGCACGAATCTGACCGGAGCTACCACCGTCACCTTCAATGGCACGCCTGCAACCTTCACCGTTGCCTCAGGTGCCCGGATCAAGGCAGTCGTGCCGACGGGTGCCACTTCCGGGCCGGTACAGGTGACAACGCCAAATGGCACGCTGCTGAGCAACACAACATTCCAAGTGCATTGAGCTGGCCGTCGTAATTCCGCCTCCGGCCCTTTTGGATTGCGTATTTTCTCGATGCCTCTAGCCGTGCTGTCTTGATTGTCTCGGGGAACAATGATAAAGGCGCCAGCTGGTTCACCGGCGCCTTTCGTCTGCAGACTTACAAAATCTACTTGGTCTCGGCGGAGGGGCTAGCCCCGAACTCCCGGCGAACCACGCCACGCGCGGCACGGGCGGCAATTGGAGTTCCGCCGGCAGCGGCTCCATATCGCTCCATCAGCATGGGCACCATGGCGTTTTCCGCTTCCTTCACGAACGACAGCGAGCCTTCGCCGTTCATGTCGACCCGGACGAAATCTCCCAACTTGACCTGGCCGGTAGCCACAAGGTTGGCCAGAGGGAACACTAAGTGACGCTCGATGGCCCGCTTCAGATGGCGGGCGCCATACTTGGGATCGGTGCCTTCGCTCAGCAGGAAGCCCTTCACCTTGGGGGTGCAGTTGAAGACGAACTGGTTGGCAGCCGCCGCCATCAGAATGCGCTGTTGCACCATGCCGAGTTCGATTTCCAGAATCTGCTGCAGGTGTTCAGGACGCAACGTCTTGAACACCACCACCTTGTCGATACGGTTCATGAACTCCGGCGTAAACTTGCGCCGGGCTGCTTCCACGGCCGTGCGATCAATCTTTTCGTCGAGGCTGGAATCCACCAGCTTGGGCTTTTGCGCAAACCCCAGACCACCGTCGACTAAGCTGCTCATCTCACCTGCCCCCAGGTTTGAGGTCATGATGATGATGCATTGCGAGAGGTCGACGCGGCGATTGTCGCCCAGGGTCAAGGTCGCTTTGTCCAGAATTCCCAGCAGCAACTGCCAGAGCGCGTCCGAAGCCTTCTCAATTTCATCGAAGAGCAAAATCGACAGCTTAAGGCGCTCGGTATGCCACTGGTTCAGCGCTTCCTGGGTGAGCAGCGGATGGGTCTCGCGATGGCCCAGGTATCCCGGGGGCGAGCCGATCAGCTTGGCAATCTCGTGAGAGTGCTGAAATTCCGCGCAATCAATCTTGATGCAAGCCCGCGCATCTCCGAACAACGCTTCGGACATGGCCTCCACAACCCGGGTCTTGCCCGAGCCCGTGGGGCCCAGAAACAACAGGTTGCCGACGGGGCGCCCCGGAGGGTTCAACCCGGCCAGAAACATCTGGTAGATTTCGACCACCTTCTCGACGGCGGCGTCCTGGCCGACGATCTTGCGGCGCAGTGCGCTGTCGAAATCCCTGGCATCGTTGCTGCGGCGACTGGGGTCCAGCACGGTGTTCAGCGCGTTTTTCATAGATTCACGGCCCCTTCTTATCCTTTCTGGGCCTTCGGCCGGTGCCTGGGAGACGCTTCAAGTTCCGCTGTGCAGAGCGACAAATTTTGTCACTTTTCTGCAAACTACCACAAGCACCGTGCACATCGCACAACGCTACCCTGCAAATGGCTAGCCATCCGGACCGGGCCGCGCAGGACAGCGATTTACACAGGGATTAGATGCCTGTAGTGAGTCCTGAGAGACACTTACAGCGCAGAGTACGATCATGCTAGTGGAAATACTTTGCGCATGCAGGGAGTTTCCTGACTCTGGTAGCATCCAGTTTCGCTGGCGGGTGGGAATGAACCGAGGTAACTGGCAGAAGCGTGGGCGGTTGGGTAGCATCCGGTATAGTCCATTCGGGGGAGAGAGAACGTGCGTCGCTTGGTTTGGATTCTGGCTGCAGCTCTGCTGTGTCTATCTTTCGGCTTCATTTTTCGCCGCTTGGCGTTTCGCATCCCGGAGGCGTCGGCTGCGCAATCGCCGGCAGCCCGGTTGGCAACGGCTTCCGTCCCTCACCGACCCTCCTCGGGTGGAGTCTCCGTCGAGATCACCCAGGTGGCTCCTCCCGGCAGCTCGCTGTATTGGGCAAAGCGAGGCGATACCGTTCTATCGGTCGCCCATCACTACTTAGCACAGACTTCCTATCTTACCTCCGCCGAGCTGGGGGAAGCTTTGCGTAAAGCCAACGGCAACCTGCAAGGCACCTATCTAAAACCCGGCCAGACGGTCATAGTCCCGGGAATTTTGGACGCGCCAATCACTGAAAAGACCGTCGCCGTACCGCGCGATTTTGAAGTTCGAGCGGTTTACTTGACTGGTCTAATGGCGGGTAGCGATCACGGCCTGCGCATCATCCGGCGGTGGCGCGAGGTGGGCGGGAACGCGGTGGTTTTTGACATCAAAGACAGCGACGGCAGTGTGAACATCCCCTTTGAGCATCCCTTCCTGGGCAAGCACCATACCCCGATCCAGGATCTGCCGAAGTTCGTGCGCTTCCTGCATTCGCAGAACCTGCATGCCATCGCCCGCGTGGCCATCTTCCGCGACGAACGGCTGGTGGTGACGCATCCTGAGCTGGCGGTGAAGTCGCATCGCACCGGAGAGCCCTGGCGCGAAAACGGCAAGCTCGTGTGGACGGACCCCTCGCAGATCAAAGTACAGGACTACGATATCGCGCTGGCCAAGAAAGCAGCAGAATCTGGTGTGGACGAGGTGCAGTTCGACTATGTGCGCTTCCCGGCGGAGGGCGACCAGAAAGACGCCAGCTTTGTGTTCCAGAAAGATCACCCCGACTGGCATCGGACGGATGTCATCACGGACTTCCTGAAGCATGCCTACCAGGAATTGCACCCCACCGGCGTGCTGCTCTCCCTGGATGTTTTCGGTGTGATGGCGTGGCAGCGTCCGGTGGATCTGGCGCATACCGGCCAGGACATTGTGGGGATGGCCAAGTATTGCGACGTGCTCTCGCCCATGATTTATCCTT
>Ga0187819_10001606_pt1 | contig 11716 bp, 8 predicted proteins | sample NC_wetland_sal_i_15_FD_132411 | JGI IMG/M metagenome (GOLD analysis project Ga0187819, IMG submission 132411) | Wetland sediment microbial communities from Neuse River Estuary, North Carolina, USA - SO4_4 | ecosystem: Environmental > Aquatic > Freshwater > Wetlands > Sediment | place: USA: North... | reverse complement strand
CGCTTGCCGACTTCGACGGCAGTGGCTAGCGTCTCGTCGTCGGTTTCGAGCGCGCGCACGATTTCCAGCAACTTCATCTTATGCACCGGATTAAAGAAGTGCATGCCGACGCACTTTTTTGCGCGGTAGGTGACGCTGGCAATTTCGGTCACGCTGAGCGAAGAAGTATTCGAGGCGAGGATCGTCGTGGGACGGCAGATTTTGTCGAGGAGGGTAAAGATTTCGATTTTCGATTCCATCTCCTCGGGGACAGCTTCGATGACCAGATCGGCTTCGCGGGCGGCTTCTTCTACGGAGCCGGCGTACTCGAGGCGGCGAAAGGCGGAGTCGGCGTCCGCCGCGGTGACCTTGTTCAGCTCGACTGCTTTGTCGAGATTGGCGCGGATTTCGGTTTCCGCCATGCGCAGGGCGTTGGGAAGCAGGTCTTCGAGGATGGTGCGATAGCCACCAAGCGCCGCGGCATGGGCGATGCCGCGTCCCATAATGCCGGCGCCGACGACGGCAATGGTCTGAACTGGCGCCAACCTACTTCTCCGCCTTTTCGAGGTCGGCGATGGCGGCGTTGACCTGGGAGGCTGCTCCACGGAGCGATTCCGCCAGCCGCTTGCGTTCGTCGGCACTCATGGCTGGGATATAAATGCAAATGCGGCGCAGGGTCGCTGTGATGTCTTCCACGTAGTTCATTGCACGAATGAGTTCACCCGTTGCTACTACCATGAGGATCCTCTTTCTTTCTCGAATATGGCCAGGCCAACCGCAGGTCTTCGCGGCCGTGAAGGCCGAAACATCTATTGTGGACGTGGGTAGGAATTTAGTAAAGCTGGCGCCTGCAAGAGATGCGCTAGTGCGAACCGGTTTGTTGCAGCGGGTTGTACGGGTGGGCATATAATCGCCATCAATTCTTTTAATGGCGCACGGAGCTTGTTGCGGGAATCGAACGCGCATATGGCAGACACTGTTTTAAGGCGTTACATTTTCGCGAGCGATTTTGACCAGACGCTCACGTTCAACGATTCCGGCTATGTGCTGGCCGAGCTGGTCGGTATAGGCACGGAAGAATTTGAACGCAAATCCAAGGGAATGGCGAAGATCAACCTGGTACAGCAGGGGGCGGAGCTGGCGTATTTGTTGCTGCACGATCCGGAGTTTCAGGCGAAGGTGCGCAAGGAGCATCTGCACGAGGTCGGCAAGCGGATTCGGCTGAAGAGCGACATCAAGCTTTTGTACCAGTTGCTCGACGCGGGGATTGATGGGCATCAATTTGATTTTTATGTGCTGTCGGCGGCGCCGGTGGAGATTGTGCGGTCGGCGCTGGAGGACATTGTTCCGGCGGATCATATTTATGGGACCGAATTTCTCTACAAGCCTTCAGGCGAGATCGACACGATCGTGCGCGCCACGGCGGGATATGGGAAAGTCGCGGTGCTCGATAATTTGTTATTGCAGCAGGTGGCAGGGCCGGATCATGTCGTTTATACCGGCGACGGGAGCTCGGACATTCACGTGATGCTGCATATCAACGCGCGGGATGGGTTGACGATTGCAGTTTCGGAATCGCGCAACGTCTCGCAGATTGCGAAGCGCACGGTGTTGAGCACCAGCGCGCTGGCGGTGCTGGCGCCAATCCTCGAGGAAATCGCGGGATGGGAACGGTATCGGATTCGCAACTTTTTTGAAGCGAATGGAATGTTGATTCAGGAGTGGGAGCGGGTAAGGACGGACTGGCTGACGGTGCGTCCGGCGGTGGAACCCGCCGAAGGGGTTACGACTGCAACCAAGTTGGAGACGGCGAACTCGTAGGAACGCGACCACGGGGGCTAAAGCCCGGTGTGATCTCGCACGCTTCTCGCGGCCCTTGAAGGGCCGCTCTTCCACGGTACAGGACGCGACAGAGGCCTGCCGTGAGGGTATCGACAGAGACTCCATCGTGAAAGACTCGATGGAGACTTTTTTCACCATTCTTAGGGATGCTGCATGCTACGTGATAAGAATCTGGTTCCGCTGTCGCGGCAGCACCAGCATGCGCTGGCGCTGTGCGTGAGGATCGAGCGGGCGTCGCCGATTGGCGATTCCGAGTTGGCGGCCTGGCAGGCGGAGATCGCGCAGCATTTTCAGGCTGAGATCAGAGTTCATTTTGCGGCGGAGGAACGGATTCTTTTTTCGGCGGCGCGCGGGTTTCCTGAGTTGAATCCGCTAGTGGAGCATTTGCTGGCTGATCATGCGTGGTTGCGAGAACGGTTCGCTGAGGCCGAGGCGCGGCGAATGTCTGCGACGGAAATATCGGCGTTCGGGAGGCGACTCTCGGATCACATTCGGAAGGAAGAGCGGCAGCTGTTTGAGCGACTGCAGGAATTGCTAAGCAAGGAAGAGTTCGCGACCGTCGGCCTCAAGTTGGAAGAAGCGCTTAAAGACGCTGGTCAGAGCTGCATTGTGCCTGCGGAAACGACTTGGCTGCGATCTGCGAAATAGTTGTGCGGAAGTGAGAACCTGTGCCGTCCCTGCGGGACTCGCATCAACCTCCCTCTCACCCAGGGCTTACGCCTTGGGCTAACGAATGTCGCCGCTTTGCGGCTGGATTGAGGCGGGGCTGGCTCGACCATTCCCTTAAGATCTGGTTCTCGCCGCACTCAGACGAGGCCGTGAAGCTTGCGGAAATTGGCTGCGGCCTCGCGGCCCATGTAGCGTTCGAGGACGGCGGGGTCGGTCTGGCGCAAATCCACCACAACTAAACCGTCAAGGACGTTGGAGAACTTGCGGTCGACGTTGAAGCCTAGCAATTTGCCACCGATTTTCGCGTACTGGCGCAACAGAATCGGAAGACCCTTGCCGTCTGCTTCGACGTCGGTGATGGGCTCGGAGAGTTCGTCGAGATCGCGAAGGGCGCGGCACATGGAGCGGCAATCCCAGCGGCGCAGCAGGTCGGGACGAAACGGGCGGCGGGGCTCGATCAGGCCGGCGAGATCGTCTTCCTGCATGCGCGCTTCGAAGAAGCGGAAAATCATTTCGCGCGAGGCTTCGTTGTAATCGTTGCTGATGCTGACGGCGCCAAACAGAATTGGGATTTCCGGGCGCGTTGTGACCAGCCGCGCGATGCCCTTCCACAACAGCAGCAGGGGTGCGTATTGACGCTGATATTCCGGACGCACGAAAGAGCGTCCGAGTTCGAGCGCGGGGCCAAGCTTTTCAAACACACGCTGGTCGTAGCGGAAGAGTGTGCTGGTATAGAGGCCGTCAATGCCTCGCTCGGCAAGGATTTCCGCGGTGCTGCCCGCGCGATAGGCTCCGACTAATTCCTTTCTTGTTTTATGCCACAGCAGGACGTGCAGGTAGTAGTCGTCGAAGGAATCGAGGTCGCGGCTCTTGCCGGTGCCTTCTCCGGCACGGCGGAAAGTCAACTCACGCAGGCGCCCTATTTCGGAGAGCAGGTTTGGAATTTCGCCCGCAGTTCCGAAGTACACAGCGAAGTCGGCGTTTTCGGCGAGGCGGCGCTCGGCTGGTAGTTGGGCGATCTCTTCCATCAATAAGTCGGTCTGTCGCGCCGCTGCGATCGGCTCCTGAATCTTCGAAGCCAGCTTGGAGCGCAAGGCCTCGGGCCACGAAGTTTCGGCTTTGGTGCGGCGGGCCAGCAGATAGGTTCTCCAGCGGAGGTAATCGATGGCTTCGCGATCGTTGGCCACGGCGTGGATGCCTTCGGCTGGAACTGGGCTGCCGACGCGGACTTCTATCTTCTTGCCTTCCTGTTGCAGAAATTCCTGCAGGAGAAACGCGCTGCGAAGCTTGGGATGAATCATCCCCAGAAGCTGGAAGCCGACGCTGTTGTGTCCGCAGAAATAGACAGGCAAAGCGGTCGCGCCGGTGCGGCGAATGAGACGAACAGCGGTATCGTTCCACTCAGGGTCGACAATTTGCGCAGCGGGCATTTGCCATGTGGATACTTCACCGGCGGGAAAGATCGCGAGCACACCGCCTTGCTGCAACCAGGCAAGGGCCTCGCGCAGGGCGCGCCGGTTCGAATCCACCGAGCGGTCGGTCTGAAAGGGATCGACGAAGATGCAGTGGCGCTGCAGTTCAGGAACGTCGCCGAGTAGAAAGTTGGCGAGGATCTTTACGTCGGGGCGGACGCGGGTGAGCAGCACGGTAAGCAAGGCACCGTCCAGCACGCCGTAGGGATGGTTGGCCACGACCACGACGGGCCCGTTAGCCGGGATGCGGGCCTGGTCGGCGGAATCGACGCGGAGATCGATTCGCATTTCTGCGAGCAGGCCCTCGAGGTGAAAGCCCGACGGGGCTTGCCGGACACGCCGGTAGAGATCGCGAACCTTACCGATCGGGGCCAGCTTTCCTGCTAAGCCAGGAAACTGTGCGACGCGCGACAACACTCCGACCTGCGGCTCGTCCGCCTGAAGCTGGTTTGATGGCATGTTATAGCGATATCGCAGCTGCGTTGCGCCAGCATGAAGCGCAAGTTAAAAGCTGATGAAATGAAGGAAGAGGAAGCACGAGAGTAACCGGTAGTAACCGTTACGAAAAACCCCCACTTCTTGCGGCCCAGAACGCCGCGAAAAACGGGGCACCCTGCGTTTCATGTTTCTAGGCGGTAGCGCGTCTCGGCGAGAGCGTAGAGCCTGCGCCACACGAGGCGATTGATGGTCACGACGGTGGCGGAGATCATGATCGTGGCGGCGAGCAGGAGATCGAAGTTGCCGCTGTCGGTAGCCTGGCTGATGGTGGCTCCGAGGCCGATGGTGGTATAGGTCTGTCCTTTGAAGTGAAAATATTCCGCGACCACGCTGGCGTTCCATGCGCCGCCGGAGGCGGTGACCATGCCGGTGATCAAGTAGGGAAAGATACCGGGCAGGATCAGCTTTTTCCAGCGTTCGATCCCTTTGAGGCGGAACACCGAGCAGCACTCCTTCAAGTCGGTCGGGATCGCGATTGCTCCAGCGATGACGTTGAACAGGATGTACCACTGCGTTCCCAATAACAGGAGCGCGATCGAACCGATGCCAAGGCCGCCGCCGACCCGAATTAATAAAAGGAGGACGACAGGAAAGAGCGCGGTGGCAGGAACGGACGCGGCGATTTGAGCGAGCGGCTGGGCGATGCGGGCGAGGCGGGGGCTGAAACCGATAGCGACCCCGGCGGGGATAGTCCAGAGCGCACCGAGCAAGAGAGCGAGATTCACGCGGAAGAAGGTTGCGACCAGGCCGAGGCCGGCTTCCTGCAGTTCGGCTTTCTGCAGGCCGCTGAGAAGCATCACTACGCGAACCATGCCGTAGGCTACGGCGGCCACGACTGCGACGGCGAGCAGACGCGAGAGCCAGAGCTTCCATCCCCTGGTCGGCTCTGGTTCCTGGGTTGAGCGGTCGCGCGAGAAATACATCATCAGGCGCTCGCTGAGCGGTTCGACGGTCTTCTTGCGAATCTGCGCCAGGCCGCGGGAGTGGCGGAACAAGTCGAGCACCCAGGAGCGGGGAGTGTCGGTGCTCTCGACTTGCTCGACTTTGAATTTTTCCGCCCAGGCGATGACCGGACGCCAGACGAATTGGTCGAGCAGCACAATGACGGCGATCATAGTGGCGATGCCCCACAGGATCGAGTTGGTGTCACCGGCGCTGGCCGCGGTTTGAAGATAGGATCCGAGGCCGGGAAGGCGGAAGTCGCGCGCGCCGAGCACGAACATTTCGCAAGCCATCAGGAAGAACCATCCGCCGGCAACCGACATCATGGAGTTCCAGACCAGGCCGATCGCTGCGAAAGGCAATTCCATCTGGACGAAACGCTGCCACCAACTGAAGCCGTAAATTTTCGCGGCCTCGCGCATTTCTTTGGGAATGCTTTTGAGCGCGGCGTAGAAGCTGAAGGTCATGTTCCACACCTGGCCGGTGAAGATGAGGAGAATCGCGCCGGCTTCGACGCCCAGCTGCCTTCCAGGAAATAGCGTCACCATCGCGATCATGACCGGGGGGAGGAAACTGAGCACGGGGATCGATTGCAGGACGTCGAGAAGGGGAATCATGAAGCGCTCGGCGCGCGGGTTGTAGGCGGCTATGTATCCGTAGACGAGGGTGAAGGCGAGGCTGAAGACGTAAGCGATGGCGATGCGCAACAGAGAATATCCGGCATAGGCAGGCAGGGCCCAGGGACTGCGGGAGATTGCGACTTCTGGAGTGAACGGGCCGAGCCACGTTTTCCCAACCATGATCACGGCGTAGAAGAGCACGATGGCGGCGCCGAACATGAGCAGATCGGGCAAGTACGAAATCTCGAGGCTGGGCAGTTGCGACCAGATTTGGTAGGCCGAAAATCCTCGCAGGCTGATGGGCTTCTTCATGTTCAAGCGATCGGTTCGAGGTTACGGTGTGGATTTCGGCGCTTCGTTCGGAATCTCAGCCGCTGGCGTGGCCGGAGACTCGGCCGGCAGCTCGGCTTGCACCAGGCGGCCGTTGCCGCGGTCGTAGTCGAAGATTTCAGCGTAGCGTCCCCAGTTCATGGCGGTCTCAAACTGGCGCTGCACTTCATCTTCGGCGAAATGTTCGTCGAGGATGTCATGAAAGAATTCATCGGCAATCGCGTGATCCGATTTCCGTTTCAGGATGCTGTCGATCTGCTTGAGGATGGTGACGTGCTCGAGCGCAGCCTGGCGGAACAGAACTTTGCGGCGCTGAATGTCGGCATCGGCGAAAGCAATTCCCTGCTGCGTGATTTCCACGTCGCCTTCCTTCAGCCAGGCGAATCCGAGCAGGACGCAGGCTTCGAGGATGGGCAGCAGATCTTCGACGTCCATGACTAATTCTTCGGCGAGGCGGAACAAGTCTTCGCGGCCACCGCGGTCACGCAGTAATTCTGTGAGGCCCGCAATGCCGCCCACGCGCGCGTGGGGCAGCATTTGATACTTCGCGGTGCGGATCGGAGCTTCCTGCTTCTTGAGCGCGCCCTTGGTCAGCCCGCCGGTGGGCAGAATGATTTCGGCGGTGGTTTCGGCGTCGGGCAACATGTGTTCGATTTCCGGTTCGGTCATGACCTTGTAGATGTAATCGACCAACTCCACAAAGCGGGCTGACTTGCGGTCGCGGGGATGCTTCAGGCGGATGTTGAAGTCGGAGCGAATGCGCGCGGGATTGCGGCCGAGAACCATGACGCGGTCGGCGAGCATGACGGCCTCTTCGATGTTGTGGGTCACGATGAAGATGGCGCTGGTCGGCATCTTTTTGTTGAGCCAGAGTTCCATGAGCTCGTTGCGGAGGTTTTCGGCGGTGAGAACGTCGAGCGCGGAGAAGGGCTCGTCCATGAAGAGGACTTCGGGTTCGACGACGATAGCGCGGGCGAATCCCACGCGCTGCTTCATGCCGCCGGAGAGTTCCTTGGGGTAGGCCGTTTCGAAGCCATCCAGGCCAACAGTGTCGAGCAAACGCAGAGCGCGCTTGTGGCGTTCGACGGCGGGGACGCCCTTGGCTTCGAGGGGGGCTTCGACGTTGTCGATGACCGTGAGCCATGGGAACAGCGCGAAGCTCTGAAAGACGATAGCGACATTTGGTGTTTGGCCGTCGAGTGGCTTGCCGTGCCACAGGAGTGTTCCGGACGACGGTTCAGAGAGGCCGGTGAGCATGCGCAGCAGAGTGGACTTCCCGCATCCAGAGGGGCCGAGCAGGGCGACGATCTTGCCGGGTTCGATGACGAGGTTGGTCGATCCGACGACTTGAATGCGGGTGCCGTCGGGCTGCGGATAGGATTTTTCAACCGCGACGGCTTCGATAATCGCTTCACTCACGCTTAGGCTCCCGTAATCTCTATACACGAACTGAGTGGAAAGTGCGCACGATGTAACACTTTATTCACAATTGAGATGGATGCATAGAGTGTGGAGCGGGAAGCTTCCACGGGGGCTAAAGCCCTGACCATTGGGGGGGCCGCATTTCGCGGCCCTCGAAGGGCCGCTCTTCCACGACGATCGACGGGCCCGAGTCTTTCCCCGGGGCGCTTCCGAGTCGCTCCCTTCGGTTCACGACGAGTGAGGAGTCGGGGCTCTCCTCTGTCACGGCGCACCCGCGGCAGTGCTCGCGTTCACTTTTTGCTTTCCAGCGATTCAGACAAAAAAACCTTCGGCTGTCGCCGACGCGAATGGTTTAGGAAGGCGGTCGCTTAGTTCCGCGAGCAACGCCAATTTCGCGGCCAGGTCGGTCTTGAGCTGGCTTTCGTCGAAGCGCCAGCGCCAGTTGCCGCCGTGCAGGCTCGGAGTGTTCATGCGGGCTTCGCTGCCTAAGCCGAGTACGTCTTGCAAGGGTACGACGCTGAGGCTCGCGGGAGAACAGTGCGCCGCGCGGATGAATGCCCAATGGATTCCGTCGTCACAGCGGCCGAGATAGGCTTCGGCATTGCGGCGTTCGTGTTCGGCGGCACCGGAGTGCCACCAGCCCGCGACTGTATCGTTGTCATGCGTGCCGGTGTAGATGACTTTGCCTTCGGCGCGGTGCGGCAGATAGATGTGCGCGCCCGCGTCGCCGAAACCGAATTGCAGGACGGCCATGCCGGGAATCTGCAGGCGCTCGCGCAGGGCGTGAACTTCCGGAGTAATGTAGCCGAGATCCTCGGCGAAGAACGGCAAGCCGCCGAGTGCCTCGCGGAGTTTCACAAACAGGTCGTCGCGAGGGCCATCGACCCAGCGGCCATTCACGGCCGTGGCCTCGCCCGCGGGAATCTCCCAGAACTGATCGAAGCCGCGGAAGTGATCGAGGCGGATGTAGTCGCAATTCTGCGTGGCCCAGCGCAGGCGCTGAATCCACCACTGGTAGCCGCGCTCCTTCATGACGTCCCAGCGGTAGAGCGGATTGCCCCAGCGCTGCCCCGTCTTGCTGAAGAAATCCGGAGGAACTCCAGCGACGACCTCTGGTTCCAACTTCTCATTCAGGCGAAAGAGTTCGCGGTGGGTCCAGACGTCGGCGCTGTCGTGGTTCACGAAGATGGCGACATCGCCCACGATACGGATGGCGCGCTCGGCGCAGTAGCGGCGCAGCGCACGCCACTGCTCGCAGAAGGCGAACTGCAAGGCGCTGCGAACGCGGATGTCGTCTGCGAGTTCTTCACGGACCTTGTCGAGGGCGGCAGGTTCGCGCTGCGCGAGGCCGTCCGGCCAGAGATTCCAGGAGTCGAGTTTGTGGCGGGCGCGGAGGGCGTCAAACAGGACGAAATCATGGAGCCACCAGGCGTTGTCAGTTTGGAAAGATTCAAACTTGCGCAAAGCCTCGCTGGAAGCCGACTTCAGGAAATTCCGGGCCGCCTCGAATAGAAGCGGCATTTTCTGTGCGAATACTTTCTCGTATTCAACCGGACCGGAAGCAATTGTGAGCTCGTCAATCTTTACGCGATCGATCCAGCCGTGCTCCGCGAGGCGTTCGAGGCTGATGAGCAGCGGATTACCGGCGAATGCCGATGTGGAGGAATACGGCGAATTGCCGTAACCGACAGGTCCGAGAGGAAGAACCTGCCAGAGCCCTTGGCGGGCGGAGGCGAGAAAATCGATGAAGCGGTACGCGGCCGGGCCAAAATCACCTACGCCGCCGCGCGAAGGCAACGACGTGGGATGCAACAAGATGCCTGCGGCGCGTGCAAAGGGCATGTCACCGCCGCTAGATGCCCGGCTCGCTGCCGGTACGGCCCAACTGCTTTAGCTCTTCTTCGTTTCTCTTGATCTTGCCTGCCTTCGTCATCTCGTCGACCAGATTCGATACGTAGAGGGCGAACCGTTCCTGCTGTTTGCCTTGCAGCAGGGAGTCGCGGATCTGGTCGCGCTTCGCGGCAAAGTCCGCCTCTGAGGGTTGCTGGTTTTCGAGTACTGCAAGCACCACGGCATTGGAGCCGCTGTTGATGGGGCCGCTGATTTCTCCGGGCTTCATGGTGAAGGCCACCGAGGCTTGTCCGGACATGGAGCCGACGTCAGGCACCTGTCCGTCGGGGAGAACGAAGTCGCTGGTTTTCACGGTCGCACCGAGTTCTTTGGCGGCGCGCCTCAGATCGTGTTCCGCCTTGGCACGATCGGAGAGTTCCTGGATTTTCTGCGCGAGCAGAGTTCGCGATTGATCGTTTTTGAATTCTTCCTCGACGCGGCTGCGGATTTCTTCGAACGTCGGCGTTGCGGCAGGCTTGATCGCGAGCAACTGATATACGACGATTCCCAGCGATGCCGGCGCCAGGTCAGGCGGCGCGTTTTCCTTCGCGGCGAAGACGGCGTCCATGAACTGCTGGGCCGGCCCGAGACCCGGAAGCATGTCTCTGCGGGCGAAGAAATCGGAGGTGATCAGGGGAACGCCCTGCTTCGCGGCGGCAGCGTCCAGGCCTAGCGTGCCAGCGTCTTTGAGGAGGGTTTCCGCCATCTTCTGGGCGACCTGCTGGGCCATCTGATGCTTCAGCACGGGCTCGATGTCGGCCTTGACTTCATCGAGCGACTTCATGTGCGCATCCTGCTTGTCGTCGACGCGAATGATGTGGAAGCCGTAGCTGCTCTTCACCAGACCGCTGATCTGACCTTTGGGAAGCGAGAATGCCGCCTTCTCAAACTCGGGAACGGTCTGGCCCTTGCCGATCCAGCCGAGCGATCCGCCCTGCTTCGCGCTGCCCGGATCTTCGGAATACTTTTTCGCCAGGTCTTCCAGCTTGGCGCCGTTTTTCAACTGCTTCAACAAATCTTCCGCGCGGCGCTGGGCTTCGGCGACGCCCTTTTCGTCGACTTTGCCATCAGCGCCGGGGAGCGGCGTCTTGATCAGGATGTGGCTGACCTTTACCTGTTCGGGCACGCGGTATTGATCGCGGTGCTCGTTGTAGTAACTCCGCAGATCGTCTTGCGTGACTTGAACGCTGGCCTCGGCTTTGTTGGTGTCGATGACGGCGTATTTGACCTTGCGCTTTTCCGGAATAGAGTTGGCGTAGCTGGCCTTGTGGGCTCCGTAATAAGCCTTGAGCTCGGCGTCCGTCGGGTGCAGGCCTTTCCTGATGTCGTCCTGCTTCAACACGGCGTAATCGAATTTGACCTTGCTGTTTTGCTTGACGAACAGGTCGTGAATCTCGGCGTCGCTCACGCCGGCAGTGCTGGAAATCAGCGCCTGCAGCTTGGTCAGCAAGATGTCTTTGCTGACGGCGTCTTCGAACTTGACGGGCGTGAGGTTGGCACGGCTAAGCATGTCTTCATATTCCTGCTCGCCAATGAAGTTGCCGCCGGGGAAGAATGTTGCGGCATAGCGACCGTGCTGGAGTTCTTCTTTGACTTCCTCAGGAGTGACGCGCAGTCCCATGTGGGTGGCCTGGGCAATGAGGGCCTGGCGCGTGATCAACTGCTCGGCCGCCCGCTGCGTGAAGAAAGGCAGAAGCATGCTGGCGTTGGCGCCGGCATTGGGCATCTGCTGTTGCAGCATCTGGCGCGCGGTTTCGCGAACCTCGTCGACCGTAACATCGCCGCCGTCCACCTGCGCGACAACGCCTGGTTTGGGACCGCCAAAGGTATAGCTGGAATTTCCGCTGCTCGGCACCAGATACCACACCATGGAAACGGTGATCAGCAGGAGCAGGCCGCCGAGGAGATACTTCTTCACCGGGCCGGGCGTTTGCAAAAATCGAATCATATTCTTGTCACTCCAGAGGGATAGGGCGAATTTTTAATTATAAACTACGGGGCTTGGACCTCGCGCGCAGGCACGGAACGAGAATTCGCCCGGGCGCATTCGAT
>Ga0187819_10001605_pt1 | contig 11718 bp, 8 predicted proteins | sample NC_wetland_sal_i_15_FD_132411 | JGI IMG/M metagenome (GOLD analysis project Ga0187819, IMG submission 132411) | Wetland sediment microbial communities from Neuse River Estuary, North Carolina, USA - SO4_4 | ecosystem: Environmental > Aquatic > Freshwater > Wetlands > Sediment | place: USA: North... | reverse complement strand
GAGGCGTTGCGTTCGCCAGATGCTAACGGCTAAGCGCTAACTGCTGAGTGCTGTTTCAGTGCGGCCGCGGCGGAGGCGGCGCGGGTGACCGGTGCGGCGAAGGCGCCGGAGCCATGCCTGTAGACCCGCTTCCACTTGAACCTGAACTCGTGCCCCAGCCTGTCGGCGACGTCGTGGTCGAGACTGGCGGGGCGGTTCTGGCGACGACGGGACGAGAAGTCCGATTCATCGTTTTCGCGACACGATCAAGATGGTTTACCGATCCGCGTGGCACTCCGAAGCCGGCGGAGCCGGGATTGATGGTCAGGCGCCGAGGCGCTCCAACAAAAGGATTGGCAGTGAGGCCCAGTCCCACCATCACGGTCTGATGTCCGCGCACAGGCGGGGTCGGAACTTTTGTTCTGACCGGCGGATTCGCTACCTGCGGAATTCCATACCACGGATTCCAATAGCCCGGCTGCCAGCCCCATCCGAAGCCGGGAGCGTAGGCCCAGTTGCCGTAGTTGTAGGGCATCCAACCCCAGGGATAGCCCGACACCCACATGTAGCCAAAGCCGGGATAGAAGGCCCAGCCGCCATCCTGGAACGGGCTCCAAGCGGCGTCGGTGAAGTAGGGCTGCCACATGGCGCCGTAACCGGGCACGGTCATGAAGTTGCCGTAGTAATTCAAGTCGCTCATGCCGTAACCGTAGGGCGAGTTAATGCTGGAGCCGCCGGCGGAAGCGTAGCGTTCGTGATAGTCGGTCTGCTGGCGATCCCATGCGTCGGAGGGCTCGGCTTCGTAATTCTTGGCGATCGCGAAGGTGTCCTTCTTGGCGGGATCTTCATTGGCAAGCTCAATCGTTGCGCTATGCTTCTCGGCAACTTCAACCTGTCCGGCGGGCGAAGTCGCGTTCAATTTGCCTTTTAGTACGGCAATCGTGGCCGCAGTGTCGGCAAGTGCCACGCGGAAATGGGCGGCCTCGGACACGGTGACGGACGAGCGAGCAAAATTCAACTGGAACTGGTCGCCGGCTTTGGAATCGGACTTGGAGTTCGCGTTCTTCGGGTGAAGATTCGCGTAGACCGTGCCGGAGACAAGCTGCACGGTGTTGAGCTTCTGGCCGGCGTCGCCGAGCGCGAGACGGGTGAAGTCAACTTCGCTGTCGGGGGCGAGCCGCAGGGCGCTGCCATCCTCGAATTCCACTTCCGCGCGGCTGTCTTTACCGGTCTTCAGCTTGCAGCCTTCGATTACGGGCAGGTTGATAAACGCTTTATCAAAGCCGTCGCCGGCGGCGCGGTCGATCTGCACCGTGCCCTCGACTTCGCTCAAGCGCACGATGCGGGCTTTCGATTCGGCCGACGCCGAGACCACCAGAAACGCCGCTGCGAGCACGGCCAACACTGCCAGCGTCTTTCCAAACTTTGCGATGGTCATATGCGCCTCCCCGAATTGCACCGTTAAGTTAGTGCTTTGCATGCCGTTAGATCCGTTGCCCGAGTCACGAGTTGCCCACCGGCAACCACGAGCCGTGCCCGTCCCCAAATTGAGGCCTGGCGATCTTTCTGTCCTGTCTTGATCTGCCTTGAGTTTGCGAGGGTCCGGGGCGTTAGTCAAGGGGGGATTGGCGGTATCGCGGCTTGCCAGACCGCCGCTACCTGACGGTCGTCGCGCAGCCCAGGAATTCTACAGCAGGAGGCGTTATCGCGCCCCTGCCCTTTCCAGCAACCGTTGGGCGCGGGCACGGGTTACGTTGATCACCAACGGATCGGCGATGATCTGATCGAGGATAGGCTGAATGACTGCGACCTCGGCCAGCTGATTGCCGCGTGCCATCTCCTCCATGCGCTTGAGTTCTTCGTCGAGCGCGAGCTTCTGGTAGCGGTAGTCGTACTGCAGGCGATGTCCGAATTCGAGCGTAGCCGACAGATTTTGCATCAGGCTGGTCAAGTCCTGCACGGCGGGGTTGGAGGAATAGTTGTACGTGGACTCACCGCTGCGGCGCGCGTCCTGGTAGGTGAGCGTTTTCTTGCCGGTAAAAGCCATGCCCTTGTGGTGGGAGTCGACGTCCTTTTGAAAATAGCCGGCCTTCGCCGCCAGTTCGAAGATCTTCCGTCGCGTTTCCGCCGCTACGGTGAAGCCCAGATCGAAGCTGTCCGTCTGGTCGGAATCGTCGGACAATCGGCCGCTCGACTGGTAGCGGGCCGAGCCATCGGATTGCACGCGAATCGAGTAGTGCTCGGGCTGGGAGGCGGGGAAATCGAGGGTAAAGGTAATAACCGCCGGGGCGGCTTGCGAATAGGCGAAGAGCGAAGAAAAGATCAGCAGGCAGACAATCTGAAGTCGACGAGGCATGGGCCGCTGTAATGATTGGGGATGGCGGCAAGCGCTGTCAAGGGCCGGGATGGTCAGAACGTAGGGGTCCTTCGACTCCGCAGCTCGCCTCGCGAGCGAGGCGTGCTGCTCCGCTCAGGATGACAATCAGTGATGTGGCTGGGATGGCTCTGGCGTTCTTTCGTGGCGGCGGTGTGCAGATGGCAGATGGCGATCGCTAAGGCGTCGGCGGCGTCGGCGGGCTCGGGGACCTGATCGAGATTCAGCAGGCGGGTCACCATTTGCTGGACCTGATGTTTTTCGGCGCGGCCGTATCCGACCACCGCGGACTTGATGGAGAGGGGCGAGTATTCGGCGACTTCGAGCCCGGCGGAAGCGGCGGCCAGCATGGCGACTCCGCGCACCTGGCCGAGTTTCAGGGCGGACTTCACGTTGGCCGAGTAGAAAACGTCTTCGATGGCGACGCGGTCGGGGCGGTGCCGGGAGATGAGCTCCTGCAGGCCGGTGGAGATGCGCGACAGGCGCGTGGGCATGGGGTCGCGCGGTGAAACTTTGATGGCGCCGCAGACCACGCACTCCAGACGATCTTTGTTTCGACCATCCGCGAGCAGGTCGACGATGCCGTATCCGGTATATTCGGTGCCGCAGTCGATGCCGAGGACGCGCATGGGGGAAGTGTAGCAGGGCAGTTGCCAGTTGCCAGTGGTCAGTGGTCAGTGGCCAGTTGCCAGTTGCCAGCCTCCCGCTCTCAGCGGCATTTTGGCCTTCGGGATCTGGTTGCGCTGTCTTCTTGGTGGAAGTGTACGCGGGTTCCGCGTTCGGGCCAAAGCAGCGTGATAATCTAATGCATACAGCTCACTAACTTGCGGCGCGGGCGGATGGCCGCCGCTCCGGGCATCGACTCTTACGGGTACAAAACTCATACATAAGGAGCAGACGATGAAAATTGGAATACTGACCGGCGGAGGCGATTGCCCCGGGCTGAATGCAGTGATTCGAGCGGTGGTGCGGAAGGGCACGTTTCACTACGAAGACGAGTTCGTGGGATTCATGGAGGGGTGGCGCGGGGTGCTGGAAGACAAGACCATGGAACTCAGCCTCTCGACGGTGGGTGGCATCCTGCCGCGGGGCGGTACCATCCTGCGCACCTCGCGCACCAATCCGGCCAAGCATGAGGGCGGCCTGCAGCTCTGCATCGACAACCTCAAGAAACATGGTTGTGACGCCCTGATCGCGATTGGCGGCGATGACACGCTCTCGGTGGCGAAGAAGCTTTTTGACAACGGAGTCAAAGTGGTGGGTGTCCCCAAGACCATCGACAACGATCTGTCCGGCACCGACTTCACCTTCGGTTTCGATACGGCGGTGAATGTGGCCACGGGCGCCATTGACCGCGTGCATACCACGGCTGAAGCCCACAATCGGGTGATCGTGGTGGAAGTGATGGGGCGCGATTCAGGCTGGATCGCGACCTACAGCGGCATCGCCGGCGGCGCCGACGTGATCCTGATCCCCGAGATTCCTTTCGACATCGATGAGGTGGCCGAACTGATTCGCCAGCGCCACGCCCGCGGAAGATATTTCAGCATTGTGGTGGCCGCCGAAGGCGCGAAGTTTGCGGGTGGTGGCGTCGAAACGCAGGATGGAGCCGCGGGCCGCGATGAGTTCGGGCATCTTCACTTGGGCGGAATCGGCCAGACGGTGGCGAAAGAGATCGAGAAACGGACGGGCTTTGAGTCGCGGTCGGTGGTTCTCGGACATATCCAGCGCGGCGGATCGCCCAGCGCTTTCGACCGCGTGCTGGCCACGCGCTACGGACTGGGCGCCATCGACATGGTGCACCGCGGCGAATTCGGGCAGATGGCAGCGCTGCGAGGAAACAAGATTGTTTCCATCCCGCTGGCGGAAGCCATCGCTTCCAATCGTAAATGCGACAAGGAAATTCTGGACGCTGCCACCGGCATTCTCGACAAGCTCGACGCGAAAGTTTCCTGAGCCGCATGCGTTTCTGTAGAGACGCGGCTTGCCGCGTCTCCCGCTCGCATTGCCCGCACCTGACTGGCAACCGGAGACGGGGCAAGCCCCGTCTCAACAGGGCGATCGCGGGACGTTCGATCACTCCGGATTTGCTTGGCTTGACGCGGGTTTAGAGGCATACTGACTCAGCGCTCCTCGACCCCGTCGAGAACGCTCCCGTACCTATGTTTCACAACGAACTCCAATCCCAGAACCGCGTCGAGCCGCTTACTTTGCCACCCGCGCCCGACGATACGGACGTGCAGCGGAAACGAATGCTCATCGCGCTGGGGATTCTGTTGGTAGCGCTGGTGGGCGTGGTTCTGAAGGATTGGGATTTCTGGTTTCCACCGGGCAGTGAGGTCCAGGAAGCCGTCACTCGAATCAGCCACAAGAGTAAGAATGCGGCTGCGGTAAGTACGACCACGCCGGCGGCTCCCGCGCGCGAACGTAAACCGGCCCGGTCCCCTGCGCCCGCAGCGCCTGCAGTTCCCTTCTCGGCAGCCGCCGAGCGCGCAGCGCTTCCTCCTCTGCAGGTCGAAGTGGTAGCTGGCAACCGCCATATCACCGTGCCCGGGAAAAGCAATGCCATTCATCTGGATGTGAACTCAGGCGAGACGTCTTCCGCTACCAGCGCGCCAGCGCCGGCCAGCGCCCCGGCGAGTGGACGAACCGTCAATGCCGGCGATCGCGTGCAGCTCTCGCCGCAAACGGCGCAGAGTGTAAGCGTTTCCGTGCCGCCGGATTATCCCTTGCTGGCGCGCCAGATGAAGGTGCAGGGCGCCGTGAGTCTGCAGGCGCTCATCTCAAAGGAGGGAACCATTCAGGAACTGCAGATTCTGAGTGGACCGGCCATTTTAGCTGCCGCAGCCCGCGAGGCCGTGAAGCAGTGGCATTTCAAGCCCTTCCTCCAAAACGGGCGGCCCGTGGAAACGCAGGCCAAGATCACCGTGAATTTCACAATTTCTACGAACTGAAGCAGGGCCCATGATCTTCTCATTGTCATTGCCCGATCGCATTTCAGCGCAGCGTTCTTTCCGTGCCGTGACTGTGCTGCTGGCAAGCTTGGCAGTTCTGCCGGTGCTGTCGTTGTCCCTGCCTCTGCCCCAGCCTCAGGATCGAATAAAATTAGCAGGAGCGCCCGCCATGACCTTCGCGCTGCGCAGTCCGGATTTCCCCGATGGCGCCAACATTCCTCGAGCCTTCACCTGCGACGGTGAAGACCGTTCTCCCGCACTGGAATGGAGCGGCGCTCCTCCGGGCACGAAAGCCTTCGCCTTAATCGCGGACGATCCCGACGCTCCGGCGGGCACCTGGGTGCATTGGGTGATTTACAACATCCCGGGTGCAGCCCACGCACTGAAGGGCGGCATCGAGAAAAAAGAACAGTTGGCCGACGGCTCGCGCCAGGGCCGCAACGATTTCCGCAAGACGGGTTACAACGGTCCGTGTCCTCCGCCGGGCAAAGCCCACCGTTATTTTTTCAAACTGTATGCCTTGAGCACCGAACTGGCGCTGGCTCCGGGCGCCAGCAAAAGCGCCGTGGAGCACGCGATGGAAGGGCACATTCTAGCCCGAACCGAATGGATGGGGCGGTTCCAGCGGTAAATTCTCACGGAAAATTAAACGGGCGTCCGGATTCTTGCGAATCCAGGACGCCCGGGCAGCCCTCCCCCAGAACTGCTCAATTGGGAATGTAAGACGAAGCGGCAAATCCGAGAATGGCACGCGGGTGCCAAATTTATACCACTAAAGTGCCATCCTGTAAGTCGGACATTCCAAAGCTGTAACCAGCCTTCTATCGGGAAAGGACCATCTTGCCGGGGGCGGTCGGCGTGGGCGTCCCGGTGGAAAACGGCGAGCCCGCAATCGCCGTAGGAAGGCCGGTCGAAGCACTGTAGGTATAGCCCGCAACACCCTTTCCCACCTGAGTTCCTATATAGAAATAGTTGCCGGTGGGATCAAAGAGGGCGAACAGCGTTCCCGCGGCCAGGCTGAACGGCGAGTTATTCGCCGTCACCAGTTGTCCGGTTGTAGGAGTAATCGCAAAACACCATATGGAGGAGCTCGACCCCGTAGTCGTCGCATAAACAAACTTGCTGCCGGGGTCGACGGCGATCGCGCTGGGGCCGCCGCCGCTCACGGCAGTAAACGGCGAGCCCGATATCGGAGTCAGTGCGCCGGGAATGCTGGCCGTACTGGGGGCAATCGAGAACGCGGAAATATTGCCGGTGGTAGCCTGGTTCGGAGGAGGGTTGCTCGCCGAAGGATTCGTCACATACAGGAATTGCTCGCCGCCATCCACCGCCAGCCCGAAGGCTCCTCCTCCTCCTCCCGGTAACGAAGTGAACGGAGAATCGGGCAACTGCGTGAGCGTACCGTCCGAGCTCGAGAACGTGAAAGCAGTGACCAGCCCACGGCCCGGATTCGTCACATAAACGAAATTCCCCGAAGGCGTGATGAGAATCTCCGCTGGGCCCGCATTGGCGGGGAAGGGCGATCCCGCAACTGGCGTCAGAGATCCGTCGGCATTGATCTTGAAAACCGAGACGTTGTCCGTGAAACTATTCGTCACCAACAAGAAGTTGCCGGTAGGGTCGATGACCGCCGCATTGGGACTCGATCCGCCGGCCGGAACCGGAGTGCCGCTGAGCGTCAAAGTGCCGTCGCTGGCAACGTTGAAGATCGAGATCGTGTCGGCACGGGAATTGATCGCGTAGAGAAACTTCTTCGACGGGAGCAAGGCCAAGCCGGTGGGCGAAGTATTTTCGGTGATTGGCGTTTGCGCTCCCTGGGTGATGGCACCGGTGGCGCCGTTGATGTACAGCTGAAGCACGGAGCCCGACGCGGGGAGGGTTACGTAGGCATATTGGTTAGGCGCCGTAGCGGTGTAACTGCTACCGCAGGAAAGGGAAAGTCCAGCCAAAACAACGACAACGCCCACCACCAGGGCCACAAGAATCCAAGGAAGACCACTCTGACCTGCCCGTGCGGCACACGCCGCCCTTAAAAAGCTCATTTGCGAACCTGCTCCTCAACATCCAGGGTGAACCAAAAAATCGTATTCACTATCGTGCACGAGAACACGGGAACTGGCAACTATCGGGTCATCGGGTGATCGGGTCATCGGGCGATCGAAAGTCAACGGCATTTGACCTTAGATCACCCGATGGCCCGATCACCCGATCATTTCTGGATGTGTTCTAATCGAGGTGGTTCAGGGAAGATTGCGCCGTGATCGACATCCACTGCCACCTTCTGCCCGAGGTCGACGACGGCCCGAAATCCTGGGACGTGGCGGTCGAAATGTGCCGCATGGCGGCGGCGGACGGCATTACCCACGCTGTCGCCACTCCGCACGCTAACGATCGTTACGCCTACGATCGCGCCTACCTCTCCGGGCTTCTGCGCGAACTGCGGGAGAAGTTGCACGGCCAGTTACACGACCAGTCGCACCAAACGATCGGTCCCGCACCGCAATTGCAGTTGACCTTGGGCTGCGATTTTCATCTTTCCTTCGAGAATCTGGAACGCGTCCTCGAACAGCCGCACGCCTACACCATCGGCGACACCAACTACCTGCTGATTGAACTCAGCAACTACAGTATCCCGACCCGGCTGGAGGACTGTTTCTTCCGCCTGGGAGAACGTGGGCTGACACCGATCCTGACGCATCCGGAACGCAACCCGCTCCTGCAGCAAACGCCGCAGCGCGTACTGGAGTGGGCGGAGAAGGGATGCCTGGTTCAAGTCACAGCTTCATCGTTGACCGGGTTCTGGGGAGAGCGCCCTGAAATCATCGCTCGCTGGCTGCTCGACCGCTCCGCCGTCCACATCCTTGCTTCGGATGCACACGACACCAAGCGGCGCATCCCGAATCTTTCCGCGGCTCGCGCCGTGGCGGAAAAGATTGTCGGAGCCGAGTATGCCGAAGCGCTGGTTGAGGGTAATCCGGGGGCGATCGTCAAGGGGATGCCGATTCCTTATTGTCCGCGGCCAGTTCCCTAGCAGGCTGCGGAAGAACTCCAGTTCACGCAGGTTTTGGGCAGGGCAAGAGTTTACTCGCGCCGTTAAGGCCTTGCGCGCAGAGCCTGGGTTTGCCCCCCTTTGATTGGGTCTTTTGGAATCAAAGACTTAGCGTTGGTGTTTGGCCAGGTCTTTGAGGAATAAGGACTTACTTGTAAGGTATTTATAAATCAATGAGTTAGCTTGGATTTTCTGGCGGTTTTTCGGCCGATTCCAGCTAAGTCTTTGATAAATAAATACTTTAGCGCGGTTTCGCGGTTGCTGTGGCTGCGGGCAACTGCCGAGCTGCGCTCTGCTTGGACGGCCGACCACCCCAGCCCGCGAAAAGCGCGCGGTCTGGGGACCCCGGCGAGGGTGGCCGTCCCTACGCGAGCGGATACAGCACAGGTCTTTGAGAAATAAATACTTTAGTGGTCATGACGGTGGAAAGAGCGAAGGAAGCTGCGAGGGGGGTGCGCGGACAAGAGTGTCCGCGCTACACCACCCCGTTGAACCACTGGTTGTCAGATACCCGTCCCGCTAAGCGCAACTTTCTGCGGGCTGGGACCTCCGTCGTCGTTGATGTTCAGAGTCGCGTTTCTCGTTCCCGTCTTTGTCGGCTTAAAAGTCACGGTGATGGTGCAATAACTTCCCCCCGCCACGCTGGTTCCGCAGTTGTTGGTTTGCGAGTAATCCGCGGCCGCAGCGCCGGTGATAACGATCCCCGGACTGACGATGTTCATCGCCGCCGTGCCGATGTTGGTGAGCGTCACCGTCTTGGTATTCGTCCCCCCTACGGGCACACTGCCGAAAGCGAGCGAAGTTGCACTGAGTTTTACTTCGGTAGCCACGCCGCTCAGCGGCACGGTCTGCGTACCCAGACCGTCGGTGATCTGCAGCGACGCCGTGCGGGTGAGCGGGCCCAATGGTTTGAAGGTCACCGTGATGGTGCAATGCAGCCCGGCGCCGAGCGTGCTGCCACAATTCCACTTGGCGCTATAGTCGGTCGCGTTGGCGCCGGTTACTTTCATGCCGCTGATCGTCAGTTCGGTGGATTGATCGTTGGTGAGGATCACCGTCTGCGAAATGCTGGTGCCCACGTTGCGCGTACCTGCGAAAACAATTTTCATCGGTGAGATACTCAGCGGTTGTGTGGCGTTGAGCAGCATGGTCACGTAAGCCGTCTGAGGACCGGAGTTGTTAAGAACGGCCGCGTCCAGTGCGCCATCGTTGTTGAAATCTCCGGTTACTACTCCGGCTGAACTGAAGCCCACCAAAAATGGCCCGCCGGCAACCCCCGGTAGTCCAAGTGCATTTTCCAACTCGAAGGTGCCGTCGCCGTTACCAAGGAGGATACCGAGGCCTACGTTGTAATTGGCGGCGCCCACGTGCGTTGTGTGGCGATACGCAACCAGGAGGTCAGGGTTACCATCCATGTTGACGTCAGCCACGACCCCACCGTAGGGTTCAACGTTGCCGCCTACGTTTTGGTACGTGTCGTAATAGACAGGAGCGCCAAAGGTGCCGTTGCCGTTCCCCAGCAGGATGGCAACTCCACCACTGTAGAAGTCTCCTACGTTCCACCCGCCGGTAGCCAGATCCAGCTTGCCATCCTTATTGAAGTCTCCCACGGTGACCCATTCGGGATACTTATTCACGGGATATGCGACCGGCGACTTGAAGGTGCCGTCGCCGTTCCCAAGAAGGATGTTGAGGCTGCTATCGTTGAAGTCATTGACAGCCAGGTCCAGTTTCCCATCGCCATTGAAATCTCCGGTGGCTATGAACCCGCCGTTCACGCCTGGAATGACGGTGGCAGTTCCAAAAACCCCTTTCCCTTTATTGAGGAGGATGCTGAGGCCGCCGTCTGCATTTGTGACCAACGCGTCCAATTTGCCGTCGTGATTCACATCGGCCAAGGTGATGTATTGCGGACCGGAGTTGTCGCCAAGGGAATAGAAGACGGGAGCGCTGAACGTCCCGTTGCCCTTGCCGAGATAGACCGCGATTTGCGCCGGCACACTACTCCAGCCCGTGAGCGTAGCAACGAGATCCTGCTTGCCGTCGCCATTCACATCGCCGGCTGCCACGGAATTTATGGTGCCGCCGCAGTTACAGGATGGGGCGGTGATTGGAGCGCCCAACGCGCCGTGGGAACTGCCCAGCATCACCTGGAGATTGGAGCCTTGAGCGAAGGCAAGATCGAGGTTGCCGTCGTTATTGAAATCAGCCGCGACTTCGACAGCCCAGTTAGTGCCGGTCAAGCCGTAGTTCACGCCGGCGAGGAAGGTGCCGTCGCCGTTGCCGAGGGCGACCGTCACCCACGGATCATAGTCACTGCCGACGGCGAGATCCAGTTTCCCGTCGTTGTTGAAATCGGCCAGTACGAGCGACTCCGGGTCATAATCCGTGGCATACGCCACGGCCGGTTTGAAGGTCCCGTTGCCATTGCCCAGGAGCACCCATACGGTGGAGTCCTGAAAGTCAGTGGCAACGAGATCGAGTTTCTTATCTCCATTGAGGTCCGCGATGGCCACCGAGTTACCCCAGGGAAAATAGTAATTCACAGCCGTCTTGAACGTGCCATCGCCATTACCCAGGAAGACGCAGGCTCCGGAGCTCGAAGTCATCACGACATCCAGCTTGCCATCCCCGTTCAGGTCGCCTACCGCGATCCCCGACTCGCCATTGATGAACATTCCGACCGATCCTCCGGCCACCGCTTGATAGAAGACCGGGGCTTTAAAAGTTCCATCCCCGTTGTTGAGCAGGATATCGATCCCGCCGCCATTGCCGGAGTCGGGGAGGGCGAGATCGGGACGGCCGTCCTTGTTGAAGTCGCCGGCGACGAGGTTCATCGGGCTGCAACCCGCAAAATTGCAGGCCGGATAAAGTACCCCGCTCTTAAAGGTGCCATCGCCATTGCCCAGCAGAACGGTAACGGTATTGTCGCCGGTATTGGTCGCTACAAGGTCCAACTTGCCACCGCCGTTCACGTCAACAGCTACAACACTGGTATCGCCGCCTGAGGCCTTCCCCACATTTCCAACCGAGTAGCTGTTGGAAAAAGTAAAGTTCCCGGTCCCGTCCCCTAGGTAAACGTCCAGGTAATTTGTACCGGAGGCCCAGCCAAAGATGTAAACCGCGAAGTCCAGTTTTCCGTCGCCGTTAAAATCCCCTACGGCAACCACATGTTGATTATGCGCAGAAATCCCGTCGCCAACCGAATTGCGCAGGTAGAGCGGGATTACCGTCGGATTGGAAAACGTACCGTCGCCGTTGCCCAGAACGATGTTGGCGGTAGTTGGATTAGCCCCCTGGCTAACTGAGCTAACCACAATGAGATCGAGTTTGCCATCCCCGTTGAAGTCTCCCACCGCCAG
>Ga0187819_10001604_pt1 | contig 11723 bp, 10 predicted proteins | sample NC_wetland_sal_i_15_FD_132411 | JGI IMG/M metagenome (GOLD analysis project Ga0187819, IMG submission 132411) | Wetland sediment microbial communities from Neuse River Estuary, North Carolina, USA - SO4_4 | ecosystem: Environmental > Aquatic > Freshwater > Wetlands > Sediment | place: USA... | reverse complement strand
GGTGCGGGAATTCGTGATCATGGGCGGGTCCGCGGGCCGCGGCAACGTCACTCCGGCCGCCGAGTACAACATCTGGGCCGACCCGGAGGCCGCGGCGGCCGTCTTCAGGGCCGACTGGACCGTGGTCGTGCTGGGCCTGGACGTGACCCTGCGGACCGGGGCCAGCCCGGCGGTGCTGCAGCGGATGCGCGACCTGGGACCCCTCGGCACCGAGTTGCTGCTGCCCGCCCTGGACCAGTACAAGTCGGTAAGCGAGCCGTCGGGCCCGCCGGTGCACGACGTGTGCGCGGTAGCCTGGGTGGCGCAGCCCGCCCTGTTCGGGCTGGTCCCGGCGCGGGTACAGGTGGAAACGGCCGGGCAGCTGACCTCGGGCATGACGGTGACCGACTTCGAGGCGCCGGCTTCGAGGGCCTCGGGAGGCCACGGAATCCAGGCCGAAGGCGGCAACGCCCGGGTGGCGATGTCCATCGACGTGGACGGCTTCTGGGCGCTGACCTTCGGCGCCTACCAGCGGGTGGCCCAGGCCATGCGGCGCTGAGCAGGATTCACCGGACGCAGATACGCGCCTTTCCGGTTGTCCGGGATAGGACCGAAACCAAGAGAATCATGAGCGGTCCCCCGGTATCGCCCGGCCTGCCGACAGCAAACTCGCGGATCACTCACAGGTTACGTACAGGCTGGACCGGGCGATGTCCAAGACCCGGGGCACACCCTTACCGCCATGAGCAACATGTATGGCCCTCCGGCCGGACCTGTGGGCGGTCCCGGCCCGGCGGGCCTGCCCGATCCTTACGCACAGTACTCACCCGCACGAGACCGCAAGAAGCGGATGCTCCGCTGGGGTACCGGCATCACCCTGGCCGGCTTCCTCGCGGGCGGCGGGATCGCCCTGGCCGTCTCGGGCGGCTCGAACCCGGCCGCGGCCGTCTCGACGGTTTCTGGTTCCAGCCAGGTCCAGGGCACGACGCTGAACTCCGAACTCAACGCCGCGAGCAGCACCTCGTCTGCCACGTCGCTGCCGCGCCTGCGGTGGGCGCTGGCGCGGCTACGTGCTCTTGGCGGCATCGACGGCGAGGTCACCTTCCACAACAGCACGGGCTTCCACACGCTCGCGTTCGAGCGCGGCACGATCCAGTCGGTGAACGGCAGCAACGTGGTGGTCAGCGCGCCGGACGGCACGACCTGGACCTGGCTGATCGTGAGCAACACGGTGGTCAGGCAGTACGGCCGCAAGACCACGACCAGCGCGCTGGCCACGGGCGAGACCGTGTTCGCCGGCGGCCCGGTCGTCAACGGGGCCAAGGATGCCCGCCTGATCGTCATCAGGGCGGGCGGATCTGGTTCGGGCGGTTCGGGGTCTAGCTCCTCCAGTTCGGTGTCTGGCCCGTCAGGCACATCGGTGAGCTAGCCGGCCGGACATGCCGCGGCGCGCTCCGGCGGCGGGCGCGCTGCGGCATGCTGCACACTTCGCTGCTTCTATGCTGGACAATGAAACGTGAGATGCCATGGCAGACGGTGACCGTATCCCCAAGGTGCTCGTCGTGGACGACGAGCCGAACATCCGCGAACTCGTCGAGGTGGCGCTGAAGTTCCACGGCTGCGCCGTCGCGGTCAGTGCCAGCGGCAAGGATGCGCTGCACCAGGCCGAGACCTACGAGCCGGACCTGATGATCCTCGACGTCATGCTGCCCGACATGGACGGCTTCGAGGTCTGCCGCACGCTGCGCGCGGTCGGCAACGAAGTCCCGGTCATCTTCCTGACCGCGCGGGATACGACCTCTGACACCATCCGGGGGCTCACCCTCGGCGGCGACGACTACGTCACCAAGCCGTTCTCGGTCGAGGCGCTGGTGGCCCGGGTCAGGGCGGTGCTGCGCCGGACCACGCACGCGCCAGGTGGTGGCGCCCAGCCGGGCGGTGCCGCCGCCCTGCTCCAGGTCGGCGACCTGGAGCTGGACGAGGAGCACTGGATCGTGCGCCGCGCCGGAACTGCGGTGGAGCTGTCGCCGACGGAGTTCCGGCTGCTCGCCTACCTGATGCGCAACCAGGGACGGATGCTCACCAGGCAGCAGCTGCTGGAGAACGTGTGGGGCTGGGAGTTCGCCGGCCAGTCACAGGTCGTCGAGACCTACGTCAGCTACCTGCGGCGTAAGCTCGACCCGCTCGGCCCGCCGCTCATCCACACCCAGCGGGGCGTCGGGTACAGCCTGCGAGTGCCGCCAGAAGCCGAGCGCGCGAGCAGATGAGGTTCACCGCGCGGCAGCCGACCGGGCGGGGCAGGCTCTCGCTACGGTCGCGGCTGCTGGCCGGACTCATCACGATCACCGCCCTGTTCCTCATCGTGATGGGCGTGGTCACCACCATCGTGCTGAGCAATACGGAGCAGGACCAGTTCAAGACCGATCTCGGCCTGACCATCAGGGAGAGCCCGTCGGAGATCGCAGACCTGCAGGGCGGGTACGCGGCCGCATACATCAACCGGGCCACGAGGACGACGGGGATCTTGTCCGGCCCCTCGGACACCGCCTCTGACCTGGAGAGCCTGCTGAACAGCCTGCTGGCGACCGGACAGGCGTACAGCTTCTTCACCCAGAATCCCGCCTCGACGCTGTTTCCCATCAACCAGCCCGGCGAGCCGCCCCTGACCGCCATCTGGCGACGGGTCACCGTCGGCCCGAACAACACCAACAGCCTGCTGCCCGTGGGCCAGAACTTCCTGGTGGTCGCGCGGCCCGACAGCGCGGTGCCCAGCGCGGTCCGCCGCCTGGTGCTGACCGAGCTGATCACCGGGGCGGTCCTGCTGGCGCTGCTGGGGGTGGGCGGCCGCTGGCTGATCAGCCGGGGCCTGGCGCCGCTGGACCGGATGGCCAGCACCGCCGACATGATCACCAGCCGGGGCGACCTGACCGCCCGGATGCCCGATCCCGGCGACCACGCGGAGGCAGGCCGGCTGGCCGCGGCCATCAACACCATGCTGGACCGGATCCAGCAGGCGTTCGGGGCCCGGTGGGCGTCGGAGCAGAAGGTCCGCCAGTTCGCCGCGGACGCCTCGCACGAGCTGCGCACGCCGCTGACCACGATCCGCGGGTACGCCGAGCTGTACCGGCAGGGCGCCCTGGGCCAGGACCGGCTGCCGAACGCGATGCGGCGCATCGAGCAGGAAGCGGACCGGATGTCCAGCCTGGTCGCCGAGCTGCTCGAACTGGCCCGGCTGGACCGCAACTCCTCCCTCGACCTGACCGATACCGACATGGCTGAGCTCGTCAGGGACGCGGTGGCCGACGCCAAGGCCGTCGAGCCGTCCCGGCCGGTCAGCGCCACCACGCCGCCCCGGCTGATCGTGGTCGCGGACGAGCCGCGGATCCGGCAGGTGCTCGCGAACCTGCTCGGCAACGTGCGCGAGCACACCGCGCCGGAGACCCCGGTCGCCGTCCGGCTCGCCCAGGCCGGGCAGGGCGCGCTGCTCGAGGTGACCGATGCGGGCCAGGGCATGAGCGAGGAAGCGGCGGCCCGCGCGTTCGACCGCTTCTACCGCGGCGGGCACAACGGCCACGGCCGCGGCAGCGGCCTGGGCCTGTCGATCGTGCAGGCGATCGCCACTGCGCACGGGGGCCACGCCATGCTCAAGTCCGCGGCCGGGGCGGGCACCAGCGTGCAGATCTGGATCCCGTTCCGTCCTCCGGCCCCGCCCGACCCCGACGCCGAATATCCGCAGCGGCCACCGGGCCCGGACGCCACGTACAACTGAGCCTGGTCACCGGCCGATCGGGTGAGGCCGCAGTGATGCGCCGATCCGGCTGGTGCCTTCTGCGCCGTAACTGTCTTTTGTCCTTTTCTCCGCAATCTGGTTATGTCTTTCCGGCTCATCGCAAGGCGGTGGAGAACTACGGTAATGCGCATGCAGGACCGTGAGCTGGTCGCGGCCATCGTCGCAGGTGACCTGGACAAGCTCGGCGAGACCTACGATCGTTACGCGGCGTCGCTGTACGCCTACTGCCGGTCCCTGCTACCCGATCCCCGCCCGCCGGGTGAGGCCGCCGACGCCGTGGCGGACACCTTCATCGTTGCCGACGCCAAGCTCCAGGGGCTCCGCGCTCCGGACCAGTTGGGCTCCTGGCTGCGCGCGGTCGCGCGGAACGAATGCCTGCGCCGACTCGGACCCGCGGCCGCGGCAGGGCTCGCGGGCGGCGGCTCAAAGCCGGCCCCGGTTGGCACGCTGCCGGAGGTCAGTCCGCCCGCCGGCCTGCGTGAGCGGGTGCTGAAGGCGTGCGCGGACAACACACCGACCGGACGCGCCCACCGGGTGAGCGTGACACATCGCGCGGGCCCGTTCGGCCGGACGGGTTTCCCGAAGCCGATCATCCCGCCCGGGCCGCGGTGGTGGCACGAGGTCCGGCGGCATCCCCGGGCGGCGGCCGGCCTGGCGGCGGTGGCCGCCGCGGTCGTGGTGGCCGGGATCACCGCGGTGCTGATCGCGGGTGGCCCGCACCGGGCCCAGGCCTCGACCGTCGCGCTGGGCGGAGGCAACTTCGGGACGTCAAGCGCGGCGTCGAGCCCGCCCGGCGGGCGATCCTCGCCGAGCGGCAAGCCCGGGCCCGCATCGGGCGCGCGGACGTCCCCGGCGGACGGGCCCACGACGGGGGACAGTACATCGCCGGGCACGCGCCGGTCGCCCAAGCCGGCCGGGTCCTCGTCGTCACCATCCAAGTCGCCGTCCCCCACACCGTCGCCGTCGCCGTCGCCCTCGCCCTCGCCCTCGCCGTCGCCGACGCCGACGCCGACGCGGGGCACCCTGCAGGCGACACCGACCGAGCTGGTGCTGACCGCCGTCAAGGGCCAGCCCGCGACCGGGACGTTCATCCTGATCGCCGTGGGCGGCCCGGTTAACTTCGTGATCCACGACCCGAACGTCAAGGTGACCGTGTCACCGGCGTCCGGATCGCTGGGGTCCGCCGGCTCCTTTGTCAGGGTCAGCGTGACCGTACGGAGCCTGGTCGCGCTCGGCGTTCGTCTCACCGTGGATCCGGGGAACCTGGTCATCACCGTGCTGTTCAGCATCACGGCGTAGGCCGGACGGCAGCGTCCGCGGCCAGGAACGCGTCGAGTTCGGCCCGGGACGGGGCCACCGCAGGCCCCGGGCGGGTGACGACCAGCGCGGCGGCCGCGTTCGCGCGGCTGGCCGCGGCGGCCGGCGGCAGCGCGGCGGCCAGGCCGGCCAGGAACACGCCGGCATGCGCGTCGCCCGCTCCCGTGGTGTCCACCGCCACCACGGCGGGCGCGGGGACGAGGCTGAGCGACACGGCGGATGCCCCACCGGATCCGGCCGCCGCACCGGATCCGGCCCGTCCGGCCGCGCGGAGGGCCAGGACGCAACCCGACCGGCCGGCCCGGACGATGACGCCGGCCCGGCCGGTGCGCCCGGCCAGGAGCCGGGCCGCCTCGGCCGGGTCGCTGGCCCCGGTGAGCAGGGCGGCTTCACGCTGGTTGCAGCTCCACCAGTCGCACCGGCTCAGCACCGGGCCCAGGACCGCGTCCGGGATGTCCGCGATCAGCGGACCGGGGTCCACGAACAGCAGCGCCTCGGCCGGGAGCGCGGCGGCCCAGGTTCCGAGGATGGCGCCGGATGCCGGCGCGGCCAGGCCGTACCCGGACACGTAGACGCCGTCGCCGGCGCGGATTAGGACCGGGTCCCACGCGCCGGGCTCGCGGAGCGCCTCGGCTCCCAGGCTGGTGACAAAGGTGCGCTCGCCGCCGGCCTCGACCAGGGCCACGTCGAAGCCGGTGTCCGCGTCCGGGTCCGGCGGGCGGAGGACCGTGATGCCCTCGGCGGCCAGGGCAGCGCGGACCTTGTCGCCCCACGGACCGGTGCCGTGACCGCCCGCGTAGACGACAGGCAGGCCCTGCCGGGCGGCGGCGGCCATGATGTTGAACCCGCCGCCCACCTGGACGGATGAGGATTCCGCGAGCATGTCGCCGCCGCGCTCGGGCAGCGCGGGAACCCACATCAGCAGGTCGACGATCGCCTCGCCCGCGAACACCAGGCGCGTCAGGGGCCGGTTCATCTGGGCTGTTGTACCACGAACGAGGGGCGCAGGCATGGTGCCTGCGCCCCTCGGCGTGCTATCGGGCTAAGGCCTTACGCCGCCCACCAGCCTCGCGGGAAGATGGTGACGTAGGCGATGGAGAGGCTTGCCCGCTGCCCGACGAGCCACCGGTCACCGTGCGAGGCGGCAAAGCCGATGACCTTGACCGTGAACCGGTGCCCGCGGTGCCAGCCCCACAGGCTCCAGCCGGTCTTGGCGGTGAACACGACGGTCAGCGCTTCGGTCTGCCCCGGGTAGAGCGTACCGAGGTTCTCGTACGCGGTGTTGTCGCTGATGCTGCAGCTCCAGAAGGGAACGCAGAAGTCCGCCCGCAGGGGCGACGGCAGGCCGATCAGCGCGGTCACGTCCGGCGCGGGGCTGTTGCCGTTGTTGGTGACCCACAGTGTGCAGCTGCCGCGCGTGCCGGTGAACACCTTGTGCGTGCAACTCAGGTGCGTGTTGATGTCGATAGAAGCTTGCTTGACCCACACGGTGAACGGGCCGGCGGTGGCCGATCCGAAGCCGTTCGACGCCGTCACCGAGTAACTGAACGAGCCGACCCACAACGGGACAGTTCCCCACACCGTGCCCCGGTTGGGGTTGATGTGCAGCCAGCCCGGGGAACCCGGACCCAGCGCGTAGCCCGGCGGCGGGAATGCCTTGGCCTGGAACGTGTAGCTGTAACCCTGGCCGGCCATCGCGGTCAGCGGCGGGCTGTCCGCGACGAACGTCGGCGTGCCGGCGATCGTCACCTTGCCCTGGGTGCTGGACGAGGTGAACGAGGCCGAACCTTGGTAGGCAGCCGTCACCGTGTAGTTCCCGTCCGCCAGGTTGGTGATGTTGCAGCCACCGACGGCGGTCGCGCTCGATCCTTGCTGGGCCAGGTCGACGGTGCAGCTCCCGGGTCCGGCCGAGACGTCGACCATCCCGGCCGGCCAGACGGTGCCGCTGGCGGGTGTCACCGAGACCTGCACGCTGAGCGTGTTCCCCTGCCCGGTCGATGTCTGCGTGGTGCCGGTGATCGCGGTCATCGTGCCCACCGTGGTATCGGCGAATGCCGGGCCAGGGGTCAGCAAGACGCCCCCGACCAGGCCTCCGGTCAGCATCACCCCCGCCGCCAGGCCGGCTGTACGCCGGCCAGCAGCACCAATGAGTTTGTGCATGGACAAGCCTTTCCGCCCGTCGGCTCGAGTCTTAACTCGGCCTCATATGTTCTGAATGCGCTCAGAGCACGCTAAGTTGCACAATCTTGGTAACATCTTGGCATATTTGTGCGCCGTCGTTCGATTCCGCAACGACGGCGCGGATCATGAGCGCAGCGCGCACAGGTCATCGGCCAGCGCGGTCAGGCCGAGACCCTGAGCGTCGATGACGGCGAGCGCACCGGGCGGGAAGGCGCCGAGGCCATGGCAGGCCCCGGCCACCGCGCCGGCCATGGCCGCGATCGTGTCGCAGTCGCCGCCGAGGGAGGCCGCGACCAGGCAGGCCTGCCACGGATCTTCGGGCATCGCGGCCAGCACGGCGAACGCGGACGGCACCGATTCCTGGGTGGCCAGGCTGGTCCCGACCAGCGTGTAGATGAGCCTGGCGGCTTCGGCCCGGTTCCGGCCCGCGACCAGGCCGGCCGCCCACTCGATGCGGGCCGCGACGTCGGCGCCCGCTACCCAGTGACCGCGGCTGGCGGCGAGGCGGGCCGCGGCGGTGGCGATCGTGGTGGCTTCGGCGATGGAGGCGCCGGATATACCCGCGCTCACCGCGGCAGCCACGGCGGCCGCGCCGGCTAGGGCGATGCCGGTGTTGTGCGTCACCTGGCTCGTCGCCACCACCTGGTCGACAAGGGTCGGGAGGTCTGGCGAGACTGCGATGCCGACCGGCGCGATACGCATGGCGGCACCGTTGGTGTCGCCGGAGGTGCCGGCCTGTTCGGCCGGCACGCCGGCCAGGACGGCGGCCACGGCGCGCTTGGTCGAGGGGCCGAGCAGGTCGAGCGAGCCGCGCGCGGCCATGTCGCGCTCCCAGCCGACCAGGGCCTTGGCCAGCTCGCCGGGTGCTACCACACCGCGCCCCCTGACCAGCAGCCTGGCGAGTAGCACGGCTTGCTCGGTGTCGTCGGTGACCGTGCCCGCGGGCAGGCCCGCGGCGATCGGGTGGTCCGGGGGCGCGGGCTCGAAGCCGGTGAGGAACGCGCCCCAGCGCGCCACGATCTGGGCGCGCGAAAGCATCTGAGTGGGCATGCCGAGCGCGTCCCCGATCGCCAGCCCGTACAAAGCACCCCGGGCCTGCGAGGGGGTTTTCATGATCACGAAGACTTTTGGGTCACATAGGGTAGGCGGACAAAACCCTTCGCGATCATGGATTTCTCACAGCACGTGGCTGCCGTACATTTCGCCCAACTGGTCGGCGAGGAGTTCCAGGCGGGCGCCGTCGGGGTCGCGGAAGTACAGCGACGTGCCGCTTTCCTCCTGGTAGTCCACGCCTGCCGCCTCCAGCTTGTCGCGCAGGTGGGCCCACTTCTCCGGCGTCACCGAGATGGCCAGGTGGTGCAGGCCGCCCAGGACTTCCGCGTACGGGCCGAGGTCGAGGCCGGGGAAGTCGAAGAAGGCCAGCAGGTTGCCGTTCCCGACGTCGAAGAAGAAGTGGTTGGAGCCCTCGTAATCCCGGTTCTCGATGATCTCGGTCAGCGGGAACTCCAGGATCTCCTGATAGAACCGGATGGTCCGCTCCACGTTGGAGCTGAGCAGCGCGGTGTGGTGGATACCGCGCGCGCTGCTCGGCGGCCGGTCGTGGGAGATATATTCGGCGTGCAGCCGGGCACGCTCCGCCTCGATTGCGGCGAGGTCCATAGGCCAGAGCCCCTGTCATATACGACGGTCAGATCCGGAAGAACGAGTTGAGGAACTGGTCGGCCACGGCCCGATCGCCCCGGATGGTTCCCGCGTTCACCCGCCCGAACGCGGTCAGGACCAGGCTCCCGGGATCGAACTCGATCACGGCGGGCAGGCCGGACACGTCCTCCTGAGCGTAACTCAGCCCGTCGACCGTGATGTTCACCAGGTAGTCCTGGGCGTTACGCCCGGACAGGCGGATGCCGACGGCGTAGGCGTCCATGTCGGCCGGAACATCCGTGGTGGCCTGCCACAGGATGAACATGAGCGGCGCGAGCAGGTCCGCGGTGTCGCCCAGCAGGGCGTGCGCCCGGCCGGAGCCCTGGCGGATGTCCCAGCCGTGCACGCCGTAGTCCACGAGCTGGAACCACGGGTAGAAGAAGGCGGGCAGCGGGCCCATGTACTTGTGCGGGACGATCAGCCCGCCCCATTCATCGGGGCCGAGGGCCTCGCAGATCTCCATCATCTTGCCGAAGTCGGTGCGCAGCCGGTCGACCGCCTCGGCCTGGGTCAGGTCGCGGTGCTCCTTGGCGCCCTCGTCGAGGCGGTCCTGCATGACCCGCACGCCGAGCGGGTCGGCGACCGCGGTCCCGGAGCGCGCCGCGTCGAAGCCGACGAAATAGCTCTCGGTCACGTCGATCAGGTGGCCCACGATGTCGCGGGTCTCCCACTTCGGGCAGGCGGTGGTGGCCGTCCAGGGGCCGTTCTCTGCGATCTCGAACAGCGCGTCGGCTTCCCGCCTGAGCACGCGGAGCAGGTTCTCCTTCGCGGCGTAAGTGGTCGCGTCCCAGTCGTTCATGACGACCTCCGTTGGTCGGTGGGTTCGCATCCCGAACGTCAGTTCATTACGCGAAACCCTAGAACGTTAAAGCATCGGGGGTCAACGGGGGCGGGGGCCGGGATTGTCCAGGTCAACGGGGCCGGACGGGCCGGGATTGTCTAGGTCAACGGGGCCGGGCGGGCCGGGATTGTCTAGGTCAACGGGGCGCGGGGGGCCGGGACTGTCCAGGTCAACGGGCGGGCGGGCCGGGCCAGGCCAGCCAAGAGAGCCTGCTACGGGACGCGCAGCTCGACGCTGATATTGCCGCGGGTGGCCCGCGAGTACGGGCACCGCTGGTGCGCCGCCTCGGCGAGTTCCCGCGTCCGGGCCTGGTCCAGGCCCGGGATGCTGATGATCAGCGTGACCACGAGCTCGTACATGTCGCCCTCCGGCCCGACGCCCACCTGGGCGGTCACGGTGGACTGGCCGGCGTCCACGCCCGCCTTACGGGCCAGGCCCCGCAGTGCGCTGTGGAAGCAGGCCGCGTAGCCGGCCGCGAACAGCTGCTCGGGGTTGGTGCCGGGGCCGCCGGGCCCGTCCAGTTCGGGCGGCACCGAGAGGTCGAGATCGAGGCGATGGTCCGAGGACAGGACATGACCGTTGCGGCCATCCCCGGTGGATACGGCCTCCGCGGTGTACAGGACCTTGTCGGGCATGGGCCAAACCCTATCGATCATGGTCGAGCGAGACCAGCAGGGACGGCAGCCCAGGCGGCGGCCCGCCGGCGATCAACCGGCCCAGCGCCGCCGTGTCCAGGTGACCGGCCACCAGGTCACCGAGGATGTCCAGCCGCGCCTGCCGCAATGCGGCGAAGTCGGTGCCGGGCGCCGGGGTGAAGTCCCGGCCGGCCAGGGCCGCCACCTCGGCCAGGAACGCGTGCCTGAACTCGTCGTTCTCCAGCACCCCGTGCCAGCTCGTCCCCCATACGGCATCGCGGCGGCAGCCGTCCAGGAACGGCTCCGCCGCCGGGTCGATGACCTCGGCGAGCCCGTGGTGGATCTCGTACCCGGCCACCGGCGCGCCGAGCGCCCCGCCGACGGGCCGACCCAGCCGTTTGGCCGGCCCGAACACCACCCGCACCGGCAGCAGCCCGAGTCCGTCCACCCGGCCGAGGCGCGATTCGACCGGGTCGTCGATCTGGCCGGCCAGCATCTGGTACCCGCCGCAGATGCCCAGCACCGGCCGCCGGGCCCGGGCCCGGTCGGTGATCGCGCCGGCCAGGCCGCGCTCGCGCAGCCAGGCCAGGTCGGCCACGGTGGCCCGGGATCCGGGCAGCACCACCAGGTCCGCGTCGGCCAGCTCGGCCGGGTCATCGGAGAACCGGACCAGCACCCCGGGCTCGGCAGCCAGGGCGTCGGCATCGGTGAAGTTGCTGATCCGCGGCAGCTTGACCACGGCCACCCGGAGAGGATCTTTCATACGGAACGGATCGTGCTGCGTGCCCCGGCTCAGGGCCAGGGAATCCTCGGCGTCCAGCCACAGGCCCTCCCGCCAGGGCAGCACGCCGTACACCGGCCGACCGGTGAGCTCATGGAGCAGGCTCAGCCCGCTGTCCAGCAGCTCGGGCGCGCCGCGGAACTTGTTGATCACGAAGCCCGCGATGAGCGCCTGGTCCGCGGGCGACAGCAGCGCGAGCGTGCCGAACATGGCCGCGAATACGCCGCCGCGGTCGATGTCCCCGACCACGACGACGGGCAGGCCCGCGGCCCGGGCCAGGCCCATGTTGGCCACGTCGGTGTCCCGCAGGTTGATCTCCGCCGGGCTGCCCGCGCCCTCGCAGATCACCACGTCGTAGCGGTCGCGCAGCCGGGCCAGGCTGGCCAGCGCGACCTCGCGGAGGCCTTTCGCCATCGACCGGTAGGAGACCGCGTCGGCCTCGGCGGCGGGCCGGCCGAGGACGACGACCTGGCTGCGCCGGTCGCTGCCCGGCTTGAG
>Ga0187819_10001602_pt1 | contig 11734 bp, 10 predicted proteins | sample NC_wetland_sal_i_15_FD_132411 | JGI IMG/M metagenome (GOLD analysis project Ga0187819, IMG submission 132411) | Wetland sediment microbial communities from Neuse River Estuary, North Carolina, USA - SO4_4 | ecosystem: Environmental > Aquatic > Freshwater > Wetlands > Sediment | place: USA... | reverse complement strand
TGGCCGACTGGCTCGACGACCAGACGAAGGTCCATCCCTGCAACTTCTCGAGCGCATACAAAGGCTTCGAGATCATGATGGCCTTCTGTCGCTCGGCGGCTCAGGGCGGGCAGGTCGCGCTGCCATTGAGCGGAGCGGCGGATGAAATCGAGATGCTGCGGCGCTCCGTGCCCGACCGCAAAGTGATCCTGGCGATACCGTCGAGCGCGAAAGAGTACGCTTCGTAATTTCCGTCCTTTTTGTAGCGCATGACCACGCCTGGTGTTGGCGGGGGCTTGCGGTTTTTCGCCGATGCCGGGCAAAAAGCCGCAGGTCTCCGGCATTTTTTCGCTAAAACTCTTCCCCTGCCTGCCGATAAGTTCCTATGAAAGGGAAACCATCGACATGACCATCTCTTCGGTTTCGCCGGTCTCCACGGTACCGGACAGCAGTTATCAAAACGGCGTCCAACAGCGCCAGAGCGAGTTCCAGCAACTCGCCCAAGCGCTCTGGACGGGCAACCTGAGCAACGCCCAGAGTGCGTATAACGCTTTGACACAAAACTCCAGTTCCCCAACGTCGCCATCCAACTCAAACAGTGAGGTAGCCCAGGATTGGACGGCCCTCGGGCAGGCTCTCCAATCGGGCGATCTGTCGAGCGCCCAGCAGGCCTTTTCGAAACTCCAAACCGATGCGGCTTCCACTTCGTCGTCGGGGTCGGCTCAGGCGCCGGCACAGGGAGCGCATCGAGGACACCACCATCATCATCACGTGGATTCCAATCAGACTACGTCCTCCACTTCCTCCACGACGGGCAGCCTGATTAACGTGACGGCATAATACGTAAGGGCTTCAGCCAAGAGCCTGGCGCGTCCGCCGACGGTGTCATTTTTTTGCCGGTCATTTTCGCGGATGGCCAGGCTTATTGCGCTGATTCTCTTCAATTTGCGACCCATACTGGATGGCATTTCACTTGCCTCCATGGAGACAGGAGGCAAGTGAATGTCAATCTCCAGCATTTCTTTCGTTAACACTCCCACAAATATCCAGAACTGGCAGGCCATGGCGAGCCAGCGGCAACAGGACTTCCAGAGCTTGGCTAGTTCGCTCCAGTCCGGCAATCTCAGCGGGGCGCAGCAGTCGTACTCCGAACTTCAGACGTTGGCCTCGGCTAACACGTCCAGCACTTCTGGAACCAGCGCCGTTCAGCAGGACTTCGCCGCGATAGGAAAGGATCTCAGCGCCGGGAACCTGACCCAGGCCCAGAAGGACTTCGCTCAGATGAAGAGCGACTTCCAATCGGCTCTCTCGCAAAACGGTGGTCCCACCGGGGTACACCACCATCACGGTCATCACGTTCACAAAGAGGACGCATCATCTTCGAGCAACACGTCGACCTCTACCGACCCGAGTTTGTCCACCGCCGCATCCAGTTTGTTTTCGCCGTACGCATCCGCGAACGCCACCGATTCCTCCATGGCATCGAGCCTGTTCAGCCTGATGGGCTAAGCTCGAGCCTTCCTCCTTGTAGCGCATGACCACGCCTGATCTTGGCGGGGGCTTGCGGCTTTTTGCTGAAGCAACAGAAAAAGAGCCGTAGGTCTTCGGCAAACCCGGCCGTGGCCATGCGCTACGTTCTTTCTCGCCCGCCGCGCGCCTTTCCCCGTTCCTGTATCATCTATTAAAGAAGGCGCATCCACTCCATGGCAGTGAAATCCGACCCGCAACAGGGAATCAATAGCTGGCTCGAAGACGAGCTGTATCAACAATATCTGCACGATCACGGCGCCGTCGACGAGAGCTGGAAGCACGTTTTCGAACAGGGCAAGGGCAACGGAAGCGCCGCGGCGAAGCCGGCCGAACCATCCCCGGTCCCGGTCGAAAATATGGTGCGGGCTGAAGGTCCCTCGCCCGCCAGCCCCGCCGAAGAGCTGATCCCCATGCGCGGCGCCGCCGCCCGGATCGCCCAAAATATGAACGCGAGCCTGGAACTCCCGCTCGCTACCTCGCAGCGCACTATCCCGGTCAAGGTCATCGACGAGAATCGCCGCATCATCAATCACCACCGTTCGCTGCTCGGCAAGAGCAAAGTCTCGTACACGCACATCATCGGCTGGGCGGTGGTGCGCGCGCTGGAATATTTCCCCGGCCTCAACCATGCTTTTGCGGAACAGAACGGCGAACCGTTCCGGCTGGTGCGCAGGAAAATCAACCTCGGGATCGCGGTGGACGTGCCCGGCAAAAACGGCGGGCGCAATCTCCTGGTTCCCAATATCAAAAATGCGGGCGAGCTCGATTTTCAGCAGTACGTCACAGTCTTCGACGACTTGGTGACCCGCGCGCGCAGCGGCAAACTCACGCCCCAGGACTTCCAGGACACCACGATTTCCATCACCAACCCGGGAACGGTCGGCACCATGCAGTCGATCCCGCGGCTTATGCCCGGCCAGGGTTCGATCATCGCGGTGGGCACCATCGACTATCCGGCCGAATATCAGGGCACCGCCCCGGAAATGCGCGCCGCGCTCGGCATCAGCAAGGTCATGACGCTGACCTGCACCTACGATCACCGCATCATCCAGGGTGCGGAATCCGGCATGTTCCTGGGCAAGCTGCAGGCGCTGGTGAATGGCGACGACGGCTTCTACGAAGAGATCTTCGAGCACCTGAAGCTGCCCTACAACCCCGTACGCTGGGAGCCGGACCGCCAGGTAAGCCTGCCGGGCGTGAGCGGCCATCCCGCCGAAGTGGCCAAGGAAGCCGCGGTGCTGCAGTTAATCAACGCATATCGCGTGCGCGGTCACCTCATTGCCGACCTGGATCCCCTGGGCGGCGAACCCAGCTATCATCCCGAACTCGATCCCCTGCGCTACGGTTTAACCATCTGGGATCTCGACCGCGAGTTCCTGACCGGCACACTCGGAGAAGCCATCGGCGAAGGAGCTCCCAAGCACGTCGCCACTTTGCGCGAGATTCTCGAAACGCTCCGCCAGACCTACTGCGGCAAGATCGGATGCGAGTACATGAACATCCAGCATCCCGAGCAGAAGCGCTGGCTGCAACAGCACATGGAGCCCGAGGCCAACAACTGGCCGCTCGACCGCGAAGTGCGCGTGCGGATTCTGGAAGATCTGGTCGGCGCCGAAGAGTTCGAGAACTTTCTGCACGCCCGCTTCGTGGGACAGAAGCGGTTCTCTCTGCAAGGCGCGGAGACGGCGATTGCGATCCTGGATGAGCTGCTGGATCGTGCCGCGGAGCGTAACGTTCATGAAGTCGTGATGGGCATGGCGCACCGAGGCCGGCTCACCGTGCTAGCCAACATCGTGGGCAAGCCGCTCGGACAGGTCTTCTCGGAATTCGAGGGGAACACCGACCCCGCCAGCACGCAGGGTTCTGGCGACGTGAAATATCACCTGGGCGCGAGCGGCGTGCGGCGGTCGTCGTCGGGGAAAGAGATCGTGGTCTCGGTGGCGCCCAACCCCAGCCATCTGGAGGCGGTCGATCCCGTGGTCGAAGGCATCGTGCGCCCGAAGCAGGATCGCCTGGGAGATACCGAGCGCGAACGCGTCATCCCGCTGCTGATCCATGGCGACGCCGCCTTCGCCGGCCAGGGCGTGGTGGCGGAGACACTGAACTTGTCGCAGCTCGACGGCTACTCGACCGGCGGAACGATCCACTTAATCATCAACAACCAGATCGGCTTCACCACTCTGCCTGACGAAGCGCGCTCCACGCCCTATTCCACCGACGTCGCGCGCATGGTGCAGGCGCCCATCTTCCACGTGAACGGCGACGACCCGGAAGCGGCCATCCGCGTGGCGCAGATCGCCTTCGATTACCGGCAGGAGTTCAAAAAAGACGTCGTCATCGACATGTTCTGCTACCGCCGTTGGGGCCACAACGAAGCCGACGATCCCAGTTACACCCAGCCGCTGCTCTACAAGAAGATCAAGGAACATCCGTCGGTGGGCACACTTTACGGAGATCTTCTGGTGCGTGAAGGCCTGATGACGGCGGACGACGTGGCGGGCATGCGCAAGCGCGAATCCCGGCGGCTTTCCGAAGCCTTTGATGCCGCGCAGCAGGGTGCCGAACGATTCGAAGTCCAGGAGCTGAGCGCCGTTCCCGAAGACGAAATCGCGATCATCCCGCACGCTCCGTCCGTGGATCGCGAGACGCTCGAGCGCGTGGTGAGCGGTGTCACCACGTTCGCCGAGAATTTCCATCTGCATCCCAAGCTGCACAACTTCATTGAGAGGCGCAAAGAGGCTTTCGCGAAGGACGGAGCCATCGACTGGCCATTTGGCGAGACGCTGGCGTTCGGCACCCTGGTGCTCGAGGGCACGCCGGTACGGCTGAGCGGGCAGGATTCCGGCCGCGGCACCTTCAGCCAGCGCCACCTCTGTTTCTATGACGCCGAGACCGGGCGCAAGTACATTCCCTTGCAGCACCTCGCCAAGGATCAGGCGCATTTCGATGTGTTTGACAGCTCGCTCAGCGAGTATGCGGTCCTCGGATTCGAGTTCGGCTATAGCGTCGCCGATCCCCTCACGCTTGTGATGTGGGAAGCTCAGTTCGGCGACTTCGCCAACGGCGCGCAGATCATGACCGACCAGTTCATCTCCGGCGCCGAATCCAAATGGGGCCAGCCCAGCGGGCTGGTTCTGTTGCTGCCGCATGGCTACGAAGGGCAGGGACCCGAGCACTCCAGCGCGCGTATGGAGCGGTTCCTCGTTCTGGCAGCGGAACAGAACATCCAGATTGCCAACTGCTCAACGCCCGCGCAATATTTCCATCTGCTGCGGCGCCAGATGCGCGGCGGCTCGGACCGCCGCGGGATGCGCAAGCCGCTCATCATCTTCACGCCGAAACGGCTGCTGCGCCATCCGCGCGCGACCTCTTCATTTGCCGACTTGGCCGGCGGCGGCTTCCGCGAGGTGCTGGACGACACCTCGAGGCTCGATACCAGCCGCGTGGCGCGCGTGGTTTTCTGCACCGGCCAGCTCTACTACGACCTCATCGCCGCGCGCGAGGAGCAGAGAGTGGAGAACACTGCTATCGTGCGGATTGAGCAGTTGTATCCGTTCGCGGAAACCCGCGTCAAGGACGTGCTTCTGCGATACCCGGTCACCGCCGAAGTTGTCTGGGCGCAGGAAGAGCCGCGCAACATGGGCGCGTGGCGCTTCATCGCCGAACAGTTCCGCCCGCTGCTCGAACCGACACGCCGCGAACTGCGCTACGTGGGCCGCCCCGAGAGCGCCAGCCCCGCGACCGGCTCACTGAAACGCCATCAGGAAGAGCAGACCGAGATCATTCGTGAGGCGTTGACGCTGGGAGCTGTGTCCAAAGCCCGGAAAGTAAGGGTGATCACGCGGCGGAAGGTGAAATAAGCGACGGCGGGCGAACCGACCCTCACCTCGACCGTCCTCCTAACAGCCGTTCGCCACCTGCTTCAATGAAAACCTTCCGGGCTTCCTGATGGCGCGCCTCCGCCTGCTTCAGAAGGTTCACGAATTCCGGATGCGTCCGCAGCGGATCGAGCCAGGGGTCGCGCGCGAAAACCGGAACGCAGAAATACCCTCCGTCCACCACTTTCTTCAAGGTGGCCAGCGCGGGCGCCGTGTCTCCGAGATAGCTCAGGTGCCGGGCCATGTAGTAGAGGCCTTCCGGGTCGGTGAATACCTCAATCACCCGTTTGGTCGCTTCCAGGCTCTCCGGTTTCTTGCGCTCCAACTGAGTTTGTATCGTCCGCAGCAGCAGACGGCTGATGGCTGGCAGGTCTTTCGATTCGGATTCCTGGATGTACCGGAGCGCCTCACTTTCGTGCCCCATGTGTTGCAACGTGAGGATTCGACTATAGTCCGACGCATCCGTCTCCAAGGCCGCCGCATAATTGCCCATGAGGATGTGCGCGTTGCAGACGGTGGTCATAATATTCGGATCCAGCCGGCGCGCCTGCTGGTGCGCGGCGAAACACGCGTCCACCAGCCCGCAGTAACGGCAAGCGTGCACCAGGCCGGCAAACAGTTCCGGATCGTTCTGATTCGCCTGCGCACGGTCGAGCAACCGTTTCATAGCCTTCACTGCCCGCCCGCATTCCGCCTCGAGCTGCGTGTAAAGGTTGTGAGCCAGGGCCAGCTCCGGGTTGAGTTCCAGAGCGCGCCGGAACGCGGCCTCGGCAAGCCGCAGGTTTTCCTCCGGATTCCCGCCATACTTGCCGATCACGCGATAGCACCGTCCTAAACGAGCCCAGGCCGGCGCGTACTGCGAATCTTCCTCGATGCATCGCAGATAGAGATCGCGCGCCAGCAGGAAGTTTTCCGGCCGCTGACCTAACTGATTGGCTCGCAGAAAAAACTCGTAGGCTTTTGCTGTCGAGGGCACGTCGTGTTTCAAGATCCGCTGCTCGCGCGCCGTCAGGGATGGCGACACGGATTCGATGATCCGGTTGACCAGATCGTCCTGCAGTTGGAAGATATCGTGCAAAGGCGATTGTGATGTGTGCGACCAAACCAACGTGCCACTGGGTGCTTCGGTGAGCTGGGTCGAAACCCGAATCTGATTGCCGGCGCGCAGCAGCGTTCCGGCAAGCACGATGTCTACCTCTGCCTCCGCGGCGATGGCTTTCAAATCGGCAGCCTGAGCCGCGAACCGTGACGCCACCATGCTGGATCGCACCACCAGCGACTCCAGGCCCGCGAGCGAGCTAGTGATCGCGTCCGGCAGACTAAATGAGAGAAAATCCGTTTCCGCGTCGGGCCGGAGAATGCGGAAGGGCAGCACGATCAGCCGCGTCATCGGGCGAGCGCGCACGGGCGTAGCGGTATCCGAGGCCAGCAGCGCGCTTCGCAATTCCTGCGCCATGGCATCCGCAGTCTGGTAACGGTCGTCTGGTTTCTTCGCTAGCGCGCGATGGATGACCCGGTCCGCAGCTGCGATCGCCGCCGAACCGGCCAGGGCGGGAGGCTGTTCGAACAGGATGGCGTGAAACACTTCCGGAATCGTCCGGCCGGAGAACGCGCGCCGCCCGGCGAGCAGTTCAAACAGAATCGCCCCGGCCGCAAAAATGTCCGACCGGACGTCGATAACCTGCCCCTGCACCTGCTCCGGCGACATGTAGTTCCATGTCCCGACCACCGTTCCCGCAGCCGTCAGCGCGGTTTCGGTTTCCCGATCCGCATTGACGGATTTCACCGGTGCAGCCAGGCCAAAGTCGAGCAGTTTGATTCCGTGCGCCGTCTGAAAAATGTTGGAAGGCTTTAGGTCGCGGTGCACGATCTCACGGCGCTGGAGCGCTTCCAGCGCCACCAGGCTCCCGAGCATCATCTGGATGGCATCCGGCGCCGGCAGCGGGCCTCGTTCCAGCTTCTGCGCCAGGGATTCGCCTTCCAGCAGTTCCATGGCCAGAAAAAGTTCACCCGCCTCCTCGCCAATTTCGTAAATCTGGCAGACATTCGGATGGTTCACCGCTGCCGCGGCGCGCGCCTCCCGCCAGAGCCGTTTGGAGGACTGCTCGTCCAGTCCGTCCCGGCGTAGCATTTTGATCGCTACAGGCCGCTGGAGCCGTTCGTCGTGCGCCGCATACACCACCCCCATGCCGCCTTCGCCTAATTTATGCGTCAGCCGGTAATGGCCTATGCGCTCCGGAATCCTCATTGCAACCACCTAACCGCCGAACCATTCTACAGTCTAAAGAGCAGCCGGATGGAACAAAGCGATGCCACGGCAGTGGCACAGGTTCGCGCCGGGAATCCTGACGCGTATCGTGTGCTGGTGGAGCGCCACAGCCATAGTGTGTTTCGTCTGGCCTTTCGTATGACGGGCAATGAACAGGACGCGGAAGACCTGGTGCAGGAAACCTTTCTGCGCGCTTACCGGCAGATCGGCAGGTTCGACGGCCGGGCCAGTTTCAGTACATGGCTGTACCGTATTGCGGCCAACTGCTCTCTGGACCTCATCCGCGCGCGCAAGCGCCGCCAGGAGCAGCAGACGCCGATCAGTGACGAAGGCGAGGACCTCGGAGCATCGCTTCCGGCAGCCGATCCCGCGCCCGACCGCCTGGCGTTCAGTGGCGAGCTGAAACAGTTGCTCGCGCCCGCGCTCCAGGGCCTGAGCCCCATGGAGCGAACCGCTTTCGTCCTCCGGCATTACGAAGGGATGTGTATTGAAGAGATTGGCAGGGCGCTGGGCGTCAACGCCGGCGCGGCCAAGCACAGCGTGTTTCGCGCCGTGCAGAAGCTGCGCAGGACACTCGAGCCCGCGCTGAGTTCGGCAAGGTCATGAAGCATCTGAACGAAGACGATCTGGTTCTGCACTACTACGGGGAGCGTCAAGATCCCGAGGCCCAACGGCATCTGGAGGCTTGCGAAGAGTGCCGCGCTCACCTGCGATCATTGACGCGGGTGCTCGACGCCATGAATCGACTGGAGCCTCCCGCGCCTTCTGAGGATTATGGCAACCGTGTGTGGCAGCGTATCGCTCCTCAACTGGAGCCGGCGCCGGCGCGCTGGTGGGCCGGATGGTTTGCTCCTAGGCGCCTGGTGGCTGCCGCGGCCATGGCGGCCTTGCTGGTGGCAGCGTTTCTTGCGGGCAGGGTATCGCAGCGCAGGCAGATCGCAGGCCTTTCCGCGCCGGTGCGCGAACGCATCCTGCTGGTGGCCGTGGGCGATCACTTGGAGCGCTCGCAAATGATTCTGGCCGAGCTGGTGAACAATGAGTCCAAAGGGCCCGTGGACATTTCCGGTGAGCAGCAACGCGCCGAAGATCTGGTGGGCGAAAACCGCCTGTACCGCCAGGCGGCGCTGAAGGCGGGTGACCGCGCCGTTTCCAGCGTGCTCGATGAACTGGAGCGTGTTCTGCTCGAGATCGCCCATAGCCCCTCCAAGCTCGATTCCGCCGAATTCGACGAGATCCGCCGGCGCATCGAAAGCGAAGGCATTCTGTTCAAGATTCGCGTGGTGAGCACCAATTTGAGAGAGCGGGAAATGCCGCCTGCCAGTGGCAAGGCCGGCAGGTCGCTCTGAACGGAGTGGATATGAAGACGTTCGTGATGTTTGCACTCGTGGTAGCCGGCGCGATGCTGGCGCGGAAACCTGCGTCCACTGAAAAGCGGGAGACCGTGAGCCAGTCGGTACAGAATCCGGACTCCCGCGATGATTCGCTGGCTGACTTGGACGATCAGTCAGAGGATGTGGATGAGCCGGCCGCCGCACGCGACTAGGAACAAGCCGCACGCGACGACGAGCAAGGCGTACGCGACCAGGAACAAGCCGAACGCGACCAAGAACAGGCCGTGCGGGACGAGGAACAGGCCGAGCGCGATCAGGAACAGGCCGAGCAGGATCAAGAACAGGCCGTGCGCGATCAGGAACAAGCTGAATGTGACCAGGAGCAAGCCGAGCGCGACCTGGAGCAAATGGAGAAACCATGAACGGAGTTGTCAGAGTTGGGTTGACCCTCACCATTGCGTTGGGTGCATCGGTGATGAGGTCGCAAGATTTCAAGCAGCCGCCAATGCCATCACCGCCCCCGCGCGTGATGTTGAGCTTGGCGCCTCCGCAGGCGGCCACGCCGCGAGCTGTCCCGAGCCCGGCGCCCCAAGCTGCGCCGTTGCCGCCGGAACCTCCCATCGACGGTGTGTTGGATGGCGTAATCGATGGCGTTGTCGATGGAGTAATCGACGGAATCCAGGGAGGCATTGTGGGTGGCATTCCGGGGGAAGCCCCGCTGCCTCCGTTCGAACTGGTCGGGCCGGATGAACTCGTGGGCCCGCCCGAGATGCCGGAACCGCCGTTGGCTCCCCTGCCTCCCCCGGCCTTTGCCGCGCCCGAGGTGGATTTGAAGGGCTTGATGGAGAACCTCAAGGCGATCCAACCCCAACTCGCGAAGCCCGAACTGGATCTGTTACTTGAAGACCTCAAGGCCGCCCGCCCCATGCTCGCACAACCGAATCTGGATGCGTTGGTGGAGGAAGCCAAAGCTGCCGGCGAGCAGGCCAAAGTCTTCGTTGATCAATTCCGCCTCGGGCCGCTGGCTCTGGCATTGCAGGCAACGCCCCGGCGTTCCGACGACGGTGATCGATTTTACGAACGGGGCCAGAACAATCTCGAGCGCAGCCGCTGGGACGATGCGGTAGAGAATTTCACCGAGGTCATCGCCCGCGGCGGCTCGCGCGCTGACGGTGCCCTCTACTGGAAGGCCTATGCATTGAACAAACTGGGCCGGCGCGAAGACGCCCTCGCCGCGCTCGCCGAGCTGCGCAAGAGCTATCCCAACAGCCGCTGGCTGGACGACGCCAAGGCGCTCGAAATCGAAGTCAAGCAAGCCGCCGGCAGACCGGTCAGCCCCGATTCGGCTTCCGACGAAGAGTTGAAGCTCATGGCCTTGAATGGGCTCGTCAATTCTGACCCCGCCCGGGCCGTCCCCATGATCGAAAAACTGCTGCACAGCTCGCAATCGCTCAAGGTCAAGGAGCGGGCTCTGTTCGTTCTTACCCAGAGCGACTCGTCGCACGCGCGGCAGCTCGTGGTCGATATCGCCAAGGGCGGCTCCAATCCCGACCTGCAGATGAAAGCCGTGAATTATCTCGGTGTCATGGGCGCCCGCAAAGAACTGGGTGACGTTTACAGCGCGGCGAATGACCTCGCTGTCAAACGCGCCGTGCTGAACGGCCTCATGGTCGCCGGCGCGAAAGATCAGCTTCTGGCGGCCGCCAGGGGCGAGAAGAATCCGGAACTCCAGCGTTTTGCCATTAACCAGTTGGGCGTGCTCGGCGCGCGGCATGAGCTTGCGGAGATATACAAAACGACAAACGACCTGGGCTCCAAGCGCGCTGTCCTGAATAGCTGGATGGTGGCTGGCGCAAAGGACGAACTCCTGGCCGCCGCGAAAACCGAGAGCAATCCCGAGTTGCGTGGTTTCGCCATCAACCAGCTTGGCGTTCTCGGCGCGCAATCCGAGCTTTGGCAGCTCTACCAGGTGGAACCGTCGGTCGAGATCAAGCGCCGTCTCATCAACGCGTTTTTCGTGGGCGGCGACTCCGGCCGTTTGCTCGAGATCGCCCGTACCGCCAAAGAAGCGGAGCTGCGCCGCGACGCCATCAATCGCCTGGGCACCATGGGAGCCGAGCACACCGGAGCGGCTCTGGTTTCCATGTATGCCAACGAATCCGATCCGAGCATCCGCAAAGCTGTTATCAATGCGCTGTTCGTTCAGGGCAACAGCCACGCGCTGGTTGAGCTGGCGCGCAAAGAAACCAATGTCGAGCTGAAAAAGGAGATCGTGCAGCGCCTCTCAAACATGGGTTCGAAGGAGGGCACCGATTATCTCATGGAGCTCTTAAACAAATGAGACCCATTCTGTTTCTGCTGGCTGCCGGCTTGTGTTTGGCCCAGCAGCCGCGAATCACCAACGCAAAGTTCGATACCCGCGCCGTCGCTTCCGGCCTGGAGCGCGAGTTTCAATCCATCGCTGCCGCCCAGACCGGCCCGGCATGGATCGGTTACGCGGTTCGCGCCATTCCCGGCCAGCATCAGATGTGCTGCTACAGCTCGTTCGAAGATGGCGCCGGCAACCGCTGCTGCCGTGGCTGCGCGCTCGAAGGCGGGAGAGCCGGGGTAACGGTGACGGGCGCGCCGCCCGCTCCTGTTCAGCTCGAAGACGGCGCCGGGATCTTCGTTCTCTTCCGGATTGAAAACCACGCCGTGGACCGCATTCGCTCGTATTCAGCGGATTGCGAACTGGACGCCGGCGGGCT
>Ga0187819_10001601_pt1 | contig 11740 bp, 10 predicted proteins | sample NC_wetland_sal_i_15_FD_132411 | JGI IMG/M metagenome (GOLD analysis project Ga0187819, IMG submission 132411) | Wetland sediment microbial communities from Neuse River Estuary, North Carolina, USA - SO4_4 | ecosystem: Environmental > Aquatic > Freshwater > Wetlands > Sediment | place: USA... | reverse complement strand
CGTGTCGGCCGGGGACGTCGGCCAATTGCATATGGTCGATGACCGGCATCAGCGCGGCCAGGTTGCCCAGGTCACCGCACGCGCGAACCGTTTCGACCAACTCGACAAGGAAGGCCTGGACATCGCCCTTCGGAAGGAACCGGACCCATGGGAAAACGTCCGGCAGCGCCAGCAGCAGCACCCTGGCGCCCTTGTCGGTTTTCATCAGGTGGAAGAACAGGCTGCCAGTCACCCGCAGCGCGTTATCGTCGGCCTCTGCGCGGTCAGCTGACTCCAGGATCAGGTCATTGCCGTCTCTGCGCTCCAGCCTGAGCCGCCGACGAGGGGTGGCCTCCAGCCTCGCGACGGTCTCCCTCGGCTGCTGGACGAGCTGCGAGAAGGGAACTTCGATGATCGCAGTCATGACCTCACGCTAACACGGACATTTGAACTAGATCAATTAACTACTTTGATGTAATTCAAGCCTGGTCGCCGGGAACCGGTCAGCAGGTCGGCCATGAACGGGCGCATGTCGCTGTGCGGCCTTTCGGGGCGGCTTAGGCGGTAGCCCGGCGGCCTCGCGGCGCTGCTTCTCGGCTAGGTGGCGGGCTCTGGCGGCCCACCCTCCGCCACCACCCTCCGCCATTTGGATCTTGGTAATGATGCCGTAGCGGCCGCGCATTTGGTGGCAAACGGGACCATGATCCCCACCTGGAGGACCTAGGTCCCCTGGCTTCTTAGCTGCGTCTCTGGCTGACTTGATATGAGTCAGCGCCGGTTCCGGGGGGCTCGGGAGCAGCCGTGCGGTCGCCCGCCCGTCGTCACGCCGATACCTGGGGAGTATCGATGATCTCAATGCCCAGCGGCCGAGTCATTCTCGGCGCGGCGGCGGTACTCGAAGGCGCCATCCTTGTCACATTCTGCGCGTGCAGCAATGTCCTGGTTGACCGGCACGCTTACGACCTGTCTCCTGGGGAGTACGCGATGCTGTTCTTGCCGCAGATACTCACCGCGGTGTTGGCTGCCCTGATCGCGGCCAGGGCCGCCCGGCGAGTGCCGCGCGGCCGGGTCCTGCGCGCCGGATTGGCGTTTGGCCTGGCAGCTATGGCGCTGCTGCTCCTCACTTTGATGCTGGGCGAGCGACTGGCGGTCGATCATCCGATTCTCCTGGTTGCCAACGGCCTGGCCGGCGCCGGCTTCGGGCTGGCGTATCCGGCACTGACTGCCTTCGCCCTTGATGTCAACCCGGTGCGCCCCGAGCGGTCCATCCTCGCGCTCAACGCTCTGCTGGTAGCGGGAATGCTAGCGGTCCCAACGCTGGAGGTTCTGTTGTTGCGGGCTGGCCCCTGGTGGGTATCGCCGGCCGTGCTCGCGGTCCTGGTCGGACTGGTAATCGTCGCGAGCGCACACGCACGCCTGGGGCCGGACGCCGCACGCTCGTGCGTGCTCATCCACCCCGCAAATCGTGTCCCGGCCCAGCTCAAGATCTACACGCTGCTGGTGCTGCTTGCCGGGGTCTGCGCGGTGTTGTGCGTGGTCTGGCCGCAGGCAGCGGTGGCTCGGCCCGAGGCTTCGTATCTCGGGTTTAAGGCAGTGGTACTCGGCGCATTCTGGGCGGCGCTGGTGATGCTGGGCCGCCTCGTATTCGCGGTCATCGACCGGCGGCACTCCTGGCGGCGGACCGCGAGCGTGGCTGTGTTCCTGCTGCCCATCGCCGTGGCGTTCACCGGCCTTGCAATGCGGCAGGCCGAGACTGCCGTGGTCGGGATCTTCGTGCTGGCAGCGGTCGCGAGCGCCGCGTTCTTGCCGCTGACCGCCCAGCCAGGGCGGGACTACCTCGTGCTGATCTCGGTCGTCGTTGCGGCAGGTATCGCCGGGCTGTATCCGCTCGGCCTTGGCATCGCGATGCCGACTCTTGACGCCGTCAGGCACCGGGGCGCAACGCTATTGGTGATCTTCACCGTCACGACCGCGGTGGCTGTCGTCGCAGGCATCGCTTCTGCTGGAATCCTCAGCAGGCGTCCGGTCGCTGCCAACGGCCCGGATGGCCCAGATTGGGGCACGCGGGAGACCGCAAGTCAGCGGTCTGCTTCGTCAGCCGCCGACCGCCGGTTACTGCGATCCTGGCGGTCTGTTGCCGGGGTGTTCTAACATCCTTCGGGCAGCACGCAAGGTACGGCCGCCGGAGGACGAGATGCGCGCGATTGTCTGCGAGGAGCCGGGCGGCCCCGAAGTCCTCGAGTTCCGTGAGGTTCCAGATCCGGCCCCCGGTCCGGACGAGGTTGTCATCACGATCGCGGCGGCCGGGGTGAACCGAGCGGATCTGATGCAGCGCCAAGGGTTTTACCCGCCACCGCCGGGCGCGCCGCCGTATCTGGGCCTGGAGTGCTCCGGGCAGATTGCGGCGACCGGAAGCGCGGTAGCGGGCTGGCAGCCCTGGGACTCCGTCTGCGCGCTGCTGGCAGGCGGCGGATACGCCGAGCAGGTCGCCGTGCCCGCGGGGCAGGTGCTTCCGATACCAGCCGGGTGCACGATGGCGCAGGCCGCGGCCCTGCCCGAGGTCGCCTGCACCGTCTATGCCAACGTGTTCATGTTCGCGCGGCTGGAACCGGGCGAGACGCTGCTGGTGCATGGCGGTGCCAGCGGTATCGGCACGATGGCGATCCAGCTAGCCCGCGTTCATGGCGCGCGTGTCGTCTGCACTGCCGGCTCTGCCGCTAAGCTGGCGCGCTGTCGCGAATTGGGCGCCGACCTGGCAATCAACTACCGCGAAGAGGATTTCGTCGCCGCACTGGCCGAATTCACCGGCGGCCGCGGCGCCGACGTGATCCTGGACATCATGGGTGCCGCCTACCTGACCCGGAACATCACGGCGCTGGCAACTGGCGGCAGGCTAGTGATCATCGGGCTACAGGGTGGCGCGATCGGCGAGCTCGATCTGGGACAGATGCTGCGCAAGCGGGCGACTGTGCATGCCGCATCGCTGCGGGCGAGGCCGCTGGCCGAGAAGGCCGAGATCGTCGCGGCCGTACGTGAGCACGTCTGGCCGCTCGTCGCAGCCGGGAAAGTTAGGCCGGTCGTGGATACCGTCCTGCCGCTGGCGCAGGCCTCGCAGGCGCATCGGTTGATGGAGGCGGGCGAGCACATCGGCAAGATCATGCTGACGGCGGAGCCCTGCTGACCGCTCAGCGGCTCCGACCTGGTGATCCGGGTGTCCTCGGATCTCCGGCCCCGCGGCCGGCCGACCCCGATTGTGCGCATCCGCCTGGTCGCCGGCAGACTAGGCATCATGAGCGAGCAGAGCGACGCTGAAATCCACGACACCCCAAGGATTGTTGTCGTCGGCCCGGATGGCGTGGCGACGGAATCCGACATGGAAGACGTTTCGCGCGAGCGACCGGTAACCGAGATGGTGGAGCAGCCTGCCAAGGTCATGCGAGTCGGCAGCATGATTCGGCAGTTGCTAGAAGAGGTCAGGGCCGCGCCGCTGGACGAGAAGAGCCGGGCCCGGCTGAAGGAGATTCACTCCAGCTCGATCAAGGAACTGGAGGATGGCCTCGCGCCCGAGCTGGTCGAGGAACTCGATCGGCTGTCACTGCCGTTCGCCGAGGACGAGATACCCAGCGAGGCGGAGCTGCGAATAGCGCAGGCGCAGCTGGTCGGCTGGCTGGAGGGCTTGTTCCACGGAATCCAGACGACGCTGTTCGCACAGCAGATGGCCGCACGGGCGCAGCTCGAGCAGATGCGGCGCGCGCTGCCGCCGGGAATGATGCCAGCGCAGGCCGCGGGACAGGGCGAGGACGGGCAACACTTGCCCGGTACCTCCGGGCCCTACCTGTAGGCGCGGCTAGCCGAGGTCGGCCCTGATCCTGGCCAGCCAGTCTGCGGCGTCGATGAACTCTGCGTCGGATTTGTCAGCCGCTGCGAGATCAGCGGCCCTGTCGGCGGCTACTCCGTCCGAATCTGGCTGCTCCGCCTGCGGGTAGCTACCGAGGAACCGCACGTCGCTGCAGATCCGGCGCAGGCCCATCAGCGCCTCACCGACCCGGGCCTGCGCGACGTGCCCCTCGCAGTCGATGAAGAAGCAATACCTGCCGATCCCGTCACCAGTCGGCCGGGACTCGATCCTCGTCAGGTTTACTCCGCGGATGGCGAACTGGCCGAGTATGTCCATCAGCGCACCTGGATGATCATCGGCCAGGAACGCGACCACCGAGGTCTTGTCGGATCCGGTTCGATCCGGCAGCTCACCCGGCAGCCGTACGGCGACGAACCTGGTGACCGCATCGTCGCGGTCGTGTACGTCCATGGCCAGCGCCACCAGGCCGTACAGCTCGGCAGCGAATACACCCGCCAGCGCGGCATCGAGCTGCCCCTCAGCGACCTGGCTGGCCGCATCGGAGTTCGACGCTGCGGGCACCCACTCAGCTTGCGGCAGGTTGGCCGCAAGCCACCGGCGGCACTGCGGCTGGGCCACCGGGTGGCCGCCGACCCGCTTGACATCTCCGAGCTGCGTTCCGGGCCTCGCCAGCAGCGCGAATTCAACCGGTACCAGCACCTCAGCGCAGATCACAAGCTCTGTGCCGACGGCCAGCTCGTCCAGGGTCGCGGTGACTGCTCCCTCCACCGAGCTCTCGATCGGCACGACACCGAGTTCCGCCTGGCCGCCGCGTACGGCGTCGAGGGCAGCCTGGATTGACGGACATGGCAGGGCATCGGAAGGGCCGGATCTCTTGCGATGCGGCCGGGCGCTGCCGTCCAGCATGCGAACCGCTGCCTCGGCGAATGTCCCGCGCGGGCCTAGATAGGAGTACCGGTAAGTCACCTAATCATGATCGCATCGTCGAGCCTGGCCACGCTTGCAGAGTCAGCGGAACGAGCTTGCCGCTGGTTCAGCCGCCGGCGCGCTCCGCCTGCCTTGCCCGCTCCCTGCGCATCCGCCTGACCGCCGGTTCCCTCGCTGCGAGCGCCTTGGTCACATCGATGAGTTGCCGCAGCCGGTGCCACTGAGAGCCCCAGTCGTTACCGGTAGCGCGATGCGACAGTGGCACTTCCACCTCTGTGATCCGCATGCCTTACCGCGACAGGTCGATGGTCATCCCGGTCTCGGTGCCCCAGCCGGGAGCCAGTGGCAGGGCGGCGGCAAAAGCCGCCCGAGTGAGGCAGCGCTGGCCGTTGAGCGGCTGGGCTGGCCGCCAGCCGACGGCATGCTCGATGCCGGCGCCAGCCACTGTGGTGACGATGCCAAAGCCGCCCTTGCGGACCCTATTGGTGAACACTGCGATCGTCATGTCCGCGCTGCCGGCCCTGACCGGATCCGCGAGCGGGCCAGCGCCGGCCGCGCTGTCTCCAAGGTCGGCGTCGAGGAAGAGGAGGTGACGCGGTCCCGCGCCGGTGACGATGGGGCCGGCCGCACCCAACTCAATCAGGCTCACGGCCTCGGCGCCGGTTTCCATCGCCGCAGCCTTGCCGCGATTGCGGGCGTGCCTGACCACATGCGCGCCGGCTGCAGCGGCAGCGCTGGCGGTGTCATCGTCGGAGCCGTCGTCCACGACCACGACGATGTCGACGCCGGCCAGCTTCGTTGCCGCCGTGACAGTGGAGCTGACCAGGCCGGCTTCGTTCTTGGCCGGGATGATGACAGCAAGGTCACCTGGCGGCATGGCAGAAATCCTAGTGCGCCGCTGGTGCCGCCCTTGACCGGCTGGAACTACTGTCCGGTTACCTGCACCGGGTCATCGAGCACGGTGAAAACCGACTCAAGACCGGTCACCTGCAATACCTTCCGGGTCGCTGATCCCGGCCCGGCCAGCTGGAGCTCACCCCCGCGCTCGCGGGCGTGCCGGTGCGCGGCGAGGAGCACATTGATGCCCGTCGAGTCGCAGAAGTCCACGCCCGACATATCCACGATCAGCCGGGCCGGGTCTGCAGTTAGCGCAGCCGCCAGCTCAGCCTGGAGTTTGGGCGCGGTGTAGAGGTCGATCTCGCCCGCCACGGAGATGACGGTGTGATCACCTTGCGACATTCTCGTGACCTTTAGCTCCACGTGCCGCAGACTACCTGGTCCGCCACGATGGCGGCTAGATGGCGTAGCCTGCCCGTCCCGATAGGCGATCTACTCGGTGAATCCGCTAAAGGGAGCTGTCTGGGATAGTTTGCGGCATCCAATGCTGCCCCGGGCATCGGTTGCGATCGAGCCATGGCCGCATTGGCACCGCGTGAGCCGTGGACGTACCTTGTAAGCATGCTTCGAATGTTGCTGGTGGTCTTGGCCGCCGTCGTGGTCGTCCTGGTGGCCATGGCAATTATCAAGACGCTTATTTACCTCGCCTTCATCGCCCTGCTCTTCGTCGCGATCGGGCTGGCATTCAGCGTCTTCCGGCTCGGTCGGAGGTCGAACAGGAGATCGCGCAGCCGCGGCTAAGCCCGCTGAGCCTAAGCCCGCCGACGCCAGTTCCTGCGCCCTGTCTGGTGCCGAGGCGTCGGCGACCCGAGAGCCGGGGACAGCCATGCCGAGCAACGCTCTCTCGTCGTCATAAACCGCGGCCGGCTCGGCCGGATGGAACGTCGGCCCGCCGTCTCCGGCTGTCGCTGCCGGGTCCCTGGCGACCGGGCAGGACATGCATCGCGGGCCACCGCGGATACTGCCGAGTTCGCTGCCCGGTACCCGGATGACTCGGATGCCGGCGGCCTCGAGCCGGGAGTTGGTCCTGGCATTCCGCTCGTGACTGACGACAACTTTGCGCCCTATCGCGAGCACGTTGCTGCCATCGTCCCACTGGCCGGGCTCATCCCATGACTGGTCCACTCCCGCGTGCAAGACATGCAGGCGGTCGATGCCCATCGCCTGCGCTGCGGCCTCCAGGAACGGCTGGGCCCTGGATACTCGCATGCCGTCACCGCGCGGTGAGATGGTGTGCGCGATGAGCGCATACGCGACCGCTGGGTGCATCACGACGCAGTCGATGTCGACGACGGCGCACACCGTGTCCAGGTGCCCAGCGCCTTCGTGCTGGCTCGTTGGCACGGCCAGCACTGTATGCGCCAGCCCGGCATCGAATAGGCGCCTGGCCAGCCGCTCCGTCCCGGCCGGCGTTGTCCGCTGCCCGACTCCGACAGCTACCACGCCTGGGGCCAGCAACAGAACGTCGCCGCCATCTACATGCTCGAGGCCCGGCTGATAGAGCCATTTCGTGCCGGCGAACCGGGGATGATGCCGGTAGACGACACTTGCCAGGTCGGTCTCTCGCCTCCGGCGCTCAGCAGCGAGGCTGGCCACAGCCACCTGGTCGCCGATCCAGAAGCTGCAGTCCTTGGTGAAGACCAGGTTCGGCAGCGGGTCGAGCACGAAGTCGTGCCGGTCAAGCAATTCAAAGACCACGCCATGGCCGAACTTCAGTTCCTCGGGCGTCAGGCCTGCGATCAGGACCTGAGCCAGCTCTTCCGGTCCGAGTCCGTCCAGGTGGCTTCGCAGCTGGCTCCGAAGCTCGTCGCCAAGGCCAACGTCAGCGACGGCCATGGCTATCGCCTCGTCCCTGGCGGGCTGGTATTCCAGCGAGTCTTGCAGCAGCTCGGTGACGTAGAGGACCTCGATGCCCTGGTCGCGAAGTTCCTGGCTGAGGATGTCATGTTCCTGCCGGGCCCGGGCGACCCAGGGCAGCGTGCCGAACAGAAGCGGTCCTTTGTGGCGTGGAGTAATTCGCTGCAATTCCAGCCCAGGCCTGTGCATAAGCACGGTTCTGAGCTGGCCGACCTCGCTGTCCACACCCTGGATCTGACCCACGATTCCCCCTGCCGTCACCGCTGTGCCCCCGCATAGCGATGCCGTATCCCCGCCCCGATGTCGGCACGCGGGCCGCCTTGCAGGCACGCCCCGTCGTGGAAGTATCACCAGTTCGGCGGCTGGTTACGCCTATGAGATTGCATGGCTATCAGGCGGAGCGCTCGCCCGCGGGAACCCGGGCCGATGACACATCGCCGGCCGGCCCGCCAAAGGCGACCTGCTCGTGCCACCCGCAGGGTGCAGCGAGAATCGCCCATACTGTAAGTCCCGCGTCGTCGGTCCTGATCCCCCAGGTCCGGGCCAGGTACTCAACGATCTCCAGGCCGCGCCCGCCGAGCGAGGAGACCGTCGCGTGCGCCTGCTGCGGTCTGGTCAGCGCGCCGCCGTCGCTGACCGCAACCTCGACGGCACCGTCTTCCAGCGCCCAGGCGACCAGCAGATTCGCGCCAGGCAACGGCCTGGCGTGGCGGATCGCGTTGCTGAGCAGCTCGCTGACGACAAGCACGGCATCCCCGACCGCACCATCGAAGATTCCCGCGGCCATCAAATCAGCGGCTAGGCGCTGACGTGCGACCGCGACGCTCGCAGGCGCGCAAGGCAGGAGTACCGTGCCCGATTTCCTCACCTCCCTGCGCAACCCGCCCGTGAGCCGCGACGCCGCCTGGAAGATCCGCTGCGAGCGGAGATGCCCAGCCCTGCGTTACCGGAAACCGTCACCAGCATCCTGAGCCTCAGCATTCACGAGAAGGGCATGCCTATGCCCTAACGAACACCGCCACGGCCCCGCTAGCTTCCGCTGGTTGCCTCGCCGAGTAGCCCCTCGGCCACCAGCCCCCGGATAAGCCCGCGCAGGCCGGCCGAGAGGCCAGCGCGCTCATCAGCCGAAAGCACGGACAGGATGCGCGCCTGACGGGACTGCCAGGCCTGCCACACCCGCTCGGCCACCTCTCCCCCCTGCGGTGTCAGGTACAGCCGTACGTAGCGCTGGTTATCCTCGTCGCGGCCGCGGCGGATCCAGCCCTTCCGCTCCAGCCCGGCAGCGAGCCTGCTCACAGTGCTCTTATCCAGGCCGAGCAGCCCGGCCAGCTCGCCCTGGGCGATACCGCGGGCCGACATCAGCTCGATTAGCGCACGTGCCTCGGAAGCCGATACCGACGGAAGGGTGTGCCGGTCGGCGGCCGCGTCGCCGGCCTGGGCAGTACTAGCGACGCCGTACTCTGTCGGTAGGCCGGGTGCGGACCGAGTGGTGCCGCCAGTCATGATGGCCTCACCGTGGCGTTCGGCCCGCGAACTCGAGATAGGGCCAACCGCGCCGCCCGTGCCGGTGGCATCGGGTCGCCCGGCGCCGAAGGCCGGGGAGACTGCCCGTAGCAGCTGCATGAGCAGCTGCTCGAGCTGGGCATCGTCTGGTGCACTGTTGACCACAGCAACAGTTGTACCGCACAACAGTGACAGTGGTACAGTCTCGGCGTGAAAGTTGCCTGGGGCTACCCGGACGCAGGCCGGAGGGCGGCGTGAGCCAGACCAAGACGCCACTGCGCGGTCGGCTAGCCGCGCGGCGCTCGCCGGACAGCGGCCGGCTTGCTGGTCCCGGCTCGCTCCTCACCAGCGACGTAGGCGTCGTGGCGCCCGACGCTGAAGGCCAGCTACTGGCTGAATACGCGCTTGAGCACGGCCTCAGGCCGAGCGCGCAGCGCCCGTCGGTGTGGGCATACATCAGGCAGCTTTGGCGCCGACGGTACTTCATGATCTCTTTCGCCACGGCGCGGAACGTGGCCATGTACACCGAAGCAAAGCTCGGCCAGCTGTGGCAGGTGCTGACGCCGCTGCTGAATGCCGGGGTGTATTTCCTGATCTTCGGGCTGCTGCTGCACATCAATCGGGGTATCCCGAACTACCTCGGCTTCCTGGTCACTGGCGTCTTCGTCTTCAACTTCACCCAGCGGGCTTTCATCTCCACCTCGTCGGTGATGACCGACAGTCTGCAGCTGATCAGGGCGCTGCAGTTCCCGCGGGCCTCGCTGCCGCTTGCCTACGTGATGATCGAGCTGCAGCAGATGCTGTTGGCGATCGCGGTCCTGATCCCGATCCTGCTCCTGACCGGCGAACCCGTCACCTGGTACTGGCTGCTCGCCATCCCGGCACTACTGCTTCAGACGATCTTCAACGTGGGGGTCGGGCTGCTGTCGGCTCGGCTCGGCTCGCAGGTCAACGACTTCAGCCAGCTACTGCCGTTCCTGATGCGCACCTGGCTCTATGTCTCCGGCGTGCTGTTCAGCATTGCGACCGTCAGCTCTAACTTCAAGGTTGTCGCGCTACTCGAGCTCAACCCGGCGGCGCTCTACATCACGCTGACGCGCAACGCCCTGATGGCGACGCAACGGGAGAGCGCGCCCGGCAGCAAGCCCTATAACAAGGCGCTGTGCAACATCTGGCACACCCTTGGCCACAAGAAGGGCGCACCGGAGAAGTACCAGACCCTTAGCGCGTACTGCCATTACGTGGGAGCCAACCCGGCTCATTTCTGGTACTACGCCGCCGGCTGGGCCGTGCTGGCGCTTGTTGCCGGCTTCTGGTTCTTCTGGCGGGCAGAGACGAGGTACGGCCGTGGCTGAGCCCATGGTCGTCGTCGACGACCTGCACGTGGTGTACCGGGTCTATGGCGCCGGCGGTGATCGAGGCACGGCGGCCACCACGCTGCTGCGCATACTCGGCCGCAAGCGGCGCGCTTCGATCCGCGAGGTACACGCCATCCGAGGCATGTCGTTCGTCGCCTATCGCGGCGACGCGGTGGGCGTTATCGGCCGCAACGGCTCCGGGAAGTCGACCCTGCTGCGCGCTATCGCAGGCCTGCTGCCGCCCGAGCAAGGCAATGTCTACACTGCCGGGGAGGCGGCTTTGCTGGGCGTCAACGCGGCACTGCTTGATGACCTGACCGGCGAGCGCAACGTGATACTGGGCTGCCTGGCCATGGGAATGAGCAGGCAGGAGGCCAAGGACAGATACCCAGGCATCGTGGATTTCTCCGGAGTCGGCGAGTTCATCGACCTGCCGATGAAGACCTACTCCTCCGGCATGGGGTCCAGGCTGCGGTTCGCCATCGCGGCTGCCAAGAGCCAGGACATCCTGCTCGTGGACGAGGCGCTGGCCACCGGCGACGCCGAGTTCCGGGTCAAGAGCCACAACCGGATCGAAGAGCTGCGCGCGGACGCCGGCACGGTGTTCCTGGTCGCGCACAATCTCGAAGAAGTCGAGCTGACCTGTAACCGGGTTATCTGGATGGAACGTGGCCGGATCATGAGGCAGGGTGAGGACGTCATCAGCATCATCGATGAGTACATCGCCACCTCTGGCGGCGCGCCGATCATGCGCGACCCGGTGACCAGGGCGCGCATTAAGGCTCAGACGGCCGAGGCTGCCAAGAGCTGACCTGGCCTGCCGACCGTCCGGCTAGCTGATCACCCAGATCTCACCTGGCAGGCTGTAGCAGTCGTCCTGGATCAGCAACGCGCCGGACTTCCCCGAGTCAGCCGGATCAGCCAGGCAACGGCCGGAATTCTGGTTAACAAGCTGGCCATCAGGGCCGCGCGCCCAGTGCTGCGCTGCCGAGTCGCTGCAGCGGGCCAGCTCGATCCCGGCGCCGTCCAGCAGGCTCGAATCCCGCACAGCCAGGCACATGCCGTTGATGGTGATCATCCCGTCGGGTTCCGCAGTCCAGCGCTGCGACTTCGCAGCCCTGCATCTCGACGCCTCAACCGATATGCCTGCGGCCGCGTCGTTCCGGGGATCGGCCAGGCACCGGCCGGATAGCCCGGACAGCACCGGCGCGGCCGGTAGCAGCCAGCCGTCAGCCGCGCTACCACCACACATCCAGTTCACAACCCGTCTTCCGCGCGCCGGGGCGCCGCGAACCGCCAGGCAGTCACCCGTCGCCGCGTTCCGCAGATGACCGCTGCCCTGGTACTTCCATTGCTGGCG
>Ga0187819_10001600_pt1 | contig 11754 bp, 8 predicted proteins | sample NC_wetland_sal_i_15_FD_132411 | JGI IMG/M metagenome (GOLD analysis project Ga0187819, IMG submission 132411) | Wetland sediment microbial communities from Neuse River Estuary, North Carolina, USA - SO4_4 | ecosystem: Environmental > Aquatic > Freshwater > Wetlands > Sediment | place: USA: North... | reverse complement strand
GAGCGGCGCGTCAAAGAGGCTATCGCCACGGGTGCTGACATCCTGGCGGTTGCCTGCCCGTATGAGATCTCGCGCTTCGAGGATGCCCTGAAGGTTCTGGGATATGAAAAGAAGATGATCGTCCGCGACATCGTGGAACTGCTCGCGGAGGCCATGGAGGTATAGGCCATGAAAATCATCGTGCTGCTGAAAATGGTACCTGACGTGGTCGAGGAACTGGAACTCGCCGCCGATGGCAAGGCGCTCGATACCGAGTTTCTGCGCATGATCGCCAACGAACTCGATAACCACGCGCTGGAAGAGGCACTGCTTTTGAAAGAGAAGTACTCGGGAACTGTCACGGTGGTGGCGTTGGACGCTCCCGAAGTAGATGATGCTCTGTTTACCGCGTTAGCCAAAGGCGCGGACCAGGCGTTGAAGATTACCGATGGCGACGGAACGCTCGGCACGCGTGCCGGTGCATACCGCCTGGCGCAGACAATCTCCAGTATTCCAGGCTTGTTGCCTGCTGACCTCATCCTCACCGGAGCGCAAGCGATTGATGACCTCGACGGGCTCACTGCTCCCTTGGTTTCTCACCTCCTGCGGTTGCCCCAACTTGGGATTGTCACCAAGGTCAGCGTGGACACCACCGCCGGAGTTGCGACTGTATTGAGGGAGTTCCCGGGCGGAGTCCGCGGCGAATACGAGGTCAAGTTGCCTGCAGTGCTTGGAATTCAGGCCGCCGAGAAGCCTCCACGTTATGTGCCGGTGGCCAAGGTGCGGGCAGCAATGAAGTCACAGGCCATACAGTCCGTGGTCGCTCCGACCGCAGCCGACGGCGGCGTCTGCTTGTTGCCCGTGGAGGAGATGACCAAACCCGAAGTGACCGAGCACGCGCAGATGCTGCAGGGTTCTCCGGAAGAGATTGCGGACCAACTCTGCGAAATCCTGGCAGCGCGCGGCTTGCTCTAGAAAGGGGGAGCTATGGCGGGAAATGTTTGGGTACTAGCTGAGCAGTGGAGAGGCCAGCTCTCCGACATCACCTACGAAGTTCTAGCGCTGGGCAAAGAAGTTGCGACCGCTCTCGGAGTTGATTTGCACGCAGTGCTCCTCGGTCACGAGGTTAGGGACCTGGCACGAAGTTTGGGTAAGGCGAACTCCGTTCTTTACCTCGACCATGCCTCATTGGCTACTTCCGTGCCCGAAACTTTTGCTCATGCCTTGACCTCCGCGATACGGGCGAAGAGCCCACACGCGGTCCTGATTCCACTTACAAACGTGAGTTGGGAGCTGGGTGCTCTGATGGCTGCGGAATTGGAGGTCGACTACGTCAACGCCTGCAAAGACGTGCGAGCGGTAGACGGCAAGCTGCAAGTGCGCTCGGTGCTCTACGGCGGAAAGATGGAGGCCATGGTCAATCCAGCGCAGTCGCCGGCGATCCTGGGCATCTTGCCCGGGGTTCGCCCGGCTGACCAGGGACGAGCTGAAACGACGCCTCCGGTCGAAGAGTTGAGGGTCGATTTGGCGGAGAGCTCCAGCATTCGCTGGAAACGCTACCTCGAACCGGAAGCCGGCGACATTGATATCAGCAAACAAGAAGTGCTGGTGTCGGTGGGCAGAGGCATCCAGAGCCGCGACAACGTGGCTCTGGCGGAGGATTTGGCGGGAGCGCTGGGTGGCGCGGTGTGCGGATCGCGTCCGGTGATTGACCAGGGATGGCTGCCACTTTCCCGGCAAGTGGGCAAGTCTGGCGTCGTGGTGAAGCCCAAGCTCTACCTGGCCGCCGGCATCAGTGGCGCTCCGGAGCATGTGGAAGGCATGAAGAACAGCGACCTCGTCGTTGCGGTCAACAGCGATCCGCAAGCACCCATCTTCAATGTGGCGCATTACGGCATCACCGCCGACGTGGTCGACGTGCTGCCCGCGCTCACCGAGGCCGTGCACAGCAGGAAAGAGGTAAAAAAACATGCTGCCTGATCCGGCAACTCTCCCTTACTTCGGCATGCCGGGATACTTTCACCTGTGGCTGCTCACGTTCATCTCATTCTTTGTCTTTGGGGGCCGGGTGCTGCGCCATGTCCGGGTTCTGGCTCAGGCGCGTCCGGAGCGCCGCTGGGATCACATCGGCAAGCGGATCGGCCTTGTCGTCACCAACGTCCTGGGGCAGCGGCGGCTCCTCGATGAACCTCTGATTGGCGCCGCCCACCTCGTTATCTTTTGGTCTTTTGTCGCCTATGCCACCACGTTTTTCTGGAATCTGCTGAGAGGCCTGATCCCTGCCTTGACTATTCCGTACCCCGACGACGTGCGTTGGGTGGCGTTTTGTGTGCAGGCGTTGGGTGCGCTGGGCGTGATCGCGCTGGCGGTGGCGGCGGTGCGGCGCTATTTGTTCACTCCGGTCAGCCTGGAGCGATCCTGGGACGCGGCGATCATTCTGTGCCTCATCGCTATCGTGCTTCTGTCCTCCCTCGCCGGTGCTGGATTCCGAGCCTTGGCGGCCACCGGCGAAGAATCCTGGCGGCCGGTGGGCAGTTTCTTGGCCGCAATCTTTGGCTCTCTGGGAGTGATCCCGTCGCAGGCACCCAACCTTTACCTCTGGACTTGGTGGATTCACATGGTGACCGTCCTGGGGTTTCTGGCTTATTTGCCATATTCCAAACACCTGCATTTGCTGGCCTCGCCCTTCAGCGTCTTCTTTGCCTCTCTCGAACCCAGCAAAATGCCAGCGGCATCGGAAGGAGCCTCCCGCCTGGAAGAGTTCACCTGGCGCGAACTTTTCAGCGGCTTGGCGTGCGCCGAATGTGGCCGCTGTGACCGCGCTTGCCCTAGCTTTGCTTGTGGCGAGCCGCTGTCTCCGAAGCAGTTCATCCATCGCGTCAAGGAGCTTGTGCTGGCGTCGAGCGAGAGCCGGGCGGCGGGCAACGGCAAGAAGTTTCTCGGCGATGTGGTGCGGCCGGAAGACATATGGGCCTGCACTACCTGCGCCGCCTGCATGGAGCGCTGCCCGGTGTTCAACGAGCACATTCCCTTGGTGATCGAGATGCGGCGCAAGCTGGTCTCCGAAGGCGATGTCCAGCCACGTCTCCAGGAGGCCTTCACTAACCTGACGCGATATGGCAACTCCTTCGGCCAGTCCGAGCGCAAGCGTGCGGTGTGGACCCAAGGCTTGGATTTTAGGCCCAAGGATGCGCGCAAAGAGCCCGTGCAATGGTTGTGGTACCTGGGCGAATACGCCTGCTATCACCCCGCTCTTCTGGAGGTCACTCGTTCGCTCGCACGCACCTTGCGCAGGGCTGAAGTGGATTACGGCATCCTCTACGAAGCCGAGCGCAACTCGGGCAACGATGTGCGCCGCGTCGGCGAGGAAGGTCTGTTCGAGCTATTGCGGCAAAAGAACACCGCCACGCTGCAGCAGGCCCATTTCAACAACCTGTTCACCACCGACCCTCACGTTTACAACACGTTTAGAAACGAATACCCAGATCTGAACCATGGCCGACACCCCGTTTCGCACTACACGGAGTTACTGGCAACTCTGTTCGAGCGCGGGGAATTGAGAGCAGCGCGCAAGCTGCCCTACCGAGTCACCTACCATGATCCCTGCTACCTCGGTCGCTACAACGGAGTCTATGATCCGCCTCGGGCGGTGCTGAAAGCCCTGGGAGTGGAGTTAAGAGAAATGCCCCGTTCACGCCGGCAGAGCTTCTGCTGCGGCGGAGGTGGCGGCCGCGTCTGGATGGAGGAGACCGGGGAAGCCCATTCGCGCCCGAGTGAAAGCCGAGTGCGCGAGGCAGCGAGTCTGGAAGGAGTTCAATACCTGGTGGTGGCCTGTCCGAAGGACTATGTAATGTTCACCGATGCTTTGAAGACCACGGGACTGGAAGGCAAGTTGCTGGTCAAGGATATCGACGAACTGGCGGAAGAAGCGGTTGCCGCTTAGAAACAGGAGCGCTACCCATGCCGGAGCAAAAGGACATTGAGCGTAGCAGCGGAGGAGTTGGAGTTTACGTCTGCCATTGCGGCACGAATATTGCCGGAACTGTGGATGTGAACGCCCTCACGGATTATGCCGCAACTCTTCCGGGCGTCACCGTGGCACGCAACTACAAGTACGCGTGCTCCACGCCCGGTCAGGAGCTGATCAAGCGCGACATCCGCGAGCTCAATCTGACCCGCGTTGTGGTGGCGGCGTGCTCGCCCTGTTTGCACGAGAAGACTTTCCGCAACGTCACCTCCGAAGCCGGACTCAACCCTTACTTCTTCCACATGGTGAACCTGCGGGAGCACGACTCCTGGGTGCACACCGATAAGAAAGCCGCCACCGAGAAGGGAAAGGACCTCATCCGCGCCGCCGTGCGCCGGGTTCGCCTGCACCGGCCTTTGGAGCGTAAACGGGTCTCCATCGATCCCAACGTTCTGATTGTGGGAGGGGGTATCGCCGGCATTCACGCAGCGCTCACACTGGCCAACGCTGGCAAGCACGTCTACCTCGTCGAGCGCGACGCCACCATCGGCGGGCACATGGCGATGTTCGACAAGACGTTCCCCACACTCGACTGCGCCGCCTGCATCCTTACGCCCAAAATGACTGCCGTGAAGTCCCACCCCAACATCACTCTGTGGACACTGTCTGAAGTCACGCAGGTGGACGGCTATGTTGGCAACTACACGGTGACGGTCAAGCGCAAGCCGCGCTACGTGCTGGAAGACGCCTGCGTGGGCTGCATGGAGTGCATTGATGCCTGTGTCTACAAACAGGCCAAGGTCCCCGACGAATTCAACATGTACCTGGGCAAGCGCAAGCCCATCTACATTCCTTTTCCGCAGGCGGTTCCGCAGGTGGTAGTGATTGATCGCGAGAGTTGCATCGAGTTCAAGTCCGGCAAGTGCAAGAAAACCTGCGTCGAAGTATGTGCCGATCGCAAAGCCATTGATTTCCAGCAGCAGGAGAAAACTGAAACCATCGACGTAGGCACGATCGTCCTGGCCACCGGTTTCTTCACTTTCGATGCCAAGCGCATTCCGTATTACGGCTACGGCACTTACCCAAACGTGTACACGGGGTTGGAAATCGAGCGACTGGTCAATGCCGCAGGGCCTACGAGCGGGGAAGTGATCCTGCGCGACGGCCGCAAGCCCAAGACGGTGGGCATTGTTCACTGCGTCGGTAGCCGGGATGAGAACACCAATCGGTACTGTTCTCGCGTCTGCTGCATGTACTCGCTGAAACTGGCGCATCTGATCAAAGAAAAGACTGACGCGGAAGTCTTCAACTTCTACATCGACATGCGTACCGCCGGGAAAGGCTTCGAGGAGTTCTACAACCGGGTGGCGGAAGAGGGCACGCACTTCGTCCGAGGACGGGTTGCTGACATCTATCCCGATCCCGCAGGCGACGGCCGCTTGCTGATGGTTGCTGAAGACACCCTAATGAGCACGGTGCGCAAGATCCCCGTGGACATGGTCGTGCTGTCCACCGGGCTCGAGCCGCAGCCGGACGCGCAGGAAGTCCGCCGCCGCTTCCACCTCAGTTGTTCGAGCGAAGGTTTCTTCCTGGAGCGCCATCCCAAGCTGGCTCCGGTGAGTACCTTCACCGACGGCATTTTCCTCGCGGGATGCTGCCAGAGTCCCAAAGACATTCCCGACACGGTAGCGCAGGCAGGCGCCGCCGCCGCCGAAGCCCTCGCATTGATTGATATCGGCTACGTCGAGCAAGAACCCTACACTGCCCAGGTTCTGGAAGAGGTCTGCTCCGGCTGCAAGACCTGCATCCCACTTTGTCCTTATCAAGCAATATCGTTCGTGGAGGAAAAGAAGAAAGCCCAGATCAACGAGGTGCTGTGCAAGGGCTGTGGAACCTGTGTCGCCTCCTGCCCGTCCGGATCGATCGAGCAGAACCTGTTCGAGGACGAAGAGATTTTTGAGGAAGTCGAGGGGTTACTGGCCTATGCCTGACGCAATGCCAAACTCGTCGCAAGCCGTACCGCCGATGGTGGAAGCGCAAACCTTCGAACCCAGAATCGTGGCCTTTTTCTGCAACTGGTGCACCTATCTGGCGGCCGACCTCACGGGTACTTAACGCATGAAGTACGCCCCCAATATGCGCGTGGTCCGCGTCATGTGTTCCGGACGCGTGGATCCGCAGTTTGTCCTCGATGCTTTTGCCCACGGCGCCGACGGCGTCCTCATTGGAGGCTGCCATCCGGGGGATTGCCACTACCAGGAGGGCAACTACAAGGCTCTTCGCCGCTACCGGCTGCTGAAACGCATGTTGCGGCAAATGGGCATTGAGGAAGACAGGATCCGTCTCGAGTGGATCTCCGCGTCGGAGGCTGAGCGGTTCCGCTGGGTGATGAACGACATGGTGGAACATGTGCGTGCCCTCGGGCCGCTTCATCTGCAACCAGCCGAGGAAGTCTTCGCCCAAGAGGAGGTGGCAGTCTGATGGCAGAGAAACCGAAAGTCGCCTTCTACTGGTGCGCGTCCTGTGGCGGATGCGAAGAGACAGTGGTTGATCTTGCCGAGGCTGTTCTGGATGTTGTTGCTGCTGTTGACATCGTTTTCTGGCCGGTGGCCATGGACTTCAAGCGCAAAGACGTTGAGGCCATGCCCGATGGCGCCATCCTGGCGACGTTCCTGAACGGGGCGATCCGCACCACAGAACAAGAAGAGATGGCACGTCTGCTGCGCAGCAAGTCCAAACTGCTGCTCGCCTTCGGATCGTGCTCCCACCTCGGCGGGATTCCCGGCCTGGCCAACCTCTTCGACCGTGAGAGCATTCTGCAGAGCGTCTACCGCGAGTCGCCCAGCACGGTGAATGAGGAGGGCGTGCTGCCCAGCCTGCGGCACAAGGACAACGGTCACGCGGTGGAGTTGCCGGGCTTCTATCAAACCGTCCGCACACTGAGTCAAGTTGTAGACGTGGACTATTACATACCCGGCTGCCCGCCCACACCGAGGATTCTCCGAACTGCGCTGCAGACTTTGCTCAGCGGGGAACTGCCGCCGAAGGGGACGGTGCTGGCTCCCGACTATGCGCTTTGCGAAGAGTGCCCCCGCAAGGACAGCAAGCCGGAGAACTTGTCCATCAGTCAGTTCAAGCGCCCTCAGGAGGTGCTGATCGACGAGGAGAAGTGTTTGCTGGCGCAAGGTCTGCTCTGCATGGGCCCGGCCACGCGCGGCGGTTGCGAAGCCCCCTGCGTGCAGGGCAATATGCCGTGCACCGGATGCTGCGGTCCCACCAGCCGGGTCCGCGATCAGGGCGCGAAGATTCTCTCCTCGCTCGCCTCGCTGCTGGAGAGCAAGGAAGCAGCGGAAATTGACCAGGCGCTAGCCACGATTCCTGATCCGGTTGGAAGTTTCTACCGCTACAGCTTGCCCTCGTCGCTGCTGCGGCGAAAGAAGCTGGACAAATCGAGAACTGCCGGGACCCCGGTGAGGTGATTCAATGCCCGACGCGAAGGAAGCAACGCTGCAAGAGGCCTGGCAGGAAGGCGCCGCTAAGGCCAACACCGACTACGTTCGGCGCCGCATCACCATTGATCCCATCACGCGCCTGGAGGGTCACGGCAAGATCGACGTTTTTCTGGACGAGGCCGGCAAGGTCGAGCGCGCTTACTTCCAAGTTCCTGAATTGCGCGGCTTCGAAAAATTCGTGCAAGGGCGCCCCGCCGAGGACATGCCGCAGATCACCTCCCGCATCTGCGGCGTGTGCCCTACCGCACACCACATGGCCGCAACGAAGGCTCTCGACGACCTTTACCACGTGGATCCGCCGCCCGCAGCCAAGAAGATCCGTGAACTTGTCTACAGCACCTTCATCACGGAGGACCATGCTCTGCACTTCTACTTTCTTGGCGGACCTGATTTCGTAGTCGGACCCGAAGCTCCAGCCGGGGAGCGCAATGTTCTAGGCGTGATCGCCAAAGTCGGCGTGGACGTGGGGAAGAGAGTCATCGCCATGCGCCGTCGTCTGCGCGAGTTGATCACTCTTGCTGGCGGCAAGGTCATACACCCGGTACTTGGCCTGCCCGGCGGTGTAGCCAAGCACTTTACCGCTGATATGCAGAAGCAATTCCAGGAGGTCGCTGCCGAGGCCGTGGACTTCGCCCAGTTCACTCTGCAGCTTTTCGAGGACGTGGTGCTCAAGAACTCGGACTATGTGAGCTTGATCCTCTCCGACATCTACACCCACCGCACCTATTACATGGGCATGGTGGACGACAACAATCACGTGAACTTTTACGATGGCTCGATTCGCGTGGTCACTCCAGAAGGCGGCGAGTGGAAAAAGTTTCGACCTCGGGAATACCTCGACAACATTGCCGAGCACGTCGAGCCCTGGAGCTACGTTAAGTTCTGCTACCTGAAGCCGGTGGGCTGGAAGGGCTTCACCGAGGGCGCGGACAGTGGCATCTACAGCGTGGCCCCGCTGGCACGGCTCAACGTCGCGGACGGGATGGCAACGCCGTTGGCGCAACAGGCATATGCGAAATTCTGCTCGATCCTTGGAGGCAAGCCGGTACACCATACTCTCGCCAACCACTGGGCTCGCGTCGTGGAGTTGCTCTACGCCGCTGAACGAATGAAAGAATTGGCGGACGATCCGCAAATCACCGATTCCACGGTCCGCACCTTGCCTACAGAGAAACCCACAGAAGGAGTCGGGATCGTCGAGGCGCCCCGCGGCACTCTGATCCACCATTACTGGACAAATGACCAGGGGATTATTGAGAAGGCCAATCTGATTGTCGCGACGCAAGGTAACGCTGCGCGCATCGCCATGAGTGTGGAGAAAGCGGCGAAAGGTCTCATCTCAGGAGCGAACGTCCCTGAAGGTGTGCTCAACAAAGTGGAGATGGCCTTCCGCGCCTACGATCCGTGCCACGGCTGCGCTACCCATTCTCTGCCAGGAAGTATGCCGCTGTTGATTCGAGTCCGCGACCAGAGCGGCAACACCCTGGCGACGCTGCGGCGCGACTTTAACGGGAGCGTGCACCGTGAGTAGCATTGCGAGCCCGGAGCCGCCAGTAACGCGAGCGGTCACTATGCGGGTGTTGTGCCTGGGCAATGAGCTGTTGGCTGACGATTCCCTTGGCAGCTTAGTCGCGGAGCGCATTCGGCAGTTCGCCCCGCCAGACGTGGAAGTCCTCAGTACGCCCGAGGCCGGCTTCCATTTACTGGATTACGTCTTGAACGTCAACCGCCTTATAGTCGTCGATACCGTCATGACGGGGACCGCCCCACCGGGAACCATCTATACACTTCACGAGCACGAACTGAAAGCAGTTCCGGGAGCATCGCCGCACTATGTTGGGCTGCACGAGACTCTCGCGTTGGCGCGAATGTTGGGTCTCCCGGTCGCAGAGGATGTAATCTTCCTGGCAGTTGAAGCGGCTGATTGCTCGACGCTGGGCGGAGAAATTGATCCTGCTGTCCGTGCGGCCATACCGTCCGTCGTTGGAATGATACGGAACATGATGCACACGGTTGACAAACGCCCAATACCCACCACAGCAGAAGTCTCGTTGAGCAATAAGTAAGAGACTCTAGACCTCGGCCTCGTCCCGGATTCTACCCTGTCCTCATGAACGGACTATCCAGGACCTCTGAGAAGACAATCGAGGTAACTGCGACAGTCAAACCGGAGGAGAGCAGGGTAAGGTCCCAAATTCATCAACCACAAAGGACACGAAGTTACACAAGGGTGTGAATGCTGAGGTGGTTCCTTTGTGCTCCGGAGCCTGCCCTGAGCGAAGCCGAAGGGCTTCCTTCGTTGGCTAATTCGGACACTACCGACTCTAGAGAGCTTTTGACTTCATCCGTCGTGCCATCTAACATACGATGACCCGCGCCCTTACATGATCGGTCGAACCATCTCGCACTACCGCATCATCGAGAAACTCGGCGGCGGCGGCATGGGTGTGGTTTACAAGGCCGAGGACACCCGGCTCGGCCGCTCCGTCGCTCTCAAGTTCTTGCCCGAACAACTGTCGCGGGATCCCCAGACGCTTGAACGCTTCCGGCGCGAAGCCCGCACCGCTTCCGCGCTGAATCACCCCCACATCTGCACCGTTTACGATATCGGCGATGACCAGGGGCAGCAGTTCATCGTGATGGAGCTGCTCGAAGGCAAGACGCTGAAGCACCGGATCGAGGATAAAGCACTAAGAACGGAACAAGTCCTGGACTTAGGCATTCAGATCGCCGACGCATTGGACGCGGCGCACTCCGCGCACATTGTGCATCGCGACGTCAAGCCGGCCAACATCTTTGTCACCGCCCGCGGTCAGGCCAAAGTGCTGGATTTTGGATTGGCGAAACAAGGTGTCGCAAGGCAGGTCACCGCCGAGACCATCGACACAGCGATGCCGGCCGACATTGAGGAGCATTTGACCAGTCCGGGAACCGCGCTAGGCACGATTGCCTATATGTCGCCCGAACAGGCCCAGGGCGAAGAACTGGATGCCCGCACCGACCTGTTCTCTCTGGGAGTGGTGCTGTACGAGATGACTACGGGTACGCTGCCATTCAAGGGCACGACTTCCGCCGTCATCTTCAGTGAGCTCCTGAACAAAGAGCCTCCCGCGCCACTGCGCCTGAATCCTGGGATCCCAGCCGAGCTGGAGCGCATCATCACCAAGTCTCTGGAGAAGGACCGCGAACTACGCTACCAATCGGCCGCTGAGCTGCGGGCTGACCTGAAGCGCCTCAAACGGGATACCGATTCGAAACGTACAGCTGTAGTTTCCGAGGAAGTTAGGACTGGCGTGGAGCGTCAGGCAGAGGTCGCCGCTCGCCCTCGCCAGCGTGGGCGCGTTGCTGCCTGGGGCTCTGCCGCTCTTCTGATTCTGGGAGCGGCATTCGGCGGTGGTCTGTACTTGGGAGGGCACCGCCCGGCCGCGCCTCCTGCCACGTATCGCCAGATCACCTTTCGCAGGGGCACGGTTCGCATGGCGCGCTTTGCTCCGGATGGACAGAGTGTCGTGTACAGTGCGAGCTGGGAGGGCGGCCCGTTGGAGGTTCTGGTTGCCCGCCCGGAAAGCCTGCAATCGCGTTCGCTGGAGCTGCCCGGCGCCGAGATTTTGGCGATTTCTTCCACTGGAGAGCTGGCGGTCCTGCTCCGCAGCCAGCAGGTCCGTTCCTACATCCACACCGGTACGCTGGCGCGAATGCCGCTGGCCGGGGGCGCTCCCCGCGAAATTCTGGACGATGTGCAGTGGGCCGATTGGTCTCCCGATGGAAATGCCCTCGCCGTGGTGCGGGATGCCGGTGGCCAAAGCCGCCTGGAGTTCCCGGTCGACAAGGTTCTGTACCAGACGGGTGGTTGGATCAGTCACCCTCGTGTCTCGCCCGCGGGGGACTGGGTCGCTTTCATTGACCATCCTCTGACCGGTGACGATGCGGGCTCGATTGCGGTGGTGGATCTTGCGGGCCAGAAGAAAACTCTGTCCAGCGGCTTCTACACTGCCCAGGGTCTCGTCTGGTCTCCGAGCGGCAAGGAACTCTGGTTCACCGCAACCGTCACAGGAATCGATCGTGTCCTCTATGCGGTGGATCTCTCTGGGCACCAGCGTCTGGTGGCGCGAGTACCCGGTGATTTGAGACTGATGGACATTTGGCGCGATGGACGTGTCCTGCTGGCGCGTGACAATACACGGCGGGGACTGATCGGGCTGGCCGCCGGCGAAACCTCAGAACGCGATCTGTCCTGGCTGGACTGGTCTTATCCGGCGGACCTCTCGCCCGATGGGAAAACGCTTCTTTTTCGGG
>Ga0187819_10001599_pt1 | contig 11755 bp, 5 predicted proteins | sample NC_wetland_sal_i_15_FD_132411 | JGI IMG/M metagenome (GOLD analysis project Ga0187819, IMG submission 132411) | Wetland sediment microbial communities from Neuse River Estuary, North Carolina, USA - SO4_4 | ecosystem: Environmental > Aquatic > Freshwater > Wetlands > Sediment | place: USA: North... | reverse complement strand
TGGCGTACGGACGGAAAGGAGCTCTATTATCTTGATCCGGACGGAAAGCTGATGGCTGCGGAATTGCGAGAGAACAACGGTTCACTGCAGGTGGCGGTGAGCCGCGTTTTGTTTTCGATCAAAATGACAACTGGAAACGGCTACGACGCCTTCCCCGATGGGAAAAAATTCTTAACCAACACCGTAACTACCGGACAGACTCCAGCCCCGTTAAACCTCGTCATCAACTGGGCAGCGGAGTTGAAGAAATAGCTCTCCAACTCCAATTCGAGAGTTGATTGAATCTTCCGTGTTAAATAGTTGGGGGGTCGTTAGATCTAGCCAACGATTCTGAACGGATCACGGGCAACTCTGACGTAACGCGATTAGGCAAGGTTTGCCGACAATCCGAGAGCCTGATCCTCGGCCGAGCGGGATTGGGTTGTCACGACTGTGTTCACGAGAGTGCCTTGCTTGCAGAGACCTGATCGCCAATAGAGCCAGTCCTACCAAACATGCCCAGGCAAAGACTCTGATGGTTTGGTTCGGGTCTCGTGACGTGTTGTCTGTGTGCGTTCGACGCTCGGCCGAGTTGGTCATTCCTGCGATTGTCGCGGCCCGATACAGACGAGAAGAACGAGGGCTGGCACTGTCGCCAGGGTGGTCAGCAGGAAGAACGACACCCAGCCGAACTTCTCAGCGAGCACGCCTCCTGAGGAGGCCACCAGTGTGCGGCCAACCGCCGCGAGCGAGGAAAGCAACGCGTACTGGGTCGCGGTAAAGGCGGGCGAACATAGACTAGAGAGATAGCCTACCAAGGCTGCCCCTGCCATTGCGCCAGTCACGTTTTCAGCAGTGACACACAGCGCAAGGTAGCCGAGCCGATGCCCGCCTACAGCCTGCAGCACATAGAACAGGTTGCCGGCCGACTGGAGTACGCCGCACAGCATAAGCGAGCCCCGGAAGCCGAACCGTGCCGTTACCAACCCACCAACCAGAGCCCCTGCCACGGTCGCAAAGAACCCGACCAGTTTGGATACGGTGGCGATCTCTTGAAGGGAAAACCCGAGCGAGATGTAAAGCGGTGTTGCCATCACTCCCGCCATCGCTTCCCCCAGCTTGTAGCCGACAATGAAGATCAGGATAACCGGCCAACGCGGCCGCCGCATGAAATCGGTGAAGGGGCCCGTCACTGCGGTGGCGAGCAATTGGCGAACTCCCTTCCATCCGGTGACTCCGGTACGCGCAGTTTCCACCGGCACGTTCGGCTCCGGGCCAAACAGGAATACCAGCATTCCCACGCCAAGCAGCGCCGCCATCGTGAAGTAGGCCGCAAACCACCCGGCGCGCGCTGCGATCACCAGTGCGCCCGCTCCGGAAACTAGCATGGCAATCCGGTAGCCGGTTTGGATCATGCCCGCACCGGGACCCTGCAGGTCCATCTCCAGGATCTCCACGCGCCAAGCATCAATGACGATGTCCTGACTCGCCGATAGAAACGCGACGAGCAGCGACAGCGCAGCCATCAGAGTCAAGTTGTGCCGTGGATTGCACGATCCCAGGCTAAGTATTGCGCAGATCAAAATGATCTGGATCGTGATTCCCCAACCCCGCCGCCGGCCCAACGGCAGCGGTGGCGGCAGGCGATCAATCAGCGGCGACCACAAGAACTTGAACGCGTAGGGTGTGCCGACCAGAGCGAAGGCGCCGATCGTTGCGCGCCGTACACCGGCTGTCGCAAGCCACGCTGAGAGGGTTGAGTAAGTGAGGAGGAGCGGCAGGCCGCTGGCGAACCCGAGTGCCAGTACCTGCAGCACGCGCCGGTCAGTATAGGCCGTGACCGAGCGCCGCCGGTTCGTCGCGGCGTGCCCTTCGGTGATGTCGGACAATTCCTTCATCGCAATCTTTCGTCGCCCTTCTTCATTTCGAAAACCAGACCAGACTACCATCGCCTGGGGCATTAGTACCGATAGGTCGCTTATGAGAAGTGATTGCGATTGCTTCCGGACGACGGGACGACGGGCCACCCAGAAGTTATGTCCCGGAACAATCTTTCAACGACGTGGTACAGAAGTCGGCTTCTGGGATGTCACCATTGATGTCCTCCAAGGGCGTTTATCGTTCCTGGCCGGGTTAATTACCTCACAAGCCGACCTTCGCCCCGAAGCTTCCGGTGGTTCAACTTCTAGACCATAGTTGCAGGAGTCTTAAGGTCTAAGAGACACCCTCTTTGAGTCTTACGTGACAACTGGCCAACCGCGCAGATTGTCTTCAAGCTCTTCACCGAACTGCCTGGAATGCAGAGAGCCAATTTGTCTAGGCGAGCGAGAAAACCTTCGCCAGTTGGCAGAGGCGAAGAATGGGCCACGACATGTGATCTAATGGGCCCACGTGGATATACCGCCTGCCAACATTGCTCAAACAGAATCTTCGGCGGCAGAAGAGCGCGCCGCATCTTTGGCGGATGGAATTGCTCTCGGGATGGAGCTCGATCCGGAGAACCGGCTTTTGTCCGAAAAGCTGGGCGAAGAGCTTTGGCGAGCGGCAGGCGCGGAGTTGGTCGAGGTAAGCAGGGCGGAATTTGCAGAGGCCCTGGAGACGATAGGAGCGCGGGACAATTACGGTCTCGACCCAGAAAAACATGCCAATGAGCGGCAGCGGGAAATGTTCTGGCGGGCGCTGCATCTGGAGGAGCTTGCTCTTGCGCGCGGGTGCGCGCTGGGACGCGAGTCGGCATGGCGGCGCTTCCTTGCGCAATATCGGGAGCCGCTGACCAGAGCCGCGGTGGATATGACAGGATCGGCGGCGTTGGGCGAAGAGCTGGCGAGCGCACTTTACTCCGAGCTGTACGGGTTGACGGAGCGCGAAGGCCGGCGCTGGTCACCGCTGCTGCGATACTCGGGGCGAGGCTCTCTGATGGGATGGCTGCGGGCGATCCTGGCGCAACGGCGCGTCAACCAGTACCGGAAAACCGGCCGGGAAACCGAACTGGGTGAGATCGAGCCGGCGGCAGCGGTTTCCGAGGCGCCTGACCTCGAACGAGTGGAAGATTTACGGCTCGCTATAAAGAAGACGCTGAGCGAGGCTTCCGCGGAGGAACGCTTTTTGCTCTCGGCCTATTACCTGGACCAGCATACCCTGCATGAGATGAGCCGCGCCCTGCGAGTTCATGAAGCGACGATCAGCCGCAAACTGAAGCGCGCGACCGAGCGTCTGCGCAAAGAGCTGCTGCGGACTCTGAGGGCGCGGGGTCTGAGCCGGCGCGCGGCCGAGGAGGCCCTCGGGACCGATCCCAGGGATGTGGACATCAATCTGCATAAGTTGCTGCAAAAATCGGAGGGTGAACCGATCTCCGATAAGGAAGGGCAAGGTTGAGCCGGAATCTCCAACCCGGGATACATCCAGACGCTGACCAGCTCAGTGTGTTCGTGGAGGGCGCGGCTACCGCGCGGGAACAGGAGCGGATGCTGGCGCACCTGGCCGAATGCGGGGAGTGCCGGAAAGCTGTATTCCTGATGCAGCCGCATGAGGAGCCGCAACCAGCCGCGATAACGCCGGAGAAACGATGGGCTTGGCGAGGATGGACATGGCGGTGGCTGGTGCCGGTGGGAGTGCCCGCGGCAGCGCTTGCGTGCGCGCTGATTGCAGTGCTGATTTATATCCGGCCGCATGGCACGCCTGAGACCCCTCAACAGATCGCAAGCGCTAGGCCGCCAGAGAGCGAGCGGCGTGGAGCGGAGGTTGCGCCGACCAGCAACGCAGAGCCAGACCAGCCTGCGCCAACCAGCAATTTGGAGCAGAACAGGCCAACCGGCAACGCGGATCGGGCGCCAGCCGCCAATTCGGAGCTGGTTGAGCGATCCGTTAAACCTCAGAACGGCTTGGCGCCGAACGCGCCGGTACCGAACGCGGCCTTGCCGAACGCGACGGCGCCGAACGTCTCTAGGCAAGAGAACCAGACCGCAGGCGGCTTGCGTTTGCCCGCATTAAAGAGTGGTCGAGTTCCCACGAGCGGGCAAGCGACCGCAGGCGTAGCTTCGCAGACAGCCGGTGCCGCTCCTTCTGTTGTTGGGGGCCCGATTGGCTCGGTTCAGACTACCGATTCGACGCTGGCGCAGAGCACCGTCAGTACGACGGCGACATCCAATTTGCCGTTGAATGGGCGGAATTTCACGCAACTTCAACAGCTCCCGCCCGCGGGCACACAAGGCGCGCCGACGCAAGACACCTTGGCCAAGAAAAAAGAACTGCCTGCGTTGCAGATTCAGGGCGCGAGCGGCGAAGCCCAGACGCTTGCGGGAATCTCCGGGCGCATCACGGACCGAAGCGGGGCCTCCATCGCGCGGGTAACGGTAACTGTGCGCGATGCGGCCGGCAAGACGCGACAAACGACAACCGGCGCCGATGGCAGCTTCCATCTGACACAACTGCCGGCTGGACAGTACCGGTTGACAGCGACGGCAAGTGGTTTCAAGACGGGCAATGAGTCGATCGAGTTGAAACCGAGCGAAATAGCCATGCTGCAGCCGGTGCTGGACGTGGGATCGGTCTCAGAGGTGGTTGAGGTGGAGGCGGGCGCAACATCGATCCAAACTGAATCGGCAAACGTGAGCGATCAGGTGGTGGCGGAAACGCGCGGCGCGCGCCGGGGAAGCGCGGCACTATCCGACCGGCCGATTTTGGCGACTGTGTCGCAGGGCAAGCGGGTTCTTTCTCTTGATGACGCGGGCAATCTCTTTCTGAGCCGCGATGAGGGCATGAAATGGAAGAAGATCAAACCGCAATGGGCGGGTAAGGCGGTGCGCATCGAGTCGACGACGGCAGCCAGCGGTGAAGCTTCAGCGAATGCCAAGGACGAGATAGGTGGGGCGAGCGAGGGGGCTGTCTTCCAGCTAACCACAGACGCCGGAACCACTTGGAGCAGTAAGGACGGACTCCACTGGCATCAACGATAACTATCCGCAAGATAGTAGTTTCCGATAGCAGCTTTCGATAGTAAGTACCAATAATAACTTCCCACAAATTCCCCAAAAAATTGTCTGCAAAACTCCTAACCAGGTGCGAACTCCGATTGAACGACAAAGCGCGGCGCGGCGGTTGGCCGCTTGCCGCGAGGGGGACGCGCCATGTCTCGTGTGTTTCAAGCTCTCTCAGGATTAGCACTGCTAGTTGCGGCGACCTTTGGCAACGTGGAGTCGAGAACAATCTCCGCCGTCTATTTTCGCGATGCTCTTGCTTTTTCCGTGCCCTACGAAGCCGCGCACAGCGGCGAGGCGGAGCTGAAACTGGAGTTGCTGAGCCCCGAGGATCGCGTCCTTGGCGAAGTGAAGCGCCATAAGCGCGTAACCGAAGGAAGCGCGGTCTGGAATGCGAGGATGGTTCTCGACGAGCGGATGACGTTGGATGAACTGGTGTGGCAGCGCGTGCGTTTTACTCTGCGCTATGAAAACCAGACGTCGCTCGATCTAGAGGAGATACGCTCGCTGTCGGAGATTCTCGAACGGCCCGTGCTGCGCGTTCTGGGGCAGCGATCGTATATCGCGGGAGCGCCCGCAGCCATGCGGGTAATCGTTACCGGTTTCAGCGCCGGCGAGACGGCGCTTATGGTCAAGCGGGGAACCGTGAGGATTGAACTGCTCGATCCCGATTACGCCTCCAAGCTGCTGTTTGCTGGAGAGCTCGACCGACGAGGATCCGTCGCGGCGGATTTTCGTTTCCCCGAAGGATTGACGGGCAGTTTTCCTGTGCGCTTCTCGGCCGATACGCCGCTGGGCCACGTGGAAACCACAGAAACGGTGCAGCTTGAAGACAAAGTGTCTGTGCTGCTGACGAGCGAGAAGCCTATCTATCAGCCTTCGCAGACCATTCATTTGCGCGCATTGGCATTGGACCGCGCCGATCGACATGCCGCGGCCGGCCGCGCACTGACCTTCGAAGTAGAAGATCCGCGCGGGAACAAGGTATTCCGCAAAAGCACCGCGACAGACAATTTCGGCGTTGCATCGGCGGAATTTACGCTGGCCGACGAAGTGAATTTGGGAACGTATCACGTTCGCGCCAGGATAGGCGAGGCGAGCGCCGCCGAATTGGCGGTGAATGTGGAGCGCTATGTATTGCCGAAGTTCCGCGTGGCGATCGAGTTCGATTCGAAAAACGGCAAGCCGAAGCGCGATTACCGGCCTGGCGATCACGTCACCGGCGCCGTGAAAGCGAATTACTTTTTTGGCAAGCCTGTGGACAATGCATCGGTCACGATGAAGGCGTCGGGGATGGATGCGGAGCTTTTCGAAGCGGCATCGGCAAAGGGGCGCACGGATCGCGACGGTGCCTATCGCTTCGATCTGGTGTTGCCGCAATTTTTTGCCGGCAACGGAAAGCGCCATGGCGCGGCGCCGGTCGTGGTGGAAGCCACGGTGAAGGATGCGGCCGAGCACTCGGAGACGCGCGCCGAGCCGATCACCGTAAGCGAAACATCGTTGCTGATTACGGCTGTTCCTGAAGGTGGCAAGCTGGTGCGGGGCTTGGAGAATGAAGTGTTCGTTCTGGCATCGTATCCGGACGGAACGCCGGCCAAAGCGGACCTGGTAGTGCGCACGGCCGCTGCCCAGGATCGAGTGCAGACGGACGAGGCCGGAATTGCCACAGTTCGGATTCCGGGCAATGACGCCAACAGCGTTTTGCGCATAGATGCCGACGATCACAAAGGCAATCGCGCCTCGGATAGCGTAACGCTAGAGACGCGCGCCGGAGAAGATCAGGTGCTGGTGCGCACATCGCATGCCGTAGCCAGGCTCGGTGATCGCATGGAGATCGCGGTGCTGTCGACGCGGCAACGCGGAGCGGCTTACATCGACCTAGTGCGCGATGGGCAGACGATTCTGACGCGCGATGTTGATCTCGAAAACGGACGCGCGGAGATGAGCGTGGTCGTCGGTCCGGAGATGAGCGGGACACTGACGATCGATGCCTACGTGATTGGGCGGAGCGGCCGCGAGGTCGAGGACCAAAGGCTGGTCTTCGTGCAGCCTGCCGAGGAGTTGCATATCGAAACCGTGGCCGACGCCAGGAGTTACTTGCCCGGCGGCGAAGCAAAAGTGCATTTCCACGTGACCAATCAAAAAGGCGAAGGTGTCAGCGCCGCGCTGGGACTAGAGGTTGTGGATCAGGCGGTCTTCGCGCTGGCCGAGAAACAGCCGGGCTTCGCCAAGGTCTTCTTCTATCTGGAACAGGAATTGATGAAGCCGCACTACGAAATTCATTCGCTCTCTTCGACGCAGGTTATCGAGCCGGCGGAAGACGAGTCCGACGAGTCGCACGATCGCGCCGCGCGAGCGCTGTTTGCCGCAGCGGAAACGGTTGCGGCGCACACGCTCGAGAGCGAGACGGGGCGCGCACTGCCCGAGACGGCAAAAGCGGACTACATGGCGCGGTACCGGGATGCGCTTCACGACTACGTCCGGGAACTTGCCGCGAAGATGACCGACCTCGACCGCAAGCAAGATCTGGCACCGGCATTTAAGGAACTGAGAGACGCGAGTGGCCACCTTCCGCGCGATGCATGGGGTACCGATCTGCGTATCGATGCTGCGCCGTGGCGGAATGGAAACTACCGCTCGTATCGGGTGACGAGCGCGGGTCCCGACCGCACGTTTGGCACGGCGGACGATCTTACCTTGTGGCTGGAGCCTAGAACCGCATGGGTGTCGAGCCAGCCGCAATGGAATGCCTGGAGGTCGGCGGAAAGTACGATCACGATGCGGATGGAGCACAGCGTCGGCCCCGAGAATGGTCTTGCCGAAATCGACGGCACGGTCACGGATGTGAGCGGCGCAGCGGTTTCGGGCGCGCGGGTTCAGATTCAGCGCATGGAGGATAAGAGCAGCCGAAATACCGTTGCGGACGCGGCAGGAAAGTTTTTCTTCGCGGCATTGCCTCCGGGACGCTACAGGGTGCAAGTCGACTCGGCTGGATTCAGAACCAGCGTTCGAGTGGTCTCCCTCGCGGCCCGCGACCGCGGTGTTCTTTCTGCGACATTGCAGATCGGCGCCGACAATGAAGTAGTAGAAGTTGAAGCGGGGATGGCCCAAGTGGCAACAATGGATGCAGTAATCGCCGGGCCTGCCCCTCAGGCATTGCCGTTGAACGGGCGAAATTTTACGGAACTGGCGCAGCTCCAGGGCGCCAAGAAAACCAGGGAACAGGCGAGGGCGAAAGACGGGCTGGGCGCGACGGGCGCTGCGGCCGCGCCGGGCGGTCATGTGCGCAGTTACTTCCCCGAGGCGCTCTACATCAATCCCGAGATACTCACCAATGGCGAAGGCAAGGCGAGCATCACGATCCCGCTGGCCGATTCGATTACGACCTGGCGCATGGCGATGCTGGCCTCCACGCAAACGGGCGCGCTGGGAACCGGAACTTTGGAACTCAAGGTCTTCCAGGATTTCTTTGTCGACCTCGATCTTCCCGTGACCCTGACGCAGGGAGATATGGTCTCGATCCCCGTGGCTGTGTACAACTACGCAGGCCATGCCGGCGACGTGGATTTGAAACTGGAACCCGGGGATTGGTTCTCGCTGGAAGGAGCGGGCGAGCGGAGCGTCCCGGTCGGCGCGGGGCAGGTAGGCGCGGCGCAATTTACCATCGTGGCGGAGAAGATCGGCAAATTCAAACTCACGCTCAGCGGCCGCATGAAAGGCGGCTCGCAGCGCGAAGACACGGTGGTGCGCGAGATTGAGGTTGTGCCCAATGGAGAGGCCAAGGAGATCGTCTTCGGCGGACGGCTGGATTCGTCGGCGCGTCACACCGTGAGCTTCCCGGAAACTTCCATCCCGGATGCAAGCAAGATTTTCGTCCGCCTCTACCCCGGGCCATTGAGCCAGGTGATCGAGGGGATGGACAGCATCCTGCGCATGCCCTTTGGCTGCTTCGAGCAGACTTCGTCAGCCACCTATCCGAATGTGCTGGCGCTCGATTACATGAAGCGGACAAAGAAGCTGACGCCGGAGATTCACGCGAAGGCCGAAGGCTTCGTCGCAACCGGCTACCAGCGGCTCCTGACCTTCGAGGTTCCGGGAGGCGGATTCTCATGGTTCGGCAACGCTCCGGCCAACAAGATTCTCACCGCATATGGACTGATGGAATTCCATGACATGGCGAAGGTTTATGACGTGGACCCGCAAGTGATTGCGCGCACCAGCGACTGGATGGTGCGTCAGCAGCAGCCCGATGGAAGCTGGAGGCCCGACACGCAGTTCATCAACGAAGGCGCGACGAACCGCTTCAACGCGGATGTGGTGCGCATCACCGCGTACATCGCGTGGGCGCTCGAATCGGCCGATTACAAAGGACCGGCGATTGAGAAGGCCAGGCAGTTTGTCGAGAAACATCTCGACGGCAAGATGGACGCGTACACGCTCGCCGTGGTTGCGAACTTCGCAGTAGAAAACGGCAAGGACTCGGAATTCGCCCGGCGAGCCTTGGAAATGTTAAGGGACGCGGCAACGGAAAAGGGCGACTTCGTGTGGTGGTCGGCGGACGAAACCAGTGTCTATGCGACTGGCGACAGCGCGGCCGTCGAGACGACAGGGCTCGCAGTGCAGGCGTTTCTCAAGGCCGGAGGATACACCGATGTCGTCCGCAAGTCGCTTTCGTGGATCGCGTCAAAAAAGAGTGGCGACGGCAATTGGGGAACGACGCAGGCAACGATCATGGCCTTGCGTGCGCTTTTGCGGGCCTCCGAACAAAGCGGGAGCGATGCCCGCGGAACGGCCGAAGTTCTGCTCGATGGGAAGAAGATAGCGAGCCTGGAAATCAACAAGGAGAACAACGATCTGTTCCACGAGTTCGTCCTGCCGCAAACGGGCGCGGATCGCGACAACGAAATTGAGATTCGTTTTTCCGGAAAGGGCGGACTGGCCTATCAGATCGCCGGGCGCTACTTTGTTCCGTGGCAGCATGTGGCAACGCATGAGCCGTTGGCAATCGAAGTAAAGTACGATCGCACGCGGCTTGCCCAGGATGAGATAGTGACGGGGACGGCGAAAATCCGCAACAATCTGGATAAGACTGCAAAAATGGTGATGGTAGATCTGGGGATTCCTCCCGGATTCGAATTGCTGAGCGAAGACTTGCAGAAGATGGTGGAGAAAACCGCGGGCGCAAGAAGCGGGCGGCTGGAAAAATTCAGTATGACGGCAACGCAGGCGATCTTATATTTCGATTCGATTGCGCCGCGCGATTCGTTCGAAGTGCGGTACCGGCTGCGAGCGAAGTACCCAATCCACGCGCAGGCGTTCGCCTCGCGCGTGTACGAATACTACGATCCGAACGTCAATGCGACAGCAAAGCCTGTGCGCTTTGAAGTGAGCGGACGCTGACCAAGCCGCAGCCGAGAATGCAGGTCGCAGGATTTGCGGGCGGAGTCGAACATAACAAATTCTGACTCCGCCATGGATGTAGACAGTAACTGCGTCACCTGATCCTCGATTTCGTCTTTGTGAACCGAGTTGTGGTCGGTCCCGAAATTGGCGATAAACGGTCCGAGGAACTAACCGGATTGGTACCGATAAGTCGGCTAGAGTTCAGCTATGGGGGGAATGTGGCGGGCCGCTGGTTCATGGGACGACCTTAGTGACGCGGGCCAGAAGTCCTCTTGTGGGAAGTCAGCCGAGGTCAGTCCGCGGGTTCCGCCCGGAAGCTGCGGGCATTGCGGCTGCCCTCGATCAATCTCCACCTCCCTAGCGAATGACAACAAAGACAGTGACTCTTTAGGTTCAGAGAGGGGGCTCTCGATGAGCGGTCGCTTCTGGCGAGCTTAGCTTCCGAGGAAAGGACCGTGACTTGGCACGAAGCGGCTTGGACCCAATGTGCCGCGACCCACTGCCCCTGGGGCCCCGAAATCTAAAAGGTCCACAGTGTGGACCTTTCCCAAAATGAGACGGGCCGCCAAGCCGCTTCGCGAGCCTCCGTGGACGCCGATCAGGAGCGCCTTTCCGGCAACATGCTGATGTGATTGCGATCAGCGTGATGGCTCGTCGGGACTCTGACCCAACGAGCGCGAACTTCGCCAGCATCCGGACATTCAACAAACAATAGATGATTCGGCTACTTCCAACGGAATAGACTGCGGAGAGTACAGTAGGAATTGGCTTCGCTCGCGTGAGCTTCGGATCTACATGATCTCTGCTTTCTACAAACCGAAAAAGAAGTTCATGCAGCTGGCCATCACGGAAGCCAAGCGCGCCCGCGATCGAGGCGACTATCCCATTGGCGCGGTCGTCACACGCCTCATGGGTAGGCGCGAAGTGGTTATTGCCAGCGCCGGCAACCGAGTAAAAACTTCGGGGTCAAGCATCAAGCACGTGGAGTTGGAAACACTCAAATACGTATCAAGCGGCTATGGCCGCTACCTGAGCGACTTCGTGCTCTACTCCACGCACGAGCCCTGCGCCATGTGCGCCGGCGCCTGCGTGTGGGCTAGAATTGGCGCGGTCGTCTACGGCGTCTCCCAAGAAGACATTGCCGCTTATGGCCGCAAGCGCGGTACGGAAGACTACAAGTGGCGAGCTTGCCTCATCCCCTGCCGGCTCGTCTTCGAGAAGGGCAATCACGGCATCCCCGTCACCGGAGGTTTTCTCCGACAAGAATGCAAACAGTTGTTCGGTTACAGGCCTTCATAACCACCTTCGAAGGCTCGCGCGATCTCGTCTCGAACTGGGGGCGTGAGCGGCTCTACGGCCCCATTCGTCACGATCGTGATGCCCTCGCTCGACGGACG
>Ga0187819_10001598_pt1 | contig 11759 bp, 9 predicted proteins | sample NC_wetland_sal_i_15_FD_132411 | JGI IMG/M metagenome (GOLD analysis project Ga0187819, IMG submission 132411) | Wetland sediment microbial communities from Neuse River Estuary, North Carolina, USA - SO4_4 | ecosystem: Environmental > Aquatic > Freshwater > Wetlands > Sediment | place: USA: North... | reverse complement strand
AGCGTGCCGGCGCGCTGGCGCGCCCGTTCGGCAAGGCGCGGGAACAGCTTGAACACTTGCTCGAGCCGCTCGGCATAGGAGCGTGAGGCGCGCGGCGAAAACGCGCCGAGTTCGAGATTTTCGGCGACGCTCATCATCGAAAATAATTGCCGGCCTTCCGGCACCAAAGCGAGCCCGCGCGCCGCCTTGACGTGGCTCGGCACCCGCGTGACGTCCTCGCCATCGAGCATGATCCGCCCGCCCCAGGGCGAGAGCGTGCCGGCGACCGCGCGCAGCGTCGTGGTCTTGCCGGCGCCGTTGGCGCCGACGATCGCGGTGAGCTTGCCGCGGCGCGCCTTGAGCGACAGTCCCCACAGCACCTGCACTTCGCCATAGCCGGCTTCGAGGCCCTCGACCGAGAGCAGCACGTCGGCGGCGGCGGTTTGCGCAATCGCGTCAGCCATGCGCGGCGCTTCCTTCGTCTTTGCCTTCGAGCTCGGCGGCGAGCTTGGGATCGCCGAGATAGGCTTCGATCACCTGCGGATCGCGCGCGACTTCGGCCGGCGCGCCTTCGGCGAGCTTCTCGCCGTAATTGAGCACGACGATGCGGTCGGACAGACTCATGATCGCCTGCATCAAGTGCTCGATGATCAGAATGGTGACGCCGCTGTCGCGAATGCGGCGTATAACGGCAATCATGTGCTCGATCTCGGTCGGATTTAATCCGGCGAGCACCTCGTCGAGCAACAAGAGTTTCGGCTGCGCCGCGAGCGCGCGGGCGAGTTCGAGCCGCTTCTTGCCGGCGATGGTGAGATTGAGCGCCAAAGCGTGCAGCCGGTCGTCGAGGCCGACGACCGTGGCTGCCTCCCGCGCCGCCGCGGTGGCGCGATGGAGCGGCAGGTTTTCGCGGCCGAAACAGGCGCCGACGGCGCAGTTCTCCAAGACCGTCATATTGGTGAGCGGCTGCACGATCTGATGGGTGCGAGCGATGCCGTGGCGCGCCACCATGAACGGCCGCTCGCCGGTGATATCGACGCCGTTAAAGACGATGCGGCCGGAATTCGGCGTGAACACGCCGTTGATGAGATTGAACAAGGTTGACTTGCCGGCGCCGTTCGGCCCGATCAGCCCGAGGATTTCGCCCTCGCGCATGGCGAAGCTGAGATTGTTCACGGCAAGAAGCCCGCCGAAACGCTTGCTGACGCGATCAAGTTCGAGCAGCGCCGTCATTCCAACACCTTCTGCAGGCGCGGGAAGCGGTCATAGATGAAACCCATCAGGCCGGACGGAAAGAACAGCACGATGACAAGGAGCAGCGCGCCGGCAATCACCAGCTGAAAATTCGAAAAGGTCGACGAGATGAGGAGATAACCGCGCAACTCCTCGTAGAGATAGGCGCCGAGCGCGACGCCGGTGACGGTGCCCTGCCCGCCCAGCATACAGATGACGATCGCTTCGGTGGACAGCGTCAGATCGAAGGCGTCGGACGGCTGGATAAACGCCGCCTTGAAAAAATAAAGCCCGCCGGCGATCGCGGGCAAAAAGGCGGAGGCGCTGTAGCACAAAGCCTTGTAGCGCGGCGTCGGCACGCCGAGGATCGCGGCGGCATCCTCGTTCTGGCCGATTGCGAGAAGGCCCAAGCCGAATTTCGAGATCTTGATGCCGTAGCTGAGATAAAGCGAGGCCGCCATCACCGCGACGAACAGAAAATAGATCACCCACAGCGCCGGGCCCGGCCCGCCGAGCGGCGCGAATACTTCGGGCGAAATATAAATGCCGGACGAGCCGCCCCAGGGTTGGAAATTCTCGACGAAGGCCTGCACGCCCTCGACGATGCCGATGGTGGAGAGCGCGAAGAACGGACCGCGCAGGCGCAAGATGCCGAAACCGAAAACCAGCGACAGCGCGCTCACGCCGATGCCGGTGGCAAGGAGACTTGCGGCCAGCGGCCAATGATGCGCATCGACGAGCCAGACGCAGATGTAGCCGCCGAGACCAAAGAACACGATGCTGCCGAAGTTGATGTAGCCGGCATAGCCCAGCATCAGATTGAGATTGCTGGCGAGCGTGATGTAGACGGCGGCGAGCGCCAGACTCTCGCGCAGCTGCACGTCGTTGCCGATGAGCGGCGATACGACAAAAGCCGCGACAACGAGCGCGATGATCCAAAAGAACGGGCGGCGCAGCATTACAGCGTCCCGCGCCGGGCGAAAACTCCACCGGGGAAGGCAATCAGCACCAGCACGAACAGTACAAATTCGATCACCAGCGTCCAGCTTACCGGCACGAACGGCGTCACCGCGCCTTCAAGGAGACCAAGCGCGACGCCGCCCATCAGTGCACCGACCGGATTGCCGAAGCCGCCGAGCACGGTGACGACAAAGCTTTTGAGCTGATAACCGTCGCCGGAGAGAATGGTGAATGGAAACAAGGTGCCGATGAGCATGCCGGACACGCCGGCAAGCGCCACGCCGCAGCCGACCGCAATCGCGAGAACGCGCGTGGTCGGAATGCCGACGAGCTCGGCGGCCTCGCGATTGTTAGCCACCGCGCGCAGCGCCTTGCCGAGCCGGGTGTAGTGCAGAAAGGCGTAGAGCAACGACGCGATGACCGCGGCAAGCACCGCCGCAAGAATGTGGGGTCCGGGAAAAGTGTAGCGGTCGATGGTGAGCCCGGGCAGCGAGACCTCGACATTGAACAAAGCCGTGCCCCACACCGCGGTGCCAAGCCCGACCAGAATCAGATTGACGGAAAAGGTCGACAACAGGCTCATCAGCGGCGGCCGGCCCATCATGCGATGCACCGCGACCCAGTACAGCGCGACGCCGACAAAAAAGCCGCCGATCAGGATCGGCGGCAACGTGAAATAAGGCGACACGCCGAGCGCGCCGCTGATCAGATAAAGCGCCATCATGCCGGCAACGATCATGGTGCCGTGGGTGAGATTGATCACGTCCATCACACCCCAAATCAGCGTGAGCCCCATCGCGGCCAGTCCGTAGACCAGCCCGACCAGCACGCCGTCGATGATCGAAGCGATTATCCCAAACATGCGCGATTAAAACCCGATGAAGGCAGGATCTCTCACTCCACCATCTTTCTCCTCCCCCTGAAAGGGGGAGGTCGGCGGCCGCAGGCCGCCGGATGGGGGTCAAGACTCCCATGCGCGCGATTCAATGTGACCCCTCCCCGACACACTTCGTGTGTCGACCCTCCCCTTTCAGGGGAGGGTCACTACGAGAAGGCTGCCTTACTGGCTGGCCGATAGCGGATAAATCAGATCGGCGGATTTGGCCGCGTCGGGCCAAACCACCTGACGGCCCGGCTTGCCGTTCACCTTTTGCCACTGCGCCAGCACCATTTCGTGCGCGGTCTGCAGCCCGTGGTGGCCGGGATCGGTGGCAAACTTGATGTGACCGAAGAAGGTGGTCACGTCGGTCGCATTGAGCGCGGCCGCCACTTTGTCCGGCGCGATCGAGTTTGCCTGCTCGATCGCATGCTGCAGGATGGCGCCGCTGGTGTAACCCGAGGCCGCGTGATAGTCCGCCTTGACGTTGTATTTGTCCTGGAACGCTTTGGCGAATTGCGCCGTGGTCGGCCCGAATTCCGGCTTGTAGGAGACCTGAACCTCCCATTGCGACGGCACGGTCACGCCCATCGCCGCGGCGCCTAATTCGGCGAATTTGTCGTCGCCCGGCGCCACCAGAATCGACACCCATTTCATGCCGGCCTTCTGGTCGTACATCTGGCGCGCCAGCGTGGCGCCGTCGGAATAATGTCCGCCGCCCATAAACGCATCGGCGTTCGATGAGATGATCTTGTTGACGATCGGGCCAAAATCGGTGGTCGATGGCGCGTAGGATTCATCCATCACCACCTGCATGCCGGCGGCTTCCGCCTGCTGTTTGGTGGCGGTCAGGACGGTCTTGGAAAACGGATCGTCGGAATAGACCATGGCGATCTTGGCATGCGGATTTTTGGACTTGAGCGCCTCGACCGCGCCGGAAAGGTAATGGCTCGCCGAAGTGATCACCATGAACAGATTTTTGTTGCCGAGCATGTACGGCTTTTCCTCGGCGCCGCCGCTGACAACCATGATCTTGCCGTACTGCTCGCTGACCACGGCTGCCGGCGCGCTCATCCCCGATGAATAGGGGCCGAACAAAAACTGCGCGCGGTCCTGGTTGATCAGACGCGTGTAGAGCTGCTGCACGCGACCGCCAACCGACTGATCGTCATAGCTGACGAAATTCACTTTATAGCTTTTGCCACCGGCTTTGATGCCGCCGGCGGCATTGACCTCATCGCGCCAGAATTCATAGCCGCGCTGCTGCCCGAGCGAGTCGACGTTAAGGGGCCCGGTCTGCGAAGCGGTAAAGCCGATGGTGATCGTATCCTCGGCCAAAGCCGGCGTGACAAAGGCCGGCGCAGCGAAGGCCGCGGCGGCGGCCGTGGCGGCCAGCAAGCAAAGCGGAATGAGCGAAAAACGCTTCATCGTAGTCCTCCCAATATGTTCCCCAATTTACGCGCCCGCATTGATAGTTTCGGGCTGTCGGCGCGGCCCACGTTTGGCGGGGCCGTTCTTTCAACGCTTTAGCTTAGCAAAAAGCTTGGCACAGGGCGGCCGTAAAGGCCATCCGCGACAAAGTGCGCGCGCGTCAATTATCGCCGTGAAATGTAGCCCGGATATCGCATCTGGATATCCGGGGGAGACATATTGCTCCCGGATCGAGCCTCGCTCGATCCGGGCTACAACAACACCGTACGCATCAAAAATGATAATCGGCGCCGAAGCGGACGATGTTGTCGGTGAACCTGCTGCTCACCGAAATTACGCTACCGGAGGGCCGGCGTAATGCGAGCCAAGATAGGCGACGACGAGCGACGCGGTTGAAACGCGAAACCTCGGCGCTCACGCCGCTGTCCCGGTTTACCGGCCCAGGTAGACGCGCTCGTTCGTTTCCATCTGAACGCGCTTTTCCTCACATGCTTCGGCGTTGTTAAGGTTCGAGTTGATACATGCCTGATACGCATCAAGCGCGTTCTGGTACTCGGCGCGCGGATCGATCTTTGGTGCGCTGACCTTTGCCGCGCCGCCGCAGCCCGCAAGCGTAAGCGCGCAAAGCGCGACAAGTATCCGCGTCATTGACCGCGCTCCATCGGGGAAGCCGTTCGGGATGAGTGAGAGGTTGGTCGGGGTGGCAGGATTTGAACCTGCGACCCCCTCGTCCCGAACGAGGTCGCGGGCATATCGCCTCTTGAATATTCGGGTGTTTTTGTTTCGTTTGCGAACGAACATTCGCGATTTAGACCGCTCAAGCTGTGGCGAACCTGTGGCGGTAACCCTTACCACTGAACCCGCGTGTTGACCGTGGTCAGAATGTCCTTTGTTCCTCGCCGCATTCCATACACGTGTACGGCACCCGAACCTGTCCTTGAGCTGCCGAGACGCGATTTGGTGCGCCGCACTTTCGGCATTTGCTGTCTATACGAGTCTTGCCGTGCTTAACGGTGAGGGTTTTACGCTCCAATGCCTCTTTCACCAGACGTTCGGTCTCGTCGCGCATCGCTTGTTTTGACATTTCACACTTTCTTGCTTTCTGAACGAGTTGGGCAACCGGCGGGCGATATCTGTCGGGGAAACTGTGGGCGAAGCTGTTTCGGGATCAGCTAAGTGTTGGTCGGAGTGGCAGGATTTGAACCTGCGACCCCCTCGTCCCGAACGAGGTGCTCTACCAGGCTGAGCCACACTCCGACTGACACGCGGCTTATACAAGCGCGATTCCGGCCCGGCAAGGTGCCGCCCAAACCCGCCGCCTTAGCGCATTTTGGACGCCTCTTGCCGTCCCCGCTCCGTGGTATCTAGGCAGCGAGGTCATGCCGTGAAAGCCCAATGACAGCCCTGTTGACGACGCGCGTGCTCAAAGCGGACGCCGCCGCGATTGCCGAGGCGGCGCGCATACTGGCCGCCGGCGGGCTCGTCGCGTTCCCGACCGAGACGGTCTACGGGCTCGGCGCCGATGCCGGCAACGGCGAGGCGATTGCGCGGCTTTATGCCGCCAAGGGCCGGCCGGCCTTCAATCCCCTGATCGCGCATGTGGCGAGCGCGGCGGCGGCGCGCAAATTGGCGCGGTTCGATGCCGCCGCCGAGCGGCTCGCCGCGGCCTTCTGGCCGGGCCCGCTGACGCTTGTTCTGCCGAAAGCGGCGGATTGCCCGATCGCCGCGCTCGCCAGTGCCGGACTCGACAGCATCGCGGTGCGTTTGCCGCAGCATCCGGTAGCGCAGGAGCTTTTGCGCGCCTTCGGCGGGCCGGTGGTGGCGCCGTCGGCCAACCGCTCCGGTCATGTGTCGCCGACCACGGCCGCGCATGTGCTCGCCGATCTCGGCGGGCGGATCGATCTGATTGTCGACGGCGGCGCGACGCCGGTCGGGCTCGAATCCACCATCGTCGCCTGCCTTGGTGAGTCCTTTGGCGAACCAGCGCTGCTCCGCCCCGGCGGCGTGCCGCGCGCGGCGATCGAACAGGTGCTGGGAGCTTCGCTTGCCGATGCGCGTGCGCCGGGCGGTCAAACCGCGCCGCGCGCGCCGGGCATGCTCGCCTCGCATTATGCGCCGCGCACGCGGCTTCGCCTCGAGGCGACGCACGTCGCCCCTGGTGAAGCCTTGCTCGCCTTTGGAGCGGCGCTTGCCGAGCACGCCGCAGACGCAGTGAAAGTCTTAAATCTTTCCCCGCGCGGCGATCTGATCGAAGCGGCCGCCAATCTGTTTTCGCATTTGCGCGCGCTGGATGCTGCTCACGCCGAGACCATCGCGGTGATGCCAATCCCGCATCACGGGCTCGGCGAAGCGATCAATGACCGGCTGCGCCGCGCGGCGGCGGGATAAGTCGTACGGATTTCTTTTTCCCCTCCCCGCCCACGCGCATATCGCGTGGTGGGGAGGGGCGCAGGCGGCCTGCGGCCGCCGTGCCTTTTTAAATCAACGCCGATGCGAAGCATCGGCTATGGGTGGGGGTACTTCTAGTTCGCCCCCACCCCGGCTCATATCGCTGATGCGATATTCGCCGACCCTCCCCACCGCAAGCGGGGGGAGGGGAAACGGAGTAGCTGTGAGAGCAAATAGGAGCCTCGATCCCGAATGAGACCGCCTATCCCGCTGCGTGGTTTATTCATTGTGCCGCTTGCCGCCGCGATGATCCTTTGCAACGCTGCCGCGCGCGCCGAAGTGCAGAAATTTCTCAATCCATGCGGCGGGCAAAAGCTTTGCGCCTCTTATGCGCTCGTGCTCACGCCGCCGGACGGCTGGGTCGTCGACGCCAAAGCAACGAGCGAGAACAAGGTGCAGATCATGGTGCCGAAGGGCCAAAGCTTCGCCACTGCCGAGCCGCTGATTTACGTGCAGGTGATCTATCAGCCCGATAAGCAGCAGACGCTCGCCGATTTCGCGCACTTGAGCAACGAGCGCTGGCTCGCCGCCAATCCGAGAGCGAAGATCAGCGAGCTGCCGGCGGTCGAGCGCGCAAACGGCAAGCCCGACTTCCTGCGCTTTGTCTTCGAAAATCCCGGCAAGGCGCAGCAGGGTTTCGAGGTCGGCGCGCTCGGGGTGGATTCCGATAAAGACGGCAACGATTTCGTGCTCGACGTGGTGATGAGCGGCAACAGCAAGGCGGCATTGGATCGCGCCGACGCCGCTTACACCACGTTCCTCAAGGCGCATTGAGTGGCGTAGCCCGGATGGAGCGTAAGCGTAATCCGGGAGCAACGCAGTGCCGGTACGGCTTCCCCGGATTTCGCTCCGCTTCATCCGGGCTAGATTTTTCAAATGTCGCTTTTCGGTACCAGGGGTGCGCTTGCGCGGCGTCGCGCCGGCTGTCATTTATCAATGGAATGAATTTGCCGGAAACGCCTGATGCTCGATAAATTGGACAACAAGCTGGGCAAAGCGATCGATCCCGCTTTGCTTTTGCGTTTCGCCGCCATCGTCGGCGACAAATACGCCATCACGGATCCGGCCGCGCAGACGCCCTATCTCGTCGAAATGCGCGATTTGTTCCGCGGCCATTCGCCGATGGTGCTGCGGCCCGGCTCGGTCGCCGAAGTCTCCGCCATCCTCAAGCTCGCCAACGAGACCGCAACTCCGATCGTGCCGCAAGGCGGCAATACCGGTCTCGTCGGCGGGCAGATCCCGCATCACAACGAAATCGTGCTCTCCCTCAACCGGCTCGACCGCATCCGCGAGGTCGATCCGACCTCCTACACCATCACCTGCGAGGCCGGCGTCACCTTGCAGCGCGCGCGCGAGGCCGCCGCCGCGGTCGACCGGCTCTATCCGCAGCTCCTGCCTTCCGAAGGCACCTGCACCATCGGCGGCAATCTCTCCACCAATGCCGGCGGCACCGCGGCGATCGCGCACGGCATCGCGCGCTCGCATGCGCTCGGCCTTGAAGTGGTGCTGGCCGACGGCCGCGTGCTCAACAACCTCAACAAGCTGAAAAAAGACAATACCGGCTACGACCTGAAAAACCTTTTCATCGGCGCCGAAGGCACGCTCGGCGTCATCACAGCGGCGGTGCTGCGGCTCGTGCCGCGGCCGCGCTCGGTCGAGACCGCCTTTGCCGGCGTCGCCTCGGCGGACGCCGCGCTCGAACTCCTCGGCATCGCGCAAGACCGCACCGGCGGCGACGTCACGAGCTTCGAGATCATGACGCGCGCCGGCATCGAGCTCGTGCTGCGCTACGGCCAAGGCTGCCGCGATCCGCTCGCTGCGCCGCATCCCTGGTACGTGCTGATGGAATTGTCGTCGCAGCGGCGCGAAGGCTTGCGCGAGGTGCTCGAAGCGGTGCTCGCCGAGGGGCTCGAGCGTGGGCTCGTCCTCGACGCCACCATCGCCGACAGCATCGAACAGAGCAAAGCATTCTGGCGCGTGCGCGAAATGTTCGGCGAAGTGCAGCGCTTTGCCGGCGGCTCGATCAAGCACGACATTTCCGTGCCGGTTGCCGCCGTGCCGGCCTTTATCCGGGAAGCCAATGCCGCGGTGACCGCGCTCATTCCCGGCGCGCGGCCGCTGCCATTCGGCCATCTCGGCGACGGCAACATCCACTACAACGTCAATCAGCCGGCCAACGCCGATAAGGAGCAGTTCCTCAAGCGCTGGGACGAGGTCAACGCCGCCGTGTTCGCGGTGGTGAAGAAATATTGCGGCTCGATTTCGGCCGAGCACGGCGTCGGCGTGATGAAACGCGATCTACTGCCGACGGTGAAGGATCCGGTGGCGCTCGATCTGATGCGCAGCCTCAAGCACCTCCTCGATCCGAACGGCATATTGAATCCGGGCAAGGTGATTTAATGCCTGCACGTCGAAGTTTTGATTGAAATCGTCATGCCCGCGCTTGTCGCGGGCATCCACGTCTTGAGCGCTATGCTAAAACAAAGACGTGGATGGCCGGAACAAGTCCGGCCATGACAAACTACCGCTTCAATTCGAACTCATCTGGTTTAAGGCGGCACTAATGACAATGGCACAACAAACACAAGCGTCCGAAGACACCTCCCAAGACATTCTCTACGAAGTTCGCGACAGCGTCGGCCGGATCACGTTCAATCGCCCGCAGGCGCGCAATGCCTTCACCTTCGCGATGTATGAGCGGCTCGCCGCAATTTGCGACGAGGCCAATCGCGACCGCGCGATCAAGGTTCTGGTGCTCCAGGGCGCCGGCGACAAAGCCTTCGCCTCGGGCACCGACATCAACCAGTTTCGCGCCTTCACCACGCCGCAGCACGCGCTCGAATACGAATCCCGCATCGATCGCGTGCTCACGCAGCTCGAACAGTGCCGCGTGCCGACTGTCGCGGCGATCACCGGCGCCTGCACCGGCGGCGGCGCCGGCATCGCCGCCTGTTGCGATCTGCGCATCGGCACCAAGTCGACGCGGATCGGATTCCCGATCGCGCGCACGCTCGGCAATTGTCTGTCGATGTCGAGCATCAGCCGGCTGACCGCTTTGGTCGGACCGGCGCGGGTGAAGGATCTCATTTTCACCGCGCGCCTGGTCGGCGCCGAGGAAGCCGCCAGCCTCGGGCTCCTCAACGAGGTGGTCGAGGATTTGCCGGCGCTGCAAAAGCGCGCCGATGAGCTCGCGACCCTGATCGCCGGCCACGCGCCGCTCACGCTCAACGCCACCAAACAGGCTTTGGTCCGGCTGCAGCGGCGGCTGTCGCGCGAGGAAGGCGAGGATCTGATCCTGATGTGCTATATGAGCCGCGATTTTCGCGAGGGGCTCGACGCCTTCCTCAACAAGCGCGCGCCGAAGTGGACGGGGGAATAAAATTTTTCCCTCCCCCCTTGTGGGGGACGGTTGGGAGGGGGGTAGCGAGGTGAGCTGAAAGCGATGACGCCTACGGTGAGGCCTTACGACCCCCACCCCTAACCCCTCCCCACAAACATTCTCGTCTCATTCGATCACCGTAATTACTCACTTCACCCCGACCACATTGTACGCCGCGAGCGGGCGGCTGATGCCCTTGAGCGCAAAATCGCCGACCGATTCGACGGCGATAGCTTCTTCAACTGCCATCAACACCCGCGAACTGATGAGAATCTGACCGGGCTTGGCGTCGTCGCATAAGCGCGACGCCACGTCCGACACCGTGCCGATGGCGGCATAATCGAAACGGCCCTCGAAACCGATGGTGCCGAGCGTCGCATAACCATGCGCGATGCCGATGCCAAAGCCGAGCTCGTGGCCGAGCCGCCGCCACTTCTCGATCAGCGCGCCGAGCGCCGCGCGCATGTCGAGCGCCATGCGCACGGCTTGGAGCGCCGGATTGTCGACCGGCACCGGATCGTTGAACACGACCATGACGCCGTCGCCGGCATAGCGCTCCAGCGTGCCACTATATTTGATGATGATTGCGCCGATCGCCGCGTGATATTGGCGCAATAGCGTCATCACGTCTTCCGGATCGGAGCTCTCGGAAAATCCGGTGAAGCCGCGCAGGTCGCAGAACAGCGCGGTGATCTCGCGGCGATGGCTTTCGAGCTGCCGCTCGCCGCCGGACGCGACGATCAGATCGGCGACCTGCGGCGGCAGGAATCGGCGAAGTCTGCTCATGCGCTCGATCTCGCCGACCTGATCGGCGACGCGTTGTTCGAGCTGCGCATTGAGCTTGGCGATCTCCTGCGAACGTGCTTCCAGCTGCGCGGTGCGCTCGCGCAATTCATTGAGCAGCCGTGTGTTCTCAATGGCGATCACCGCCTGCGCGGCGAAGTTGGTCACCAGCGCGATTTGCCTGTCAGTGAATGGACGAACTTCTTGCCGGTAGATAGCGATCGCGCCAACCAGTTCTCCTTCCCTAAGCATGGGCACGGCGATATATGACCGCGCGCCGCCCAGCCTAGCTGGTGGATACGAGGCGTGTTCTGAGGTTAAATCAGCGATATGTACCACTTGTTTTGTACGCATGGCTTGATCTAGGCCGCCGCCGGGTGACGGCTGAAAAGTGCCGCGCCGCTTGTCGAACTCGACAAGGGTCGTTGGTACGCCGATAGTCGCCACATGGCGAACATTATCGCCCTGGCACAGAAACATTTGGCCAAATCCGGCCTCGCAGATTCTGACTGAATTTTGCAGCATAGCCTCGAACACCGGCTCTAAATCGCCCGGCGACGAACTGATAACGCGCAGCACCTCGGATGTAGCAGTCTGCTGATCCAACGACTCGCGCAGCTCATTGAGCAGCCGTGCATTCTCGATGGCGATCACCGCCTGCGCGGCGAAGTT
>Ga0187819_10001596_pt1 | contig 11766 bp, 11 predicted proteins | sample NC_wetland_sal_i_15_FD_132411 | JGI IMG/M metagenome (GOLD analysis project Ga0187819, IMG submission 132411) | Wetland sediment microbial communities from Neuse River Estuary, North Carolina, USA - SO4_4 | ecosystem: Environmental > Aquatic > Freshwater > Wetlands > Sediment | place: USA... | reverse complement strand
CGCGCCCGAGGTGTGCGTACGCGAGGGCCAGAAAGCGACTCTGGACGGCTCAATCGCCAGCTTTGGTAAGACTTACCAGATTGTTCTCCAGGTCCTCAACTGCCAGACCGGCGCGACGCTGGCCCGCGAGCAGGCGGAAGCGGAAGACAAGGATCACGTGCTCAAGGCGGTGGCGAAGGCGGCCACGGGGATGCGGGCCAAACTCGGGGAGTCGCTGAGTACCATCCAAAAGCCGGAGCGATACGTTATTGATGCACCGTTGACCACCTCTTCACTCGAAGCGCTTAAGGCTTACCAACTGGGGGGTGACCTGATTTCACGGGACTCGCCGCGGGAGGCGATTCCGGAGCTCCAGCGCGCCATCGACCTGGACCCCAACTTTGCCTCCGCTTACTATTTGCTCGGCGTCGCATACTTGAATTCCGGCGATGACGTGCGGCAGAGGGAGTCCATCTCCAAGGCATTCGCCCTGGCCGACCACGTCGGCGAGGACGAGCGCCTCTTAATCAAGGGGGACTACTACCAATTCGTCACACACGAGCTGGGCAAGGCTCTCGATACCTTCCAAGTGGAGGCGCGCACATATCCGCGGAACGCGGCCCCCCACAACGAACTTCGTATGTTGTACGACTCCAAGGGAGAGCACGAGAAGGCACTGCCGGAAGCACAGGAGGCGCTCCGTCTGGCGCCTCGAGTTGGGCCATTCGTCTGGATTGTGATGGCTGAGTATATGAACCTCGATCGATTCGACGAAGCGAAGTCCTATGCGGAGAAGGCGTTCTCCCGGAACGTGGCGGTTCCCATGTTGCACATCCTGCTTTTGCAGATCGCCTTCATTCAAGACGATCACTCGGCTCAGGACAGGGAAATCCAATGGTTGGCGGGCAGACCGGAAGAAGTCCAGAGCCTCCAAGAGCAAGCCTTGAATGCCATAGTGCACGGGCAGCGACACAACGCAAACGAGCTCTTCCAGCGGTTGAACGATGTGGCGCAGAGGCAGGGTCTCACGGGCCTCAGGGGTAACATGTCCGCCGAAATCCTGCCCCCCGCTGCTGTCGATGCGATGATGGGCGATTGCGAAGCTGCGCGCAAAGACAAGTCAGCAAACGTGGTGACCACCCTAGTAGAATTCCTCTGGATCTGCGGGGATGCGGCGGCAGTGCGGCTCCAAGACGAACAGCTGGCAAAGAATCCACCCCCGAACCCGGACAGGATGGATTTGGTCTACCTGCGCGGCTTGGCCGGGTTGCGCGCGGGCAAAGGCGCAGAAGCGGCGGCCGAGTTTCGAAAAATCCTCGACCACAAGGGCCTGCACTGGGGCCCGCTATATTCGCTTGGCTATTTGGGTCTGGCTCGCGCGGAGGCGCTTGCGGGTGACACTGTCAAGGATAAGAAAGCCTACCAGGATTTCCTTGCGCTGTGGAAGGACGCTGATCCCGATCTGCCCACTCTGATCGCGGCCCGCAAAGAGTATGCGGCCTTGAAATAAACGCTGCCGGTGAACCCAGCCCCAGGTTTCCAGATCCTGAGTTGTCGCCTATCCGGACAATGAGAATCTTGGGCACCTGGTCAAACTCACCTTCTGCCATGAGCATCAATCACTTAGGCTTTGATGACCGGGCGATCACAAAGTAACCGAATCCTTATCGCCAGCCGGTGTGTTTCTCGTTTACCCCTTGTGAAGTACTAGCCTGGCTGATTCCCTGGCGTGGCAAATTGTTCTTGGGGCTCGCAGCCGAGTGGGAGTAAACTACTTCAAACGGTTCGCCACAATGCTTAAGAAGACCTCCGACCATCCTTCACGCAGATCATTGCTGGATTTCGGCGCCAAGGCCGCTGCCGCTGCCAGCCTGTCCGGTCTGCTGGCTCCGGTTTCGCGCGCAGCCGGCCCGGAGCGGGCTTGCGTCTGCATTTACCTGCTGGGAGGGAACGACAGCAATAACATGATCGTTCCTTTGGACGCGGAGGCCTACCAGGCGTACGCTCGCGGTCGCGGCAGCCTGGCCCTGCCCCACCAGTCTTTGCATCCGATCAAAGCTCCAACGACATCGGCTAACTATGGTTTTCACCCGGCCCTGGCAGGTTTGCAGGATCTTTATAATCGCGGCGTTCTTGCGGTAGTTGCCAACGTCGGCCGCGAAGACCGGCCACTCTCCAAGGGGCGGTTCAATGTGAACGAACTGCCCAGCGACCTGTTTCTCCACACCGGAGCCTCCCAAGTCCGCTATCTTCCGCAAGGCCGGCTGGCGATCGCGTGGGATCCTGATGCGTCGAGCACGCCCATGATGCCCAACTTAACGGTCAACATGGGTAGCAGCTTGAGCTACCGTTTGGCAAGAATAACCGATGAACTGAGCGGCAGGAATTCGCGCACGACGTTCACGTTGACGCTTTCCGGGTTTGACACCCATAGTGATGAATTGCGCCGGCAGGCAGCCCTCTTTGCAGACTTGAACGACGGCTTGGTCACCTTCTATGAGAGGCTGCAGCATATAGGTTTAGCCGACCGCGTCACCGTATTTACGTCCACAGAGTTCAATCGCACGCTGGCGCCCAACAAGAACGGCGGTGCCGAGCACGCCTGGGGCGGCCACAACCTGGTTGTGGGCGGTTCCGTGCGCGGCGGCGACGTGTATGGCCGCTTCCCCTCGTTGGAGCTTGGCGGGGCCGACGACCTTGGATCGAACGGCGTTTGGATTCCGTCCATCTCCGACCAGCAGTACAGTGCCACGATCGCCCGCTGGTACGGGATTTCCGATCTTTCCGCGTCGTTCCCCGACTTGGACAACTTCTCCCAGCAGGACGTGGAATTTCTTGCAAGCTGATCATTTGGGACCGACCGAGGCACTCTTGTTTTGGTCCTGAATGAGCGCGTACCAGTCAGCAAGAATCTGTTCGGCCAGACTATTGAACTCATCTAAGCTGTCAAAATCGTGGACCTGGCAGTCCCCGCCATCGAGCAAGCGGCGGCGGAGGGCCGACAACTCGGGACTCGCGTTCTCCGGGTTGCGGAAAGCAACCACGGTAGAGCGCATGGGATACGCCGGATCGCGCGTGCAAGCGATGGCAAGCTCGAGAAATCCGAAGAACGCCGGATCGGGAGCTGTTTCGCCGAATATCTGCAGGAAGAAATCGCAGAACCGAATATTGGATTCCACCGCATTCCGGTTCACCTGGGGATCGAACCCGGAGCGCGTGGACGCAAGAGCAAAGAGAATCCAGGCGGGCATGGTGACACGTTCAGCGAAGCTGGCGTTGGCCGCTTCAAACGCCTGCTGTTCGGAGGTCAGTCCAGGCGAGGCAGATAAGAGCAGCCGATACGTGGTCCAGTGGATGGGCATCCGTCTCATCCACAGGATAAAACGTCAGGATGCAACCAGGTTTTACTCCGCGTCGCCCTGGGATTCAGGTCCGCGGAGGGTAGATACCTTGCAAGGCGATGCAGAAGTTCAAACCAAGGTAAGGCTGCATGTTGTCATGGGGCAGGTTACCACCGGTTGGCGATAACGTTTGGCCATGCATTTGGGCGTTGGGCGTCGACGTGGAATAGAAGCTCTCCCCCGCTGCGGCCGCAGCCGGCGTATTGTTCGCCACGCTGGTAGATTCCTTCTTTGCGGAGGGATCAGCGGAGAACGAGTGACTGTGGGCCGGCATCTCACTGGTGAGAAGTGTAACCGTCTGAGAACCGCCTGTCTCGCCCAGATCGTGGAGCGAGAGCCCGGGCCCCTGGCCGGGATCCATCGGAGCGCAACCCTGCAGGTTCGGAAGCGCAAAGTTGCTCTTTCCATCCCCACCATACGTGGTGCCGAGCAGAGAAAATAACGCCGTATTCTGGGAGATCGGAAGCAATTGCCCATTGCACATCGCCCATCCTCTTGGCGCAAAGTTAAAAGGGAAGATTCTTATTTCCGCTACATATGGATTTGCCATACCGGCTCTCTCCTCAGTCTCTGGACGGGAAAATTCCTTGCAGTGCGATGCAAAAATTGATCGTCAGGTAAGGTTGCATATTATTGTGTGGCTGGCTGGAGCCCGTCGGCCCGATAATGGCGGGGTTCATGGGAGTAGCAGGAGTCGGGCCGTAGCCCTCAACTCCGCCGCCTCCGGGCACGGCTGTGCTGGACGGGCCGCTGGCGTTGGCGGCCGAATTCGCCTGGACGATGTGGGTGTGCTGTGGAAGCTCGCTAATGTTGATCGTCACATTAGCTTCACCGGCCTGCTGGCCCAGCACGACTCCGTTCCCCATGTGGATCGGCACCCGTCCTTCGAGGTTGGGAAGAGCAAAAGTCGTGATCCCATTGCCGCCGTAGGTGGTCCCGAGTAACGAGAACAGCGCCTGGTTCTGGTTGATCGACAGGAGCTGACCGTTACAGAGCGCCCATCCTCTTGGCGCGAAGCCAAAACTAAACATCCGGATTTCGGATAAGAACGGCTCTGCCATGGTTACCTCCTATTCAAGAAGAGATCCTCTCAGGCTAGGTCTGCGACGGGTAAATTCCAATCAGCTGAATAATAAAACTGACGCACAGGTAGGGCATGAGGTTGGTGTGCGGCTGCGAACCGCCGGTCTGTGCGACAGTCGATGGGCTGATCTTTACCGATGGAGAGCTGGACGAGAAAACAGCCTGGCCTCCGCCGAAGGTGTCGCCCGAAGGATTCGACGAACCTCCGACGGGAGATCCCTGGACGATGTGAGCGTGTTGAGGGATTTGCGCCGATGTAAGTGTCACGTTTTCGGTGCCCCCGCTCTGTGCCATGACGTAGCCGTTTCCGTTGGCATCAAACCCCATGTGTACCGGAAGCCGCCCACGAAGATCCGGGAGGGCAAAGGTATTGACCCCATCCCCGCCGTAGGTAGTGCCAATCAGATTAAACAGCGCGGAGTATTCGCTGATGGGTAGCAGTTGACCCTCACAAAAGTCCCAACCCGCGGGCGCAAAGTTACCGCCGAACATCCGGATTTCGCCAGTGTAAGCATCGCTCATTCAGTTCTCCTCGAAGCGGCGCTCAATTCGCCAGATCAAAAATATACCAGTGGTGATTCCCGTCCGTAAACAGGGCGAGGATAAAATTGCCAGCCACAGCTCGTGTGGTAGAAGGGGTCTGTGATGCACTGCCACTCGCGACGATAGTGTCCCCCGACTGTACATTCGCAACGATCTGGCCATTGTCGATCACGTCACTATTTGAATCGGTTTGAACGTTGCACGTGCTGGACGCGCTCATGGTGCGGCAGGTTGCAATTAGGACAACCACCCGCCCTGCGGTGGTAGCGTGCGGCAGTGTAATGGTTTGAGGATTGCCGCCGCTAGCCCCCGCTCCGAGAGAGTTCCAGGTGCCCCCGGAGTTGTCGACAAGGTAGTACATGTGCGCGTCCGAGTCGGAGATTATAGCGCCGGTTCGGAGGGGTGTTGCGTCCAAGGGAAATACATTTCCGGCCGGCCCATTGGCGCCCTGGGCTCCAGCGGGGCCAGTCGCACCGGTTGGTCCCGTGGGACCGAGCAAACCCACGGGGCCCTGCGGTCCGGTCGAACCGGCAGGTCCCACGGCTCCGGCCAAGCCCGTCGCTCCTTGAGGACCCTGCTGCCCGGTGGGGCCAGTCTGTCCAGCGGGTCCGGTCGGCCCCGCTGCGCCGGTTGGTCCGGCTGGGCCTGTGGCACCCGTGGGGCCTGTGGGACCTAGGATTCCCGCTACACCGGTTGGGCCCGTCGGACCGATTGGACCACTTTGACCTTGAGCTCCCGCAGCTCCTGCAGCGCCGACAGAGCCCGTTGCGCCGGCTGGGCCCGTTGCGCCGGTTGGCCCAGTCGGACCGGTTGGGCCAGTGAATCCGGTTGGACCCGTGGGACCCGTTAGTCCCGCGGCGCCTGCGGGACCCGTGGGACCCGTGAGCCCAGTTGGCCCCGTCACTCCGGCAGGTCCAGTTGGACCGGTCACACCAGCAGGACCGCTCGGTCCTGGGGGTCCGGCGGGGAGAACAACGTCCACCGCCAATCGCGTGGGATGACTAGTGGCTATATTCTCTTTCGTGTCTAGTTGCACATTAGTTGTGCCCACTCCAGTAATCTCGACACCGAAATTGCTTGCGGGATTGACAATCCAGCTCTGTACCAGGCTAGTGACGTTCACCGCCACAAACGAATTTGCAGTACTCACGCCCGTGGATATGAAGGTGGCTCCCACAGTAGGCTGGGTGTTGAAGGTAACGGCATTCTCGACCCAGGGCGAGGTAACGGACGCGAAGTTCAGTGAGCCGGCGGCAGTGACCTTGTCTACAAAGACGAGCAGGTAAGCGGAATTGACTGTGGTGCCCGGCGAAAACCCCGAGAGATCAAACTGAACCAGTCCGGCACTGCCCGGCGCAATGTTCAAAGTCGTGCCTGTCCCGAAATTTGTTGACGGAGATGAAGAGCTGACGGTCGCATCGCCAACCAGGGGAGCCTTCGCGTCTGCAAACAAAGCCGGAGCCAGGATCGAGCCCGCAACGAGCAGGACCGCTGCCGGTCCAATCCACGACTTGGTTCTCATTCTCGTTCTCCTCTCGTGCGTTCGCTCATTGATTGTCACAGGAGGTAGCACTCCCGCTCGCAAACAACTCCGTGAGGTACCACAGCGATGTACCGTCGCTGACAAACTCCACCGTGTTGAGTACCGTGCAGGTAGTCGCTTTACCGTTGGCGATGCTGTTGGAGTTATGGTTCAAGATCTTGTCTGTGCCCGCAGCGTTGACCGTGATCGTATTGGTGCCCCCACTGGAGATACCGATCGCGGCTTGAATGAGGATTAGCTTTCCTGCGCCGCTTGCGGCAGCAGGCAGCGTAATGGTGGCTGCCGAGGCGTTGTTCACCAGAATGACGCGATGTTGGTCGGCGTTAGCGATTACAGTTCCCGTTGCGACAGGCCCCTCGACGTCCCAAGAGTTGGTGAAAGCAGGACCGGTAGGACCTACCGCTCCGGGCGCCCCCGCGTTGCCTGTCGCTCCGGGCGGGCCGACCGATCCAGTGGGTCCAACGGGGCCCTGCGGGCCCGTCGGCCCTCGGGGTCCTTGTGAACCAGGTGCGCCCGGACTCCCTGTCGGGCCCACAGGGCCCGCCGCGCCGACTGCGCCGGCAGGTCCCGTCGGGCCAGCGGGTCCGGTGTTTCCTATAGGGCCTATGGGACCGATCGGTCCCTGAGCACCGGCGGCGCCCGCCGCACCTGCCGGCCCAACGCTACCGGTTGGGCCCGTGGGACCCGTCGGTCCTGTTGGACCGGTAGGCCCGGTTACGCCAGCTGGGCCTGTTGGACCGGTTGCACCGACAGGTCCGAGGGGTCCCAGCGCGCCCGCCGTGCCTTGCGGGCCCGTGGGTCCCGTCGGTCCCGTGGGACCTGTCGGCCCGAGTGGCCCCCCAACCCCAAGCGCGCCCGCCGAGCCGGCCGGGCCAGATGGTCCGGCCGCGCCCGCTGGCCCGGCGAACAGAATTTCCAATACTGCCGGATGGCTGGTAGCTGCGTTTTCCTTACTGTCAAGGACGATGGCCGTCGGACCTTCGGCTGTTACGATGAATCCATCGTTGGGAGCCCCGTTGAGCCAGGCCGCAACCTGACTGGTCACGTCGACTTGGATGTAGAGATTTTGGACCGGTACCGGAATGCCGATTTGAACCGGCGAACCGGGTCCAGGGACCGGCGAAGAGACTCCGTTCACGCTGTGTTCGGACCAAGGGGCATTGGCCGCGGAAATGTCGATGGCGCCTGCCGTGGTCACCGTGTTGACGAAGACGCGCAGCGTCGCCGAGCTCACGTTCAAGCCTGCGGACAACTTGGTCAGATCAAACAGCAACAAACCAGACGCGCTCGACGAACCACCTATATTGATGCCGGGCACACCGCCATAATTGTTGGCATCTCCGGCATTGATGTAAGCGTCACCGGCCAGCGGGGCGGTATCCGCCAGCAACACAGCCGGCATACACAAACCGAACGCCGCAGCGGCCATCCGGAAAACTCTAGATCCCATAGGCGTCTTCATTACTGGTTCTCCGAAAGCAAATACCATGTGCCGCTTCCATTGGAAATGAATTGGGCCCAGTTGTTACCGCTCTGGAAGACAGTGCCTTGTGTCGGCCCGGCTCCATTGGTGTTGACCACAGCGTTGGAGGCTGCAATGAAAGAGCCGATCATGATTCGGTCTGTCCCGGTTGGCGAGTAGTTGGTGAAGGCCCCCGTGGTGGGATCGGTGCTCAGGATCGCAATGATCTGGCCGGCCGTGGTTGCCGCCGGCAACGTGACGTTGTAGTTGCTTATCGTATCCGACGAAGCTGTGTGAAGAAGGAAGAAGTGATTGGTAGTCCCGGCCGGGATCGATACCGTTGTTGCCGAATTCACGGTGTTGTGCAGGTCATCGATTGGATAGGACGTGTTGAGATATAGACCCTGTGGACCGGTTGGCCCCGTCGGCCCGTTGTTGCCTGTGGGTCCTTGTGGCCCTTGGAACCCTGCGAGGCCCGTTGGTCCTACAGGTCCGGTCGCTCCTGGCGGACCGGCATTTCCCGTCGGGCCCGGAGGACCCTGGCTGCCGGTCGGCCCGGCGGGTCCCGTCGGTCCATTGGGGCCGGTGCTTCCTAGTGGACCGGCGGTGCCTACCGCCCCTTGTGGACCGGTCGGACCTTGTGGACCCGTCGGGCCTGTGGGGCCCGTGGGTCCTGTGGGGCCGATCACGCCCGTCGGACCGGGCGGCCCCGCGGGTCCAGTGTTACCGGCAGGTCCCAGCGCGCCTGCGGCTCCGGCCGCGCCGACGCTTCCGGCAGGTCCGGATGGACCGGTGGGGCCAGTCGGTCCTGTCGGACCGCTGATACCAATTGCGCCCGCGGTTCCCTGAGGTCCAGTTGGCCCGGCCGGTCCCGTGACTCCAGTTGGACCAAAAGGACCGGTAGGCCCGGCCACACCTGCCGGCCCGAACAGGTTGATCTCGAGTACAGCTTGGTGGCTGGTGCTCTGGCTCTCCTTGCTGTCGAATGCCACCAAAGTCGCCGCCGGGCTGGCGGTGAGGATAAACCCAAAATTACTGGCCCCACTCAGCCAGGCTTGAACCTGGGAAGTGACGGGAATAACAATCCATGAACCACTGTTGGTGATTGGGACATTGGCCGCAATTTCGGCGCCAACGGGCGGTGCAGTCAGCCCATCCACTGTGAGTTCCGTCCAAGCCGCACTGGCGGCGTAAACATTCACCGCTCCGGCTGCTCCAAGAGTGTTGACGAACAGGCGCAGGCTGGCATTCGACACGCTACTGGCCGTCGTTCCCGGAGGCAGGTCAGTCAGATCAAACTGGAAGAAGCCCTCATAGCCTTGGGGACCACCCACGCTGACGAGGGCGGTGGAACCGTAGTTGTGCCCGTTACCCGGCGCTACTTGCGCGACTTGAGCGTCTCCCACCAGCGGCACCGCTGTCTGGGCGCATAGAGCCGCTGGAAACACTGCGAGGGCGCCAATCGCCAGAAGGCTATTTCTGGATAATCGGGTCATTCCCGTCCTCCCTGACTTTTCGATCACTTCGCCGGTTTGGCCTGGCGCCGCAAGAGCACAGCCGCACTGGAGGCAATCAACAGCGGCAGCATCGTTTCGGGTTCAGGCACTCCCGCTAATTGCGCCGAAGTGGCGCCGCTAATATCCACGGCCCAATTGCCCGTGCGATCATTGCCGAAAGGATCGCAGAACGACCCGTCGGGGCACCCGAAGTCAGGACCGGTGAAGTCTCCGCTACCGGCTTGCGTGAACCCATCGCCCAGCGTGGGTGCGACCGGGCTGTTGCTATTCTCAGTGAGAACAACGAGGTAGGTGTCACCCGTCGTCAACGCCGATTCCGACAATGCGACGTCGAGGCAGGCGCCCGTGCCTGGATCGGTATTTCCCGAACAGGAACCACTGGGAAAGGTCGTGTCCAGCAACAGATTCGAAGGACTGAAGGTCGATCCGCCATTCTCGCTGAACAGGGAAAGAACGGGAGCGAATCCTCCGGCGGGAATGACACTGCTCGCAGCGTTGGTGCCGCCCCCGTATCCTAAAGTGTCGATGGTAACGCTCGGCGAGGCGGCTACAAACTCGAGATATTGCAGCTGGTCGTCGGTGTTAAAAGTGCCGGTAAACGAAAAACTGCTTGCCGAAGCAACTCCCCCCAAAGTGGCGCAGAGGGCCCCGATCGCCAAGCCCCTCCAAGAGCACAACATACGCATAGCCCTTCCTCCGGTAATCCGACTCCACGGTCTGGCTACACCGAGTCCCCGCGTCCCCGCCGCACACGGCTCGAGACTCGGCACAGACCCGTTTCGCTAACTATCCATGTGATCTTCGATAGCGTAACAACATGGGGCCAGGAATACAATACGTAGGATGGATTCAACGAGGCCAAGATAGTACTAAACGTACTGCCTGATCAGAACCAAGAGGGTCAGAGAGCGATGAATCGAAGAATTACGCTGCGTCCAGTGGAGCCACAGGACGAAACCTTTCTGTACAACCTATATAAGTTCTCGCGAGCGGACGAATTCGCAATTGCCGGCCTCAGTGAAATGCAGTTCGACGCGCTCCTGCGGATGCAGTATGGTGCGAGAAAGGCCAGCTATGAGAGCAACTTCCCGCGGGCGCAACATGATATCGTCGTCGTGGACGGTCTCGATGCCGGCCAAATCTGGGTTGCTCGAGACCAGACGCAAATGCTGGTGGTGGACATTTCGATCGCCAAAGCGTTCCAGAACCGGGGCATCGGGACGGCAGTGATGACCGAACTCATAGCCGAGGCGAAGGCTGCAGGGTTACTGGTGCGGTGTTCGGTGGCGACGAACAATCCCGGCTCGCTGCGATTTCACAAACGCCTCGGGTTCCGCATTACGAGTCAAGACGAGATGTACTACAAAATGGAACTCGCGACCAGCGGGTTGGCGTCTTAACTCAGCTCAGCCGAATCGGCTTCGGCCCGAAGTAGCGCCAGTTCGCGCACCAGCAGGGTCGATCGCCGCTCCAACTCCCGCATTCGCGAGAACAACAGCAGGAGCGCGAAGCCCAGACCGGGTATGGTGATGTAGAAGAACAAATCGGCTCCGCGCCCCACGCCGGCGAGCATCGCGAGACGATTCGCCAAGGCAGGCTGCATAACGAACAGGGTTGCGGTGAGGAACAGGCTCACGACAATCACCCTATCCCACAGCTTCGATCGGAACTTGGCGAGATACAAACCTACGCTGCTGAGCAGCAGCACGACCAGGATTGGCTGAATTGGAATCATCGAAATAACTTCTCCATCAGAAGGTCAATCACAACATTGAACGAGTTCCAAAAGGATTGCCCTTTGGCTCGCGAATAGGCCGAATACCGGATCGCGGTCGGCACTTCCACATAGCGCAGCTTCTTGCGGCGAACGGACGCCAGGATCTCTGTTGCGTGCGCGAACCCGTTCTCGCGAAGCTCAATTTCCTGGAGCGCTTTGCGTGAGAGGGCGCGGAATCCGTTGTGGGTGTCGGTAAGCCAAAGACCGGAGAACAAGCCGGATACGATAATGCCGGCACGAAGAAGCATGCGCCGCAGGGCCGGCGTTTGCGCTGCATCCTCGCGGCGCAAGAACCGCGATCCCAGGACTATATCGGCCTCCCCCCGCTCGATCGGCGCAATCAAATCCGGAATCTGTTCCCAGCGATGCTGTCCGTCCGCGTCGAAGTGGACCGCCGCCTCTGCTCCGTGCCGCAGCGCGTACTCCATTCCCGTTTCGAGGGCCGCTCCCTGTCCGAGGTT
>Ga0187819_10001594_pt1 | contig 11773 bp, 10 predicted proteins | sample NC_wetland_sal_i_15_FD_132411 | JGI IMG/M metagenome (GOLD analysis project Ga0187819, IMG submission 132411) | Wetland sediment microbial communities from Neuse River Estuary, North Carolina, USA - SO4_4 | ecosystem: Environmental > Aquatic > Freshwater > Wetlands > Sediment | place: USA... | reverse complement strand
GATCAAGAGAGCGGCGTGGGTGGATTCCTGTCGCTGATGTACAACGCAACTCCCAAGGATCAGCTTCGCTGGATCGCGTCGTTGCGTGAAGATCACTATCAGATACCCAATACCGCGGACCAGCAAGACGCCGGCATTCGGGATCTGGACCTGGAGCGCGATTATCTGGCTGGTCTGCATTGGATGCACACCTTCTCGGACGGAGTGTTGCTCACGGTTTCACCATATTTTCACTTCAACGCCGCGCATTATGTGAGCGGGCAGCAGGATACGCCGTTCATTCTGGACGACAATGGCCGATCGAACTACGTGGGAGGCCGCGCGGTGCTGCAGGTGCAGAAGAAGAAGCACAATGCCCGCGCCGGCGTCGAGATCTGGGGGCAGCACAACGATACGTTTTTTGGACTCGCGGCGAATCCCGGTGGCGCGGTGCTGAACCAACAGGAGACGCACTGGGCCAACTCTGACGCGGTCTTCTTCGAGGATCAGTACAAAGTGTCCCGCTGGCTGACGCTGGATCTGGGGCTTCGCCTGACGCATTACGGCGGACTGGTCAATGAGAATGCAGCGGATCCACGCTTGGGCGCCGCGATTCGCATTCCACGGCTAAATTGGGTCCTGCACGGTTACTACGCGTATTACTATCAGCCGCCGCCGTTGGATAGCCTGGCCGGTCCATCGCTCGATTTTGCGCTTGCGCAAGGATACGGGTTTACGCCGCTGGCGGGCGAGCGCGACATTCAGCATGACATCGGCCTGGCGATCCCGTTGCTCGGCTGGTCGCTCGAGGCGGACAATTTCCACACCAGCGCCCGCAACTTCCTGGACCATGACGTGGTCGGCAACTCCGGTATTTTCATTCCGCTCACGGATCTTGGCGCGATCATCAGCGGTACGGAGGTTACGGTGCGGTCGCCGCGCCTGTTCCGCGTGGCGCAATTGCGGATCGCATACTCCAATCAGATTGCACAAGGGATCGCGCCGATTACCGGAGGATTGCTGGAAGACATTGGCCTGGGCAACTTTCTGCTGGATCACGATCAGCGGAACACCGCCAGCGCCGTGCTTTCACTCAGCTTACCGATACGCATGTGGATGACGCCCGCCTATCAGTTCGGCTCGGGATTCTTGAATGGAAACGGGCCGGCGCATCTTCCTCCGCATTCGACGTTCGATCTGGCAATCGGGAAACGTTTTGGAGAGAGCTTCACCGTTTCCGTAAATGCCGTGAACGTCACCAACACGCGTTACCTCTTGGACACCAGCAACACGTTTGGCGGAACTCATTACATCAACCCCCGGCAAATCTACGGCGAGGTGAGATATAGCTTCCATTACTGATTTATACGCCTTTGGTCGTATGCTTTCGTCATATTTCTTTCGCCGGAACACTACGCGGTGAGAGGCGTTTTGACGAGTAACGTTGAGTAACGTGCGTTAATCTGGATATAGTTAGCGTCCGCCGAGGGCGCCAGGTCAAACCGCAAGTATCTCCTATATAACCTTTTTCTAATTGATTTTCCTTACTAAACGAGCCTATCTTTGCTTAGGTGAGAGTTGTGCGGAATAAACTGGGAAAAACATGGGAGCCAGTCTTTGCCACTGTGCTGTGCGTGGCAGCGTCTTCCGTTGCGCGAGCGAACCCGATTTACGGCTATCAGGCCGCCACCAGCGCCGGCGCGGCAATCCATGAGCTTCTCGACTCGAACGGCGACGAGACGATAGGAAGCAATTTGGGCGACGGATTGTTCCTGCTAAACGACGGGCACGCTGCGGAGGCCCAGGCTTCTTACGGGAGCGAGAATCAGGCTGGCATTGCATGGCCGCAGACACTGGGTATCGACGATACCGAATCCTACACTGCGGCCGACCTCAGCAATTCGGGGTTTCGGGGCAGCAGCGCACCTTTTGTGGGACCGAACGCCCGGACCGGAACGTCCCTGAAGCAAGGCGGCGTGAGCGATAACCAGGGATCGGCCGGCTTTAATCCCGTACGTCCGTGGATCGATACTATCGGGTTTCATTCATTGCAGGACGAATTCAGCTTCTCCGATACTAGCGCCTACCAAGGACTTTACGCGCACGGTCTGGGCGGAACCTGGCAGGTGGGCAGCGGTTTGCACTCTTCGACAACCACCGTGCTTTTCGACGTCGCAGGCAATAACGGGAACGGCGGCCATCATCATCTGGGCAAGGTGGTCAAGCTGTACTCAGATAGCTTCAACCCAGTCGATCCTCCACCGGCGGCGGTGCCCGAGCCCGGCGCGCTGGGGCCGGCGCTGGCGGTTCTAGCCATTTGTGGCGTGGTGTTCCGGAAGCGCCTTACCGCCTAGCACTCGATTCGCTCTGAATCTTGGCGCCCAACTCCTTGGGTGTCGAGATCTGCGAAGCATCCCAGCCGCCACCCAACGCTTTCATCAACTGGACGCTGGCCACGATTTGTTGTTCTCGAAAACTAACGGCTCCTTCTTGAGCCGTCAACAACGCGGTCTGGGCGGTGATGACGTTGAGGTAAGGATCGATTCCGGCTTTGTACCTGACTTCGGCTTCGTCGAGGCTTCTTTTCGCCGATTGGATCGCGGAATCCTGTTGCTCGACAACCTGCGCCAGGATTCGGAGAGCGGCCAGGTTGTCCTCGACTTGTTGGAAGGCGGTCAGCACGGTTTGCCGGTAATTCGCCACGGTTTGGTCATAAGTGGCTTGGAACTGCTGCACGGTGGCCCGGCGCAATCCGGCGTCGAAGATGGTTTGGGCGAGGCCCGGACCGACGGACCACAACCGGCTCGGCCAGGCGAGCCATTTGGCGGCAGCGATGCTTTCGAATCCGAGCGACGCGCTCAAAGTGACGTTGGGGAAGAACGCCGCCTGCGCGACTCCAATCTGCGCGTTGGCCTGCGCGACGGCGCGTTCCGCAGCGGCGATGTCCGGCCGGCGCTCCAACAGTTCGGATGGGACGCCGGCGGGGATCTCGGGCGGCGTTGTCTCGATGAACCTCGCGGTAACGGAGAACTCCGACGGAGGTTGGCCGGCCAACACGGCGATGGCGTGCTCGTACTGAGCCCGCAGAACGCCCAGGTTGGTATTCTGCGCTTCGGCGACTTTGAGCTGCGTTTCGGCCTGCGCGACGGCTTCATCGGAATCCAGGCCTGCGGCGCAGCGTTGGCGCGCCAGCTCCAGGGCTTCGCGATAGGCGATCACGGTGGAGTCGTACAGGGCCTTCAGGGCGTCCTGCGCGCGTAGTTGGTAATAGTCGGCGGCGAGATCGGCCTGGGCGGCAAGGCGCACGTTCTCCAGGTCGGCCGCGCTGACCTCCGCCGCGAACGTGTTCGCCTTCACCGTGTTTCGAACGCGGCCCCACAGATCGGGCTCCCAGGAAGCCTCGAGCGGCAACGAATAAGTGGTGAAGGCAATGCCAATATTTTGACCGATGGCGGTCGAGAGGCGCGAATTGGTGATGCCCGGGTTGGCGGTGACCATGGGAAAGTACTGGGTGCGGGCCTGCCGGATCACGGCGCGGGCCGCCAGGACATTGGCCGCCGCCGCTGCGACGTTCTGATTCGACGTGTTGAGCTTCTCTTCGAGCTGGCTCAGCTCGCGATCCTCGAATCGCTCCCACCATCGGCCGCGCGAGGCGCCGTCGCGTGGTTCGGCTGGCTTCCAGCCGCCGTCTGGATGGGACGCTTCGCTTTCCTTATACGCGGGCGGGACAGGCGTGGAGGGCCGCGCGTACTTCGGCCCGACCGTGCACGAAGACAGAAGCATGGCTCCAGCCGCTACGCATGCAATCCGATAGAATCTGGCCGCCATAAGTTTATTCGGCAATATACACGTCCACCAGTTGCCCCGGGTACAGGTTGACGCCCGCAGGTTTTTCGCTAATCCGGAAGATCACCGGCAGGACTCTCACGTCCACGCGCTCCAGTCTCTGGTCGGAGAGTTCTATCTTTGGCGAGACAATCGGCTGCATCCGGACGAATTCAAGCGGAATCTTGACGTTGGCCCCCCGGACAGACATCTGAGCCTTCATTTTGGAAGCTTCGGGAAGCCGCGGCACAAGAATTTCGTCCACGTAGCAGCGCACGTTCAGCCGGGGCTGAGCGCTTCCCAGCACCAGCACGGGGGTCATCCCCTGCGTGTAGCTATCATAATTTCCCGTACCCGAGACGTAGCTGCCAACGGCGGCATCGATCGCCAGTACTTTCCCGTCCTTGGGCGCTCGGAGAATGTACTTGTCGAGTAAAGCGCTCGCAGACCGATAGGACTTGTACAAGGCGTTGTATTGCCGTTCTTGATTGTTGATGTCGTAAATCCAGGCTCCTGCTTTCGTCAAGTCGCGTTGCTTCCGGGCCACTTCCAGGTTGGCAGCCGCCGTTCGAACCGCATTCAACGCGCTGTCCAGCGCATCTTTGCTGATCGTTTTCGGATTCAGATCATAGGCGGCTTGTTGCTTGTCCAGCGCATCCTGAGCGGTCTTCAAGGCCGCCTGTGCGGCGACAACTTGGGCTTCCGCAACGTCCAGTGTTTCCTTGCGCGGCTGTGCCTTCAGCTCCTCCAAAAGGGTCAAGGCCGCCTGCGCTTGCGATTCCAGTTGCTCCACCGTGGCCCTCTGGACCGAATCGCCGATCGACAGGAGGACGTCCCCTTTCTTGACGTCCTGGCCCTCGGCAACCAGAATCTGCGTTACAGTGCCGAATACCTCCGGATACACATTGATGTTCTCGCCGGAGGGCTGATCGCTTTCCAGGATCCCGTTGGCGTAGATGCCTTTCGGATACGGATTCGTGGCGGGACTAAAAGCGGGCGGAAGGGGCGGCTGGGTGACGCCGGCCAGGTATGCGACCAGGCCGCCGGCCAGAAGGCCGATGAATGATAATACGAACAGAAACTTTCTCATGCGAGGCCTCCCTTCTCGACACCCGTGAGCCTGCCGTCTTCCATTTTCAAGATCCGGCTGGCGAATTCGTAGATTCTGCTATCGTGCGTGACGATCAGGATGCAACGCTTTTCATTGAGAATGTTCTTGTGCACAAACCCGACGATGGCCTGACCCGTATCGCCGTCCAAGGAGGCCGTCGGCTCGTCCATGATCAGAATGTCCGGTTGTCCGGCGATGGCGCGGGCGATGGCCACGCGCTGCTGTTCTCCTCCGCTCAGCTTTACCGGCGGAAGCCCGGCGCGCCCTTTCAGACCGACGATTTCCAGACACTTATTCGCCTCAGCGATCCCCTCGGCCCAGTTCTTGCGCTTGAGAATGAGAGGGATGGCGACGTTTTCAGCCGTGGTTAACCGCGGAAACAAATGATAATCCTGGAAGACGAAGCCAATCTTGTGCAGGCGGAAATCCGCGAGCTTGTCGCTGCTCAGGTTCCAGATGTCCGAGCCTTCCACGGAGACACTGCCGGAATTCGGCCGGAGAATGCCCGAGAGCACGCTCAGCAACGTCGTCTTGCCGCTCCCAGACGGCCCCACGATGTACAGCATCTCGCCGAAGTAGGCGTCGAGACTAACTTCCCGCAACGCGGTGGTCTTCGCCTCGCCTTCGCCGAACCACTTCACCAGGGCGGTTGCTGTGATTGCTGGATTTGCCATATCAACCCCGGAAAATGTCGAACGGCTCGATCCGTAATACCTTGCGGACTCCGAAATAACTGGAAACGGCGGCGATGACAACCACCATGACGAACGCCAGCGCCAGGTTCCAGAACGTGATCATGGCGGCGTAGTCTGGAAGCTTGAGCTTGGCCAGCGCGATGGTGAGAGCGCACAGGCCGATTCCTAATCCGTAGCCTGTCAGAGCCGTGAAGCTGGCCTGGAACAGAATCATGACGATCAACTCGCGGCTCTTGGCACCGATGGCCTTCAAAGCGCCGAACTTCTCCAGGTTCTCCAAAACAAAGGTGTAGAAGGTTTGACCGGAGATGGAGAGGCCGACGATAAAGCTCATGACGGTCATGATGAGGAGATTCATCCCCAGGCCGGTCTGATACATATAGAAGTCCGATATTTTGTCCATGAATTCGTCTTTAGTCAGCCCCAGGTAGCCGAGCGCCTGCACCTGTAGCTTGATGTTGGGTATCTCAGCGGGGCTCTTTGGCTCGACCAGGACATAAGAGATCGTGAAGCGCGGATTGGGCAGGTATTGAAGGGCCCTTTCGTACGTGGTGTACAGCGTGGGGATGCCGAAGAGCCCGCTGCTGGCAACCTGGGCGATACCTACAATGACCCCGCGGTGATCATTCACTTCGAACTCCGTACCGACGCCGGGGTTTTCCATCTTCGGAAACTCCGTATCCTTGACCACGATGAAAGCATTCTCGCCATAGATATCTTCGATCCTGCCCTCGAGTAACTGCGGCCTGCCAAACAAGCTGGTATCATCCAGCCCGACCAGCGTACAGGCTTGGTATGTGCCGTCTGCGAGCTTCACCAGGGCGACTCCGGAATAGACGGGCACGGCATAACGTACCCCCCGCATGCTCCGCACAGCATCCAACACGTAATCCGGCATGCCGATGGTATTGGCAACGGTTTGGACGGACTGGTCCATTACCCACACGGAAGCGCCGAGGTTGACGACGGTCGCCGAGGCCCGCTTGAGAACGCCTGCAAACAGGGAGGTCATCGCGATCATCAAAAAGACGGCGAAAGTGATGCCGACCAGCAGAGCCGTAAACTTGGCCTTGTCGTTGACCAGCAACTTATAGGCGAGTTTGAGTATGCCTTTCATCTCGCTTTTCCGGACGGCGGCTTGGTTTTTGCAGGTACGGTACCTGGCACCCAAACTCTGCTTGGCGCCATTACGTCCAGGTTGTGGCTTATGGCCTTGACCGTCACTTCCTCCAACGCGCCGGGCGCCTCACAGGGAGTCGCGAGTAATTCCAGGGTGTACTGATTCGCGAGATGCTCAGCGATATCGGCCAGAAAGGGCGCCAGCGAAGGCAGTGGGCCCACGCCCAGGAAATAAGCTTCCCCGCCAGTTTCAAACGCGACATGGGCGAGCTGAACCTGGCCCGAATAAGTAGCGGAGGGACTGGCCGAAACGTAGTCGGCGCTGGGGTGATAGATCGCGTAAACGGTCACGCCAGCACGCTGTGCGGCCTCAATCGCAGCTTCCGCCGCCGGGTTCTGCGGTTCCCGTGTTGCGGCCGGATCGAAGCCGTTGGAAATCATCAGCACCACGTGGCGCGCAGCGTCCTGATTCCAGCCTTTGATCAAATCGGCAAGTGGAACAAACGGATTCGAGGGCTTGCTGCCAGCGGGAGCGCTGAGGGCATTCACGGCCCGCTCGCGATCCTGCGTCGGTTTCTCCGCCACCACTAAGCGCCCGTCTTGGATATAGGCGACACCGATAGAGGTGGCCGGCGGTTGAGAACCGATAAACCTGCGCAGCTCCTCGAACTTCGGGCCGGGCTCGCAGTTGGAACAGTTGTCTACCAAGAGATACAGTTCCAAGCCGGCGAGATCTCCCCGGAGTGGAACAAGACCGGTGATGGGCAACGGCTCGTATTTCTCGGTGACAATGAGGTCTTGCGGCGTAAGCGCTGGCGGCTGCTGGCCGTAGAAGTGGCCTAGGGTGACGATGATCCGTGCCGGGGCGCCTGCCGGAGTTTGGCTTTGGGCCAAAGCGAACAGTGGCAATAGGGGAACCAGCCAGAGAAGTCTTCGAGCTTTGTGCATGACGTAACCTCGATCACCCTTCAACTTGCATTCGGCTCACCACAACATGGGGTTGCAGACTTTGATGAAGATTCGGCATGAATCCTGGTCGGGCCGCGCCTGGATATGTCTGGATCTGCGTAATTTCACCCAGGGCCTAACAAAAAAGGCGAGACTCGTACTTTTTCTGTCTCCTGGCACGGTCTGGCGCAAGAGCCGCAGGGAGGGTGGGTCACAACGCGCTGTCCGCCTAGGCAGCTTTGCAGAATCCGCGGAATCCGGCGTGCCGATGCCCGAGCGCCTCCGGTAGGCCACGTGCAGTTTAGACCGGCAAAGGTGGCCTTATGAAACCAGATCTTCCTTATCGGAACCGTTGCGAAGCTGGCCGTCTCCTCGCCGCCGAACTGGTCCGCTACAAATCCAAGGCGGACGTCGTGGTATTAGGCCTGACTCGTGGCGGAGTTCCGGTTGCGGCAGAAGTCGCCGCCGCACTTCAGGCTCCGCTGGACGTCGTTGTGGTTCGGAAGCTCGGCGTTCCCTTTCAGCCCGAGCTGGCAATGGGCGCGCTTGCGGGAGAAGGCACCGAGGTGCTGGACAAGGAGCTGATTCACGCTCTCCGCCTGGGGCAAGAGGATGTCGCCGCGGTGATGGCCCGGGAGCGGGCCGAAGTGGAACGCCGCGAGCGTCTCTATCGCGGCGGCCGGCCTCCGCTCGACCTGAAGGATCACACAGCCATTGTTGTGGACGACGGGTTGGCGACGGGCTCTACCATGCTGGCCGCCGTAGCATTCGTCAGAAAGCGGCTGGCCAGGCGGATTGTGATGGCAGTTCCAGTGGCGTCGGTGGAAGCTCTCGAAAAGCTGCGCGAGAAAGTCGACGAATGCATCTGCCTTGCCGCACCCGACCCGTTCTTTGCGGTCGGCGACTGGTATTGGACGTTTTTTCCAACGGAAGATGCGGAAGTCATCAAGCTTCTGCAGGAGAATGCTAGACGAACCGCGGCCCCCGTTACGGCCTAATCGTCAGGACGCATCGCGCGCGCGGGTTCTTCATGAGCGATTCCAATCGGACATGTGTAGAAAAAGCGTCAAGTAGCGTTTCAGATTTCCGGTAATCAGGAAGTTTTCCCGGACGTGCTCGTGGCCTTGTTCGCCCAGCCGGCGCGCAATTTCCGGATGTGACAGCAGGAAGCGTACCTGATAGGCTGTGCCTTCCACCGAGTGAGCCAGCAGGCCGGTGTGTTTGTGGATCACCTGGATGGGAATGCCGCCGACAGCCGATGCAACCACGGGCTTTTTCTTCCACAGCGCCTCCGCCACCGTGAGCCCGAAGCCCTCGCGCAGACTCTTCTGAATGATGACCGTGGAGGCGCGTTGCAGCGCGTTGACTTCGAGCGGGCTGGCGGCGGGCAACTCGAGCACGTGAATGTCAGGATCGTCCGCGGCCGCTTCGTTGACCTCCGAAAGGACCTGGCTGCCTTCGGGATCGTCGGAAGCGCCGCCTCCGGCAAGCACGAGCTGGCAGTCGAAGTAGCGCTTGACCAGGCGATAGGCCCGCACTACTCCCACCGGATCCTTCAAGCGATCGAAGCGGGAAATTTGCGTGAGGATCGGGCGTCCGCTGTCAATTCCAAAGCGCGCCAGAACGCCGGCCACGAATTCCGGCTCCAGCTCCTGGTTTTTGTCGGCGAGCGGGTCGATGGAAGGATAAAACAGATACTGAGGAACCGCGAGCTGGCGCGCGAACTCGGGAGAGGAGAAGATGGCTCCGTCGTAGCGGACGACGTACGGCTGCAGGAAACTCCAAACTCTCGGGTCGGGCCGCGAAAGGTCGATATGGCAGCGCCAGATCCAGTTGCTGGAATGAGCGCCGTTGCGCGCATCGATCATGGCCACGGGCTGCGGATCGTGAATGACGACAAAGCGGGAGTCCAGCGGCAGACGTTCCTGGTTGCGGCGGTTATATTCGCGGAAGATCTCGAAATCGCACGGGCCGGGTTGGTAAGCGCTGCCATGCAGGGCGTTGTGGAAAGCTTTGGTGATCTCGAAGAACTCCTGGTCCGCCTCCATGACATGCCAATGCCCTTCCAAACCGACGCCACGCATGAGGGGCAGGAGCCGCGTCAGCAGTTCAGCGACGCCTCCGCCGACGGCGGTCGAGTTCAGCATGTCGACCGTCAGCCCCTCCAGCGGAGTGGCGAGCGCGCGCAGTTCCTCCACTTCGGCCGCGCCGACAACGGGAACGTAGGGATCGAGCGAGGCAGGCGCGGCGCTGAAAAGCTCGGTCACGTGTCTATCTCCCGATCGACCAGTTCGATCAACTCCTGGCGGGCCGTGTCTAAGGTATTGGTGTAAATATCGATGCGGTTCGTGCGGTTGGCCAGTTCCTCGAGGCCGAGCGCGGTGGCGAACCAATGCGAAAAGTCGTTGGTGTGCAATTGCAGGCGGAGGCGAGAGGCGATGAAGTGGTGATAGAAGGACGCGTGGCTCATGCGCTCCACTCCGGCGCGGAATCCCGCGAGCGTGCGGGCGTCCCAAGGCAGCGGTACCGTAACTTCGATAGCGCGGCAGAAGTAGAACGGCTCGAAGGCGCATTGCCTGGCCTGCTGGACGTGCTGCTCGCTATATTCGGAGATAATCCGGCGCAGGTCGGCGCGCAGCTCAGCAATGGAAACATAATCGCGAACATCGATGCTGGCCAGTCGTTCCGCTAACAGCGGCTGATTGTGAGAGGCGAGCACCCATTGGGCGAAATCGTTCGAGAATCCCTCGGTGAGAAAGTGATACCTGCCCAGGCTTTGAAAGGTGTGATAGAAGATTGCCGCGTCGCTGGCTTGCTCCAAAGTATGGAAGAGCCCCGCGATGGTCTCCGCCTTTTGATTTTCGACGCATGTGAGATAGGCGGCCGTGGCGAACTGGAAGGGCTGAGTCGCGGTGGTCATGCGATCTCCGTTCTGAGGCGCTGAAGGAATGTCGCAACCTGCGCGACGTCGCCCAGCCGGTACTGCGCCTGGCTCGCGCCGGGCCCCACACGCACCGCGATCCCGGAATGCAGGGCGGCGAACGCGGGCTCATCCGTTTGATCGTCGCCCAGGTAGACCGCGACAACGCTCGCGGGCAGAGCCGCCAGCTCGCGTGTCACCGCCGTGCCTTTGTTTTCGAGCTCGCGAGGCAGGATCTCCCATACGCTTTTGCCATTCTCGATACGGAAACGCGAGGAGCAAGGCGCCAGGACTCCGTCGACGGTGGCGCGGGCGCGAGCCACGTCCGGCGCGGCCACGTCCCGATAATGCACGGCGAATGCATGTTCCTTGTCCTCGATCCACAAGCCCGGCACGTCTTCCAGGGAGGTACTGCAGCGTGACCAGAGAGCCCGCAAGCAACGTTGGGTTTCCTCCGCCAACGCGGCGCCACGGCCTTCCCAGCCGTGAAGACCGAGATAACGAATGCCGGGAACGCCCACCCGGGCGCGAACGTCCGCCTGCCGGCGCCCGCTAATGATCCAGACCCGGAACCTTGGGCTCCGGGCCAGCGCGGACAGCAAGCGGCGCACCGAACCGTCGAGAGATACCTGATCCGGGCGCGATTGAAGCGGAGCCAGCGTGCCATCGAAATCGAGGAATAGGGCGGTCATGGGAGCGGACCGGAGTCGTTTGCTAATTTGCGGCCAATTGCTGAACAAAGGATGCATGCGATACCCGAGGAGTGTCAGTGGTTCGAATGGCGCACAGCTCTCCGATCAAGCTACCCGCCCAGCGGTAGATATTGCGTTCCCGAACGGTGGCCCGCATACGCTGCATGCGCGTCCGGCGCTCTTCCGGGGACATTTCCAGCGCGCGGTGAATCGAGTAGGCCAGCTCCTCGGTGTCGTAGGGATTCACGATCAGCGCGTCGGCGAGCTCATTGCTTGCGCCTGTGAAGCGGCTCAGGATCAGCACGCCTTGGTCGTCCTGGCGGGCAGCCACGAATTCTTTGGCCACCAGGTTCATGCCGTCGTGGAGCGAGGTCACCATGCACAGGTCGGCGGTACGGTAGTAAGGGAGGATCTCGGCGTGGCTGTGCTGGCGCGCCAACAGCACAATCGGCTTCCAGCCCGCGGACTGAAAGCGTCGGTTGAT
>Ga0187819_10001593_pt1 | contig 11776 bp, 11 predicted proteins | sample NC_wetland_sal_i_15_FD_132411 | JGI IMG/M metagenome (GOLD analysis project Ga0187819, IMG submission 132411) | Wetland sediment microbial communities from Neuse River Estuary, North Carolina, USA - SO4_4 | ecosystem: Environmental > Aquatic > Freshwater > Wetlands > Sediment | place: USA... | reverse complement strand
GAGTGGCAGCAGGAAATGCGCGACCCCGGCGAATTCCTCTCCACCCTCAAGATTGACCTCTACCCGGAAGAGGTCTACACCTTCACGCCCAAGGGCAAGGTTCTGGTTTTGCCGCGCGAATCCACGCCCATCGACTTCGCCTACTCCATTCACACCGAGGTCGGCCACAGTTGCACGGGCGCCAAAGTCAACGGACGCATGGTTCCCCTCCGCCACAAGCTTCATTCCGGTGACATCGTCGAAGTCATCACCCAGCCCGGACACAAGCCCAGCCGTGACTGGCTCGCCATCGTCAAGTCTTCCCGCGCCCGCAACAAGATCAAGCACTGGCTCAACGTCCACCAGCGCGAGCGCGCCATTGAAATCGGACGCAAGCTGATCGAAAAAGAAGCGCGCAAATACCGCATTTCGCTGAAGGAAATCAAGGAAGCCGACCTGCAAAGAGCGGCCAGCGAATACGGACTCGGCCGTCCTGACGACCTGATGGCCGGCATCGGCTACGGCAAATACTCGGCCCGCCAGGTGCTGGCAAAATTTGCCCCCGCCGGCGCCCAGCCCATGTCGGAAACCGAGGAGCAGGCCGCCGCCCACGGCTTTACCAGCGGCATTTCGAGTGTCGTCCGCCGCGTTTTCGGCGGCGACAGCAATGCCATCGTCGTCCGCGGACACGGCGACCTCCTCGTCTATCGCGCCCGCTGTTGCAACCCCATTCGCGGCGAGGCCATCGTCGGCTACGTGACCCGCGGCAAAGGCGTTGCCGTCCACTCCAACAACTGTCCCAACGTCACCAATCTGCTCTACGAACCCGACCGCCGCATCGACGTGCAATGGGCCGGCGACAAGGACGGCCAGCCGGTTTCCTATCCCGTCAAACTCACCCTCCTCTGCGACGACCGCTTCGGCATGCTCAAACAAATCACCGCCGTCATCAGCGATACTCACACCAACATCCGCAACATGGGCTCCCGCAGCGAAAACGGCAAAGCCTGCATCGACATAGTCCTCGAAATCGCCGACCTAAAACATTTACAAAAAATCATGGACGGAGTCCGCCAGATCCCCGGCGTCCACGACGTCCAGAGGCTGCAGAAGATCTAGCAGCCTGGTTGAAAGTACGATTCGTATCAGGGCATGCCTTCAGGCATGCCGCAAGTGCCGCGTTATGAATGCGCCTTTAGGCCTGGCTTTGGGCGCGCGAGTTTCACCACGGGCTGCTAGAGCTGGGGGGTGGTCCCCAAAATGTGGGTCGCCGGAAGCAGCCTGCGCCTGTGCAACTTTCGCGCCTGCCCCACATCTCATCTGGGGAGACACAACATGACCGACAAAGTCGACGACAAGATCTCGAAGACCGAAGCCGAGTGGCGGCAGCAGCTTACCCCAGAGCAGTATCAGGTAGCCCGCGCCTGCGGCACCGAGCGCGCCTTCACCGGCCAATACTGGAACAAGCACGACGACGGCACGTACCACTGCGTATGCTGCGGCGCTCTGCTTTTTGGTTCGGAAACGAAGTTTGATTCGGGAACCGGATGGCCGAGCTTCTATGCCGCCGCCGACCGTAACAACATCCGTGAGCACACCGACACGAGTTATGGCATGACGCGTACGGAAGCGCGCTGTGCCCGCTGCGATGCCCATTTGGGCCACGTATTCCCGGATGGTCCCGGGCCAACCGGCCTGCGCTACTGCATGAACTCGGCGTCCCTCGACTTCAAGCCGAAGAAGTAAGCAATCCCGCAGAAACAGAAAACGATGGAGCGCCAGGCGTCGTAGCCCGGCTGGACGGGCGCGACGCCCGTCCCTCCATCGTCATTCTTGAATTCCAACTTCGAATTCAGACTTCGTCAGATTGCTAAATTACGCGTTGCCCGCTGCCGCAGCCATCGCCTTGGGAGGTTCCGGCTTGTTCTGAGCCTGGACCTGCGCGTGCGTTTTTTGATCTTTCTTTTCGGGGTTGCGCACTTCGACGCCGCCCTTGAGGATGGCGCCTTCTTCGACGCTGATGCGGTGCGTGATCACGTCGCCCGAGAGCTGGCCTTCGCTGCGAATGTCCAGCCGGTCCGCGCAGTCGACATTGCCCTGCACCTTACCCATGATCACGACTTCCTTAGCGGTGATATTCGCCGCGACGGTTCCGTTGCGGCCGACAGTGACGCGATTGTCGGGAAAGTTGATAGTGCCCTCGACGCGCCCATCAATGAAAAGCGATTCCGCACCCGTCACTTCACCCTTGATGACGAGCGTGCGTCCGATGTTGGCCTGATCCATGGGCGAGGTGGCCGGCTTCACCGGAGTGTAAGTGTTCGCGGGAGGAACTGCGTTGGGAGTGTACTTCGGTTCCGGAGACTGCAACATGAATAACCTCACTTGAGTTCCGCAACCACCTCGGGAAGTAGCCCTGCGGTCGCGGTCGATGGGCCTTTGACGGCAAGAAGAGAATGGCACGAAAGGACAGTGTTACGACAGGTTACCGAGGGTGTTGTCCGCTTGGGCTTTAGTCACCTGACTTCGGGGGCCGATCAACTTCCGGTCGATCGTCTTCGGGCCAATCCATGACGCGGGTTAGCGCTTCCCGAAATACAGGTCCGCTACGCTTTCGGCCAGTGCGGGTGCGTCAACCTCGGCGCGATTCGCCAGGACAATCACGGTGAGACGGTCGTCGGGAAAGCGTTGAATGGCGGTCCGAAATCCTACCGTCTCTCCGTAATGAGCGTAGCGGCGATGCCCGCGGTAGGAATTGAGAAACCAACCAAAGCCGTAGAGCGGCGCAAGGCTGCCGTCCGCCTGCTGCAGAGGCGCGCCGTTTGCCGCGGTTGTCGCTGCAGTCAATGCCGGTTCCATTTCTTTCGCGGTGAGAAGTGTGTGAGCGGCCAGAGCGTGGTCCCACTTTTCAAGGTCGGTGAGCGACGTATAGACTCCGCCGTCGCCCAGGGTGGCCGAAGTCGAACTCTGATCCGTCTCGCTCCATCCCCCTGCCGATCGGGTGTATCCGTAGGCGCGATGCGTAACTTCGTTCCTGCCCTTTTCGTAGGCGATCGTGCCGGTCATCCCCAGCGGCGTGAAAATTCGCTGGCGCAAAAAGTCCCCGAACTTCATCGCTGATCGTTTTTCCACCACCATCGCCAATAGCACATAACCCGAATTGCTGTATTCCCAGCGCGTGCCGGGGGTAAACTTCGTGCCCGTCTCCCGCTTCAGCAGGTCGAGCACGCCGGCGTCGCTAATCTGTGGGATCTTGTCATCGGAAATACCCGCATACTGTTTCGCCATGATGTCTTCGTAGGCGACCAGGCCCGAGGTGTGGTTCAGCAGCTGCCGCATGGTAATCGCCTTCCCATACGCGGGGAAGTCTGGAAAAACGTCGGTGAGACGATCGTCATAATGCAGCTTGCCATCGCGCACCAGCAGCATCACTGCCATCGCGGTGAATTGCTTGGTGAGCGATGCCAACCGAAAGTTTGTGTCCGGGCCGATCTTCCGCAACGTTCGCAGATCCGCCACGCCATAGCCTTTGCGGAAGACCGGCCGGCCATCCTTAATCACCAGCACCCCGCAACCCGGGTCGCGCGTGCTGACGAATTTCGAAAATAAGCTGTCGACGGCGGCCGTCGAGACTTGGGCTGGCGCCGCATTGGGCCATGAGAGAAAAGCCGCAAAAACCACTAGTTCTTTAATCATAGTCGCGCTTCTTGAATTCAGAAATTTTTGCACGGAACTCGCCCGATCATGAAAAAAATCGCCTGAGGGATTTGCCCAACTTGTTGCCCAGCTTGTGGTTAAAGGACGCACCCTCCGCGTACTCCTTTTGTAACTTGGACTTGCACCCCATTACGTCCTACAGTAGTCGGACTGCATTTTTCGGATTTCGGCCCCCGGCGTGCATCGAATGGTTAGAGGGTTTGGCCATTCACGGCCGTCCAAACTGAGATTCGAAACAAAGGCGAAAGAATGACGAAGGGCAGAAAATTCCGGTTGGCGCCGCGCGGATGCGCATTCATCCTGTGCGCGGTCGCTGTTTTTCTTGGTCTATCCGTTGCCGGAAGCGCCCAAACCAGTCCCTACGTCATCGCCGCTTCCGCGGTTGTGGCGAACTCTGACAGCTCGGTCGGCCTTCCCGACACCAGCAGTGACGCGGACGAACCCATCCTCACCATCAAGAAGCGGGTCGATGAAGTCAACGTGCTGTTCATCGCCACCGATCGTCACGGAAAATTTGTCCGCAATTTAAATCAGAACGATTTCTCTATTTTCGACGACCACAAGCCGGTCGAGTCCATCCTCAACTTCCGCGGCGAAACCGACCTGCCCATCGAACTGGGCCTGCTCATGGACGTGAGCGGCTCGGTGCAGGGGCGCTTTGCATTTGAAAAAGAAGCGGCCACCGGATTTCTGCAGCACATCATTCGTCCCGGCTATGACCGTGCCTTCGTCGTAGGGTTCAACAAGGAGAGCCACCTCACCCAGGACTTCACCGACCAGGCGCCCTTACTCGCCGCCGGTGTGCAGCGCCTGAAGAATCACGGCGGCACTGCGCTCTATGACGCGGTTTACAAGGCATGCCAGGAGAAGTTGTTGCGCGAACAATTCGACCACCCCATTCGCAAAGCCATTGTCATTCTCAGCGACGGTGAAGACAATCAGAGCGAACACACACGCGCTCAGGCGATTGAAATGGCCGAGCGTGCCGAGGTTCTCATCTATGCCATCTCCACTGACGATAGTGGCCTGATTCTGCGCGGCGACAAGGTTCTCGATGACCTCGCTTCCGCCACTGGCGGCCGCGCCTTTTTCCCTTACAAGATGAAGGACATCACGCACTCGTTCGCCGCCATTGAAGACGAACTGCGCAGCCAGTACGCCGTTTCCTACAAGCCCTCCGACTTCGACGCCGACGGACGCTACCGTTCGATCCAGATCACCGCTCTGAAGAAAGACCTGCAAGTGCGCGCCCGCCGCGGATACTACGCTCCCAGGCAATAAGCCACGAGTCTCTGAATCCTTGAAACTCTGATAGCTTTTTTTCCAACCCCCGCGCCTTTGAAACTTTGCCTTTCTGTGCTAACGTCCCCTTGAATCCGCATCGAGGAGGGTTCACATGGTTTTTGCGCTTCTGGCAGTCATAATTCTGTTGGGCATCTTCCTGATCGGGATGTACAACAGCCTGGTGCAACTGCGCGTGCGCACCGAATCGTCCTGGTCCGACATCGATGTTCAGCTCAAGCGCCGCCACGACCTGATCCCAAATCTCGTCGAGACCGTGAAGGGCTACGCCGCCCACGAAAAGGGCACGTTCGAAAACATCGCCAAATTCCGCTCCATGGCCATGCAGGCCACCGGCCCGGTCGACAAGGCTGCGGCCGAGAATCAATTGACCGGCGCGCTGAAGAGCCTGTTTGCGGTAGCCGAAAATTATCCCCAACTCCAGGCCTCGCAGGAATTCACCCAGCTGCAGAATTCTCTCAGCGAAATTGAGGACGCAATTCAAAACTCCCGCCGCTACTACAACGCCGTGGTGCGCGACCTGAACACTAAAATTCAATCGTTCCCGACCAACATTCTGGCCGGGATGTTCGGCTTCCAGCAGAAGCAGTTCTTCGAAGCCGCAGCCGCCGATCGCGAACCCGTAGCCGTGAAGTTTTGAGGCCCGCGTAGGGACAGCCGCCCCCGGCTGTCCAGCCGAGCAACGCTCGGCAACTGCCAGTGGCCACAGCAACTCTTGGATTCGCTACAAGAGTAAAGTTCTAAAATCGTTTCGCGGAGCTCATACGAATCGCCGACTACTCTTCCTAATCTCAAATCTCGCGCTGCTCGTAGCCCTCACTGCCACCGCCGCCGCCCAGGCCCGCAACTGGCGCATCACCGATTTCAAAGACACCGTTTCCATCTCCCCCGATGGCACGGCCCTGGTCAGCGAAAAAATCACTCTCGCGTTCGCCGGCACGTGGCACGGCATTCACCGCACCTTGCCGGTCGAGTATCCGGGCCCGCAGGGAACCAACTACACGCTGTTTCTCGACGTCCTGAGCGTCACCGACGAAAACGGTAATAAGCTGAAGTATGACTCGAGCAAGTCCGGAGCCTACCGCGATCTCAAAATCTACATTCCCGGCGCGGTCGACACCACGCGCGTCGTCAACATCGACTACTCCGTGCGCAATGGAGTCCGCTTCTTCGACAGTAACAACGATAATTACGCCGAGTTCTACTGGAACGTGACCGGCAACGATTGGCCGGTCCCCATCGACCACGCCTCGGCCTTCGTGACCCTCCCCGACAATGCCGCCGGAGGGCTGCGCGCTCAGGCCTTCACCGGCATCTACGGTTCCAGGCAAAGTGAAGCGACCGCCGAAGTCAATGGCGCGGACGTTCTCGTCGAAACCACGCAGCCGCTGCCCATGCGCGGCGGCCTCACCATCGATATCTACATCCCGCAGGGAGTGCTCAAAGCCCCGTCCGCGTTGACCAAGTTGTGGTGGTTCCTGGGCAGCAACCCCATTCTGTTTCTGCCGCTGTTGACGCTCGCCGTGATGTTCACTCTCTGGTATTCCGTGGGACGCGATCCCGATCCCGGCGTCTCCGTGGCCCCGCAATACGAGCCGCCCAAGGGCATGTCTCCCGCCGAAGCCGGAACGCTGATCGACGACACCATCCATCCCCGCGACATCACCAGCACCATCGTCGATCTGGCTGTGCGCGGCTATATCAAAATCGAAGAAAAAGTCGACACCTTCCTGGTCTTTCACCACAAAGATTACTTATTCCACTTATTGAAGCCGCGCGGGCAGTGGGGACCCGACCTTACTCCGCACGAACGCGTGATGCTCGAAAACATTTTTCTCGGCGGCACTGAAACCCGCCTGTCCAGCCTCAAGAATCGCTTCTACACCGTAATTCCGGTAGTGCGCCAGGACATCATGTCCGAACTGAAGAGCAAGGGCATCTACACGCTCGACCCGGAGTCGGCCAATGGCTACAGCATTGCCGCCGGCGTCGCCATCGCGATCGGCGTGGTCGCCGTGCAAGTTATGGGCTGGATGAACTTGTTCTATTCCATTCCGCTGCTGATTGGGAGCGTTCTGGTTTCCGCGCTGATCTGGTGGCTCTTTGCGCGCCAGATGACGGCGAAGACTGTATCCGGCGCGCGCACCACAATCGCGGTCCTCGGATTCCAGGAATTTATGAACCGCGTCGACGCCGATCGCATTAAGCGCATGCCGCCCGACACCTTCGAAAAATTCCTCCCCTACGCCATGGCGCTGGGCGTAGAACACCACTGGGCACAAGCGTTCGACGGCATCGTGAAAGATCCTCCAAGCTGGTACGCCTCGCCCAACGGCTACGTCGGTTTCAGTCCGCTTTTCTTTTCCAGCTCCATGCACAGCATGGCGTCGGACATGCACCAGGTGTTCACTTCCGCGCCCAGAGCCAGTTCCGGAGGGTCAGGCTTCAGCGGTGGAGGCGGGTTCTCCGGCGGGGGGTTCTCCGGAGGCGGGTTCGGCGGCGGCGGCGGCAGCGCCTTCTAGTGCCCGGAGCGAATCTTCGCTCACGAACGGCACAACTCATAAATCGTCATCATCATGAATTGTCATCCTGAGCGAAGCGAAGGACCTGCTTTCTTTTCGGCGCACGAGACGGCAGGTCCTTCCCCTTCGACAAACGCAGGGTCAGGATGACAAAATTTAGCAAATTGAGCGTCAACAAACGAGTTCTCTCTTCCACTACACGCTGGTAGCGCTGGCAGACGGTTGGTGCGGGAGACCGCCTCTTGTTAAGCTTGGTGGGCTATGAGACGCAATCGATTGCTTCACAGGATTGAACTTTTCTCCCTGATCGCGGCGCTGACCTTCGCCCTTCACTTCGCCGCGGCCCAGAAGAAAGAAATTGTCTGGAGCGCGGACGAGAAGCCGCTCGCAGACCAAATTCACGGGCTGCGCGCCCTCGCCGACGACGTTCGCGCGGAGACGACGAAAGACCTAGCGCTGAAGATCCGAAAGCTGCCCCCAACCGAGAACAAGCTGCGGCTGGCCGTGAACCTGGCGGGACTTTCCACCGAAGGCGATTTCGGGCACAACACACTCCAGGAAGTGGCGACGACGCTGGCCGAAACGTTACGCGAGCGGCCCGTGCCTTGGGAGGAGTCGAAAGATTCTGATGCAGGCGGCAAGGCCGGCGTACGCGAGCCGGCGTATCCATATCTTGAACTGGCCACGCTGGTGCGTTATGAACATGTCCATGTCGAGCCCGCCGGCGATCCCAGCAACGACGACGGGCAGTTTCGCGCTGCCATGGCGCAGCTTGAAGCGGATGACCGCAAACGTGAGTATCCGGAGTTTACGCTGAAAGATCTTTCCGGCAAGGCCTGGACTTTTGCTGATCTGCGCGGCAAAGTAGTGCTGGTGAATTTCTGGGCAACCTGGTGTCCACCCTGCCGCAAAGAGATGCCCGATTTGGAGACACTCTACGGCCGCTTCCAGTCGCAAGGCCTGGTGGTGCTGAGCATTTCCGATGAAGAGGCGGCGAAAGTGGAGCCGTTTATCCGCGAGCGGAAGATTTCGTTTCCCGTGTTGCTCGATCCCGGGCGCAAGGTGAATGACCTGTTTGTGGTGCAGGGAATTCCGAAGAATTTTGTCTACGACCGCCAAGGCAAACTGGTGGCGCAGTCGATCGACATGCGCACGCAGAAACAGTTTCTGGAAATGCTGGGGAAAGCTGGACTGGAGTAGGTGGACCGGCAGGCTGCTCTGAAGCCGGGAGAATGCAGCCCCGGAGGGGCGACCTAGCTTAGCCCAGCGCTTCAGCGCTGGGAAAAGTGCAAGAAATGATTCGAGTCCCGGAGGGACGACCGAGTTCTCAGCAAACCTTTAGGGGCTGGGCCAGGTTATAAGAAGATGATTATTGGAGGATTGGCGAAAATGAAAAAGCGCATTGTAAGTGTAGTTTTCGCGGGATTGATTCTTGCAGCGCTCGCTGCGGCGCAAGACACCATGAAGAAAGAAGCACCGCCGAAGCCGGCGGTGGGGCCGTCGCAGGCTTTGCTGGAGGCCTGGAACAATGTTGGTCGCAAGTTGATTGCGATGGCGGAAGATTTTCCTGAAGACAAATACGACTTCAAGCCGGTGCCGGCGCAGCGCAGTTTTGCCGAGCAACTGTTGCACGCGGCCGGCGTGAATTATTTCTTTACCAATCCGGTGATGGGCCTGAAACCGCCCGCCGGAGAAGACCCCAAGCGCGAGCAGTACAAGACGAAAGCCGCGGTGGTCGAGTTTGTGAAGAAGGCGTTTGCCGACGGAGCCGCTGCGATCCAGCAGAAGGGCGATAAGGGGATGAACGACCTGATCGTCGATCCGTTCGCTAATCAGCAGACGCGCGTATCCGACATGGCTTGGGGCCTGCTCGAGCATTCGGGAGAACACTACGGGCAGTTGGTGGTCTACTACCGCGTAGCCGGGTTAGTGCCGCCGGAATCGCGGCCCAAGAAGTAGTCCCGGCGCTGATACCATACTCTTCGTGCGCCCGCTGCTCGACGTCCGCGACCTGACCATCGAGTTTCCGCAATCCCGCGGAGGGCGAGAGCGGGCGCCTCTGTCCGCACAGCAGAACGGCGGCGCCGTGGCCGCAGTGCGCCACCTTTCATTCTCCATCGCTCACGGCGAAGTCGTTGGCCTGGTCGGCGAGTCCGGCTCAGGCAAATCCGTCACCTCGCTTGCCATCATGGGCCTGCTCCCGCCCGTGGCCACTGTAAAAGGCGAAATCAACTTCCAGAATGGCGACGGTGTCCCCACAAATCTCACCAGTTTGCCCGCCGATCGACTGCGCGAACTCCGCGGCTCGCGCATGGCCATGATCTTCCAGGAGCCGATGACCGCTCTCAATCCGGTGATGCGCGTCGGCGACCAGATCGCCGAAGCCGTCCTCGCGCACCGGCGTGTTTCGAAAAAGGAAGCGTGGGGCCAAGCGGTGGAAGGCATGCGCGACGTTGCCATTCCCGATCCCGGCGAGCGCGCTCGCAGCTATCCGCACCAGCTCTCCGGAGGCATGCGCCAGCGCGTCATGATCGCCATGGCTATCGTCAACCGTCCGCAGTTGCTCATCGCCGACGAGCCGACCACCGCCCTCGATGTCACCATCCAGCAGCAAATTCTCGACCTGCTCAACGACCTGCGTCACAAATTCGGACTGGCGATGCTGTTCATTTCGCACGATCTCGCGGTCGTGTCACACGTCGCCGATCGCGTTGCCGTCATGTACGCCGGGAGCCTGGTCGAACTCGGCGCCAAGGCCGACATTTTCCGCGCGCCCGCACATCCCTACACGCAAGGCCTGCTGCGAGCTATTCCGACTCTGACGACCGACCGCGCTCTTCCCCTCGCGACCATCGAAGGCACCGTGCCGCCCATCGCCCAGCTTCCTCCCGGATGCCCCTTCGAACCCCGCTGTTCAGACCGAGTCGCCGCCTGTGCGGTTGGGCTCCCACCTCTCGTCGAGGTCAGCGCCGGACATTGGGCTCGCTGTCCGGTCGTGAATCCGCCACGAATCTGAGACTCGCAAGGACTGTATCAGCAACAACCACGCTGAAGAGTCCGTCCGGCTTCCCCTGTGTTCCACTGTGTCCTCTGTGGTTGCCGATCTTGACTTTGCTAATCCCGCCTCGTCGTTTTTCTTCCGAAACCGCTATAATCCTCCCTTTGCCGTGCGCATCCTTCTTCTAAGCGACATTCATAGCAACCTCGAAGCGCTGGACGCGTGTCTGAACGCCGCTCCCGCCCACGACCTCGTCGTCAATCTTGGCGATAGCGTCGGCTACGGCGGCAATCCCAATGAAGTCATCGCCCGCTCGCAAGCGATCGGACGCGTATTCGTGCGCGGCAATCACGACCGAGCCGTCTGCGGCCTCATGACCCTAGACGATTTCAACCCCGTCGCTGGCCTGGCCACGCTCTGGACCCGCGACCAGCTCACCCCCGAAAATCTCGAATGGCTGCGCTCGCTCCCCCAAGGTCCCATCCAACTCGATGAACTCCCCGGTCTCCAGTTCGTCCACGGCTCCGCGCTCGACGAAGATGAATACATGGTCAGCGCCCGCGACGCCATCGAACCGCTCATCACCAATCCCGTCCCCGTCACGTTCTTTGGACACACCCACCTTCAGGGAGGCTTCGTGCTCTCGGGCGAGATCAGCGAAGCCTACCGTCCCGGATATCGCACGGTGGGCCAGCCCGAGTCGTCGGACTGGCCACTGCGCAAAGATCGCCGCTATCTCATCAACCCCGGCTCGGTCGGCCAGCCCCGCGACGGCGACTGGCGCGCCGCCTTCGCCATGTTCGACTCCGAAACCTGGATAGTGACTTTCTATCGCGTGCCCTACAACTTGCGCGTCGCACAGGAAAAAATACTGGCTGCCAATTTGCCGCAGCGGCTGGCCACGCGGCTGGCCACGGGAAGATAAGACAGCGTAGGAACAGCCGCCCGATTGTCGTCGCCTCGAATGTCTGCCGTTGAGTCGGTCGTCGCCGCCTGCCTCGACGGCCGATTATAGCCAACCAAAATCACTGCCATGTCATCTCTGGAGACAGGAGGCATTATGTCCTGCCGCCGGATCTTCTTGGTAGTCAGCAAACGCCTGCCTGTAATTAGCACGGTACTCGGGTTGTTTCTCGGGGCGTCGGTTACTCGTTGCCTTGCGGCTGAGGAAGCTACGGCCGCCAATGGGCCTTCGGCACGCGTGCTGGTCACCGTCGAAGCGGTTCATGGCTCCACCGTGCCGGTCATTAACCGCGAG
>Ga0187819_10001592_pt1 | contig 11776 bp, 7 predicted proteins | sample NC_wetland_sal_i_15_FD_132411 | JGI IMG/M metagenome (GOLD analysis project Ga0187819, IMG submission 132411) | Wetland sediment microbial communities from Neuse River Estuary, North Carolina, USA - SO4_4 | ecosystem: Environmental > Aquatic > Freshwater > Wetlands > Sediment | place: USA: North... | reverse complement strand
TTCCAGGGGTTCCCCCGGAACAGCCCCTTGGCCACGGCCGAGGTGGCCAGCAGCGCGCCGCACGCGTCGGCGAGCCGCTCGAGCTCCGCGCGCGCCGAAGCCCGGCCTGCCTGCCCGCGCGCGCCCCGGCCCGCGATGAACACCGGCTGGGTGGCGCCGCGCAGCACGGCCGCGACCGCCGTCACCGCATCCGGGGCCGGCCCGGGCGGGTAGGTGCGCGGGGCAGCCGGCACCGTGGCGGTCTCAAGGGCCGCGGCCTGGACGTTCAGGGGCAGGGCGAGGATCACGGTCCGGCGGCCGAGCGCGGTCTGGTAGGCCCGGTGCGCGTCGGCCAGCGCCGAGGCGGGGGAGTAGAGCCGCTCGGGGACCGCTCCCACCGCCGCGGCCAGCCCGGCCACGTCCACGTGGAAGTTGGACCTGATCTCCGGGGCCTCCGCGGCGAGCACCAGCAGCGGGGTCCGGCTCTTGGCCGCCTCCGCGATGCCGGTCATGGCGTTGGTCAGTCCCGGCCCCTGATGCACGGACACGACGCCCGGGCGGCCGGCGGTCCTGGCCCAGGCGTCGGCCATCACGGTAGCGCCGCCCTCGTGCCGGGCCGCCACGAACCGCGCCCCGCCGGCGATCAGCGCGTTCGTGACGTGGAAGTTACCGCTGCCGACCACTCCGAACACCGTGTCGGCACCGAGCTTGGCCAGCCCCTGCCCGACCGCGTCAGCGACGCGCATGCCCCCCGTCATCAGGGCCGGGCGCGCTCGACCAGGGCCAGCGCGCGGCACGGCGAACCGGAGCCGCCGACGATCGGCAGCGGGCTGGTGATCACGACCGTGCCGGTGGCGGGCAGCCGGGCCAGGTTCTGCAGCTGGGTGAGGCCGTACTTGCCCGCCCCGAGCAGGAAGGAATGGCACGGGAACGGCGGGTCGAAGGAGTGCGCGGTCCCGGCGTCGGTGCCGACGGTCTCGGTCCCGAGTCCGATGATCGGCGCCTGCTCGGCCAGCCAGGTCGCGCACGGGATGCTGATCCCGGGGGTGTGCGGGCCGGTCTCGTTCGCGTTGAGGAACTCGGCCTGGTCGTTCGAGCGGACATCCCATCCCGTGCGGTACAGCAGCCAGCCGCCCTCGGGCAGCGGCCCGTTGGCCGCCTCCCACTGCTTGATGTGGTCGATCTCGAGGAGGAAGTCCGGGTCGGCGGCGGCTTCGGCGCTGAAGTCGAGCACGACCGCCGGGGCGATCAGCCGCGGCACCGGGACCTGGGCCACGTCCTCGCCGTCCTTGCCGGTGACCCAGTGCACCGGAGCGTCGAAGTGCGTGCCGGTGTGCTCGCCGGTCACGATGTCGTTCCAGTACCAGGCGGGTCCGCGCTCGTCGTAGTGACTGATCTCGGTCAGCCCGAACCTGGTCGTGTTACCGAACGGCGGGGGCAACTGGATGATCGGCGTGCTCGCGGACAGCGGCGCGGTGAGGTCGATCACCTCCACCGAGCCGTCACGGATCGCGTCGGTCAGGGCGTTCAGCACGGACATGATGCTCCTTCGTTCGGCGGCTACCGGTAGCTTTCCCTATCGGCAGCCTCATCCGCTAGTCTCGCCAGGCCACGATGGAACGCGTCAACGACGGCCCGCGCACCGCCCTGGCTCTGTGACGCGATCCCGCCTACGAGGATTGATACCGTCCCTGATGTGGTTATCGCTGACAAAGCCCGCCAGGCCACGGCGGGCACGGCGTGCGGAGCGAATGGATGACCAAGCCGGTTGTCACGGCAACGACCCTGGTCACGGAGGACGGCGTGCCGATCGACGCCATCCACCTGCCCGGCCCGGGGGACCTCGCGATCGTCGTCGCGCACGGGTTCACGCTGTCCTGGCAGCGCCCCAGCGTCTGGCGGATCGCCATGCGGCTCAGCCAGATGGCCGGCGTCATCACCTTCGATTTCCGCGGCCACGGCCGTTCCGGTGGGCTGTCCACGCTCGGTGACCGCGAGATCCATGACCTGGACGTGGCCGTCGCCTGGGCGCGCCAACTCGGCTACCAGCGGATCGCCGCGGTCGGGTTCTCGATGGGCGCGTCGGTCGTGCTCCGGCACGCCGGTTTGCTCGGCGGGCTCGACGCGGTGGTGTCGGTCAGCGGCCCCGGCCGGTGGTACTACCGGGGCACCGAGCGGATGCGATGGGTGCACCGGGCTGTCGAGCGCCGGGCGGGACGCTACGTGACCAGGCGGTGGCTGAAGACCCGGGTCAGCCCGGAAGGGTGGAAGCTGATCCCGGTCCCGCCGGCCGAAGCCGCGGCGAGGATCGCGCCGGTCCCGCTGCTGATCGTGCACGGCGACAGGGACCTCTACTTCCCGCCCGAGCACGCGCGCCAGCTGTACCTGGCGGCCCGGGAGCCCAGGGAACTCTGGCTCCTGCCCGGGATGGGCCACGCGGAGTCCGCGTGCCGCCCGGAACTCGTCGACCGCATCGGCCGCTGGGTCGACGAGGCCACCCGGGACCCGGCCGCCGTCCCAGGCGGCACCAGAGTAACGACCCCATAGGCCAGCACCCCGGACGCGGCCGCGTAGGGGTGCACGTCAGGCTGGTAACTGTGCCCGCTGTCCCGTGTCCACCGGGGACGCCTCGCGTCGGCGAAATGTAAGCCATGAACAATTGTCGACACGTCTCGTTAACAGATTATTGACGGCGCAGCAATGATGTTTACGGCGCATTAACAGTCGCGCCGCTAGGTTAAGGCCCGTGCCATTACTGGTAATCCAGCGCATAACGATCATGAATCGGCGGCCCTATTGCCGCACACCCGCGAGCTGCACAGATGTGTCCTCTTCGAGGCCCGCAACGGTCATCAGGAGCGGCTTTCCAGCCGCAATGCGCCCGGGAACCGTATTGGACAAGCAACCAGGGGGGCGGAAAGGGAAGGAAGTCATCATGCGCGAAACCAGCCAGCCTCCCTCTTACGCGGGGGCGGTGCCATGAACAGGGTCATCCGCGGCTTGACCGCCCGCTCGATGTCCCGGCGGGCCCTCCCCGCGGCGGCGGCGATGCTCGTCGGCGCCTGGCTCGCCGCCGGGCCGGCGGCTCCCGCTGCGGTCGCCGCGCTGGCGGCGCCGGCCGCAACCGCCGCGGCGCCCTCGACCACGGGCGGGAACTTCGGGCCGGACGTCTACGTCTTCAGCCCCAGCATGTCGCAGTCGTCGATCCAGAACACGCTTGACTCGATCGCCAGCGAGCAGGTCTCCAACCAGTTCGGGGCCCAGCGCTTTGCCCTGTTCTTCGAGCCCGGCACCTACGGATCGTCCACGACCCCGCTCATCTTCCAGGTCGGTTATTACACCACCGTCGCGGGCCTCGGGCTGAGCCCGTCAGATGTCGTCATAAACGGACAGGTCAACGTCTACAACCAGTGCTTCGGCACCAACTGCATCGCGCTGGACAACTTCTGGCGCTCGCTTTCCAACCTCACGATCAATGTGACCGGCAATAAGCCCGGCGGGACCAGTTGCTCGAACGAGACAGACTTCTGGGCGGTGTCACAGGCCTCGCCGCTGCGGCGCGTCCAGATCAACGGCAAGCTGTCCCTGATGGATTACTGCGACGGCTCGCCGGACTACGCCAGCGGCGGGTTCATCGCCGACTCCGTGTTCACTGGCCCATCCGTCGTCAATGGTTCCCAGCAGCAGTGGGTGACGAGGAACAGCAACCTGGACGGGGGGTGGGCCGGCGGAGTATGGAACCAGGTCTTCTGCGGGGATAACGGCGCTCCCGCGCAGAATTTCGGCAACGGAGGAGTATTCACGACGCTCGCCACCTGCCCGGCGACCGAGGAGGAGCCGTTCCTCTACACCGACTCACAAGGCGGCTACAACGTCTTCGTCCCGGCGGTCCAGCACAATTCGTCTGGGCCGGCCTGGGCCAGCGGCACGGAGGCCGGCACCTCCATTCCGCTGTCGAGGTTCTTCGTGGCCAGCCCGGGCACGTCGGGCGCGGCCATGACCGCCGCGATGGCCCGAGGCCTGAATCTCATCCTGACCCCGGGCGTCTATGACCTGGATCAGCCCATCGTGGTCCCTCGTCCCGACACCGTCGTGCTGGGCCTGGGGATGGCGACCCTCGTCCCGCAGCACGGTAACGCGGCCATGATCGTCGTCTCGAACAGCGGGGTGAAGCTGTCCGGCCTCATCATCGACGCGGGCCCGGTCAACTCCCCGGTCCTGCTCTCGGTCGGGATCCCCGGGCCGGGCAACGCCAGCGACCCGGACCTGATCCAGGACGTCTTCTTCCGCATCGGCGGCGCCGAGACCACACCGGTCAGCGCCACGGTGAGCCTGCTGGACAACGCCAGCAACTCGATCATCGACAACATATGGGCCTGGCGCGCTGACCACGGCAACGCGGTGGGCTGGACGGTCAACAAGGCCGACACCGGCGTGGTCGTCACCGGCGACAACGTCGCCGCCTACGGCCTGGCCGTGGAGCACTACCAGAAGAACGAGGTGATCTGGAGCGGCCAGGGCGGCACGGACATCTTCTTCCAGAACGAGATGCCCTACGACCCGCCCAGCCAGTCCGCCTGGATGGCCAGCCCGACTCAGGACGGTTACCCGGCCTTCCTGGTCACCGGCAACGTCAGAAGCTTCCAGGGCTACGGGATGGGCAGCTACATCGTGTTCATCCAGACCTCGGCGACGCTGTTCGCCGACGAGGCCTTCCAGGCCCCCGACACGCCGGGTGTGCAGTTCCACAGCCTCCTGGCCGTCTATCTCGGCGGCTCCGGCGGCGACAAGTCGATCATCAACGGCGTCGGCGGCCCGGTGACCTCCACCAGTAACCCCGGAGTAGGAACCCCGGTCGACCTGGTCAGCTACCCGTAACGCACCGTTGTGGATCGCTACCTCGTTCTCAACGCGGCAGCGATCCACAATCATGTCAGCAGCGCACGCGCGGGGCGGCTGGATCGGCAACGCGGGCGGGCAGCCGACAGGGCGGCGTTAGCTGCCGCGGCACCGGGCTGTTCAGCCTTTCACGCGCTGGCCGTGGCCGGCCCATTCCTTTTCGCGCAGCATGTATTTCTGGATCTTTCCCGTGGAGGTCTTGGGCAGATCCACGATGATGACGACCTCGCGGGGCGCCTTGTAGCCGGCGATCTTGGTCCGCACGTGCGCGATCAGCTCCTGCTGGGTCGCGCTGGTGCCGGGGCGCAGCACCACGAAGGCCTTCGGGCGCTCGCCCCACTTGTCGTCCGGTACCCCGACCACCGCCACCTCCAGGACGTACGGGTGACTCATCAGCGCCTGTTCCACTTCGACGGTGGAAATGTTCTCCCCGCCGGAGATCACGATGTCCTTGGCGCGGTCGCGCAGCTCGATGTACCCGTCGGGGTACACGACGCCGAGATCGCCGCTGTGGAACCAGCCGCCACGGAACGCCTCGGCGGTGGCCTCCGGATCCAGATAGTAGCCCGCCATGACGGTATTGCCGCGCATGACGATCTCGCCCATCGTCTGGCCGTCGGCCGGGACGTCGGCCATCTCGTCGTCGACGACCCGCACGCCCCCGGCGGTGACCATGCCGACTCCCTGGCGTGCCTGCAGCGCGGCGCGCTGGTCGACGGTCAGGTCAGCCCAGTGCGGCTGGAACTGGCAGAAGGTGATCGGGCCGTAGGTCTCGGTCAGCCCGTAGACGTGGACGACCGTGAACCCCATGCGCTCCATCTCGGCGATCGTTGTGGGGCTGGGCGGCGCGCCGGCGGTGGTGATGAGAACCGGCCGCGGCACGGTCCCGGCCGTGCCCGCGTTCAGGATGGTGCTCACCACGGTGGGCGCCGCGTTCAGGTGCGTGACGCCGTGCTCGCGCAGCTGCTGCCAGATCGCATCGCCGCGCACCTCGCGCAGGCACACGTGCGTGCCGCCGATCGCGGTCACCGCCCACGGGGTGCACCAGCCGTTGCAGTGGAACATCGGCAGCGTCCACAGATAGACGCTGTTCTCGTCGTGCCGGGAATGGATGATCTGCGCATACGAGTTCAGGTAGGCGCCGCGGTGGGTGTAGATCACGCCCTTCGGGCGCCCGGTGGTGCCGGAGGTGTAGTTGATCGTGATGGGAGCGAGCTCGTCCGGGACCGACCAGGGCAGCGGACCGGCCGCCTGACGGGCGGCAAACTCGGGGTAGCTCACCAGCCCGGGCCGGGCCGTCAGATCCGGATCAGCGGATCCGGTTTCGGCGTCTGTGGCCACGACCAGGGTAGTTACCGCGCCGTTGCCGTCCGCGGCGGCCACGGCCACCGGGAGCAGGGCGGCGTCGGCCACCAGGATCTTCGCCCCCGAATGGCGCAGGATGTACGACACTTCCTCGGCCGTGAGGCGGGTATTGATCGCGACCAGCACCCCGCCGGCCAGCGGCACCGCGAAATGGGCGACGAGCATCTCGGGCAGGTTCGGCATCAGGTAGGCGACGCGGTCGCCGGGTTCGACGCCGCTGGCCCGCAGCGCCCTCGCCACCCGCACCGCCTCTGCCGCGAACTCGGCATAGGTGAGACGCCGGCCGCCGTAGATCACGGCCACCTTGTCCGGCCACACGCGAGCCGATCGCTCCAGGAACGACAGCGGTGTCTGCGCCGCATACGATACTTCGCCCATGTGACCTCCCAGGGACTGCTAGCCGAGGCTCCGGGGCCGCTCAGCCTTTGCTCATCCCACGTTGCGAGCTGGTCCCGGGAAAGAGGCGAAAGTCCCGCCCGCGAGGGTCCTCCGCTCCCGGCGGGCCCCGTGGCGGGTTGCCGTACTCTGTCGTCTGACCGAGGGCGCCGGCCCTTGAGCGGCCGGGCACGGGGGAGGGCGGATGACGGGTGGGCTACGTATCCGGAGCCAGGCCGTCGCGGCCAAGGTGATGCCGGCGGAGGACGCCGCGGCGTTCATCGCGCCCGGCGACCACGTCGGGATGAGCGGCTTCACCGGCTTCGGCCACCCCAAGGCGGTGCCGGCCGCGCTTGTCCGCCGTGCCGCCGATGCGGTCGCGCGCGGGGATCGCTTCGCGGTCAGCGTCTGGACCGGTTCATCCACCGCACCTGAGCTGGACGGTGCGCTGTCCGCCGTGGACGGAATCGAAATGCGCATGCCCTACCAGTCCGACCCGGTGACCCGCGCCAAGATCAACGCCGGGATGATGGAGTACCTGGACGTGCACCTGTCGCACGTCGCGCAGATGGTCGGGGAAGGCGTCTTCGGTCACCTCGACATCGCGCTGATCGAGGTGACCGGCGTGACCGCGGACGGCGCGCTGATCCCGTCCTCCTCGGTCGGCAACAACAACACGTGGCTCGACCAGGCCGACCGGGTCATCATCGAGGTGAACGCCTGGCAGCCCGCCGAACTGGACGGCATGCACGACATCTACTACGGCATCGCCCTGCCCCCCGATCGCACGCCGATCCCGATCCTGCGGGCCGGTGACCGGATCGGCGTGCCTCACCTGCGCTGCCCGCCGGAGAAGATCATCGCGGTCGTCCCGACCGACCACCCGGATTACCCCACGCCGTCCCGGCCGGCCGACGGCGATTCCCAGCTTATCGCCGGCCACGTCCTGGACTTCCTGACGCACGAGGTCAGGCACGGGCGGCTGCCGGCCAGGCTGCTGCCGCTTCAGTCCGGCGTGGGAAACGTCACCAACGCCGTACTCGGCCGGCTCGACGGCGGCCCGTTCGCGCCGCTGACCGCCTACACTGAGGTGGTCCAGGACGGCATGCTGCGGATGCTGCGCTCAGGCACCATGACGGTGGCCTCGGCGACGGCCTTTTCCCTCGGCGAAGACGGCCTGGCCGATCTGCGCGCGAACATCGCGGCCTACCGCGACAAGATCATCCTGCGCCCGCAGGAGATCAGCAACCACCCGGAAGTGATACGCCGACTCGGCTGCCTGGCGATGAACGGCATGATCGAGGCGGACATCTACGGTAACGTCAACTCCACCCATGTCATGGGCTCGAGCATGTACAACGGCATCGGCGGGTCCGGCGACTTCGCCCGCAACGCCTACCTGGCGATGTTCCTGTCCCCGTCGACGGTCAAGAACGGGGCGATCTCGTGCATCGTGCCGATGGTCAGCCATGTCGATCACACCGAGCACGACGTGCACGTCATCATCACCGAGCAGGGCGTCGCCGACCTGCGCGGCTTGCCGCCGCGGCGCCGCGCCCGGAAGGTCATCGACTGCTGCGCACACCCCGGCTACCGCGCCGCGCTGCACGACTACCTCGACCGCGCCACCGCCACCGGGCCCGGTGGGCACACTCCCCACCTGCTGGGCGAGGCGTTGTCATGGCATGTGCGGTACCTGAAGAAAGGGACCATGCGACGATGAGCGGGCCCGCGGAGGACAGCACGTACGCGCTGCTGACCGACGGCGCCACGATTGAGATCCGGCCGGCCCGGCCCGCGGATTTCGCCGCGGTAAGGGAAATGCACGCCAACATTTCCCCGGACAACCTCTACCTGCGTTTTTTCAGCGTGAGCCCGCTCGCGGCCGAGCAGGAGGCACGCCGGATATGCCGCGAGCCCGGGCCGGATCACGCGGCGCTGCTGGCCGTACTGGACGGCGAGGTGGTCGGCTGCGGCACCTACGAGCGGGCCGGCACCGGGTCCCGCTCGGCCGAGGTCGCCTTCACGGTCGCCGACGAGCTGCATCGCCACGGCATCGGCACGCTGCTGCTCGAGCACCTGGTCTCGCTGGCCCGCGGCCGCGGGTTCCGTGCCTTCACCGCGGAGACGCTGAGCGAGAACACGGCCATGCTGCGGGTGTTCGCCGACGCCGGGCTCCCGGCGCAGCGCTCGCTGGTGGATGGCGTGTACGACATCACCTTCCCGCTGCCGTCCGACGAGGCAGACGCCGCCCTGGACACCTACCGGGATACGGTCGCCGTGCGGGAGCGGTCGGCCGACGTGGCGAGCATGCGGCCCATGCTGACCCCGGAGGCGGTCGCGGTTATCGGCGCGAGCCGCCGCCGGGAGTCGGTCGGGCGCGCCATCCTGCACAACATCACTACCAGCGGTTTCGCCGGCCAGGTGTACCCGGTCAACCCGCACGCGGCCGAACTGGACGGCATCGCATGCCTGCCGTCCGCGGCCGCTCTGCCCGACCATGTGGATCTGGCGATCATCGCGGTGCCGGCGTCGGCCGTCCTCGGCGTCGCGGAGGAATGCGGGCGGCGGGGAGTCAAGGCGCTGGTGGTGGTCGCCGCCGGGCTCGGGGGCGCGGCTCGCGCGGAACTGCTCGGCATCTGCCGCCGCCATGGCATGCGGATGGTCGGGCCGGCCAGCTTCGGCGTGGCCAACCCCAGCATCGGCCTGGACGCGACGTTCGCGGCCCGCCATCCGAAGGCGGGCCTGGCCGGCCTGGCGCTGCAGTCCACCGGCGGCACCGGCTTCATCCTGCTCGAGCACCTGTCCCGGCTGGGGGTGGGGATCTCCTCCCTGGTCTCCTTCGGCGACAAAGACGACGTGTCCGGCACCGACATGCTGCAGTGGTGGGAGGTCGACGAGCGGACCAAGCTGGCCCTGCTGTACCTGGAGTCGATCGGGAACCCGCCCAAGTTCGCCCGCACCGCCCGCCGCGTCGGCCGCACCATGCCGGTCCTGACCGTGGACGTGGGCCGGTCCGCGACGGGCAAGCGCCTGGCCGGGGCGCGCGCCGCCAAGGCGGCGACCCCGCTGGTCACCAGGCGGGCGCTGTTCGAGCAGGCCGGCATCATCGCCGTCGCCGACCTCGGCGAGATGCTGGACGCCGCGGCGCTGCTGGCCGTCCAGCCGGTGCCCGTCGGCAACCGGGTCGGTGTGGTGTCCAACACCCGTGGCGGCGTGGTGCTCGCCGCCGACGTGTGCGCCGACGCGCGCCTGCAGATCGCCGGGCTGACCGGGGACACCCAGCGGGCGCTGCGGGAGCTGCTCGGCGGCGACGCCGAGGTGGCCGGGCCGGTCGATACCACCCTGCTCGTCACGCCCGGCAGCTTCCGCCGGAGCCTGGAGCTGGTCGGCGCCGACCCGGGCGTCGACGTGGTGCTGGCGCTGACGGCCAAGACCGCAGGCGGCGACCTGGTTCCCGAGGTGTGCGCCGCGCGGCTCCCGGTGCCGATCGCCGTCGCGGTGATGGACCAGGTCGAAGTGGTCCGGCTGCTGCCGGCCCCGGACGGGGACTTCGCTGCCGTTCCGGCCTACGCCTATCCCAGGTCCGCCGCGCTCGCCCTCGGCCACGCCGCCCGCTACGGCATCTGGCGGGCGTCCCCGCCGGGACAGGTGCCCGACCTGGACGGCCTGCGCCAGGACCGGGCCAGGGAGCTGGTCGCCGGCTTCCTCGCCGAACCCTCCCGGGGCGGCTGGCTGCCCCGCGGCGCCGCCGCCGAGCTGCTCGGCTGCTACGGCGTGCCGCTGGCCGACAGCATCGGGGTCGCCCCCCGGGAGCTGGCCGGGGTCACCGTCCAGCCGGTGGCCGCCGGCGACGTCGCGGTGACGATCAGCGTGCTGCACGAGCAGGTTGTCGGCCCGCTGGTGCTGCTCGGGGCCGGCGACGGCGCCGACGACGCGCTGGCTGACCGCGCCGGCCGGCTCACCCCGCTGACCGGCACCGACGCCGAGGACCTGATCCGCTCGGTCCCGGCCGTCCGGCGGCTGCTGGGGCGTGGCCCCCGTGGCCCCCGCGGCCCCGGCGGGCCGGCGGACCTGGCCGCGCTGCGGGACATGCTGCTGCGGGTCTCCCGGATGGTGGAGGACCTGCCGCAGATCGCGGAGCTCGAGCTCAGGCCCATCGTGGCCCGCCCCGAGGGCGTCCAGGCCGTCGACGGCCGGATCCGCATCCGGGCCGCCGAACCCGCCGATGCCCACCTGCGCCGGCTGCCATGACGAGCGCGTGTCTCCGCAATCGTGAAATCAGGCCCGGCCGGGCTCGGAGTGGACGACGACCCAGATCGCGTGCACCGGCTCGCCGGTCTTGTTCAGGTATTCGTGCGGCGTCGAGGAGTCGAAGGCGATCGAGTCGCCCGGGCCGAGCTCGTAGCTCTCGAAGCCCACGTTGGCCTGCAGCCTGCCGCTGAGGACCAGGCCGTACTCGCGGCCGTCGTGCCGCAGCGGCCGGCGCTCGTCGGTGGAGTGGCCGCCGGGGGAGTAGATCACCTCGAGGAAGTCGGTCATGGCGTCCGCGCCGGGAGTGAGCCGCTCCCAGCGCACGCCGCTGGCCAGGTCGATGATGTTCCGGCCGTCGGCGCGCTGGACGATGCCCGGCCCGGGCGCCCGCGCCCGGACCGCGCCCGGCGCGGCCGCCGGCTCAGCCTCGGCCGCCCCGGGATCCGCGGCCGGCCGCCGCTGGTCCGCGCCGAACAGCAGGTGGTCGAGTGAGCTGTCCAGCTCGGCGGCCAGCGAGTACAGGACGCCGACCGAAGGGACCGAGACTCCCCGCTCGATCTGCGAGATCAGGCTGGCCGAACACCCGATTCTGCGAGCCAGCTCACGCACGGACAACTGCCGTTCCTCACGGGCCAGGCGCAGCCGGGGGCCGAGCCCGGTCCCCGGATCGAAGCCAGCCGACATAATGTAAACGTACACTGCACGCTGCCCGCCGCAAACCTTGACAGTCCCACTGCACACGTCATTGGATGGTTGGTGCAAGCGCACGGTGCACGACCACGGTGCACGAGCACGGTGCACGAGCAGCGGACGAGCACAGGAGTTCCCATGGCCGTACCTGCACTTCCCCTTGCCCCCGCGCCCGGCCGGATGAACGTCGACTTCGAGGAGAGGCTCGACTTCG
>Ga0187819_10001591_pt1 | contig 11786 bp, 11 predicted proteins | sample NC_wetland_sal_i_15_FD_132411 | JGI IMG/M metagenome (GOLD analysis project Ga0187819, IMG submission 132411) | Wetland sediment microbial communities from Neuse River Estuary, North Carolina, USA - SO4_4 | ecosystem: Environmental > Aquatic > Freshwater > Wetlands > Sediment | place: USA... | reverse complement strand
CCGTAGGTGGAGAGAATCATCGCCAGCACGCCCAGCATGAGCGGAAGGCGCGTGCTCCACTCGCTGACGCCGAACAGCGTGTAGCTCGTCGCCACTCCCCAATACATCAGCGGAGCTTTTTCCAGATAGCGGATGCCGTTGGCGTACAGCGTGACCCAGTCGTGGCGCTGCACCATTTCGCGCGCCGCCTCGGCATGCACCGTGTCGGCATCGTCGAGCAAGGCGGGCCGCGAGAGTCCGGCCATGTAAATGACCGCCCATAGTGCAATCAACGCCAGCACGCAGACACGCCAATCCGAAAGCAACTGGTTCGGACGGGGCCTGCTCTCTGTTGTTGGCGGATCGAGATTGCGCGCAGGGCCAGAATTCATCGCGGAAGGTTTCATTATACGAGAGTGTGGTTACGGGGCTCCGCCCCGTCCGGGCGCGGGGCCCTGCGACTCTGCTCAGGGCAGGCTTCGCCCCGCCACCACAACTCAGTCACCACTCGTAACTCAGTCGGCGGCGACCCCGCGGGAAACACGGCCACCGGCTACTTCGCGATAAATCTGGAGGATTCTCGCCACCGAGTTCGTCCAGGAAAATCGCTGCGCCTGCTCGTAGCCGCGTTGTTTCATGCGCTCGCGCAGCGCCGGATCCAGCAGCACGCGCTGCAAAGCCCGGCGAATTTCAAACACGTTTTCCGGATTCACGAGCAACGCCGCGTTCCCCGCCACTTCCGGTAGGCTCGATGTGTTCGAAGTGACCACCGGCGTTCCGTGAGCCATCGCTTCCAGCGGCGGCAATCCAAATCCTTCGTAAAGCGATGGAAACACGAAAACCTTCGCGACGTCATAAAAAATGCGCAGCACTTCGATGGGCACAAATCCTAAGAAGCGCACGTCGTTCTGCACCCCGCTGCGCACCACCGTGCGCCGCAGCCGCGGATGGCTCGACAGATCGTCCCCGATGATGATGAGCTTCAGATCCGGGAACTGCTGCTCCTTGTGCAGTTCGCTCTTCAGCGCCGAAAACGCTTCGATGATGCGCACCACATTCTTGTGGGGCCGAATCGCGCCCGCATACAGAATGAAGGGATAGTTCACCAGGTAGCGCTGGGCAATCAGTTCGCGATCCGCGTCGGTGGCGTGGCCGCGCAGAAAGCGTTCGTCAATCGCGTTGTAGACCACTTCGATGCGGGCATCGGGAATCGCCAGCAGTTTTTCGATTTCGTTCTTGGTGAATTGCGACACCGCAATCACGCGCGCCGCCTTGCGCAGCACGCGCCGCGTCAGGTAGAAGTGCAAGTTGCGCCGCAAAGTGGAGGCGTTGCGCGATCCGTACATGTGCTCGAGCAGATCGTGCACGGTCAGAACATAAGGACAGCTCAGCCCGCGCGGAATCCAGTACAGGTGCGGGATGTGAACGACGTCGCACTCCAGGCGCTTCACAATCGCCCGGAAATCGAGGTTCCCTTTGAGGGTGTCATCCCGGCTGTCCAAGGCCACCGCGTGGAAGTTCGGCGGCAGCGCGCCACATTCGGCCACCTTCGCCGGCGATCCAATGAGAAAGTATTTGCTGTCGCGGTCCAGGCGCGCCAGTGTGCGGACTACATTCCGGATGTAGGTGCCCACGCCGAATTCCGTCATGCGACGGATATCGATGGCTACTTTCACGAATGAAATTTAAACACAGAGAACACGGGGAACACAGGGAATTCGCCGGATTGCCCTTGGCATGCCCCCGCTCCGCGGCCAAGAATCACGGCTCGCGGAGCACCGGATAAAAATCACGGCCTATAATCGGCATGACGTCGCCGCCAGTGCCCAGAATCCAGGAGCTTTATTGCGATGCAGCCGGCGATCCCATTCTTTCAGCCCTCGGTCGAGCCCGCGGTACGAGGCTGGCTGCACGCTCCCGATGCGCCGAACGGCGACGCGCTGATCCTGACTCACGGCGCGGGTTCGGACTCGACCGCTCCACTGCTGGTGGCGCTCAGCGAAACCTTTGCCGGACAGGGCTACCTCGTTCTGCGCTGCGATCTACCCTACCGCCAGGAGCGGCGCACCGGCCCGCCGTTTCCGGGTAATGCGGAACGCGATCGCAAGGGTCTCGGCAACGCGGTCGCTGCCTTGCGCAAGAGTGTCACGGGCCGGATCTTTCTCGGCGGCCACTCCTACGGCGGGCGCCAGTCGACCATACTTTGCGCCGCCGAACCAGAGCTTGTCTCCGGACTCCTCCTGCTTTCGTACCCTTTGCATCCGCCCCGCAAACGGGAACAGCTTCGCATTCAACACCTGCCCGATCTGCGGACTCCGTGCTTGTTCGTGCACGGAACGCGCGATCCATTTGGAAGTATCGAAGAGATGACGAACGCGCTGCAGCTAATCCCGGCCAGGACCGAATTAATGGCGGTCGAAGGCGCAGGTCACGACTTGGGGTTCAAAGGGACGACGCAGAGGTTGGAACTTCCGGCCATCATCCTCGGCAAATTGGAGGAAATGGTTGGTTAGGGTGCAGCGCGGACACTCTTATCCTTGCGGTCAGTGATTTCGCTCTGTGCACGCGGACAGGAGTGTCCGCGCTACACGAACAAGGTGCTAATTTACCCAGCCCGATTTCGATCCGCCATTGGTCTTGTCGTTCTCGTCGGGGGGCACGTAGTTCCCGTGCTCGTCGAAGGTCACTTTGCGGTCGTGATCTCGCATATAAACTTCGAATTTTCTTGCCGCGCGCCGCCGCTTCCAGCGGTAGTAAGAGTTGCGCACGCCGAAATAGCGCTCCGACGCCGCATAGCTGAGGCCGCGAGAGGGCAGGAACTTTACCCAGAGGTAGCCAAAGAGCAGTCCGCCCAGATGAGCAAAAACCGCGATTCCACCTTGCCTTGGATCGAAAATCGCAACGATCGCGACGATCACCCAGATACCGACCAGGTACTTGGCCTTGATCCGGAATGGCAGCGGGAACAGAAACATTTCCTGGTCGGCATAAAGGATGCCGAAGGCCATCAGCAGTCCGAAAATGCCCCCCGAGGCGCCCACGGTTCCGCCGTGCTCGTTCATTCCCAGAAAATGTGAATACGAGACGGCAATCGTTACCAGCGCGGCACCGACCACGCAAAAGATGTAGCACTCGATGAATCGCCGCGATCCCCAGTCGCGTTCCAGATATGCACCGATGAACCAGAGCGTCAGCATGTTGAAGAACAGGTGACTGAAGTTGGCATGCAGTAGCGAATAGGTCACAAGCTGCCAGATCTCGCCCTTCATCACGAAGATCGGGATCAGTGCGAACCAGTCATCCACCCAGCCGAGATTGACGCCAAGTACACGGCGCACCACCAGTTCCAGCAGGAAGATCGCAGTACAAGCGATAATGATGCGTTTCACCCATCCTGCAAATGGGGGGAAACTGAACGAGATAGTTTGTCCGCGAGGCACTTTATCTTTCTGGCTCCGGCACAACCGGCAGACTGCGATGTCCCGCCGCGTCGACCGCGCGCACAGCGAATATCACATTATCCTTCGAAACCTTCAGGGTTGCACGCGCACCGCTACTGACCGTTTGGACGTACTCCCAATCGGCCGCGTTCGTCGAGCGCCAGACCACCTCGTAGGCGGCGGCTCCGGCCGAGGGTTTCCACGTCAAAGCCGTGTCGTTATCGAGATTCTTCGCCTGCATTTTTACGTTGGCCGGCGGCGCTGGAGCCGACGCCAGCGAGGCCAGAGTAGCCGCGTTCAGCCGCGCTACGTGCGCCACGTAGTCGAAGTCGATGAACTTCGGCAGGTCGCCGTATTCGATGCCATTGGCGTCATCCTTACGAACGTTCTGATGCTGATGGTTATAGTCTTCGCGGAATTCGGTGAACCGCACGGCGGCGAAGCCCTGCTGATTGAACGAGTAGTGGTCGCCTCCGCGCAGGAAGCGGTCGAGGCGGAAGATAAGAAGCGGCTTGACCCCAGCTTCGTAGGAGCGTCCGACGTCGGCGATGTAACGGGCCAGTTCGCGCGAAAGCGAGTCGCTTTCTCCGCCGAGCGCTCGAATTCGCCGGATTTCCGCCTCCGTCGTCGCCGCTGGCAATCCTTCCGAAAACACGCGCACCACGCTCGCATCCTGGTCCGCCCCGAGGTTCCCGCCCACGATGTCGTTGTTCAAGACGGCTTCGATCTTCCATCCCTGCTGCTTGGCCATCTGGGCGAAGTGCCTACTGCCGTAGAGACCCTGCTCTTCGCCGGCGGCGGTCAGAAAGATGATCGTCGCTGGAAACTTGATCTGCGCCTTGCTCAGAACCCGGGCGCATTCCAGACTCACGGCGGTACCGCTGGCGTCGTCGTTCGCTCCTGGCGCGGGGTCGGTCCCGTTAAGATTGTCGCTGTTGCGTGAGTCGTAATGGCCGGTCACCAGCACGATGCGATCGGCCTGCTGCGGGTCGGTTCCGCGCAGCACCGCATAAACATTGGTGATTTCCGTCGGCTTCGGGATGCGTTCGGCGGGCGGCTCGGTGAAACCGTCGGTCTTCACCTCCAGGCAACCACCGCAGTCTTTGGAATAGCGTTCAAACTCGGCCTTGATCCACTCCCGGGCCGCCCCGATTCCCTTGCCCGCCTTAATCGATTCCTCGTCCTGCGCGGAGATCGTCGACCGGTTTCCGAAGCCGACCAGCTTTTCAATCGTCTGCCGGATACGGTCCGCGGAAACCTGCCGGATCGCCTCGGCGATGCGCGGATCGGTGTGCCGGTCCGTCGCCAGACGCGGCGGTTCCTGAGCCATTTCCTGCGCCCGGCACAGGGGACCGCAAGACGCCAGCGCCAGGGCAACCATCACGCCTGCAACCAGGTTTGTGGAAAAACAGCGAAAACTCACAGATTCGGCCATTGCACAATTTTTCCGGTTAGCCACTTGACCTTTTCCTCACGAAGAAACTAAATATAACAGGGTACCCCGAGTGTGGAGGAAATCATGGTGTACTGTCCAGAATGCGAGACGGATCTCGACATCGACGAAGATGAAGTCGATGAAGGCGCGGTCGTCTCCTGCCCGGAGTGCGGCACCGACTTCGAGGTGGTCACGGTGAATCCCGTTGAATTGAAAGTCGTCGGCGAGGACGAACTCGAGGAAGACGACGAGGACGATGAAGACGTCGACGACGAAGAGGATGAGGACGAGGATTCCTGAACAACTCCACACATTTCCGGGTGTTCCGCCGCTTGGCCGCGATGGCTTTGCCGGCCGTGATCCTGGTGTCGCTGCTTGCGCCAGAGAGCGCGCGGGGCAGCGGCCGCGAAAAGCCGCAGCCTTACGCTCTAATCTTCGGAACGGTTTGGGACCCGGACGGACACCCACTCTACGGGATCAAAGTGAAGATCCGGCTAGCCACTGACAAGGCCAACAAAGCCCGCTGGGAGCTTTATTCCAATCACACCGGCGAGTTCGCGCAGCGGCTGCCCGCCGGTAAAGCCGACTACATCGTTTGGGCGGACGTCAAAGGCGTCAAGCTTTCCTCGGGCAAACGGCTGAAGCCTGGCTCCGAAGTCACTGTGCATATCGACAACGATGAGCGTTCCGACATCGGTCTTCATTTAAACTGGTAAGAGCCGCCGCGTGGTTGGAACGGCGGCGATGGGATACCTATGAAGAAGGCGACGCTCGCCGCTCCGCTGCTGGTTACGCTGCTGTTTGTCTTGTCGGCGTCGGTCTTCCCGACATTCTCCCTGGCGGCTCCAGCGCAGTTGTTTGGCCGCGATTCGAAGAAAGACAAGACCCGCCTGCTCACGGGCAAGGTGCTCGACAGCGGTGACAGTCCTTTGCCGAACGCAGTCGTGTATCTGACCAACACTCGCACCAGCGCCGTGAAAACCTACATCGTGGGTCCGGACGGCACCTACCGTTTCCCGGCCCTCCAGCCCACCATCGATTACGAAGTGTATGCGCAGTACAACAAGCGCAAGAGCGGCACCAAAACGGTCAGCCAATTTGACGATCGCCAGCAGGTTTACATCGATTTGAAAATCGACACCAAAGCCGGCAGCAAATAAGCTAAGGCCAAGAAAAAGGCCACCGCTCAGGGTGGCCTTAAATCCTTGAAGCGCTTTGAATCTAGTTGCTATCCCCGCCGGCTCGCTTCCACGAGATCAAGTCGCCGATGGTAGTGCTGGTCGAGGAGGAGGCAGGGTGTTTGTAGGACTCGACCTCCTGCCGTGACGCTTCTTCGCCGACCGCCTTGATGCTGAGGCCAACTTTCTTTTCTTCCTGATTCATTTTGATGATCTTGAACTCGAACTCCGCGCCGGGTTCCAGATGCATGGGCTGCCCGTTGCCATCGACCGCTTCCGAGTTGTGACACAGACCTTCGATGCCTTCGGCAATTTCGACAAATGCTCCGAAGTTGGCCACGCGCAGGACCTTGCCATGCACGATGTCGCCGATGCGGTGCTGGGCGAAGAACGAATCCCAAACGTCGGGCTGCATCTGCTTCACTCCGAGCGATAGGCGCCGCTTGTCCGGTTCAATGGCCAGGATGACGGCCTTGACCTTGTCGCCCTTCTTCAGCACCTCAGATGGATGTTTCACGCGGGTAGTCCAGCTCAAATTGCTGACATGCACCAACCCGTCGATTCCGTCTTCGATTTCAATGAAGGCGCCAAACTCGGTCAGGTTGCGCACCCGGCCCTCGACGGTCGCTCCCACTGGATATTTGTCGTGCAGCGTATCCCAGGGGTTGGAGGCGAGCTGCCGCATGCCCAGCGAAATCCGGCGTTCGGTGGGGTTCACGCTTAAAACTACACAGTCTACTTCGTCGTTTACGTTGACGAGCTTCGACGGATGCTTCATCCGTTTCGACCACGTCATTTCGCTGACATGAACCAGGCCTTCGATGCCCTGTTCCAGTTCGACGAAGGCTCCGTAGTCGGTGACGCTGATGACGCGTCCGTGGACGTGCGCGCCCACGGGGTAACGGTGCTCCGCATCCAGCCACGGATCGGGCGTGAGTTGCTTGAAGCCGAGCGAGACGCGCTGCTTGTCTTTGTCGTACTTCAGCACCTTCACCTGAATCTGGTCGCCGACGTTGACCAGATCGCGCGGGTGCGTCAGGCGTCCCCACGACATGTCGGTGATGTGCAGCAGGCCGTCAATTCCGCCCATATCCACAAACGCACCGTACTCGGTCAAATTCTTGACGATGCCGGTGAGCACGCTGCCTTCCTGCAGATGCTCGAGCGTTTTGCCGCGCTTCTCGTTCTGCTCTTCTTCCAGAAGCTGCTTGCGCGAGACCACAATATTGCCGCGCTTTTTGTTGAGCTTGATGATGGCGACTTCCATCGTCTGACCCTTCATGCCATCCAGATTCCGGATGGGACGCAGGTCCACCTGCGAGCCCGGCAGAAAGGCGCGCGCGCCTTGAATGTCGAGGGTCAGGCCGCCCTTGATGCGTTCCACGACGACGCCCTTGATCGGCTTCTTGTCGTTGTAAGCGCGCTCAATCTCGTCCCACGAGCGCAACCGCTGTGCCTTCAGGTGCGAGAGGTTAACGTAGCCCTCTTCGGTCTGGCCCTTTTCCCGCAATACGTCGATCTCGGCGCCGGGCTGGAACTTTGGATTGCCCTCGTGATCGAGAATTTCCGTAAGCGGCAACATGCCTTCGGATTTCGCCCCGATATCGACGACGACATGGGTCGCGGTCAGTTTCACGACCGTGCCCTTGATCACGTGGTCGTCGCCTACCGCTTCCTCGGTTTCGGTCTCAAAGCTCTGCAGGGCGGCGGCGAAGTCATCGGCGGCGGCCGCGGCATTCTCGTGAGTTTCAGAAGTGGGGTTTTTCGGAGCTTCGCTTCCAGAAACGTTGTTTGCCGGAACGCCGTTTTCAGGAACGTCAGGGGCGGAGGCCAGTGGTTCCGCAGAAGAGGGTTGTGCTTGCTCGGGAGCGTCTACTACGGCCGAGCCGCCGGCGTGGGAGTCGTTGGAAGATGTCATGGTTTCAATAGTGGATTCAGGATTGCGCACGGTGGTGTCGTCGAACAAGTTCATAGCCTCTGAGTCGGCGCGCGTTTGTGCGCGACATGCGGGACGTGGCCTAGCGGACTGCTGGTGTGCTCTTTAGTTTGCGTTGAGGCCGACCTGGCGGACGACCCTAGGACAATTCCAGCTGGTTCGAAATCACGTCCAACAGGGACTCTCTGACTATAGCAACCGCATTGGAACAGTGTCAAACGCGAAACGGGGCGCCGACTACCACAATTCTTATTCTGTTCACAATAGAATTGGCCCTGGGGATTCACCGCCGAGTGCGCCGAGACGAATCAAGGGTTTAACCACAAAGATCCCAGAACACACCACCGAATCTGACGATATCGCTTAGAGAGCCCAAAAAGCCTTTCTCGGCGAACTCGGCGTCTCGGCGGTGAAAATCTACCGGCTGTACCGATTCCGCTTCTTGTCCTCGTGCCGCTCGATGCCCAACTGGATCAGCCGATCGATCAATTCGGGATACGGCACTCCCGTCGCCGCCCATAGCTTCGGATACATACTGATTGCGGTGAAGCCCGGCATGGTGTTGATTTCATTGACGAAAATCTTGCGCGATTTGGGATCCATCAGAAAATCGACGCGCGCCAGGCCGGTGCAATCGACCGCTTGAAACGCCGCGACCGCCAGCCTTTGCACCGTTTTCATCTCCGTTTTCGTGATCTTCGCGGGGATGATCCCTTCCGAGCCCTCCGCCAGATACTTTGCGTCGTAGTCGTAGAACTCCTTGCAGGGAACGATTTCTCCGGCAACCGACGCTTTGGGATCGTCGTTGCCGAGCACCGCGCATTCGATCTCGCGTGCCTTGTTCTTCTTTCCGCCGACGCCTTCCTCAATCACGATCTTGCGATCGAACTTGGCCGCTTCCGCGATGGCCGGGCCGAGTTCCTTCCGATCGTGCGCCTTCGAGATTCCCACCGACGACCCCAGGTTTGCCGGCTTCACGAAGACCGGATATTTCAGCTTGCCCTCCACCAGCTTTTCTACTTTCCGGGGCTCGCGCTCGAATTGGCCGCGCAGCACAGTCACGTGTTTCACGATGGGCAATCCGGCCGCGCGGAACAAAGACTTCATAATGTCTTTATCCATGCCCGCGGACGAACCGAGCACGCCCGCTCCGACGTAGGCGATGTCAGCCAGTTCGAGCAGGCCCTGAATCGTGCCATCTTCACCGAAGGTCCCGTGGAGCACGGGGAAAATAACATCCACGTTGATGGCGCGATCGGCGGCGCGGCGCAGATTCGCGTCGGTCTGGAAGGGCGCAAGTCCAGCGTCGCGCCGCGACGGCTCGGGAGGAACCACCACCGACTCGCCCGTGGCCAGCAGCGCTGCCCCCGGAGTAGCCTCCGGATCGCCCGCGCGAAGTTGCGTAGTTTGTGTGGCGCGGGCGCCCCCGCCCGCGTCGCCCTTCAGCAATCTCTCCGCATGTTCCGCCGTGAGCCATCGGCCGTCTTTCGTGATGCCGATGGGAACCACTTCGTATTTTGTTTTATCGATTGCGTTCAGAACGGAAGCCGCCGACAGCAGCGACACTTCATGCTCGCCGCTGCGTCCGCCAAAGAGAATGCCAACCCGAAGTTTCGCCATGACATTTCAGTCTGGCTCCCGGCGTGTTTTCCGTCAATCGCAGCTTTGGTTCCAGCCGCTCGTATCTCACCGCCGAGACGCAGAGGTCGCCGAGCAACTTTTGGGAGCATGTGGCGAAAGCCGGGTCGCGCTACCAGCTTAATCCGGGTTCCTCCGCGCCAGCGACGTATCCAACGGTTCGCGCCGCGATTCATTGAGTTGACCCTCGATATGCCTCTGGACGCGCTCCCACTCCGAGCGCAGCGTCATTTCCTTAATGGCGAACTTGGATTCGTGCCGGGCATCGTCCACGCGCACCGCCAATTCTTTGTTCTGTAAACGGAAATCGATGACTTCCGAGAGCGGCACCAGTTGATTCGACGACTTGCCCACGATCAGATACACAACCTTATCGGTCATCAGGATGTACTCCGGGCAGGTTCCCTCATCCGCTGGAGCTTGCGGCTGCCCGAACGTGGTCATAAAGCCCCGGTGCGTGAGCGCGCAGTCGCCCATGCGCATACGAACCACGGTTCCATGTTGATAGATACCGAGTGGCGCGGCCAAAGCAACGGAAATGCCCGTCAAAACCAGGGCCAGTCGCAGTATGAATTTCAATTTCAATCTCATAAGTCTCCAATCGGCAGTCTCCCATCAACGAAGGCTGGGTTCATCGTAGTACCGGTTCCGGCTATGGAATCTGAGGTTGACGTTGTGGGTTGGCATCAGGCGCAGAGAATGAAATCCAGCCTGCTGGCTGGGCAGATCGTAGGTCACCACGTAAGAGGCGCGCAGGTCCTCGAGCACCGTGTTCATCACGTCGCCGTCTTGCAGGGGAAAATACCGTCCCCCGCTCGAATCCGACACTTGCCGCAGGAACATGCTGCCCGCCGGCGGATTCGCCGGCTTCACCATATCCGGCTTCACCATATCCACCGAGTAGATCAGGGCGCCACCGGCCACCACCGCGTCCAGCGCCTCGCGTGCAGAATGCAGGCTGATGGTGTCGTTGCCGTCCGAGAACAAAATCAGCACCGGCCGCGCCCCCGCCCGGCGATGGTGCGAGATGAAGTCGGACGCGAAGATCAAAGCGTCGAACAGCGGCGTGGCGCCGCCGCTCTTCACCGTGAGGAGGCTACGCACGGAATCGGAAGCGCGGCAACCGCTCGCGCACAGGATGGCAGGCCGGATTTCACCCGACACCGCTCTGGACGCCGCTCCGGACGTCGCTCCGGACGTCGCTCCGAATTCCGCTCCAAAATACAGAACGGCGAGGTTGTCACCGGCGATCGACCGCTCCCGCGCAACCAGTTGCTCCACCTCGCGAACGGCGACTCGAAAGCGCGGCGCTACCGATTCGCTCAGGTCGACCAGCGCAACCACGTCGAGCGAGGTATCATCGGCAGCCGTGAAGCTCCGGAAATTGCGAATCACAAGGCCGTTGTCCACCACCGCAAAGTCCGACTTGGTCAAGGCCGCGACCGGATGATTGTTTTCGTCGGTGGCGAAGAATGTGACCTGGACTTGCGAGACGATACTGCGGTACGTAGGCAGGGTTGAGGAATCGTTCGTTTTCTCGGCGGCCTCACCGTAGGTGAAGACAGCGTACGTCAAAACAAAGAGCGCCAGCAATACCAACCGAATATGTCTACGCGTTAACATCGCTGCCTGTTCTAGTCTATCGGCGAACCTCGGGGCACTCCCCAATTACCGAAGTTACTTTTGGAGGTGACCAAAGGACGCGGCCGCACTCGACAACCCACGCAAGGGGAAAAGGAGAAGAAGCCAAGTCGGTGAAGATCTCCGCTCGCCTTCCCATCGGCGACCGGGACCACATTGCCAAACTCGCTCCAAAATGTTGTGGTACTGGGTCTGGTTACGAAGCGGCAGGAGATGGAGGCGTCAGCCGAACCCACTCCCGGAAAAGCAAGTCCCTCGATCGCTTCCTGCCGAGAGATATAAATCTTCTATAAATCCTCCCTGCGGATTGCCTTGACACCACGATGAAAACGGATGTAAATTATCGCGACTTCGAAGACCGGTGCCCGGTCCCTTCCCCATGGCACTCGGACCCAGAGGCTCTCATCGAGGAAATCTAAGAACGGGACCACAGCCTGGATACAGTTGCCAGGTTGCGGTTGTTTCCCTTTGATGGATGAGGATAGGGCTTCGCATCTCACAGGAGTGTGTATGAATTCGAGGATTCGAGGAAAGAACGT
>Ga0187819_10001590_pt1 | contig 11797 bp, 10 predicted proteins | sample NC_wetland_sal_i_15_FD_132411 | JGI IMG/M metagenome (GOLD analysis project Ga0187819, IMG submission 132411) | Wetland sediment microbial communities from Neuse River Estuary, North Carolina, USA - SO4_4 | ecosystem: Environmental > Aquatic > Freshwater > Wetlands > Sediment | place: USA... | reverse complement strand
CGCGTGTGTCTCGATCTTTGCCTGGGTAGTCCGCATGATGTCGCGCGCTGCGTCGGCGAGCGCCGACTCTCGGCGCGCGCAGATCAGAACCTTCACGCCCTCCCGCGCAAGCGCACGTGCCGTCTCAAGGCCTATTCCCTTGCTCCCGCCAGTCACGAGCGCCGTTTTGTTAGCGAGGCCCAGTTCCATCGCACTGCCTCCTTTTCAAAAGACTTCCTGCTCGAGAGCTCAAAATTGTACGCGACCGCGACGCTGATCAGGTCGAACATACAGAAGAAAAAATTGTTGGGAGAAATCCCACTCCCGCGGGAAGAGCCCAGCCATTTTCCGACCGTTCAATTGTCAACCCACAATGCCGTGCACGGGTCGCGGCACCGCTTTGCGGACCATCAGGTCGAAGATATAGTACGTCGTAAGGCCGCAAGAGAACATGACAAGCTATGGGAGTAGGCCAAGGCAAGCCAAGGGAGGAATCAAAATGTCGATCACTCGTCGTCAAGCGCTTGGATCCGCCGGCGCCGTCATTGCAGCCAGCAGCCTTGCCAAGCCCGCAATCGCGGTAAATGAGCCGATCCGCATCGGTTATCTGCCGGCGCTCACTGGCCCGTCGTCCTCCACCGGCATCGGCATCAATCGCGGAACCCAGTTGGCGGTGCAGGAGATCAACGCGGCTGGCGGCATAAATGGGCGGCAGGTCGAATTGATTACTCGCGATACCCAAAGCGACCCGACAAAGGCCGTCAATGGAGCAGCGGAGCTATCACACGGGCAGAATGTGAGCGTCGTCTTCGGCCCGGTCAATTCCGGCGAGTCACTCGCGGTCGTGCCCCTGCTCGCGCGCACCAACACACCCCAGGTCCATCCTTGCTGGGTTGATACTCTGACGGACCCACAGAAATATCCGATGTGCTTCCGTAACGCGCCCACCAACCAGCAGATCGGCGCCGCCGCAAATCGCTATGTCGTGGACGTGCTCAAGCGCAAAAAGGTCGCGGTGATCAGCGACACCACTGGTTATGGCACCGCGTCGGTCAACACCTACGTGCCGATGCTCCAGGCCCGGGGTGCCGAAGTCGTCTACCAGGGCAACGTTGACGCCGCCAATCCTGACCTAAAGCCCGAGCTTCTGCGCATGCAATCCGCAGGGGCTGAGGCGATCACGCCCTGGAGCGTGAATGCCGGCTTTCTCTCCCGCATCATCAACACGCGCGGCAATATGGGTTGGGATGTGCCGATCGTTGGCCAGACCACACTCGGCTCCGGTCAGACAAAAGCGTTGCTGGAGAAGCCCGAATACTGGGCGAAGGTTTACCCGAACAATTTCCGCAACGTCTGTTATGGCCAGGGCGGAAAGCTTCCGGAGCGCACCACCGCCTTCGTAGACCGTCTAAAGAGCGCCAAGATCGACATGGGTGACACACTCTTGTGGTGGATCGCGCTCGGCTATGACAGTCCTCGGATGATCGCCGAGGCTATGAAGGCTGTTGGCACCGAGCCACAGCAAATTGTCGGTTACCTCAACAAGCTCAATGGATTCCCGGGGGTCTACGGCGACATCACTTTTAGCCCCGATCAACACAACGGCTATCCGGACGAGGAAGTGGTGATGGTCGAAGCTAATTCGCTCAAGGACGGCGCATTCAACTTGGCTCCCGGCTACAGTTCTTAAGCCGATGATCGAATCGATCGTCTCGACCGGGGTGGCGATCGGCTGCATCTACGCACTGATCGGCATCACTTATAACGTGATGTTTTCTGCCTCGCGCGTGTTCAGCTTTACTGCGGGCACGCTCGGGATGTTGGGTGGAGTGCTGGGCTCACTCGTCATCGCCCAGATGGGCCTGCCTTTGATTGCCGGTTTTCTCCTTGTGCTCGCCGCCGGCGCGCTTTCCGGGATCATCACCGAAATCGTCGCGGTGCGGCCGGTACTTAAGAGCTTGGATCAGCATCTCTACGTGCTTTCTACGCTCGCACTGGCTCTGATAGTCCAGCAGTTCACCGCGATCGAGTGGGGGACTGAGTCGCGACCATTTCCCCGCCTCTTCGACATTGCGCGTGGCGGCTTTGATCAACAGTTCTGGTTGCCGATACTCGCCTGTGCCGCGGTGATCATCGGCTTGGAATTGCTCTATCGCTATACGCTGGTCGGCCGCGCCTTTCTGGCGATCTCCGAGGACAACTATGCAGCGCGCGCGCTTGGGCTACCGGAACGCGGCTTGCGCATGGCAAGTTTTGCGCTTGCCGGAATGATTGGCACGCTGGCGGGATTTGCCGGCGGAGAAATGCTTCTCGCTTTCTTTGGCAATGCGCCGATTCTCACGTTCTATGGCTTCGTTCCGGTGGCGCTAGGCGGTATGGGCAACAATCGCGGAGCCGTGGTCGCTGGTCTCTTGCTCGGGCTGTTCCAGCAAGCTGCAAATTTTCTGGTGGGCGGCATCTTCGCCTCGGTGGCAGTATTCACGGTGTTCATCATTGTTCTGCTGGCACGTCCTGAGGGCCTCGCGGGCGCGTCTGTTCAGCGCCGGGTCTGATGGACGCGGAGGAAAAATTGCGCCCGAGCCGTGCAAATGTGCTTGGCTCCGCAAATACGTTTGGCACGGCGCTGCCCCTCCTGGTGCTGTTACTGGTCGGCATCGGTTTGCCATTGTTCGGTGGCGGTTACTGGGGCGTGATTGCGACCCGCGCCTGCGTGTATTGGATCCTGGTATCGGGGCTCAATCTCGTCGTCGGATTCGCGGGCCAGATTGCAATCGGCTGGGTAGCACTGCTGACGCTTGGGGCCTATACCACCAGCGTGCTCGCAGCTGGCAACGCCACGCCGGCTTTTCCGCCTTATCTCGCGTTGACGATTGCCGCCGCGGTAGGCGCCATCTTCGGCTTGATCATTGGGCTGCCGGCGCTACGCCTGCGCACATTCTACTTCGCCATCACGACACTAGGCTTTGCGACGATCGTAACGCAGGTGGCTCTTGCTTGGCAGAGCGTCACTGGCGGCGGGGTGGGTGTTCCTGGGCCGATTTTCCCAGAACCGTTCTCCTCCCAGTGGGGCTTCTATTATTTTTGCTTTGGTCTCGCGGCGATCTGCACCTGGATGACAGCGAATGTGGCGGCTAGCCGATTCGGCCGCGCACTAACCGCGATCCGCGACGCCGAGGTCGCGGCGGAAGCGAGCGGCATCTCAAAACCCGCATTGCTAGTGCCAGTATTTTTATTCAGCGGTGCCGTTGCTGCGGTGGCCGGCGGGCTATTCGCCTCATTGCAATCTTACATTACGCCGGACGCCTTTACGCTCGACCTGTCAGTTTTGTTTTTCATCGCCATTTTGATTGGTGGGCGCGGCTCTATTTTCGGGCCGCTGCTCGGCACGATTCTTTTGACGGTGCTGCCGGAATTAGCCGCGCCGCTGGTTGCCTGGTCAACGTTTCTCTATGCGGTGTTACTGCTCGTCATCGTGCTTGCAATACCGGGCGGAATTGCCGAGATCCTAGATTTCAAGAACCGTCGCCCGCTCGCGAGCGGCCGCGCAATTATCCCTCGACCAGATCTGATCGAGCAGTTATTCAACGAAGCGCGCGATGCCGGCACCTTGACGCTTGAACAGCTGGTGATGAGCTTTGGCGGGGTGAAAGCAATCGACGGTCTCGACCTTGAGATCCGGCCTGGGCAAGTGCATGGACTGATCGGCCCCAATGGGAGCGGAAAGACCACAATCTTGAATGTTATCTCTGGTTATTACGCGCAGCAACACGGCGCTGTCAGGTTGAACGGGGCTGCATTGCCGGCGTTGGCGCGCCACCAACGCGCGCGCATGAGGATTGCGCGAACATTTCAGACTCCCCGCATTGTCGGCTCCGCGTCGGTACTGCAGAACGTCATGATTGGCGGCACCATCGAAGGCGAAGGCACATTCGTCGAATCTTTGCTGTCACTGCCGCGCCATCGGCGCGATGAAGATATGCTGCGCGCCACGGCAATGCTGGCCTTAGCGACGGTCGGACTGGACCGGCTAGCGCCGGTGCGAGCTGACCGGTTGCAACACAGCGAATTGCGCTTCACTGAGATCGCTCGCGCGTTGATGCTACGCCCCGCTTTCCTATTACTTGACGAGCCAGCAGCTGGTCTCACGGCGGAGGAGATCGAGCGGCTTGGCGCTTTGCTCCTGGCAATCGCCCAGGCGGGCACCGGTGTGCTCGTGGTTGAGCATCATCCCGATCTGATCTTCGACATATGCCACCAGGTCACCGTGCTCAATCTCGGTAGGTTGCTAGCAGCCGGAACGCCAGCCGAAATCCGGTCGCATCGGGAGGTACTCAATGCCTACCTTGGCGGCTGATCCGCTACTCCAAACCTCCGGCCTTTCCGCCGGTTACGGTAAAATCCGAGTACTGCGCAGCATCGACCTCACGGTGGGCGCGGGTGAAATAGTAGCGCTGCTTGGCCCCAACGGAGCGGGCAAAACGACGATATTGCGCGCACTGTCGGGGCTACTGCCTTGGTCGGGACACGTGCGCTTCGCCGGTCGCGATCTTACAGGGGCCAGTCCGCGCGATGTCGTCAAAGCAGGGCTCGCGCATGTCATCGAAGGACATCGAGTATTCACGCAGCTTGCAGTGCTCGACAACCTGCTGCTTGCGGGCTACGACCTGCCGCGCGGCGAGCGCGCCGCTCGCGTTGAGGAAGTGCTCGAGCTCTTCCCCGAAGTCGCCGCAAAGCGCCACGAACGCGCCGCTTCGCTCTCTGGTGGTCAGCAGCAGATCCTGGCAGTAGCGCAGGGTTTGATTCGACGACCGCAACTTTTAATGTTGGATGAACCCTCAGCCGGCCTGTCGCCGGTATTGGTGGATCGCGTCCTTGTGGTGGTGCGGCGGCTGCGCGAGGCCGGAACCGCAGTACTTCTAGTAGAGCAGTTGATCGAGAAGGCGCTGGCCCTTGCCAATCGCGTTTATGCGCTCGCGCGTGGATCAATCGTTCTGGAAGCCAGAACTGGTGAAGCTGATTTGCCGCTGCGGCTAGAGCACGCCTATTTGGCAAGCGCTAGGCACACTCCTCAGTCCGACTGAATTTTTCGTCTAGTTCAGTCAGCCCTCGAAAGGCCTCCCCGATGAATCTTGGTTTGAAAGACTGCAAGGCCTTCATTGCCGGCGCCAGCAAGGGACTCGGCAAGGCTTGCGCCAAAGCGCTGGCCGACGAAGGTGCCCGCGTCTTCATCTGTGCTCGCAATAAGGAAGAGCTCAAGCGAGCTGCGTCCGAATTTGGCGCGGCCGGTTATTCCGCCGCCGATGTTTCCCTCCCTGCAGAGGTGAAGCGCGTTATGGCCGAGGCTGTCACCGCATTGGGTGGTTTGGATTGCCTTGTTACTAATGCCGGCGGTCCACCAACCGCTTCCTTCGAAAAGGCTGGCGATGATGACTGGGATACCGCCTACAAGCTCAATTTGATGAGCGCCGTTCGCCTCATTCGTGAAGCATTGCCGGCACTGAAGGTCTCCGCTCGGGGCCGCATCGTCAACCTGACTGGGTACGGCGTAAAAGAGCCCCTGACCGATCTTGTTGTCTCGGATTCGGTTCGTGCCGGCGTCACGGTCATGGCCAAAACCCTTGCGTCTGACCTCGCCCCGTACGGTATCACCGTCAACAATATAGCGCCCGGTCCCATAATGACCGATCGCCTCATCGAGATACTTTCCGCTAGAGCCAAGGCCTTGGGCATTACAGTCGACGAACAATTCAAGCTCTTCTCCGAAACAATTCCGGTGCGGAGAATGGGAAAGCCTAATGAAATCGGTGATCTCTGTGCTTATCTCTGCTCGTCGCAAGCCGGCTACCTCACCGGTCAGACGATCGTCGTCGATGGCGGCATCAATCGCTCGATCTAGATAAACGCCGAAGCATCGCCGCCTTCGGTAATAAGGGATCGCTTGCCAATGCAACATTTCTCCAGCGTCGCGAGCGCGCTCATGTGAGCGAGCGTGGTGGGAATCGGAGGGTGCTTGGAGCCAAAGAGTCGGTCGAACCCAACTGCTATTGGCGTAATTTGCGGCATTGTGGCATCCGTATTCTGGGCGGCCGGATTTGCCGGAGTGCGCCACGGACTAAACGTCGGATTTTCCCCAGCGGATATCGCCGTTCACCGCTATCTCTGGTCGGGCCTTGCACTTCTACCAGTCGTGGTGCGAGCCCGCGTCGGGGATCTGAATGGTATTGGGTGGGGCCGTGGAATTTTGCTTACGTTACTGGGCGGACCTGTCTTCGCGATTATCGGATATGCGGGTTTTCTGTTCGTGCCACTCGGGCACGGAGGTGTGATTCAACCGTCGTGCGGAGCATTAGGCGGTTTGCTTCTCGCCACTTTGGTACTTCGAGAAGAGCTCATAGCTTCGCGGCTGATCGGCGCGTTGATCATTATTGGCGGTCTTGTGGTGATTGGCGGTGAAGGAGCAGTCACGTTCGGCGAACAGGGAGTGGCTGGGGATCTTCTCTTTGTATTGGCGGGATTTATGTCTGCGGGCTTCAGCACGCTGCTCCGGCTGTGGCGTATCGCCCCAATGCCGGCTGCGGCGGCAATCGGCGTGCTGTCGTTATTCGGAATGCCCGTCTATTGGTTGCATTACGGCCTTGCCCACATGATCTCGTTGGGATGGCGCGAAAATCTCTTTCAAGCAGTATTGCAGGGCGTGTTAGCGGGGCCGGCAGCTTTGTATTTATTTGTCAACTCGATCGCGCTCATTGGAGCTGGGCGGGCAGCCATATTTTTCTTGCTGGTGCCGCCATTTGTGTTGCTCATCGGATGGCTAGCGCTCGGCGAGATGCCGAGTTTCCTGCAATTAACTGGCTTGATAATCGTATTGTTTGGGTTCCACCTAACTCAGAAGGCCGCTTAGATTCTCCGAAAGGGCCCGTTATCGGATCCATTCATTTCGATAACTTTTCCAACGCTCGTTGAGTGTCATTGCGAAACCTGCCCCGATCGGACGAAAGATAACGGTTCATACATTTGGGTGCGTAATTTCCGAGGACGTTTCGTGCAAACGGTTACTCTCAATATCTCGGCTTGATCGACGCGCTTGGAATTTTGAATTTTCGCAACAATTTGCCGGAACACAGGCCGCTTGCGGATCACAGCACCGATTCTCTCATTCCGTTTTGTCTGCAGGTTACCAATTCACTTGCAAATCCCGCGGCCTAACACTGAAGATCATTGTGCGTTTTTCGATTACGCGCATGAGCGACTCTGCTATTAAGGACGCTCCCTAAAAAGGGGAATCGTATATGACGGAAGCGCGGATGATTTCCGCCGAGCCGGCGCAATCGAGCAGATCGACGCCAGTCTCTACGGGGGGAGTGCTGGCAAATATCTTGCGACGCTTTGCGGAGATTGGCGCAGCCGCCGCGAACTTTTTTCGACCGAGCCGTCCTGGATCGGCTGAAGAAGAGGCGGAAAGCGGCGCGGTGGGAGCCGAAGTCGCCAATGCTACTCTTGCCGCCGACGTGAACGCCAACAGCGCGCCTGAGATCAATGCGGTCGCTCATTTTGCGCCCGACCAGCTGGAAATCGAGCGTCGACGCAACCTGGTGAGGATATTCTTCAATGATTTCTGGCATGGGGCTTCCGACAAACCGGCAGCGTTCGTGGAGCGGCTTGACCAGGCGGAAAACTATCTGAACGAACGCTTAGCTGCGAACCGCGAATTGTGGCGGGTTGATGCCACGACACGGCTAATGCTCGGCCTACCACCCCGCGCGAATTCGTCGGGATCCGCCAAGTAGACATCGTGATAACTCGATTCAGCACCCCACAACGATCAAAGCATCGAGTGCCGTCGCGCCCTCGCACTTCGTGTGTACCATCAGTGGGTTGGTATCGATCTCGGTTATTTCCGCCAACGTAATCGTTCACGCGACGCCATGAGCACAGTCGAGTTCGATTCTGTTGCAGAATGGAGCGCGCACGTTCCCCTCCTGATCATTGGCGCCGGCGCTGCGGGGCTTTGCGCAGCTCTGGCCGCTAACGAGGCCGGCGTCAATGCGGTCGTGATTGAGCGCGATCAGGTCCCGAGCGGCTCGACCGCGCTGTCGGCTGGGCTCATTCCTGCCGCCGGCACGCGCTTTCAGCGCGCCAAAGGCGTTGCCGATAGTCCAGATCGGCTGGCTGCCGACATCCAGCGCAAGGCCCATGGCGAAGCCCCCGCGGCGTTGGTCGAAACTGTCGCGCGCGGCTCCGCTCCGCTGATCGAATGGTTGACGGAGCGCCATGCGCTGCCGTTCGAGCTGATCCAGAATTTCAATTATCCAGGCCATTCCGCGCTCCGTATGCACGGCTTGCCGAGCCGCACCGGCCGCGAGCTGATCGATCGCCTGCGCAATGCCGCCGAATTGAGCGATATTGTCGTGTTGACGGGATGCATTGCCCAGACATTATTCGCAGAAAAAGATGGGCGGGTGCGCGGCCTCGAGATCGTGCGCGGCGACGGAAGCCGCGAGCGCATCGGCTGCGACGCACTGATCCTCGCCTGCAACGGTTACGGTGGCAACCCCGATCTGGTACGCCGCTTCATACCGGAGATGGCGGACGCGCTCTATTTTGGACACCACGGCAATCGCGGCGACGCCGTTCTGTGGGGAGAGGCGCTCGGCGCCGAGCTTGCATGTCTTGGCGCCTATCAAGGCCATGGCTCGGTCGCGACCCCGCACAATATCTTGATCACTTGGGCCGTGATCATGGAGGGTGGTTTTCAGGTCAATGCGCAGGGCCGACGGTTCTGTGATGAAACTTGCGGCTATTCCGAACAGGCCGCGGAAGTGCTCCGCCAGCCGGGTGGAATAGCCTGGGATATCTTCGACGCACGCATTGCCGCCGTCGCGCGGCAATTCGAGGACTTTCAAGCGGCGGAACGCGCCGGTGCGATGCTTATCGCGGAGAGTGTCGACGAACTCGCGGCCAAGATGCGGGTTCCTGCGGAGATCTTTGCCGAGGAATGGCGCAACGTTGAAACACTAAAAACGCGCGGCGCAATGGATCGCTATGGACGCCGTTTCTCCGCAGAGCAGGAACTGGTGCCGCCATTTTTCGCGGTGAAGGCCGTCGGCGCGCTCTTTCATACCCAGGGCGGGCTCCTGATCGACACGACCGGTCGCGTCAAATGCAAGGACGGAAGCCTTTTCCCGAACCTTTTCGCCGCCGGTGGCGCCGCGGTCGGAATTTCAGGCACCACGGCGGCTGGCTATCTGTCCGGGAACGGTCTACTGAGCGCGACGGTCTTGGGACGTCTTACCGGGCAGGCTGCGGCTGCGCAGGTTTCCCATTAAAGCAAACAGCGACAGCACCACCAGTTTCCCGAGCCCAAGAATAGCCGCCGAGCGGCTATTTTTTAAGATTGAGCACTACGCGCTTGAGGCCCGATCCGATATCCTCCGCATGGAAACCGAGCTCTGCACTCATCTGCAGCATGCTTGCGTTTTCCGCTAACACATCGCCATATACACGCCGCAGGCCTTTCTCTTTTGCGTAATCGATGACGCGCTGCATCAGCAACCAGCCGACGCCATGGCCTTTCAGCTGCGAGCGAACCAAAATCGCAAACTCCGCAGTCTGTTCATCAAGCTCATCCTTCAAGCGTACCAGACCGAGCATTTGGCCTGTGCTTTCGTCGAGCGTGATAAAGACCATCTCATGGCTGTAGTCGAGGTGGCCGAGCTTGTCGGCTTCGGCAGCGGTAAGTTCACGGATATGCGCAAAGAATCGAAGACGCAGATCCTCCGCGCTCACGTCGCGCAAAAAATCGAAATAAAGTGCTTTGTCTTCGGGTTTGGCCCGGCGGATCACGATATGTTCGCCGCCGCGAGTGGCTTCGTGCAGTTCACCCGAGTCAGTTTCTTTGTCCGGCATGTTTGCTGATGCGAATCGGTCGTCGATTTGTTTACGATATCAAGTCGCGTCCGGAGCGATCGAACGCAGTATAATTGACGTATGCGGCTTGTCAGTCGCTTTTGCGACTGGCTGGATTCTGGATCTGCCTCTATGGGGTCATGGAGCACTGCCGGTCAAATTAATTTACGCGAGCGGCTCAACGCGATGATTGCGCGACAGATCAAACATCTCACAGTAACAAAGGGCATGAAGCAAATGCCTCGCCAAGCCACCGCCGCGCGAGAAGACGAACAACCAAAAAAAATCGCCGCAAGGAGCGCCTCTCAATAGGTGATGAGAAAGGCTCGTCACGCGGCACTCCGAAAATATCGAGTTCATATTGCGGCCGGCGGTTTGAATGTGCCTCCGGCAGCAAAGCGGGCGCGCGGTTGAATGAAAAACTAATATGCACGTTATAGTGGTATATCTTGCAAAATGAAACGAGAATCCTTTTGTAGATCAGACCATTCCCAGAAGACGGAGCACCCCTCCGACCGAATTCATCGACGACAACGACGGCGGCCCCGAAGTGCGGCTACGAAAGCGGCACCAGAAAAAATTAGGCCGAGAGAGACTGGGAGTCGCGATGCCACTAAACAGAGGTTAGGGCAGAGAAACTGACTAGGAGTGTTCGTAGGGCATCGAGCGACCTTTGCGTGCTCGCCTCTCACTCCGGACTTTTTTCGTCGTCATCGATGGTTCTGCCGCTGGCCGGGTTGAACAGATGCACGCCGCCGCGCGCGGGACAAGTCACGGCTTCATAGCTTTGCCTCTCCGGCCGGTTCGGATGATCCGCTAGCCAGCATTGCAGCCGTAGGCCAGTCTGGCGCAGCAGCAAAGGAATGTAGCCAGCATAAAGTATAGATTTGCGCGAACCGGAAGACCGAGACATGCATCCACGAGAACGCCTTCCATACTCGGCCATCGAGGGCCGCAGGCCATTACGGCTGCCGGATGGGCTGAGATTGATCGTCTGGCCGGTGTTGGCGCTGGAGGAATGGGACCTGGCGCGGCCCATGGCGCGCATGGTGATCTCGCCGCCGCAAAGCCAACCGATGCAGCCGGACATTCCGAACTGGACCTGGCACGAATATGGTATGCGCGTCGGTTTCTGGCGTATCAAACGCGTGCTCGATTCGCTCAAAATTATGCCGACGGTTACGCTCAACGCCCGGGTTTGTGAGACGTATCCCGCGGTCGTCCGGGCCTGCATCGAGGCAGGCTGGGAACTCAATGCGCACGGCTACGATCAGGTGCCGATGCACAGGCTTGAGGATCAGAAAGCGGTGATCGACAAGTCGGTGGCGATTATTACAAAATTTTGGGGTAAAGCGCCGCGCGGCTGGTTTGGACCGGGTCTGACACAAACCTTCGATACGCTCGATTACTTATCCGCGGCGGGCATCGAATATATCGGCGACTGGGTGCTCGACGATGAGCCGGTGACGCTTAAGACCGCGCACAATCCCGTTGTGGCATTGCCGTATAATTTCGAGCTGCACGACATTGTTCTGATGGCGCTTCAGCATCAGACATCCGAGCAGATGCATCGCCGCGTCATGGATCAGTTTGAAACCCTTTACGCGGAATCCGCAGAGCGGCCGAAAATCATGGCTATCGCCATGCATTGTTATCTGTCTGGAGTGCCGCATCGGATCGCCTATGTCCGCCGCGCCTTCGAAGAGGTATTGAGCAAGTCCGGCGTGGCGGCGTGGGATGGTGTGCGAATACTCGATTGGTACAAGAAGCAAGCCGCGTGAAAGACGCTTTCTTTGTTCCGCATAATCTCGATGCGCCGATTGTTGGCGCGGAAACCGGACCGCTCGCCGGACTGACGGCCGTCGTCAAGGACATGTACGACATTGCCGGTTCACGGACCGGCGGCGGCAGT
>Ga0187819_10001588_pt1 | contig 11807 bp, 8 predicted proteins | sample NC_wetland_sal_i_15_FD_132411 | JGI IMG/M metagenome (GOLD analysis project Ga0187819, IMG submission 132411) | Wetland sediment microbial communities from Neuse River Estuary, North Carolina, USA - SO4_4 | ecosystem: Environmental > Aquatic > Freshwater > Wetlands > Sediment | place: USA: North... | reverse complement strand
TGCAGCGCCGGGCGGCGCGGGCCGGGGTACCGGAGGAACTGGCCCGGCTGGACGGCGACCCGGGTGCGGGCCGGTCCGGTGGGCCTGCGGACGCTGGCCCGGCTGGCGAGGACATCGGCCGTGAGCTGTTCCGGCTGGTCGCGAGGGCCCGCGAGCAGGGGCTCGACCCGGAGATGGAACTGCGTGCGGCCGCCCGCCGTTACCGCGAGAGGGGTCGCGCCGGGGGGCGAGCGCAGTCAGCGGCTAGCGGCTGAGTAGTCGTCCTACGGCTCCGGGCAGGCCCTTACCCGGCGATCCCGCCGCAGGCCGGCCTTCACACTCTTGTGACACGAATGTAATAATGAGGCGTAGTATGCTCGCTGCAATCTATGTAACAACTCACAGGATCGTCGTGTAAACGACATGATGCGGCTATACGTCTCATTTTGTGGGAGCGCTCGAAGGGGAGAGGGAGCGGAAATGAGCGACGCTTACTGTTGCCGGGGGGGGCTACGGCAGGCGTGTCACGATATCCGGCCGTCGATAGGCGGCGTGCTCGCTATGGCTGAGGCGGGTCTGCTGGAGAGCGCACGTGCTCGTCTGGCCCGCGAAGCCATCCAGCACCGGGGAAGAGTCGGAGAAGGGATGGCCGATGCGGCTTGTGCTGTGTGACGACAACCGCCTCCTGTGCGAAGCGCTCGGGTTCGTCCTCGAGGCGCATGGCCACCGCGTTCTGGCCATCGCCACCTGCGTAGCGGAGGGAATCGCGGCGGTGGCCGAGCATCGGCCCGACGCGTGCCTGCTGGATCTGTCCCTTCCCGACGGCAGCGGCCTCGACGCCGCCCGGGCGATGCGGCAGCACCATCCGGACACGAAGATCGTGGTGCTTTCCTGCCTCACCGACCCTGCCGTGGTGTCGGAGGCGAAGAAGATCGGCGTCGCGGGTTTCCTTCGCAAGGACCAGAAGCCCAGCTCGATCGTGAGTGCTCTCAAGGTGGTTGACGCGGGCGGGACGGCCTTCGATCCCAGGCTCATGCGCCAGCGGGGTCCCCGGGCGGTCACTCAATCTCGCGAGAATCCCCTGGGTGCGCTCACACCAAGGGAAACCGAGGTGCTGCGCCGGATTGTCGCTGGGCAGAGCACCAGCCAGATGGCCCGCGAGATGGATATCGCCATCAGTACCCTGCGCGGCTACATCAAGAGCATCCTGGCCAAGCTCGGCGCGCATAGCCGGCTCCAAGCCGCCGCCATCGCCAGCGGCCCCCGATATCGCTCTGTGGCATAACGTCGGCCCCCACCGTGCTCGCCCGGCTCTGCTGAAGAAGGTTTGACGGACATGGAAATCAAGGTTCTCATCGCCGACCAGGAGCGTACCTTCGCGGAAGCGCTGGCGATCCGGCTGGCAGACGAGGAGGACATCAGGGTCGTCGGAGCGGTCCAGGTCAAGACGCCCGACCCATGGCTGATCGCGGCGAACTCCTTCGACGTCATGGTGGTTGATGGCGACCTGCCCGGGGGCGGCGCGAACCAGTTGTGCGCGACCGCGTCCAGCCGCTCCGGATCGTCCCGCGTCATCACGCTGAGCTCTACCTCTGAGCCAGAGCGGATCGTGGACGCCATCCGGGCCGGGACGGCGGCGTGGGTGCGCAAGGACCAGACCCTGGAGCACCTGCTGTGCGTGATCCGTGGCGTCGCCCGGGGAGAGACCTGGCTACCTCCGAGTGAGACAGGAAACGTCGTGCGGTTGCTGATGCAGGAGCAGGATCGGCGCCGCGAAAACGGGCGGTTGCTGGCCTCCCTCACCCCGCGCGAGCGCGCGGTCCTGACCTGCCTCGCCGAAGGGACAGGGCAGCGGGAGGCGATAGCGGAACGGCTGCACCTCTCGGTCAACACGGTCCGGACCCACCTGCAGAACATCATGGCGAAGCTCGGCGTTCACTCGGCGCTCGAGGCGGTTGCGCTGACCCGGGACCAGCTCGCTGCGGAGGAGTGTTCAGCGTGGTGATGCGACCCCAATCTGACGTAGGGCCATCCGCACATGCGAGGGTGTCGTCTTGTGTCCAAATAGACAAAACTTATGTAGTGGGCAGTTAGGGAGGGGAGGTGCGTAATGCGGGAAAATTCGGACGAAATCCGAGTGGCAGTGGTCGGGATCGGTTATTGGGGCTCGCGGCATGTGCGCGTACTGCGATCCACGACCGGGGTCGCGACGGTTGCAGGTGTGGACCAACGGTTCTCCGAGATCGGTGACGGAGGTCAAGAGATTGACCACGGCGTTACCGCGTATGCCTGCATCGACGATGCACTGCCAAACGTCGACGCAGTGATCATCGCGACGCCGCCGGCCAGTCACGCTTCGCTGGGATTGCAGGCTATCGAAGCCGGTAAGCACGTACTTATCGAAAAGCCGATGGCGACCACCACAGAAGCCGCCAGGCATCTCATCGACGCGGCCAACTCGGCCGGTGTCCTGCTCATGCCAGGTCACACCTTCGAGCACAACGCGGCGGTTCACAAACTTCGGGAAATTGTGAGCACGGGTCAGTTGGGACGGCTCTTCTATCTTGATTGCGAGCGGCTTAATCTCGGGCTTTATCAGACGGACGTTAATGTTATCTTCGATCTTGCCCCGCACGACATCTCGATCGCGAATTTCCTGCTCGGCGCACAACCCACGACCGTTACGGCGTGGGCGTCCCGGCATGTTCACCCCGAGCATGAGGACGTAGCCTACGTCCGCCTTGACTACTCTGACCTCGGCGTGAGGGCCACCCTCCACCTCAGCTGGCTCAGCCCGGAAAAGGTCCGCCGTATTACCGCGGTGGGATCCCAAAAAATGGTCGTGTATAACGACATGGCCGACGGTGACCGAATCCGGGTTTACGACAAGTCGGCGATGCCGCCCAGCGAGGCCGACGGACCGCTGTCGCAGGTCGCATATCACCTGGGTGACATCGTTTCGCCGTTCGTCGCCTTTGCCGAGCCGCTCGCGGTCCAGGATCAGCATTTCATCGATTGCATTATCAACGGCTCACGCCCGTCCGTGGACGGCAGCAGCGGCCTGGCTGTGGTGCAGGCGCTGGAATGCGCTCAGATATCGCTGCGTGAGCAACGGCCCGTGTCTCTGGCCGAGGTCACGCAGCGTCATACCCCCGGGCTGAGCGCGCCGGGCCTGACCGCCACCGGGACATCCCTTGACTGACATAGCCCCCGCAGACTCAGGGATCGCGTCCACGCAACCCAGCAGACCAAGCGAGACAGCCACCAAGCTGATTGCCGTACCCTTTACCGACCTGGCCGCCATGACCGGTGAGGTGTGGCCGTCGATTGAGGCGGCATATCTGGACTGCCTGCTCAGGGGGAAATACATCGGCGGTCCGGCGGTCACGTCCTTTGAGCACGAGTGGGCCGCCTACTGCGGAGCCGATTATGCGGTGGGCGTCGCGAACGGGACGGATGCGCTGGAACTCACCCTCACCGCACTGGGGATAGGCCCCGGTGACGAGGTCGTCGTGCCGACGAATACCTTCATCGCGACCGCCGCCGCCGTGGTCCGTGCGGGTGCCGTCCCCCGCTTCGCCGATGTGAGCGATGACACGCTGCTCATGACGCCGGCCACCCTCAGTGAGGTTATCAGTCCCCGTACGCGCGCGGTTATCGTCGTGCACCTGTTCGGGCAGCTGCCGGACATGGCCGGCATCCTCGCCGTCGCCGCCGACGCGGGGATCCACGTCATCGAAGACGCCGCGCAGGCTCATGGCGCGGAATGGGACGGGCGCCGGGCCGGGTCGTTCGGTGATGCGGCTTGCTTCAGCTTCTACCCGGGCAAGAACCTGGGAGCCTTCGGTGACGCGGGAGCGGTCGTCACGTCCCGGCCAGAACTAGCCGATCGGGTGCGGGCCCTGGCCAACCACGGCCGCTCCGGCGGTGTCTCGCATTATGCGCACGCCTACGTCGGCACGAACAGCCGTCTGGACGCCCTCCAGGCCATCCCTCTCTCGGGCAAGCTGGCCTTCCTCGACGGGTGGACGCAGCGGCGGATCGCGGTGGCCGCGCGGTACCGCGAACTGCTCTGCGACACGGCCCTGAGGTTCACGGGGATTCCGTCCGGCACGCGTCACGTCTACCACTTGTTCGTCGTGCGAGTCGCCGGACGCGATCAGGTCCGTGCGGAGCTCGCCCGGCGTGGCATCGAGACCGGCGTGCACTATCCCGTGCCGTGTCACCGGCAACCGCCGCTCCGCCAGTTCGCCGACCACCCGTTGCCCGTCGCCGAGCAGGCGGCCGGCGAGCTGTTGTCGCTGCCGATGTTCCCGCACATGACCGAGGACCAGATCGAGTTCGTGTGCGAGGCGCTCAGTGACGTCCTCCGGGAGCGGAGTACCGATCCGGAGCTCGTCGATGTCCAGTGAATCCGCCCCGGCCACGGCAGCCGATCCTGATGTGATCGTCGGCTACCCGGTGTCCCGGGCAGGCGTCGACCCGCTGGTCCTTGGTCCCGGAGCCAGGCTCCGGTCGGGCACGGTGCTCTACGACGGCACCACCATCGGACGGTGCCTGCAGACCGGACATGGCGTGGTCGTAAGGGAAGCCTGCCAGATAGGCGATGATGTCTCGATCTGGAGCAATAGCGTCGTCGATTACGGCTGCCGTATCGGGGATCGCGTGAAGATTCACTGCAATTGCTATGTGGCTCAGTTCACCGAGCTGGAGAACGATGTCTTCCTCGCGCCGGGAGTGACCATTGCCAACGACCTCTACCCCGGCGATCAGCGCTCTGCCCAGTTGATGGCCGGCCCCCGGATCGGTGCCGGAGCCCAGATCGGCGTCAATGTGACGATCCTGCCGTTCGTCCGCATCGGCCCCGGTGCGCTGATCGGCGCCGGATCCGTGGTCACCCGCGACATCCCCCCCGCGGTCGTCGCCTTCGGCAACCCTGCTATGCCTCGCCGCGAAGTCGCGGAGCTGCCCGCCATCACCACGCGGGTGGTCGCAGAGAGCGCATCGGCGAGCCCCTATCGGCTGTCCACCGCACGCAGCGCGAAGGAAACGGGGCCGTGACTGACCTTGCCGAAAGAAAGAAGGCCGCTGCACCGCAACGGGGCCAGGAGGTGGTCAAGCGGCTGATCGATGTCTCGCTGTCCCTGGTGCTGATCGTGATGATATCGCCGCTGCTGTTGCTGCTGTGGTGTCTGGTGCGTTTGACGTCTAGCGGGCCGGCGTTCTTCCGCCAGGAACGCGTCGGCCGGAACATGCGTTCCTTTACTATGCTCAAGTTGCGGACGATGTACGTGGACAATCACGATCAGATACACCGCAACTACGTCACGCACCTGCTCTCGGCCGACGAGCCGACCGCGGCCGGGGATAACGGGCTGTTCAAGCTGGATCAGGATCCGCGTGTCACGCGACTCGGCGTATGGCTGCGCCGGACCAGCCTGGATGAGCTTCCGCAACTGCTCAACGTGCTGCGCGGCGAGATGTCCCTCGTCGGGCCGCGCCCCGTACTGCCATGGGAAGCGGAGTTGTTCGAGGAGCGGTACCGGCGGCGCTTCCTGGTCAAGCCGGGCATCTCCGGCCTGTGGCAAGTCAGCGGCCGCAGCCGGCTCACGATGCGGGAAGCCCTCGAGCTCGACATCGAGTATGCGGATCGCCAGAGCCTGGCGCTAGACCTGAGCATCATCCTCCGCACCGTGCCGACCGTTTTCGGGGGAGGCGCCAGGTGACGACGGCCGGCGTGGTGGACAGCGCCTCGGGCCCGGTCGACGGCGGCTCGGAACTGTCCACGCCGGAAGGCGCAGTCGGCGACTCGATGTCGGTGGCCGTGTGGACCGCCATCAGCCGCCTCACCGGAGTCTTCCGCGGTATCACGATCGCCGCGGTGCTGGGCGCGACCTACTTCGCGAACACGTACCAGTTCACCAACTCCCTGCCGAACCTCGTTTTCTACGGCCTGCTGGCCGGGTCGATGTTCTCCTCGCTCCTGGTCCCCGCCCTGGTCCATCACATCGATGCCGGCGACGAGCGGGCGGCCGCCCGGACCGCAGGGGGTCTGCTCGGCGTGGCGCTACTCGGCATGCTGGCGCTCATCCCGCTCGTCGCGTTCGCCACCCCCTGGCTGCTCCGGCTGGGCTCGCTCGGCGCTACCAACGCCGCGGCCGCGCAGAGCCAGGTGCACGAGGGCGCCATCCTGGTGCTCCTCTTCCTGCCGCAGGTGCCGCTGTACGCGGTGGTGGGCACGGCGACGGCGGTGATGAACGCGCACCGGCGCTTCGCGCTGGCGGCGGCCGCCCCGGCCCTGGAGAACATAGGCACCATCGCCATCCTCGGGGTGGTGGCCGTGCTGTATTCCCGCTCGGCCACGGAGCAGCACACCGTGCCCTTCTCGCTGATGATCCTGCTCGGCGCGGGCACCACCGGCGCGGTCCTGATGCACGCCAGCATCCAGTGGTGGGGCGCCAGGCGGGTCGGCGTTACCCTGGTGCCGAACGCCGGCGGCTGGCGTGACCCCGAGGTGCGCGCGACCACCCGCCGGGCACTGCCCGCCGGGGTTCAGGCCGCGCTGGCATCGCTCCAGATCGCGGCGCTGCTCCTGGTCGCCGACCGGGTGGCCGGCGGTGTGGTCGCCTTCCAGCTCGGGTTCAACTTCGAAGCGCTGCCGATCGCCATCGGCGCGATCCCGGTCGCGCTCTCGCTGGTGCCGCGGCTGGCCAGGATGACCGAGCCTGGCCAGGCCGGGATGTTCCGCGACACCTACGTGCGCGGCGTGTCCTTCGCGGGCTTCCTGGTCATCCCGGCGGCGACGGCCTATGCCGTCATCGCCCTGCCGCTGGCCGGCGCGATAGGATTCGGCGCCTTCGCCAAGGGCGGCGGCCGGCTGCTGCTCTCCGCCGCGCTCGTCGGCCTGGCGCTGGGCGTGGTCGGCGAGACGCTGTTCGCGGTCTCGTCCTATGCCTGCTACGCGCGCAAGGACGCTGGCCACCCGCTGCGCGGGATGATCATCCAGACGGTCGTCTGCGCGGCGGGCATCGCCGTGGCCGTCCACCTGCACGGCACGGCGTTCCTCACCGGCCTCGGCCTCGCGTACTCCCTCGGCACCGTCGCGGCGGCAACCTATCTGGTGCTCCATCTGCGTCGGTGGCTGCCGCACGGTGGCGAGCCGGTGCTGCGGCCGGTGCTGCGGACCCTCGCGTGCTCCGCCATCATGGCCGTACCCGTGTGGGCGAGTGCGTATTTCGTGGCCGACCGGGCGCGGACCGCCGCGGAACACGTCGCCATCATGCTCGTGATCTGCGTGGGGGGGGCCGGCATCTATTTCGCCGCGCAGGCGGTGATGGGTGCCCCGCAGATCCAGTGGGTGACGGGAGCGCTGCTGAGCAGAGCGCGGCGGCTGTCCGGTCATTCCCCCGCGCTGCCCGGCTCTTCCGGGCAGCCCCTGCCGCGCACGTTCCCCTTCGTGCTGACGGCCGGGGTGATGCAGCGGATCGGGCCGACGCTGCGGCGGCGGCGGCTCGACGCGGTGATGCTGCTCGCGCCCCTGGCCGTCGGGATCCTCGCCGTCGTCAAGATGAAGTACGCGCTGGGCGCCACAGTCGTGATTCTCCTCATCGGCTGGGTCATGCTCAGGCCGGTCATCGCGGCCTACCTGCTCGTCTTCCTGACCCCGCTCGTCGTAGGCCTCAATGCGGGTCTCGTCGTGCCCGGGCTGCGGGCGAACGAAGGCCTCATGGTCATAGTCGGGATCGGCGTCGGCCTGCGCTGGCTGGTGAAAGTCCGCAGCGGAGAAGTCAGGTGGCCGCGGATAACTGCCGTCGACGTCACCCTCCTGACGCTGTGCGTCTTCAGTTCGGTGGTGCCGCTGGTCATGATGGTCGTCCGGCAGCGCCCGATCGCCTCTGACGACATTCTGTACGCCATCGTGCTGTGGAAGTTGTTCGCGGAGTACGTGATCGTGCGGCTGGCCGTCACGACGCGCGAGCAGGCGCTGCGCTGCCTGGTGCTGCTGATGGTCGCGTCGGCGATCGTCGCCCTGGTCGGCGTCGCCCAGGCGGGCCTCCCCCCTGTTGCCGGGCTGCTGAACAAGTACATCTCGACGGGCGGCACAGCGGCCGCAGAGTCGGGCACCCGCGGCAGCTCCCTGCTGGGGCTGCCTGCCGCGGCGGCGGACCTGGCGATCCTCAACCTCGGTATCGCGATCGCGATGATCTCCCGTGGCTACCCGCATCGGCTGTGGCTGGCCGGGCTGGCGGTCCTCTACGTGCTCGGCGTCTTCGCCGCGGCCGAGTTCGCCACGGTGATCGGCCTGATCGTAGCCGTTGTCGCCCTCATGATCCTGACCAGATACGTCCGGCTCGCCGCCTACGCGGTGCCGGTCGCGCTGCTGGGCGGGGTCCTGCTCTGGCCGGTCATCTCGACCCGGCTCGCAGGCTTCCAGTCCTCGACCGGCCTGCCGCAGAGCTGGCTCGAGCGGATCATCAACCTCCGCACCTACTTCTGGCCCACGTTGTTCTCTGACAACAACTGGATCCTGGGCGTCCGGCCTTCGGCCCGCGTCCTCAACCCGGGTCGGGCGGGCGGCTACGTGTGGATCGAAAGCGGCTATACCTGGCTGCTGTGGGGCGGCGGGATCCCGCTGCTCGCCGCCTACCTCGCGTTCGCGGGCAGCGTGCTGCGCCGAAGCTGGGCCTTCGCGCGGCGTGCCGATCCGGCCGGGGTCGCCGCCACCGCGGTGGCCGCGGCCATGTGCGCCCAGGTGGCACTGATGCTGCTCGACCCTCATCTGACCTACCGCGGCTCGGGCGACGAGCTGTTCATGGTGCTGGCTCTCGTCCGGGCCCTGCCCGCGCGGCGCCCGCGGGTCGCCCATCGGGAGCGGCCCGCCGCCACGGCGGTGGCCGTTCCCCAGCTGCGGGGAGTGCCCGCATGAACGTCTCACGGCAGTCATCGCGAGTGACCGACAGCCCGCTTAGTCAGCAGGGGCTAGATTTGGTCAGGAAGTACCTGGCGGCAGGAAAGTACGCACGAGGAAAAGGATTGGCGGTCCGGCAGTCATGACGTTGCTGCGTAGGCATGCCCTGTGGGTGATAATCGCCACCGTGGTCGGCATCGCGGGGGCTTGGCTGTACCACTCGGCCCAGCCGGCCGTCTACACCTCGACCGCCCAGGTTGACGTGGAGCCGAACGCCGGCCTCGGCGGGCCGCCCGTGACGCCGAACATGGCGACCGAAGAGCAGGTCGCGACGTCCGGCATAGTCCTGGGTAACACCGCGACCGCTCTCGGCATTTCGCCCAGGGTCCTGGCGAGCGAGTTGACCGCCAGGGCGTCGAGCACGTCGACCGTGCTGTCGATCAGCTGCACGAGGTCGACTCCGCAGGCCGCCCAGTCTTGCGCCTCGCTCGCGGCGACCGTCTACATCGGCTACCGTAACGAGCTGGGGCTGACCCAAGCCCAGCGGCGGGCTGACCTGTATCACGTCACGCTGGTGACGCCCGCGCAAGTGCCGGCCTCGCCGGCCGGAGTGGGGAAGAAGATCCTGCTGCCAATCGGGGCGATCCTGGGCTTGGGTCTCGGCCTCGGCGGGGTCGTCCTCCGCGATCGTTTCGATACCCGGGTACGCGACCGCGCCGACCTGGAACGATACCTGGAAGCCCCGGTGCTGGCCGGAGTGCCGCGGGTGCGGCGCCACCGCGTGAACCCGGCGTTCGTCTTCTCCCGTGCCCCGCAATCGAGGGCGGCCGAGGCCTTCCGCTATCTCCGTTCCCGCATCGCCCCGGTCTGGGATGGCGGCAGGATGCTCCTGGTGGCCGGCCCGCAGGGCCTCGAGGGCCGCACCTGCGTGGCCTCTAACCTGGCCCAGTCTCTGGCCCAGGCAGGAACTTCGGTCATCCTGGTCGACGCTGACCTGAGGCATCCAGGCCATCGCCACGGATTTGGTGCCCATCCGTCGCTGAGCGAGATCTTCGAGGCCAGGGACAGGCCCGGCTTGAGCGAGTTGCTGGCCGGAACGGCGTCGCTCGACGATGTTGCGTTGCCGTCCATAGTGCCCGGGCTGCGGTTCGTGGCCGCCGGTACGTCGACGGACCGGGTAACGGACATCTTCGAGACGGCCAAACTGACGGGGGCCTTCAAGGACATGAAAGCCGCCGCCGACATGGTGATCGTCGACAGCGCGCCCGTGCTGGCTGTCTCCGACACGATTTCTCTCGCCCGGGCCAGCGACGTCGTGCTGATGGTGGCCGATGTCCGGCGCACCGAGCGGGGGGCGGTCAGCGCGGCGGTGCAGGTGATCCAGGCGAGCGGGCCGCCGATCGTGGGCGTTCTCAACGGGGAGCGGCCCCGCGCGACTCGCTGGGCACCGGTCAGCGAGGACCGCAGGCCCGACTGGCTGGCCCACCGCCCGCCGGCCCCGCCTGACCGGCAGGCCTCCTGGCAACCGGTCGGCAACGGGACACGGCCTCCCGAGCTTGGCACCATGTCAACGCTGTCGTACGAACTGACCGACACGATGCCCTTCCGGCTGACCGACACCGGATCAGGCACCGATCCTAAGAACTAAAGGTCAGCGCGGCGCCCGGGGACGATACCGGGCGCCGCGGCCGGCGCCACCGCGCGGGGTCCCTATGACCCGGAGTGGTATCCGTCGGCGGTGGCAAACCGTATCCGCGCGTTAGCCGATGCGGGACCTTCGATCTGCCAGCCGTCACCGTCCCGGCGGAGCTGTGAGGAAGCGCGCGCGCGCCACCAGTCCGCGACCTCTCTCGGCAGCGCGTGCCAGACCGTACTGTCACCGTGGAGGGCCTCGAGCAGTGACCGGTAGGCCTCCGCCACCCGGTCCCGGGCGTAGTCGGGGTGGGTCAGGACCAGCACCATCGCGTTACGCTCGCGCAGCAGCTGGGCCTTCCGGAGCCACAATTCCGCGTCGCGATGCTGCAGGATGGAGAACACCGTGTGATCCTGCGGCATCGTGATCGGTAGTTCCACCATCTTTTCGTTGAAAAACGGAAGGTAGCTGCAGCAGCCGCCCGGCTGTGGCTCATAGGGATCGGTGTCGGTGTAGGACGAGTCGTACTCGAAACCGAGCTGCGGCATCATGTCCCACTGCCGCTGCGTCGCAGGAGAGCGGAACCCGACGGCCTGCCAGCGGTCGGCGTACTCCCGCATCATCGGGAGCCGCCTGGCCAGCAGCCGCTGCGAGCCGAGATCGCGGCCGTCATGCCGGAGGCCGTGCACTCCCACCTCGCAGCCTTCCTGCTTCAGGGCGTCGATAAGGTCGTCCGATACCTGGTAGCGCAACGGGACGAAGTTCCAAGACGACCGGTAGCCCAGCTCCCGTTCCGGCTCACGCAGCAGGCCGATGTCACGGCAGCCGGCATCGGTCTCCACGTCATGCGTCAGGACCAGCGCCCACGACCGGCCGTCTGGCCAGGGGTCAAGGAACGGCACGGGCTGGCCGGTCAGCTCGGCCACCAGACCGAACAGCCATGCGTAGAACGTATGCAGGCTGTCCTCGACCGGCCAGCTGGGAAACGAAGACCGGCCCTGCACCCGGGTGTAGGTGCGCCGGAGGCGAAGCTGAAGCCGGCGGGGCAGCGCCGGGCGGACCAGGTAGTAGCCGCGCAGCATCACGTCGCGGCCGCTCACCGCCAGGGACGAACGGCCCGACCGCTCGTACCCTTCCGACCAGAACTGCAGCATCACCTCGCCCGGATCGAACGGCAGGAAAACGCTGCCGTCGTCATCCTGCCAGATGGCGGCACACGGCTGGCCGGTGTCGTCGTAGACCTGCTCGGTGGGGCGCCATCCCCGGCCCAGCTGGCTGAGCATGCCG
>Ga0187819_10001587_pt1 | contig 11808 bp, 7 predicted proteins | sample NC_wetland_sal_i_15_FD_132411 | JGI IMG/M metagenome (GOLD analysis project Ga0187819, IMG submission 132411) | Wetland sediment microbial communities from Neuse River Estuary, North Carolina, USA - SO4_4 | ecosystem: Environmental > Aquatic > Freshwater > Wetlands > Sediment | place: USA: North... | reverse complement strand
GGGTTTCAGCTCGATGAGAGGTATTGCGCCCGCTGCCACAATCCTGAATCCTCGCCGGAGCGCGTTTCGAACTATGACAATCTTGAGGTCAAGCCGCACGCCTTCACCGAGGGAGACACGCTGAACAAGATAAGCGACGCCGATCTTACATCGATCATCAGTCACGGCGGCCCGGCGCTGAACAAGTCTGCACTGATGCCGCCCTACGGCTATACTCTCAGCAAGACTGAGATTCAGGCGCTGATTGGGTACATCCGCCTGATCTCGGATCCGCCGTATCAATCTTCCGGAATCGTGTATGTTCAGAAATAGTGTTTCCTGGCTGGCCCTGATGTTGCTGGCGACCAGCACGTCTCTAGCTCAAGTGGTGAGTCCGGCTGAAATCAAGGATCCCGAACTGCGCTCACTCCAGCAGCAATACCTGGATGACCTGAGGTCGGCGGGACAGGATATTCTGTCGAGCCACTTCGACTATCCGTTTTATCTCAGCCGCAAACTCGACCTGGACGAAGCAGAGCAGCAACACGCCGACCAGCACTCCATTCGCTTTGACCACTACAACGGCCGAACCGTGCTGGCCATCACCGGAAATTACTACGCCGCCTACTCGGCCGAGAAAGTCAACGAGGACCAGCGTGCGCGAAGCACATTTCTGAACGTGGTCCTGCCCATTCTGAAAGGGGCGGTGCCGCGTTTTCAGGCAAACCGCGAGATTCAAGGCTACGCCGTAGAGGTTTCCCATCACATCATGGGCAAAGTGATGAGCGTTTCCATGGAGCGACCGGAGAACCTGATGGTCTTTCTGCCGCAGAATGCCGCCATAAAGCTGGTTGCTGCCAAAGATGAGACCGCGCAACAGGCGGCACTACTCGAAGGGCAAGTCTTTCTGAATGCCGCACCAATCACCATTTGGTTGAATGGCGAGGGGCCGCGGTTGGCAGGCACGACTCCAGCCGAAGACGGTTCCACTCACCGCCAGGGTTCGGCAGAAAGCGTTGGAGCCGACATCGTTCAGGGCAGCAACGCCGGCGGACGATCACCGTTGCCCGCCTCGGTCAGCCCCAAACCTGTAAGCCCGCCTCCGGCACCCGTGCGAGATACGTCGCCGCAGGCGCTGTCTGCGCTGCAAAACACAAACCAGGAATTGATCGCCAAAGTTGTAAAGGATCTGGACCCTCAAGCCCACTTTGTGGCCTACGCCGCGCAGAGTTTCGTGGCTTTCCGTCAAGGCATCTATCTTGAACTTTCCATGAATACCAGCCTGCCTGAGTCGGCCAGCGGATCCCGTTATAAGCTGGCGGCAATGGCCTTTGATGACCACTTGGCACATCTCGTTCGTCCAGCTTTGGCCTATTTCAAAGAAGACCCTCAATTTGACGGGATCAGCTTCAGCACCACCGTCCACGTCGCGGGCAAAGCCGCCACCAGCAACCCCTCGGAAGCTGTGGAGTTCTTCTTCCCGTTCTCCGCTCTTCGCTGCTACGAGAAGTACGATTGCACCGGCCAGCAACTCATCGACGCCGGAACCGTATTGATCAACGGCGAACGTGTAGCCCTTGATCTGCAGATTGCCGAAGGCAGCTCCAACCGCTGAAGTCGGATTCTTCAGATGCAACGGGCCGTGCAACAGCGGCCCCCAGCCTCTAACCTCCGAACAATCTATCATTTCTTAGCGGCCTTCACCCTCGCCCACCTTGCCCGTTGTGCCGCGGCGATCTTCCTGCGAGCCGCCGCCGACAGGGTGCGCTTGGGTCTCGCCGTGGCTTGGCCGTTCGGGCTTCTCTTGGCCCACCGTGCCTTTTGTGCGAGGCTGATCCTCTTACGAGCAGAAGCCGACAGGGTACGCCGCGGCTTGGTGTAGGAACTTCCGCCGTTCAACTTGCCGAGCACCGATAGAGCCGCGTCTACGTGCTTAAGCTGCGTTACCAGACTCGTCCTCTCTGCTCTCAATTCCGAAACTATGGACACCAGTCCCTTCAGATTTCCCATGAATTCCCCCTCAGCCTTTGGATGATATCAGACTGCAGTAACTGCCAGCTCGGCGCGCTGCCCTGAAATTTGCTATGGGAAGGATTCGAGTTTTACTCGTGCCGCCAGAGCGCTTCAACCGCGTGCCCTTCAGCGCTTGAGGGTGGGGTTGGCGTTCTATTTCGGCAGCCGGGACAGTTGCGCCGGATCGGCGCGGAACCGAATTCCGCGCTACCGGTCGGCACGACTCGAAGTCGTGCCCTTCCCAATATGCTCAATCCCATGGCGTCATGAATAGTCCAACCTAGGCAATCTCCTTATGCGCTGGGTGCCGGAAAACTCGGCGCACAGAACCCAGGAAGGCGAGTACTGCGGGAGATTCTTCGCCTTTTCGCCAGGCGACGTAAACCTCGATCTTGGCCTCCGGTTCATTGAGCCGCACCCAAGCCAGCTCCACACCTGATACGGAACGGTTCACGATAGCGCCCGCGCCCAGGAAAATCGCCTTGCCCGACGCCACCATGATGGCACCGGCTTCTTCGTGGGCCTCGACGTGAGTGACGATCAGGTGAGGTGTGAAGCCTTGCCGGCTGAATAATCCCAGGATCTTGTCGTAGAGCCCACTGGAAAAATTCCGGTCGAAGATGATCAATGGTTCGTTGGCGACATCCTTCAGCTTCAACCATCTCCGTTTCGCAAGGCGGTGTGACTTGGGCAGCACGACCACAAATTCCTCCTCAAAGAGCAGTTCACAGTCGAGATTGACTTGATCCACTGGCGGGCGTAGAAAGCCGAGATCAATCTCACGCTTTCGGAGGGCTTCATTCTGAACGGTCGAAAAAACATCTCGGCATTCGATGTTGATCTCCGGAAATCGCTTGCAATGTTCGGCTACCACTCTGCCCACCGCTCCACCCAGCCCCGAGGCAATGCCGATTCGGACCACTCCGGATTCCCCCTTCTGGGCGTGACGCGCGGCTTCGGTCGCGCGCCCTGCTTGTACCACCAGCTTTCTTGCTTCATCGAGAAAGACATGGCCCGCCTTGGTGAGCTCCACCCGCCGTTTGTTTCGCACAAACAGCGCGACACCCAGGTCTTCCTCTAACTGGCGGATCTGACGGCTCAGGGGAGGTTGTGCGATGTGTAGTTGCTGCGCAGCCTTACTGAAGTTGAGGTATTCCGCGACGGCGATGAAGTAGCGAACGTGACGCAATTCCACGGCGGGCTATTCTATACCCGTTGAGTATTACTGCGGAACTTTTTTCTCCAGGCCCGAAATGCTTCGATGGGGCAAACCAACCTGAATGCCTTCCCGCTGCCGGGAGACCTGCAGCTCTCACTTCCTGGTTGGTGTCTCAGAGTGTCCAGGCCGACTTTGGGGTGGTTGCGATTGAAGTTCGCGCAGCTTGAACCGCTGCAGTTTCCCGGTGGCGGTTTTAGGAAGTTCAGCCAAGAACTCAATCCACCGAGGGCGCTTGTAGCCACCAATTTTCTTGGCAACCCAGTCTTGCAGGTCACGTGCGAGGTGGTCGCTTGGATTGAACCCGGCGTTCACCACCACGTAGGCGGCGGGTTTGGCGAGTCCAGCCTCATCGTCGCGGGCGATGACTGCCGCTTCCCGGATGGCCGGATGGGCAATCAAAGCGCTCTCGACCTCAGCCGGGCTCAGCCAGCGGCCATTGACCTTAAAGAGGTCATTAGCGCGTCCCGCGTACCAGAAGTAGCCATCGTCATCCTGGTAGTACTTGTCGCCGGTATGGAACCAGTGACCGTCAAAAGTTTCTTTAGTTTTCTCGTGCTGGTTCCAGTAACCGGCGCAGGTGGAATCTCCTTTGATCAACAGATTGCCAATTTCCCCGGGCGCTACAACGTTGCCCTGGTCATCGATGATCTTGGCCTCGTACCCCGGTATGATCTTGCCACTGGAACCGGGTCTCGCTTCGCCCGGACGGTTGGCGATCACCATCTGCAAAGTTTCGGTGGACCCCAAGGAATCAAGAATCTCGACGCCAAAACGCTGCTTGAAGCGCTCGAACAGCGGGGCAGGTAAGGCCTCTCCCGCCGAGATGGCGTGACGCACGCTGGAGAGGTCAAACTCCGCTCCGTCCTCCCGCCGGTGGGCCAGCAATGCAGCATAGTTCGAGGGTACGGAGAAAAACAGAGTCGGCCGGTAGCGCTCGATGTCGGCATAGACCGTAGCCGGCGTAGGACGCGCCGGCGCAAGGATGGTCGTCGCCCCGCATCCCAACGGGAAATAGCCGGCGTTCCCCAACCCGTAGGCAAAAAACAATCGAGCCACACTGTAGCAGCGGTCGGCTTCATGCATTTGCAAAACGCCCTTGGCGTACAACTCCGAACACACGACCATGTCGTGATGAAGATGTACGCAGCCCTTGGAAGGCCCGGTGCTTCCGGAGGAGTAGAGCCAAAAAGCCACATCATCTTTGCTGGTGGGCTCTGGCTCCAGCTCCGCGGACGCAGCATCCATCAGCTCACCCAAGCAAAGGTGCTCTGGGCCCGGCCGTCCAACGACGATAATTTCCCGCAAGTACCTGAGCCGTTCCCGAGGTATCAATTGCAGCTGCGGAAGCAACGCTGCACTGACCAACACCACCCGCGCCCGTGTGTCATTCAAGACATATTCGTACTCGCGGGGCTTCAGAAGGGTGTTGGTGGGCACAGCGACGGCGCCGATCTTGATCGCGCCGAAGAAGCAGTAGAGGAACTCCGGGCCGTCCTCGAGTAAGAGGACAACGCGCTCTTCCGGGCGCACATCGAGCTGGCGAAGCGCATTGCCCGCGCGATTCGTCCGCTCCAGCAATTGCTGATAGCTGACGCGCTCGTCGCCGCACTCAATCGCAGTCTTACCCCCTCTTCCCTCGAGGACATTGCGATCTACGAAATAGGCAGCTACATTGAAGGTCTCCGGCAGGCTGATCACGGGCTTTGCAATCTTCTCCGGTCACGACTCGAAATTAGGCGCTAGCGCCCAGCCAACGGTGCGGGAGTATAGCACGACAAGATTCCGACATTTTTGCGGCAGCGAATCTTGACCAGTCCGTTTTGGGTTGGCCGGGTTGGTTCATGCCGCTCGCGTCGCGTTCTCTTATGGGCGCGGACAGGAGGCCGCTGCCAAAGAGGTGCTGCGCTCTCTTCTAGTTGCCAAGCCACGAGTTCGGCGCGCAGGCGCGAGTTAAAATTGCCGGGCCTTTTCTCAGCAATACCTGCGAGGTATTACTATCTGACCAAACATGTATTGGACAGTTTTCCGGTTTCAAACGATGCTCTCCGCAAAATGCACAGTGTGGGTCTGTGCCGGGAGAGCGGTTGCGTGCCGGTTCGTTGCTCCTGGGCGATGTTCGATAGCAGCAATTGTGGGCTTCAAAGACAGTGCCGTCTCATGACCTGCGGGTTTTGCGAATCAGCGTAGCCTTGCTTGATGCTGGTCAGGTCTTGAGGCCAACAAGATACTGGAACAGACGTTCAAACCAGAAGAGGAAAAGAGCCATGAGACTAGGTTCCACGCTGACGCTGACCTTGTGGGTGATTGTGGTAATGGCTGTCGCGCCGACTCCGCAAGCCTTCGGGCAAGCCACGATTAGCTTTGCTCAACTGAATGGCACCGTCCAGGATACAAGTGGCCGAACGGTCACCGGGGCCTCCGTGACGCTGCGCGATTTGGGCACCAATCAGGGTCACAGCGCCGTCTGCAATGCGTCGGGCTATTACGTTGTTCCCAATCTTCCGCCTGGGCAATATGAGCTGACGGTGCAATATTCCGGCTTCGCCAAGTATGTGCAGACCGGGATCGCATTGAGCGTCGGCCAGACCGCCACCATCAACGTCACTCTCAAGGTCGCGGCAACGTCGGAGGTAGTGACCGTTACCGGCGAGGCGCCTCCGGTGGAACCCACGCGTACGGAAATCAGCCAGGTCATAGATACCCCTGAGATTCAGGCTTTGCCGACTGCCACGCGTCAGTTCATTGATTTTGCATTGCTGACCCCGGGCGTGGCTACCGGCCGCACCAGCCTGCAATCCACCTTCACAGAACCAGACGTTACGCGGATTTCCTTCGGCGGCATGCGGGACTTGAGCAACGCTGTGACCGTGGATGGCGCCGACTACATCAACGTGGGAACCGGTTCGCAGCGCGCCACTCCCTCCCAGGAAGCGGTCAGTGAATTCCGCGTGGTGAACAACAGTTTCGGCGCCGAGTATGGCCGGGCCCTGGGCGGAATCGTCAACGTAGTTACAAAATCGGGTACCAACGATCCACACGGGTCGGTGTACGGCTACCTTCAGAACCAGGCCGCAGATTCCAAGTCGCTTTTGACCGATCCCGCATACAACCAATATCGGCGAGGTCAGTTCGGAGCAACGCTGGGCGGGCCCATCGTCAAGGACAAAACATTTTTCTTTGCGAACTACGAGGGACAGAGGTTGGGAGAGTCTCCGACGTATCCGGCTACGCTGGTGGGAAATCTGAGCACCATCAATGCCGCAAAGATCGCGCTCGGACTGCCGCCGGAAGACCTGAACGTAATCAAGACTCTCAACAACGACAACGGGTTCATCAAGCTCGACCACCAGATTAACGCCAATAACCGCCTCGCAATTCACTATGGCATCGTCGACACAAGGGACCTGAATGTGCTGGTGGGTGACACTCTTGACGGCGGCGGTATCGGAGCCCCGAGCGACGGGCACAATACATCCTTGCGCGACCAGTCTCTGGTTGGCACTTTGAATACGCTGCTGAAGCCTAATTTGGTAAATACGTTTCTGGCGCAGTACGCGAGGCGGACGTATAACTTTCCTGCTGTTACGGGGCAGCCCAATCTTGACGTTCCGAACACTCTTTCGTTCGGACACAATTTCGGGGCTTTTGACGCGCTCAACGAGAGCCGGATGCAGATTTCCGACAGCCTGGCCTGGATCAAAGGAAACCACTACTGGCGATTTGGAGTAGACACGAACTACATCCGGAATTTCGTGATCTGGCCTGGCTTTACTCCGATGCGCATCATCCTGCCAAACATCAACTGCATGGTGGATTTTGCCAACTACGTGAATCCGGCGGCTCTCATCCCTTCGGTTCCGGCTGACGGACCGTGTCCCACCGCAGGTCCGCCGTTCTTCCCGCCCACTCCCGGACCGAATCCCTACGACCCGCTGAATGGCGTGCCCATCGTTTTCTGGGGCGCTCCGGTAGGTACAGGGCCAATCGTTCCCGGGAGCCTACCCCCGGTCATCCCGACAACCTGGCAGAACGCCTATGTAGATCCGCAAGATTATTACGTTCGCCTCAACCACGGCTATTTCGGTTTCTATGGGCAAGATCAGTGGCGAATCACTCCCAAACTGACTTTCAATTACGGGTTGCGCTGGGACTTTGAGACCGGCTTGTCCCAGATCATTCGACCGGACTATCGTGGTTTTCAGCCCAGAATCGGCCTCGCGTATTCCCCCACCAAACACACGGTCATTCGTAGCGGATTCGGGATTTTCGATGATCATTACAATATGACCTTCCTGTTTGTCACGGACCCACAGCGCGAGGTCGTGATTCCCGGAGTAGCGCAGCCCTTTGTGCGGGAAGGAAACTCGACAGCCACCTGGGTCTTGAACCAGCTCAGTTTTGACGCACCTAATCCGTTGAATAACTTCCAGCCGCTCCCATATCCGGATGGATCAACGGTGCCGACACCATGGCAAGCCGCCAAGACGCTAATTCTTACGGGTCAGACGCCGCCCAACTTCAACACCGGCCCCGGTCCCGGCCAGAATCCAAGCCTGCCATCGGGAACGTTTGTCACCAACAGCGGCGGAGGCATTGATCGCAACAGCCGCATCGCCTACTCTGAGCAAGCCAGCCTGCAAGTTGACCAGGAGATCGGGAAGGGGCTGGTAGTTAGCGTGGGCTATCTTTTCCTGCGCGGCCGCAAGCAGTTCCGGCCGGAAAACTTGAACGTCTGCCCGTCTGCGGGACTTACCAATTCCGCGACCATCTGTTTTCCCGCCTCGGACGTCCCCGGTCCCCCGATCACGCCCACGGGGCCATTTCCGAACAACAAAATGCCGGACGGGAGAGATGCGTTCAGCGGTGTGCTTTACAACAACGCCGGCTTGATGTATTACGTGGATGCTACCGGAAATGCTGCCTACAACGGGGTCACCATCTCGATCGCGGACCGGTTCGGCTCATATTTTCGCTTTAACGCGAACTACACGCTATCACACACCACGGACGATGGAACTTTTCTGACCTTCGTCAGTACTCCAGAGGATTTGTACAATCGCGCGCTGGAACGGGCTGACTCAGTGCAGGACGTCCGCCATCGGTTTGTGGCTAACTTTACAGCGGATACGCCAAATCACGGCGTCCTACGGAACTTCGAGTTCAGCAGCATCGTCCTCCTCCAATCTCCGCGGCCCTTTACGATCTTCGTGGGCAACGATGTCAACGGCGACACCAACCCGGTGACGGATCGCGTCGGATGGTCGCCGCGCAATTCCTACCGGGGTGACCATCTCTATTCCACCGACCTTCGTCTGGCCCGTTTGATTCACATCAATGAGCGCATGGGACTCAATCTCGCCTTCGATGCGTTCAACGTGTTCAACCGGCAGAACGTGAATGAAGTAACGTCGGTCTACGGCGGCGGCACTCCCGATTTCTGCGGAGCCGTGCCCATGCACTACAACGATGCTGCTTCGCTCGCGATCCAGCAGGGTAAGGTGGCCTGTGGGCCGGACGGCGGGTTGGCAGTTGCTCCGGCTCCGAATCCGTTGTTCGGTACGCCGAGAGTCATGTTTAACCCGCGGCAGCTTCAAGTTTCGGCAAAGTTTACGTTCTAGCGGTATTGACATCAGGGCTTTTCTGCTTGCAGGATGTTGGGGCTCTGCAGGACGGATAGTCTTGGGACCAATTGGGAGGAAATGACCATGCGAGCTCGCCAGGCGTTCTGCTGTGCAGTATTCTGTGTCGCTGTCTTGCTATCAGCACGCGCACAAGACCAGCCAAAGGAGGTGAAACACGCTCCCGCGGCGACTACCTCTGCTGCCTCCGGCCAGGAAATGTTCATGTCTTACTGCGCGACGTGCCACGGCAAAGATGCCAAGGGCGATGGTCCGGCTGCCGACGCGCTCAAGGTGGCCCCCGCGGACTTGACCGCTCTGGCCAAAACGAACAACGGCAAGTATCCCTCAATGCGAGTGACAACTGTTCTCAACGGTCAGGCTAACCTGGCGGCACACGGCAACAAGGAAATGCCGGTGTGGGGGCCGGTTTTCTTTCGCATGAGCCAGGGTCACGAGAGTGAAGTAATGCAGCGCATCGCGAATCTGAACCATTACATCGAGTCGCTGCAAGTAAAATAAATGTGGCGCCGGCAGTCTTCCGGCGTTTTGTCCAGGTCAGATGTCTTCTGGCTGGACCCTCTTCGATGGCCCCTGTCGATATCAGCTCCGAAGCTTCGGCGTCACCTCCCACGCGCTTTGACCGCAAGCTGGCAAAGATCCTGGATCATGCCACCGCCGTTTTCTACGAAAAGGGCTACGAGCGGGCCACCATGCGGGATCTGTCTCGTTCGAGTGGCTTGTCGCTGGCCGGGCTTTACCACTACTTCGAATCCAAGGAGAAGCTGCTTTACCTGATCCAGAAGCATTACTTCACCACCGTCATGGAGCGGCTGCGCCAGCGGCTGACGGATGTCAGGGATCCCGAGGAGCGCGTGCGCACGTTTATCCTCAACCACCTGGAATATTTCATAGCGAATTTCAAAGCCTTTAAAGTGCTTTCCCATGAGGACGACGTGTTACAGCGCGAATTCGGGGCGGAAATTGCAGCCCTCAAACGCGAGTACTATCGCAGTTGTGCCAGCCTGGTGGAAGAGTTGAAGCGGGCAAAACAACTGGAGTTCAACAACCGGATTGCGATTATGGGCCTATTCGGCAGCATCAACTGGCTCCATACCTGGTACAACCCGCGAGTGGATGGCGATGCTGCCGCCGTGGCACACGAGATCAGCGATATGTTCCTGCAGGGGATTTACTCGTCCGCGCGCCAGGCGTGGTAGCTGTGGCGTTAGGCGAGAACCGCCTGATACTCCTCGTAGACGCCCTTGAAGTCGGTAATTTTGTGGTCTCCCTCGAAGTGCCAAATCCTGGTGGCGACTTCATCGATCAAGTCCTCGTCATGCGTGACCAGAAGCACTGTTCCCGGATATCGCTGCAGGGCAATGTTAAGCGCATTGATCGATTCCAGATCCAGGTGATTGGTGGGTTCATCCAGCACCAGGACGTTCGGCTTTTGCAGCATCAGCTTGCAGAAAATCAGGCGCGCCGCCTCTCCTCCGGAAAGAACCTCGGTACGCTTGTCAGCATCGTCACGGGGAAATAGCATTTGTCCCAACAAGCCGCGAATATCTTCGTGAGCAGCCGACGGATTCCATTGATGAAGCCATTCGAAGACCGTCATTCCGGGCTGGATCAACGCTTTGTGATCCTGGGCGAAATATCCCACTGCAGCCTCGTGCCCCCAAATCACCTTTCCGTGGCTCAGGAATGCTCCATCGTAGCCGCTGGTTTTGCGCAGTTCAGCCTCCGGTACGGTGGGAGAGTTTGTCAGCAGCGCATTCAGAAGTGTTGTTTTACCCGCGCCGTTCCGGCCCATCAACGCAATCTTCTCACCCCGGAGTACGCTGGCGGTAAAGCTTCGAATCACATGAGCCTTGCCGTATGACTTGGTCACACCTTCCAGTTCCAGGATGTGTTTTCCCGAAGGCCGCTTCTGCTCAAACTTCAAGAATGGACGCTGGATATTGGACCTCGCCAGTTCGGTCACCTGCAGGCGCTCCACTTCCTTGCGCCGCGACTGCACCTGGCTGGAACGGGTGCCGGCGGAGAACCGCGCGATGAACTCGTTGAGCTGCGCAATCTTCTTTTCCCGCTGCGCGTTTTGACTTTCAATCTGCGAGCGAATCTGCGTCTTTGCCACCACCATGTCATCGTAAGTGCCGGTATAAGTAATGATGGTTTCGTAATCGATGTCGGCAATGTGAGTGCAAACCCGGTTCAGAAAATGACGGTCGTGCGAGATGACGATCAGCACGCCCTCATATTGATTAAGGAAGCTATGCAGCCAGTGGATTGAATCCAGGTCCAGGTGGTTGGTGGGCTCGTCGAGCAGCAGCGCCTGGGGATGTCCGAAAAGCGCCTGCGCCAGCAGCACGCGGACCTTCTGTCCGCCTTGCAGTTCGCCCATTTTGCGTTCGTGCAGTTCGTCTGGAATGTCGAGGCCCTGCAGCAGGATGGCCGCGTCACTTTCAGCGGTGTAGCCGTCTTCTTCGCCGACGATGCCTTCCAGTTCACCCAGCGTCATGCCATCCGCATCGGTCATCTCGGGCTTGGCGTAGATCTTGTCGCGTTCCTCCATCGCCGCCCACAATCGCTTGTTGCCCATAATGACGGTATCGAGCACGCGATAGCGGTCGAAGGCAAACTGGTCCTGACTCAGCACGCCGAGCTTTTTCGGGCGGACGACGGTTCCCTTCTGCGGCTCGAGCTCGCCGCTCAGAAGCGCCATAAAAGTAGACTTGCCGGCGCCGTTTGGCCCGGTGAGGCCGTAGCGTTTCCCCGGCGTAAAGCCGGTCGATACTTCGTCGAATAGAATTTTGGCGCCGTAGCGCATGGACACGTTGCTGACTGAAATCATGGTTTTAGGGAACTGCGGGAAATTGCCCAAAAAAGGCGGGGACGCAGCTACTGCATTTAGAATATCACGACCGGCGCTTCGCTCCGGTGAACACCAGCACGACAGTAATCGAGGAGATAACG
>Ga0187819_10001586_pt1 | contig 11810 bp, 12 predicted proteins | sample NC_wetland_sal_i_15_FD_132411 | JGI IMG/M metagenome (GOLD analysis project Ga0187819, IMG submission 132411) | Wetland sediment microbial communities from Neuse River Estuary, North Carolina, USA - SO4_4 | ecosystem: Environmental > Aquatic > Freshwater > Wetlands > Sediment | place: USA... | reverse complement strand
GTGCTTCGGAGGGGCGGTCACTTGCTGGCCAATCAGGCGCTTCAGTCCGTTCACGCGGCAACCACGATCCGGCCGGATGGAGGCAAAATGACGATTACCGACGGCCCCTTCGCGGAGACCAAAGAACAGATCGGTGGCTTCATACTGATCGCCGCCCGGGATCTCGATGAAGCCATCAAATTGGCTTCCGCGATTCCCGCGGTTCGCCTGGGAGGCGTCGAGGTACGGCCAATCAAGGAAGTGACTAACGGCTTATGAGCCTTGAAAGACCCGACTCCAAACTGCTCGTTTGGTTGTTGGCGATCGCGTTGTTTTTCATCGCAGGGATCTTGTCCCCTGCCATGCGGGGCTTGAGCTTGTTCGCGCCCCCCATTCCTACGGGAACCCACGGCCCTTGCACCACCAACTTTTCTCGCGGTGAGAATCCGATTTCGGAAGGCGGCAAATGGCTGAATGGCCAAACCGACGGCCTGGATTGGACCGACGTCCGGACAACCCCCGGCTTCGCATTCGGGACCGAAATCGGCGGGAATAGACCCGATCCGCAAAAATATGACGACTCCACGGCCCTTCTGAAGGGTACTTGGGGGCCGGATCAAACCGTCCAAGCCACGGTCCACTCGGCCAACCCGAACCAGGACGGCAAGGTCTGGGAGGAAGTGGAGTTGCGATTGCGAAGTTCGATTTCTCCCCACCATTGCACGGGGTACGAAGTCATGTTTCGCTGCTCCAAGATTCCGAAGGCCTACTGCAATATCGCGAGGTGGGAGGGGCCGCTGGGAAAGTTCACGATGCTGAAACAGACGGAAGGTTCCGAGTACGGGGTCAAGGATGGAGACGTGGTGAAGGCCAGCATGATTGGAAAGATCCTTTCGGTGTACATCAATGGCGTGAAGATCATTCAACTCAGCGATGACAGGTTTACGAGCGGCAATCCAGGCATCGGGTTTTACCTCGAAGGGGCCACCGGCGTGATGGGCGACTTTGGATTTTCAAGTTTCACAGCGACCGATCGATAAACGCCGGAGTGGATGAGCGACATCTATGCCAAGCGTGAAAAAGAAGCCAGCGAATTCGATCTGAAGATGAGGAGCGGGAGTTTTGGGCCAAGAACGACTCGACGGAGTTCATTGACTGGGCGGCGGCTTCGCGCCGCAAGCTTCCGAACCTGAGGCCTACGCTGCGCACAATTTCTCCGCGCCTGCCGGTAGCGATGATCGAGGATCTGAAGGTGCTGGCGAACAAGCGGGACGTTCCGTACCAATCTCTTCTGAAAGTGTTCCTGGCCGAACGGTTGGAAAAAAGAACGCCGGCGCGCGTAGCGCCCTACAGAAACGCCCGCAGCAGCTTCTTCTGCACGTCTTTCAAACTGGAGTTTGCGCTGGCCAGTTCCGACATCGTCGCTTGCAATTCGCGCATTAGCTGCGCCCGCTCGACTCCGTTCTGGATGATCATCAGCAACTGCGCGTTCTCCCACGGCTTCTCCACGTATTGATACAGGCTCACTTCGTTGATCGCCTGGATGGCGCTCTGCTTGTCGGCGTGTCCGGTCAGCAGCACGCGGGTGGCCTCCGGCTGCAGATGCTTGGCGCGCGTCAGAAACTGAATGCCGCTCATGCGGGGCATCAGGTAGTCCGAAACGCAAATGTCCACCTGGTTGCCTTCCAGGTACTTCACCGCCTGCTCCGGCTCGGTGAAGCCGTGAACCTCGAAGTTGGTTTCCAGCTCCAGATAGGCCCTCACGCTCGTGATCACCATCTCTTCGTCATCGACAATCAATACGGTCGCCTTCTCAATCATCCCCAAGTTCCGCCTCCAGAAACTCTACACTGCCGCTTTGTTCTTCTGCTCCACCGGAACCAGAATATGGAACGTGGTCCCAACCCCCATCTCGCTCTCGAAATAGAGCGAGCCCCCGTGTGTTTCCTCCACGATTTTTTTGGAAAGTGCCAGGCCCAGACCTGTTCCTACGCCCACGGCCTTGGTCGTAAAACCACCGGCGAAAATTTTGGACCGGTTCTCGGGTTTAATTCCCGGCCCCGTGTCCGCAATGGAAATGTGAACGGAGTCGCCTTCATGGCGCGTGCGCACCGTGATTTTTCCTTGGCCCTCGATGGCCTGTCCCGCATTCACCAGGATATTCAGGAATACCTGGTTGAGCATGCTGGCGTGGCATTCCACCTGCGGAATCTCGCCCCAATCGGTTTCCACCTGGATGCGTTGGCGAAACTCGCCCTGCGTGAGCTTCAAGGTGTCCTGGAGTTGCTCGTTGAGATCCACTTTGCGCGCTTCGGAGCTGTCCGCTCGCGCGAATGTCTTCATGCCGCGAACCACTTCGGCGATGCGCTCGCAGGCGATCTTATCCACCGCGGTCAAGGACAAACACGTCTCCACCAGACGGCTCGCCTTGGCGAGTGAAGCCGCGTCTCCGCTCCCCAGCGCCGATTTGACCAGTTCGAGCGACCGCAAGACCACCTGGTTATTCGAAAGAATTGAGCCGATCGGACTGTTGATCTCGTGCACGATGCTGGCCAGCAAGCGCCCCAGCGAAGCCATCTTGTACTCTTGCGCCAACTGCGCGGCCAGGCTATCCACCTTCGCCCGCAATTCGTCGAGCTCGTTCTCGAACCCCGGCTGATCTGAAGGCTGGCTCACCGGCGCCGGCTCCTCACGTGACAACCCTCTGGCGCCGTCATTGGCCCACTAATTTGCGGAAGCGTTTCACCAGCGTGGAGAAAATGGCGGCGGTGATTTCGGCGTTGTCCGAAAGCAGGTCGTAAAAATCATCGCGGCCAATGCGCAGCAGGCGCGTGTCCTCCACGGTCTTGGCCGTAACCGGCATCGGATCGTTGTCGAACAAGGCCCATGCGCCCAGCACATCGTTCTGTTTCGCCGTGTGCAACACCTCTCCGTCGTGGCTCAGCTCGACCGAGCCATCCACCACCACCAACAGGGCGTCCATCGGAATGGTCGGATCCAGAATCACCTTGTTCGGCGGGTACTTCACTTCCCGGGCAATCGAAGCGATCCGCGAGAGCTGTTCTGGAGTCAAGCTCTTCAGTAACTCCACGCCTTCAAGCGCAATCACCTTTTCTACAATATTGAGTCCAGCCATTGCGACTTCTCTCTGAATCCGCCTTCTGCGCCGTCAGCCGCTTATTGAGCCGCGACCGTTAGAAGCGGTTGCTCGGCCGCTCTCCTCGCGCCTAGGTAGCTTAACACAACGTTTCTGCGCCGCAATGCATAACGGCGCGCTACAGTATTGCTATGGATTTGCGCCGCCTGCGCGATCTCCTCTTTCCCGACTCGAACCAACAGGACGTCCAATTCTTGTCCGAAGTCCGCCAACTGAGCCACGCGGCCATCCGCATCATGGGCTGGACGGAAATCGCTCTGGCCGCCTTTGTGTTTCTTGCACGGATGGTCACCGACGCCCTGGTGACGGGCCACTCCGCCACCAGTCAGGCGCCCCTCACGGCTCGAGCCTGGCAGGCCGTCCTGGTCGTCCTGGTGGCCGTACTCACTCTCTGGACTGCCGAGACCCCAATGGGACGCCGGAATCCGTCGTGGTTTCTCTGCCTGTCGGGCTGGATCTCGTCGGTGGCCGTGATCGCATCTTCTCTGGTCCTGATGCCCCATTCTTCCGACGAATACATCTCCGTGCACGTCACCACCATCCTGCTGGTCGCCATTACGGCCTGCCCGCTGCGTCCGCTGGACACCTTTGTGCTGGGCGGCTCTATTTGGGCCGCTTACCTGGCCGCCTTCATCGGCGGAGCCCTGGCGGGGGTGCTCGACTGGAACAACTGGGACCCATCCCACCTGGCTTTTCTGCTCCTGCTCATCCCGCTGACCACCGGCTTGGCCGCCGTTCTCTATGCGCAACGCGGCCTCAACTATCGCGCGCAGCAGGAGAGCCTTCGCATCGCCCAGGAACTTGCGGCGGCGCCGGTCCGCGCCCTGCTTTCCGAGAATGCCATCTCCGTGGGCCGGCTGGCGGCGGCCTTGACGCACGAGCTCAACACACCGCTCGGAGCGCTCAAAAGCTCCATCGACACCATGATCGTGCTGGCCGCCAAGCAGGCCACTGCGCCGCCGGAACAGCAGGCGCGTCTGGTCACCATGCAGGCCGAGCTCCGGCGCTCGGTCAACGATGGCATGGAACGGCTGAAGAAAGTGATCGCGCGTTTGCAGAGGTTCATCGATCTCGATCACACCGACCGGCAGCCGGCCGACTTGAATGAGCTGCTGGGAGACGTGGCCGTTCTGCTAAAACCTTCGCTCCAGGAGAAGGTGAAACTCGAGTTCGATTTTCAGCCCCTTCCTCCGTTACACTGCCGCCCGCAGCAGCTCACCACCGTTTTTTCCAGCCTGTTGAGCAACGCCATCAACGCGGTGAACGGCGAGGGCCGCATCCTGGTCTCCACGCGGAAAGTGGATTCCATGGCCCGCATCCGCATTGAGGACAATGGCCGGGGCATGGAGCCGCTGGAGCTCGAAACCATCTTCGATCCGGGCTTCCGGGTTCTCGCCGGCCGCGTCTCCACGGGAAACTGGAGCCTGTTCAGCTCCCGCCAGATTGTCTTCGAGCACGGCGGCGAGATTCAGATTACCAGCGAGCCCGGCAAAGGCACCACCGTCGATGTCCTGTTGCCTATCTAGACAAGGAAGCAGGAACGGGCTACTTACCAAATACCATCAGCATACCCAGATTCTCATGGAGTAAAGCCCCATTCTTCGCGAGGTACATCTCTCTGTTCTGTGCGTTCGCCAAAACCTCATACCTGTCCATGGCTCGCGCAAGAGTATCGGCTTCCGTGTCGAGGTTCCGCACATACCTTTGGTACGAAGTCGCCCACGCCGCTCCTCGGTGAGTGTCCAGATAATAGATGGCATCATCAATGTCATTGGTCATGCCCTGAACCAATGGAGCTGCGTGGTGCATGGCGTTTAGCTCGGCAGGAACAATTCCATTTTGAATAACGCCCAACCGGCACAGCCGTTTGCGTATCTCGTTGATTTCAGCCTCGACGCGCTCCAACTGGCGCGCGCGGTCCTTCCAGGCACTCGGCGCGTTTTGAAGATTTTCGAGCGCGGAAGCGTAGTGGCCCACTTGCTGAGCATCCTCGCGCAGAGCTTCCAACAGATTGAAGGCGCGCTGCGAAGAACCCCAGTTGTATGAGTCAGGGGCCTTAGGACTTGCGACGCATGGCCCCGCCGCCATAGAAAGCGCAGGCGCGAGAACCATCGCCCCGATCATCGTACTCGTTTGCAAGAGTTTGGTTCCGAGCATTGGTCCCTCTTCCTGGGCTCTCACTTGAATTGACGCGCCGGAAGAAATCGATGTTCCGTCTCAGGTTAGATTGCAGGTTCGCTCCAATACAACTCAACGGAGTGTCGAAACTCGTGGACGGGGTTAGTCGCCTGGTCCTGCGCGTCGGGTGTCATGGCCGGCGGACTCTTTCGCGGGTTCCTAAGACCCCTGACTTATTCCCGCGGCGGCATATCGTACATCACCGCGCCTTCGCCTTTTTGCGTCACAGCTTCTTCGAAAAACTTCACGATCTTATCGCGGCGCGCCAGCATCGCCTTGATCTCGGTTTTGGTCAGATAGGGCCGCAACTGCTCGTTCAACGTGTCTTCGTCCAGTTTGCGCATGCTGGCCAGCAGCTTGCGGTCGCACATCACCAGGTTGGCTTCGCTGCGGATCTTCGTAGTCGTGCGAAACGCTCGCGTGTGGTCGATCATCCACATGCGCCACTGTTTGTCGATCACCAGATTGCCCAGGTTGCGATCGGTGTTGTCGATCAATTGGTCGAACACCCTCACCACATACATCTGCTTGTTCCACGCGTCGGGGTTCGGCGGCGCGATCCCCTGCTTCACCCGGTCCACTTCGTCGAACATCTTGTCGTCCACCCACCACGTCACCGCACAAGATTTTCCGGCTACCTTGCGCTCCACCGAGACTGGGATCATGTTCAGGTCCATAATCTTGTCCAGTTTGTAGGCCGCAATGTTGTATTTGTAGGTGTCCTTGAAATTCAGTTCCGTGCCATGCATGGTCTTGAATTCCGCCTTTGCTTCATCGATGCTCTGGATGTGGGCAAGATGCTCCAGCTTGCCATCGGAAAGCGTGGCCTTCATCGAGTTCGTTACCCCCACGCCGATTTCCTTCTTGTCCACGACCTTTGCGTTCAGCAGAAATTCTTCCATTTCTGCTCGCGTGTAGTGCTTGGCTGGTTCCTCCGCCAGCGCGAGTTGCGATATCGCAAAAAGCACCGTCAGGCCGTATCTTAAGTAGCGCGTCTTGTGATGCATGAATGAACCTCGTTTCAGGCGTTCTATTGTAGTCGCCTCGGTTTACAAATTCAACGTCCATCCAGACGCCTGCCCTCGTCTGGAAAATTATCGGGATAATGAGGCCGGGATCTCTCCTGTCCGCGAGTTGCCGTTGACATCCGTAAATCTCTCGGCTATAGTCGTTTAACATACTGATTATTATTGGTTTGTGTGTGGTCTTGCGCTGCGATTTCGAGTGGAAGGGTACCCACCGAAGTCTCGATTCAACTCCCTGTTTTATGACACATCGCGTGATCCGTGTTATCGCGAGCCTTTAAGAAATCAGTGACGCCGGAGATTGGCCATGGCCGTCGACCAGAACAACGGGAAGGTGGAACAGCCCGCTCAAAGCAATGCGCAGGACTACGAACACCTCATCGACGACTACAGCCACTTCGTTCCCCCCGCTGAAGGCGAGATCCTCGAAGGCCGGGTGCTCAAAGTCACCGGTCAGGAAGTGATTGTCGACTTCGGTTACAAATCCGAAGGCTTGGTTCCCATCGAACAGTTCCGCTCCCCGGACGGCGAAATTCACGTCCATCCCGGTGATGTGATCGACGTGATGATCGACCACGGCGACGAGGTGGAAGGCTACATTCTGCTCTCCCACCAGAAGGCCGCGCGTCTGCGCGTCTGGGAGAATCTCGAGAAGGCCTTCCAGGAGCAATTGATTATCTCTGGCCGTGTGCTCGGGCGCGTAAAGGGCGGGCTCTCGGTGGATGTCGGCATCAACGGCTTCATGCCCGGATCCCAGATTGATTCCCGGCCCGTGCGCAACCTCGACGCCTTCATCGGGCAGGACATTCCCGTCAAGATCATCAAGCTGAATCGCCGCCGCGGCAACGTGGTCGTCTCGCGCAAGCTGGCGGTGGAGCAGGAAGCCACCGTACGCAAGACGGCCACCCTCGAACATCTGCAGGAGGGCGCCGTGGTGACCGGCGTGGTCAAGAACCTCACGGAATACGGTGCGTTCATTGATCTCGGCGGCATCGATGGCTTATTGCATGTCACCGACATGTCCTACGGGCGCGTGGGCCATCCCTCCGAAGTCGTGCATCCCGGCGACGAGGTCACCGTCAAGGTGCTCAAGTTCGATCGCACCCGCGAGCGTGTGTCTCTCGGCATGAAACAACTGGTGCCCGATCCCTGGGAAGGCGTTGCGCAGCGCTACCCGGTGAACAGCCGAGTGGTCGGGCGCGTCGTGAATGTCACTGATTACGGCGCTTTCGTCGAGCTCGAGCCTGGCGTCGAAGGCCTCATCCACGTGACCGAAATGACCTGGTCGCGGCGCATGAAGCACCCCGCCAAAGTTGTCAGCCCAGGCGACCAGGTGGAGGCCGTGGTTCTCGACGTGCACCCCAAGGAGCGCCGCATCTCCCTGGGACTCAAGCAACTCGAGCCCAATCCATGGACCACCATCGAAGACCGCTACAGCGTCGGCTCGGTCGTTGAAGGCCGCGTCCGCAACATGACCGATTTCGGCGCGTTTGTGGAAATCGAGGAAGGCATTGACGGACTCGTGCATGTCTCCGATCTTTCTTGGACCAAGCGCGTGAAGCACCCTTCTGAGGTGTTGAAAAAAGGGCAGGTGGTGCAGGCCGTGATCCTGGCCATCGACGCCAAGTCGCATCGGCTTTCCCTGGGCCTGAAACAACTGCAACCGGATGCTTGGGAACGTTATTTCCAAACCCATCACGTTGGCGACATGGTACATGGCCGCGTTTGCCGCCTCGCGGGATTCGGGGCGTTTGTCGAACTGGCCGAGGGGGTCGAGGGTCTGTGCCACTACTCCGAGGTGCCGGGCTACAGCGGCCGTAAGTCCGAGGCCCCACCCATCGAAGTCGGCCAGGAACATGACTTCAAGATCATTAAAATGAATGAGTCGGAGAAGAAAATCGGGCTGAGTCTGAAAGCCGTAACGGAAGATGAGGAACGGGCCCGCCTGGAGGACTATCAGCGACAGGCGACGGCCGCCACGACAACCATAGAAGAGGTCGTAAGCGTAAAAGAAAAAAAGACTTAGCTGCGATCTACACTGTTGCTTTGGGTGCCTCCGGCACAAGACGCGTTGCATTTTCCCCGGGTGCCGCGCGATACTGTTCGGACTGTAATGTGTTGAAAGATCATTGGTTTTTCGCTAAGTTAACCAAGGAGGCGTGAAATGACGAAGGCGGATCTGATTGAAGAGGTCTCGCGCGTAGTGGAAATGACCCGAAAGGAATCCGAGGTCATCGTGGAGTCCATCTTCGACAGCATCGTGAAGGCCCTGCGCGGTGGCGACAAGATCGAGATCCGCGGTTTCGGCAGTTTCCGCACGCGCCAACGCCAGCCTCGCATCGGACGCAATCCGAAAACCGGCACCCGCGTTGAAGTACCCGCCAAAAAGATTCCTTACTTCAAGCCCAGTAAGGAACTGAAGGACGTGGTGAACAATTCGGCGGCGGCCAAAGAGCCCGCCCCAGTCGACCCACAGCCTCAGCCGCACTAGGACCGGCGAGCCATGGACCACCTCTGGACACCATGGCGGTATCGTTACATCACTGAAGCCAAGCCGTCGGACAGTTGCGTCTTCTGCATCAAAGCATTGGAAAACAAGGATGCTGAGAACTACATCCTTCATCGCGGGAAGCTAAACTTCATTCTGCTCAATTTGTTTCCCTACACAGTCGGCCACATGATGATTGCACCCTACCAGCACGTGGCAACCCTGGAGCAGTCGCCTGAAGACGTGCTTTTGGAAATGATGCGTTTGACGCAACGCGCGGAGATGAATCTCCGTGCTGTGTATCACCCGGCCGGTCTGAACATCGGGCTGAACATCGGTGGCAGCGCTGGCGCGGGTGTAGCGGGGCACATCCATATGCACGTAGTGCCGCGCTGGCCCGGCGACGCCAACTTCATGAGCACCATCGGAGAAACCCGCGTGATGCCGGAAGAACTGCCGACGACGTATGAAAAACTATTGAAAATGCCGTGGAAAGTGGGTACCTGAAGCAGCGTGTGCCGGGATCGTTTTATCCCGGCACACATGGCCAAACGACTAGTTCTGGTTAACCACCAGTTTCATAGTTGTGCCGCCGAGATGGATCTCCTGGATATGGTACTTGCCGTCGCCGTTGCGGTAGCGCACAGAAGTCGAGGAATACTTGCTGTCCGCGGTTTCCACTTTCACGGCAGCCTCGTACGTCTGTTTGCCCTTCTTGATCACTACCTTTTCATCTTTCAGCTCGAGCGAGTATTCGCCGGGCTTCAGCTCGGTTCCGCCGATGACGGAGGGTTCAAACAACATGATGGAGTAGGACTTTGCGCTTGCCAAACCAGCCAGCACAAGCACGGTGCATAGCAACAGAATCTTGTTGATCATCGATCAAGCGTCTCCTTTTTTTGCCATCGGCCCGGAGTAACGGTCGAGCGCGCACACTCGTACCGCTCATGTAAAAACCGTTACAGATACTCCCCGAAGCCGACTGCGTTTCTTGTCCAATGATACGGGCGAAATTCGAAAAGGTTCCTCGATCACACGGTGATTTAACAGTAAGCAAAAGGATGCATTTCGTGGTTCAAAACCGGGCAGTGTTCACATCTGGGACGGCGTGAGGAATTCACGCACGCGCTCCAGCACGGCCCGCTGAATTCGAGTGTCATCGCCGAACCCGGAGAACCACTCGATGCCCGCCTCCTGGCGAAACCAGGTCATCTGGCGTTTGGCATAGCGCCGGGTGTTGCGCTGCGCGTAAAAGATAGCTTCCTCGAGCTTCAGCTCTCCGTTCAGAAACTGGATGGCCTGGCGATAGCCGTGCGATTCAAACGGTTTCACGGTGGCGGCGAAGCCGCGACATAAAATACTGCGGACCTCCTCGACGAGCCCGGTCTCAAACATCTGCCTGGTTCGCCGGTCGAGTTTCTCATAAAGCTGATCTCGCGGGGGATCGAGACCGATTTTCAGAGTTTCGTAGCCTCCCAGCGCGTCGCGGCCCTGGTGGAATAATTCAGTCACCGGCCGGCGTGTGATGAGACACACTTCGAGGGCGCGAATCAGCTTCGGGATGTCGCGCGGATGGATTCGCCCGGCGGCCTTCGGATCGAAACGCCGCAGTAACCGGTGCAGGGAGCCTTCGCGGCGGCGCTCGCGCGCCGCAAGGCGGTCGCGCAGAGCCTGGTCACGCGACGGCCCCGGAAACAGGCCGTCGATCAATGCACGCAGGTAAAAACCGGTACCACCCGCCAGTACTGGCAGGCGCCCGCGCGTCGCGATCTCGTCCAGTACCCGGCGCGCCAGCCGTGCGTATTCGCCCGCGGTAAAAATCTGATCGGGCTCGAGAATATCCATCAGGTGGTGGGGGATCCCCTGGCGCGCTGCGGGTGGCAGCTTGGCCGTTCCTATGTCGAAGTACCGGTAGATCTGCAAGGAATCGCAGTTCACCACCTCGCCGGAGAAGCCGCCGGCAACGCATAGCGCCAGTTCACTTTTCCCCGATCCGGTGGGCCCCAAAATAGCGATAACCTTGCGCTGCCCCATTCCGTCTCTTAGTTTACGTGCCGCTGCGTTATACAATGAGTAGGGGGTATTGTTCGTCGCGCCCGGTAGCCAAACGCACGGTGGACGGAAAGAAAGCAGCTTCAATGAATCGTCCTGCAAAGGGTTTTTTAGGGGCGCTAAGCCTCACGTTATTATTTTCTGGTCTGGCCCTGGGTCAGACTCCCTCCCCGGCAGAGAGCGCGTCGGATTCCAAGGCCTCCGATAAAGCCTCTGCCTACTATAACTTCGCGATGGGCCATCTCTACGCGGAGCTGGCCGGCGCATTCGGCAATCGAAGCGACTACACCAACAAAGCCATCGACTTCTACCGGCAGGCGATGAAGCTGGATCCCTCGGCTTCCTTCCTCTCCGAAGAGCTGACGGACCTTTACATCCAGGCGGGCCGGATTAAGGACGCGGTGACCGAAGCCGAGGATCTGCTCAAGCAAGACCCGAATAATCTCGACGCGCGGCGGCTGCTGGGTCGCATCTACGCGCGGCTGATCGGCGATCCGCAACAGACCCGGGTCAACGAAGAGATGCTGAAGCGGGCCATCGAGCAATTCCAGAAGGTCACCGAACTCGATCCCAAGGACATCGAGAGCTGGCTCATGCTGGGCCGGCTCCAGCGGGTGAATCACAATTCCGTCGAAGCGGAGAAAGACTACAAGACCGTTCTGGATCAGGACGCGGGGAACGAAGAGGCGTTAACCGGACTGGCGATGGTGTACTCCGAGGTAGGAGACACCAAGAACGCCATCGATATGCTGCGCCAGGTTACGAGCAAGGATCCCAATCCGAGGACTCTGGCTGCGCTGGCGAGCTTTTACGATCAAACCCGCGATTTTGCGAGCGCTGCCGACACCTGGAGACAGGCGTTGCAGATGGACCCGGAGAATAGCCGGATCAAGCGCGCCCTGGCGCAAGATGTGTTCTTCACGGATCATTT
>Ga0187819_10001585_pt1 | contig 11814 bp, 8 predicted proteins | sample NC_wetland_sal_i_15_FD_132411 | JGI IMG/M metagenome (GOLD analysis project Ga0187819, IMG submission 132411) | Wetland sediment microbial communities from Neuse River Estuary, North Carolina, USA - SO4_4 | ecosystem: Environmental > Aquatic > Freshwater > Wetlands > Sediment | place: USA: North... | reverse complement strand
CGGTTCAGTAGCTTCGCATCAGTGGACACGACCGCGCCGTCGAATTGCTCCCAGGGTGCATCGAGGTTAAGCTTCACCGGTTCCGGTGCTTTTTCATGGCCTAAACGGTGAAATGCGGCGTCTTCGAGTATGGGCGCCGACTCCCCCGTGGCGGGAAAACCAAGCACGTCCACGAGATCCCCCACCTCGAGAGGCGTGTCCTGCTGCGTAAGCACGCGGAGTCCCTGGCCTTGGCTCTGAAGAAAGATCGCATTACCAGGTTGCTGGTAGCCGACGATGCCACGCACTCGTACCCGGTGGTGGGTTCCGTCCGCCGGCGAAAACCGCAGCAACTCCGATACGGGAACTTCTGTGGCAGGGGCTTCCACTTTGATGAAGCTCAAGCGGGGAACGTAGAACAGGATGCCTGTCAGTTGCCGGTTAGCGTTGTACAAACTTCCGCAAACGCCCTCGATCAACACTTCACTGTCGACCCACGAAGACGAGTCCCTTTCATGAGTAATCGGCACACGGACGTTAAATTCGCCGGCTTCCGACGCGACGCGCATGGCCAGAACGGGCTCTTGCCATGAGCCTCGGTCGATGGCAGCAGATCGCACAATACCGCGCACTTGCGCCCACTGACTGTCTTGTTGCCCGTTTGCCAGCTCGGAAAAAGAATAGAGTTGCGCCTTGGGCAGAACTCCCGGGCCGATCACTCGGAACTTGGTCTCATGAATTACAGGGGCAAATCTACCAGGTCCGGTTAAACCTTGGATCTCGACGAACTGACTCAGCACATGGGGATATTTAGGGGAGACGCTGCCCTCGACATAGATGCCGGCCGTCGCGTCCTGAACAAAGAAGTCTGGGGCCGGAGCATCCATCGTAATTACGCCCCGAACGAGTACGGGGTAGCCAAGTGAAGCTTGCTCCGGAGTCAAGCGGCGTATTTGATCGATATGGGTAAGAGTGGGGAGTGACTTCGCAGAAGGTTGCAGCTGCGCCCGAGCTCCCAGGCAGAGCGCGGCCGCAAGCCAGAGAGAACTTGCGACCAGCTTAAAGACCTGCACGAATGGCACACCACCGCTGCGTGGCTGCATGGTTCCCTCGGTATGAATACTAAGAGTGTAAGGTCAGACGGATGGCTGCTTAGCGAAGCATTCACCTGTCCCCGTGCTCGCATTAGGGTAGCCCAAACCAGCAGATGGGGGAAGATCATGCTCTATGCCTTCTCTGCGCGGAGATCACAGACCGACAAGTTTGAGTTTGCCGAAGGAAAACGGTTGTGTGATTTGACACGTATGAGATTCTTGTCGGCGACATTTAGATCGGAGAGTGAGGGTAGCGAGAGGCAAGAATGTCGGAACACGGACCAATCACTGTTTCCGGTGTTCGAGCTGACTTTCGAGATCGTCAGCGCAAGATCGTCAGACGTATCCAGCTATCGTTCGTATTCACCGCCTGCCTTTTCACGAGTAGCTGGCCCGGCTCTGGGACCACACAAACTGCTCCGGCCGGTCCCAGCGTACAGATCGTTGAAACTAGCGGTGACCAGACGATGCTGCTTCAAACCCAGCCGAGCGTATCCTTCACAAGAGGTGGAAATCCCAGCAGCCTCGTCATCGCTGTGGATGCCACAACCCAGTATCAGCAGATGGATGGATTTGGTGGTTCCCTGACTGACTCGTCAGCTTGGTTAATATGGAACAAACTCAGCGCTTCGCAGCGGACTACGTTGATGCAACAGCTCTTCAGTCCGAGCAGCGGCATCGGAATCAGTTTTCTGCGGCAGCCCATGGGCGCAACCGACTTCTCGGCCAGCGGCAACTATAGTTACGACGATGTGCCACCAGGCCAGACGGATCCGAATCTCAGCAACTTCACAGTGGCGCACGATACCGCGTACATCATCCCCTTGGTGAAGCAGGCACTGTCCATCAATCCGAGCACCAAAGTGGTCGCACTGCCCTGGAGTCCGCCGGCCTGGATGAAGACGACCGGAACGATGAATGGCGGGAACATAAACACGTCCTACTTCCCAAGCCTGGCACAGTATTTCGTCGATTTCGTGGAGGCTTACCGGCAGCAGGGCGTCCCGATCTACGCCCTTTCCGTCCAGAACGAGCCTCTGTACTCGACTACAGGGTACCCGTCCGAATTTCTCTCAGCCCGCGACGAAGCAAGATTCATCGCAAGTAATCTCGGGCCTGCACTGACTAAGGCCGGACTCGGGAATGTGAAGATCTTCGCTTATGAACACAATTGGGACAACACGGGCTATCCGGAAACAGTGCTCGGGAGCACTGCGGCTCAGTATGTCTCAGGGAGTTCGTTTCACTGTTACGCGGGGAATCCGACCGCGCAATCGACGGTAAGAACGGCCTTCCGCGCCAAGGACATTTGGTTTACAGAATGCTCGGGCATTACTTCAACGAGTTTTGCCGGCGACTTAGCATGGAACGCCGAGCACTTGCTGATTGGCGCCACACGCAATTGGGCCCGGAGTGTTTCCCTTTGGAATCTGGCCCTCGATCAGGCCTCTGGCCCCAAAAACGGCACCTGCTCCAACTGCCGGGCGGTAGTGAAGATCGACGATAGTGTTTCGCCGGCGACTGTCACGTTCAATGTGGAGTACTACATCCTGGGGCATCTGGGAAAATTTGTCGTCAGCGGCGCGCACCGGATTGATTCGAACACGTTCGGCGCAGGCAGCATAGAAGATGTCGCTTTTCAGAATCCTGATGGATCGATCGTCCTGCTGGTGCTGAACTCCGCCCACAACCCCAGGACCTTCACAGTGGCTTCCAAGGGCCAATCATTTAGCTACACTCTGCCGGCTGGGACCCTGGCAACGTTTAACTGGAAATAGTCTGATTGTTCTCTGGCACATTGGATCTAGCGCGTCAGGGCAAACTTGCCCTGGAGTTGTATGTTGTCGGAAGAACCGCCGACCAGGATTGTGAAATCACCCGGTTCGGCGCTCCAGTCCTTCTTCTGCACGTCATAGAAAGAGAATGCTCTGCGATCAAGCGTGAGTGTTACCCGCCTGCCTTCCCCCGGCTTCAGGTTTACCTTTGCGAATGCTTTCAACTCCTTGACTGGCCTCGGAACGCTGGAATGCGAGGCGCCGACATACAATTCCGCCACTTCCGCCGCCGCACGATGACCCGTGTTCTTTATATCGAAAGAAACCGAGACAGGCGCGTTCAGATCCCCGCTCGGCGGCGTGACGGACAACTTACTGTAGGCAAATGTTGTGTAGGAAAGACCATAACCGAAGGCGAAAAGCGGCTTCGTTTCAGATCGATCAAAGTGCCGGTACCCTACGAAAACACCTTCCGAGTAGTTGACCCGCGATTCACCCGGTTTGGGGTAATAGCTGTGAAAGGTAGGATTGTCTTCCCAGCGGCGTTCAAAGGACGCCGGCAGCTTGCCCGACGGGCTGTAATCGCCAAAAAGAATTTGGGCCAGCGCTGTCCCGCCCTCCTGTCCCGGATACCATGCGTGCAGAATGGCTGGAACATTTTCGACCCAGCGCGTCATGTCCACGTTGCCGCCAGCGGTCAGCACAACGATCACGTTCTTGTTGACGGCACTGATCCGACGGATGAGTTCGTCCTGTCCACCCGGAAGTTGGAATGTCCGGTCGAAACCTTCTCCCTCCGTCTTGTCATCGAGTCCCACGCAAATCACGACGGCATCTGCCTTCGCGGCCAGCGGCTTGGTTTCGCGGCCGATGAACGCCTCGGCCCGGGTGACGCCGAAACCAACGATGGCGCTGCCCACAGATTCGAAGTACTCCAGGCGGATCTTGTACGCCTTACCGCCATCCAGATGCCGGGCCGCGGTATCCAAGGTTTGGGAGTGCGGTTGCCAGTCGTCGATTGCAATCTGGTCGCCGACGTAAAGTCGAACCCCATCATCTGCCGAGGTATAGAACTTATAGTCGCCGGACTCCTTCGGCACGAAATACCCTGTCCAGCGAATCGAGAAATGATCGACTGGTTCTCCCGCTGCAAAACTGCCTTCTCCCCAATCGAAGTGAATCTTTTTGTCAGTACGCACGAGCGCGGGCGTGCCTTTCAGTTCTTCATTGCTGAAATACTCCCCTTTTAGACCGCTCTCGCCATCGGGAGCAGTAACGAATTCGGAGCCTTCAAAAACCTGGTCAAGCGGAGGAACATCGACCGCATACAAGACGCTGGCCTTGGGTCCCAAACGGTTGCTAATTCCTTCCAGATAGCTGACGGCGTTGAAGGGCTTAGTCTCGGCGCTGCCGCCTCCGCTAATCACCGCCGGGTAGGCATCGGGACCAATCACAGCAATGGTCTTCAACCTGGCTTCGTCCAGCGGAAGCAGATTGCCTGTATTCTTGAGCAGGACCATGCCTTCTCGAGCCGCTTCGAGGGCAACTTGCCGGCCCTCCTGACTGTAGGTTGGGATATCTGTGTCTGTTTGCGGTCGATCGAGAAAACCGAACTCGATGGACTTTCGAAGAATCCTTCTCACTTTGTCATCCAGCGTTGCGGCTTGAATCTTGCCCGCATTGAGAGCGGGAAGCAGAGTCTCGGCGTTCATGAAAGTGGGAGAGGGCATTTCGAGGTCGAGACCACCATTGGCGGCGGCAACGCCATCGTGGGTGGCGCCCCAATCTGACATAAGAATGCCGTCGAACCCCCATTCTTTCTTGAGAATCTCGTTGTTCAAATGGTCGCTCTGGGTCATGTAAACGCCATTCACCAAGTTGTAGGCATCCATGACCGCCCCCACATGTGCTTCCTTCACCGAAGCCTCGAAAGCCGGTAAATAGATTTCGCGCAACGTTCTCTCATCAATGTTCGAGCTCAATGTCATGCGGGCAAATTCCGAATTATTTCCGGCGAAATGCTTGGCCGTCGCGATGACCCTTTGTCCCTGGATTCCCTTAATGACCGCGACAGCCATTCGCGATGCCAGGAACGGGTCTTCCCCGAAGTACTCGAAGTTGCGGCCATTCATCGGCGCGCGATAGATATTCATGCCAGGAGCGAGAATGAAATGGACGCCGCGGGCGCGAGCGTCTTTGCCCATCGCCGTACCAAAACGCTGCACCAGTTCGGTATCCCACGAGGCCGCCAAAGCGATGCCTGCCGGATACGCGGTAGTAAGCCCGTAATCATGAACGCCCAGCGGGCCGTCAGACATTCGCAGAGAGGGAATACCAAGTCGGGGGATCGGACGAGTGTAGAAATCGTTGATACCACCGATCATTTCGATCTTCTCCTGCAAAGTCAGCTGGCTCAGAATCGAACTGACCCGAGCTTCTACGTCCCCTACCACAGTGGTTTGAGCGACAACCACCTGCACAAAAGAGAGAAGCACAAATGCGATCCCAAACTTACGGCTGTTGATCTTCGTCATCATCTTTCTGACTCCATGAGCGGCGCTATGCAACCGTCAGTTTGTAATCCGCGGAATCTCAACTGACGAGTGAACTCTACTCTATATCCGCGTTCCGTTTCAGCTACCGCTCAATTCGGCGACGGACCGGCAGTGGTTGGGAAAACGAAAATGATCTGTGGCACTCAATCACGTTAAGGTCAAAATCTTGAATGCGTGGGAGTTTGAGGGCAGATTGATGCGTTCAGAAAATGTACAACGAGCAGTCTGAGGTCTATTGATACCGCGGTTGTCTCGAGGAGCCCTGCGAGCTGGGTTGATGTCCTGGATGTCGAACGCCGGGCTGGACCTGCCTAATTTTCGTCAACCTTGATGTTCAGAGATTTTAGGAACTTGCGGTCGCTGCTGGAGAGCTGGATCGGGAGAGGATCCGCGCCGGGAATGGGCGCGTCTGCCGCTCGGACGCGAGCATGCGCCGAAACCGGCGCGTTGACCTGGGCATAGGCCGAGAGATCGAGACAAATAAGAACTTCATGCCCTGCACTCTCGATCTCGGAAGCCACGCCTTCAAAACGATCACTGGCGCCTACCGCGTCGTTGACGATGAGGCTGAGATCGCGGTAGTAGCGGCTCCTCTTGATCACTGCACTGGCCGCGTTTCTGAGTTCCTGAGTCAACTGGCCGACTTGCTCCACTGCTGGAGCGACTGGAATGGCGGGCCTTGGCAGCGCAAAGATGCCTTCTTCAGTTCTGACGCGGATTTTGATGTGGGGAACAAAGGAGCTGAACACGTGACGACCCGCGGCGTGCAACTCGCTGACTGTCGACTGCACCACAGGATCGTTGTCGATCTCACGCTTGAGCGCCCGCAGCGCCTGGTGGAAAGCGGAATCCTGCTGCAAGGATTCCTGGGCTGCGAGTTCCATCTTCTCAAGCAACGATCGCATTGTTTTTCTATCGATCATAAATCTTGATAAACAGAAGCTCATGCCGCATGAGCTCTACTGCTCTCTGCTCCAAACACGATCGGCCTGCTGATTGCGGCCGCAGTCGTCCGCGGTCCCTGGTCACCTCTCACTGTAGTTACTACTCATGCGTTGACGACACAAGTTACGAACGGACGTGACGGTTCGCGCGCGGCAACCGCGCCTCGGCTCCTCCCATGTCTGAAGTGCTGCTCTCTGGTCAGCGCGTGGAGTTGCGCCGACGCACGACCTGCGAAAGATGCGGCTTGATCTGTACCAGGGCAAGTAATCTCGATAGGCAGTTTGGAATGTCAGGAGTGTTTCTGTCGGGAGTTTGTTCGGGTTTCGTAACAAGAAACCACTAAAGTTGTCGAGCGGTCCTGGTTCGTGTAGAAAAGTTCGATTAAGTAGGGACACCCCGTGCTGCAAAATATACGCAACCTGCATGGCGTTTTGACATTATCGATTCGCATGTTACGGGTCGCTAGAAAAAGCGACTAGCTTTCGTGCTAGTACGCAGCGTATCTTTCCCCCAACTCGCGGATTTTCGCAACGACCTCGGAGTATTTGTCCGGAGGCCAATTTTCGCAAAGACCAAAGTAACGTCTGACCGCCAGTCGCCTTAGCGGGCCTGCGTGCGGGAACTCCCCGGTGCGCGCATTGGCCGACTCCTGCGACCGTCAGCAGAGAGATACATGTATGCGCACCAGCCCGGCGCTAGTCGCGATCGACACGCCTGTAGAAACAACCGATAAGAGTGTGGATGAAGTGATCCGCACGTTGATGGAATTGATCGATATTGTGAGCCGGGGACGCGGGACGCTGGAGTCTTCGGGAAATCCCGCCGAAGAAGTTCTGATCGATACCGAGGTGGAAGGCGCGCGCTATCTGTTAGTGCGCATGCGACGGCTCGGGTACAGCCGCATCCAGTTGAGCCCGCGAGAGCAAGAGATTGTGCGGATGGTGGCCAAAGGACATCCGAACAAGGTGATCGCGGATGTGCTGAACATCAGCTCATGGACGGTGTGCACGCATCTGCGGCGCATATTCGCCAAGCTCGGAGTGGGCTCGCGCGCGGCGATGGTGGCTCAGCTTCTGGAGATGGGCGTTCTCGGATCGGAGCATCGCGTGCCGTTAGATCCGCAGCAAGGCCCCTTCTCGCGCTGAACTCAAAGGTGATACTCAGACTCTTGGATTAGGGGCGAGTGTACCGGCCCGATTGCCGTCTTGTAACGCGCGGCCGGTTCCGGACGCGTGCCTTCCCCCGCCTGCACAAGCTGAGGGCGGCGCAACAAACGCGACACGTTTCCGCCCAACACCATGGCTTGCTGATCGCGTGGCAAACCGAGCAACCGAATCTTGTGAAGTTCCAGCCCGGGATGGGTCCAGGGTCCATCCGAACCAAACAGCAGTTTGCCCGGGCCAGCGCGCCGAATGGCTTGCACCAGGTAATCGAACTGGCGCACGGCGGAGGTGTCAGCATAAACGTTGGGATAACGCGCAATCTGATAGGTCACCTGCTGATGGGCCTTCCAATCGTCGGTAAAACTGCCGAGATGAGGAATGATGAAGTTGACGTCGGGATACTGCGGGGCCAACATGTCGACGACCTCGGGACGGCTCACGACATCGACGAGCATGGGCAAGCGAAACTTTCTCGCAGCCTCACAAACCTCGCGCGTGGGCATGGCGTCAAAGCCGTGCACTTTAATGCCGCGAAATCGCCATTTCTTCAGAGCGCGGCCAACCATTTCAAAGATTCGCCCGGCATCGCGTTTGGAGTGAACAAAGGCGAATCCAACCAGACGATCCGGGTAGCGCGCTACCAGACGGCCCAGGTGATCGTTGGCTTCCGCGTAATTGCTGTGGAAGGGCGGAATGACGATGGTCTTGTCGATACCCGCGGCGTGGGCGCGGCGCAGATATTTCTTGAGGGGCGCAATGGTGTTCCAGGGCGCAGTCATCTGATCACCCATTCCGGCGTGACAATGGCAATCGATGATTTGAGGACGAGTCATCATGAATTTTGCCGACTCACTTGCTCGTGCGTCCGTTCCGTGCGCCTCAGCTTCGCGGCCAGGGCCAGATACCAAATGCTGGTTGCGATCGCGTTGTAGAAATTGGGCAAGTGGAATTTCTCATTCGGGCCGTGAATGTGGTCATCGGGCAGCCCAAAACCCATGAGCACCGCGGGGCAGCCGAGTACCTCCTGAAACGTGGTCACGACCGGGATAGAACCGCCCGAACGCAGAAAGACAGGCAACGCGCCAAAGCCCTTCTTGTAGGCCAGGGCTGCGGCGCGGACGACGGGGTGATTGCGATCCACCAGCGCCGGTTTGATGGGCGAAAATGTTCGTACCGAGGAACGCACGGCCGGCGGAGTAATGCGCTCGATGTGGTCGCGAAAGAGCTGGGCGACTTTTTGTGGATCCTGGTCTGGGACCAAGCGAAAGCTGAGTTTGGCAATGGCCCGCGAAGGAATGATGCTTTTGACCCCCGGGCCATGATGCCCCCCCGACATTCCATTCAGGGTCAGAGCCGGACGGATGGTGGTGCGCTCATAAAGACTGAAGCCTGATTCTCCCCATCCGCGTTCGAGCTTTGCGTCGCGAAGAATCTGCTCGTCGGCGGGTCCCGAGCGCTCCATGAAGGCGCGCTCTGCTTCGCCCCAACCCCGCACGTCATCATAGAAGTCGGGGATGGCGACGCGCCCGTGAGAATCGTGGAGGCGGGCGATCATCTCGCAGAGCGCTTGCAGCGGATTGTGAACCGCTCCGCCGAAACTTCCAGAATGCAATTCGTGCGGCGGGCCTTTGACTTCCAGTTCAGCCCGCAGGCCGCCTCTCTGCGCATAACTGATGGCCGGCCGATCGGGAGCGAGCATGCGAGTATCGGAGATGACGGCAGCATCGGCGCGGAGCGCTCGCTTGTTCCGAACGATGAAGGAGGTCAGGTGCGGGCTTCCAATCTCCTCTTCGCCTTCGAAGATGCACTTCACGTTGACGGGCAGAGCGCGGCCGGTCTTCAAGTAGGATTCCAGGGCCTTGACGTGGGAAAAGAGCTGTCCTTTGTCGTCGGCGGCGCCGCGAGCGTGAAGATTGCCGTTCTTGAGGGTGGGAGTGAACGGTGGGGTGTGCCATTCGCGCAAAGGCTCGCCGGGCAGAACATCGTAGTGTCCGTAGATGATGAGCGTGGGACGGCCGGGAGCGTGCAGCCAGGAGGCGTAGACGATGGGATTGCCGGGCGTGGGAATCACACGAACACGGTCAAGCCCGATGCCATTCAAGTGTCGGGCCAGCCACTTCGCGCAGTTGGCAACGTCTCCCGCCAATTTGGGTTGGGAGCTCACGCTGGGGAAGCGGAGAAATTCCTTGAGTTCGGAGACGAACTTTGCCCGGCGGCCACGAGCGTATTGAAGAGCGCGGTGCGGAGTCATGAGTGTCCCGGTTCGGCAGTTTCTGCAACGAGCCGCAACGGTCGGCGCTTTTCAGAAATGGCTCACGGCCAAAGCCCCATGATGCCCGGGTCCGGACAAGCGAGATCGTCCTCCTCGGCTGCGAGCATGCACTCTTCTTGCGCCCAGAGCATCGCTGTGGGAACTTCGAGTATGCCCCAGTCTCCCCAACGCCGGACAGAGCGGGCTGCAAACTTGTCCGGGCGAGTCACGTTTGTGCCTTGATAGGAGCGGACTGGTAACGCGGAAGATACGCCGCCAAGATTAGCGCCGCGCATGGAAAGCTGGTTCGTCATGTTCCTCCTCACTTCGACAGTCAAATCGAGAGCGGCTTGCGACCTTCGGCCAAAGCGTGATGCCGCGAGATAATGAGGCCTCGGTCAGCGACAAGTGGCGCAAGTGCCGGCTGGCAAGATCAGAACGCGCGGCTAACCGTCGTCTCAGGACGGACTCAAGTGAGCCCGCCCGGAGACGCGACTTCCGGGTCAGACTTCAAACTCGAACTCACGCGCCGGCTCTCGCTGCGGAGAGAGTCCCGCCTTCTGCCGGCCATTTGCCTTGATTGGCGTCGGTTGAGTCTGGTCCCAGGGCAATACACGGTGCGATCCTGTCCGCTTGCTGAGGCCCATGGCCTGCGCGCTGGTGAGCCATTCTTCTGACTGCTCGGCAATCTCGAGCAACAGGGTTTCGAATTGTGCCCTCGTCGTCTGCAGGATGTGGGGCTGCGCGAGCCAGCGCATCACCTCGCGTCCGGTCACTCCCATGCGCTGGCGCGGAGATGTCACGAGGCGCTCGTTGTGGTAGCGAATCAGCACTTCTTCCACGACGTCCCAGGCATTGTCAGCACCGAAGAGCCGCTTGACATCGTCGGAGTCGAGGATCTTAAACGCCTCTTCCAGCAGTTGCATCACTTCCACGCGGAGCACGTTCAGGTGGCCGAAGGACAACCACTTGAGGTTGTTGCGCAGGTCGAGGCCGGCGCGCCGCACGATGGCGATAGAACCGAAGCTGGGATCGTAGGCGCGTTCGCGGATCACATCGGAAATGCGCTTGTCGCGCCAGAACAAAGTGACCTGGTGAACGAAGTGAGAGAAGAGTTTGTGAAAATCGGTATTGGCGCGGGAACCTGTGGGAACCGGGGCGCTGCCGTATCCGAAGATCCGCTTGTAAGCCGAGAGGCGATCGCTCTTGGTATAGCGCAACACATCGCGGCGATCGAACTGATAGAGAGCGAAGGCGCCTGGTCCGGCAGACAGCCGTACCGTGCCGGCCTTGAACAACTCCTGCAGCTTCTGGACCACGCGGAAGACTCCGATCTTCTCATGTTGCCAGAGATAGTACATGTCGCCGACCGCGATGATGCGTTCAGAGGTGATGGTCTCGTCGTAGGGCTCTACGCCCGGCGGAATGCGGGTGACACCGAATTGCTTGGCCGCGTCGGGCCCGAGACCGGCTAACTGGGCAAGACCTTTGTCGGGCGGTGCCGGAATTTTGGAGTCCGAGTCCACCACGGAGGCCAGCATGTCATCAATCTGCTTGGTGATCGCATCGGCGAGCTGCGGGTTGGAAACCAGGTCAGAGGAAAGCCGGCTGGCTACCTGCTCCCGCAGGGCTGCTATGCGGTCATATAAGCCTTGATAATCTTTTTCTGAAGCCATGGATGCGCCTCCTTACTTCTGTAGTCCGTGCTACGAGTCGAAGTCCGCTACCGGTCCTAACCAAGGTGAGCGTAACTCCTAACTCTTTTCCTTGTCTGCCTGGTCGTTGCTGGCCTTGTTCCCGAAGAGCCCAGTTAATTTCGCCAGCTCAGCCCGGATCTCTTGAGTAAATCTTTCGTGGCTCTCCTGAAACTCGTTGATACGATTCTGCAAGGCTGCAATCGCATCGGGCGCAGCAGTTGTCGTGGCAGGCGGCGGAGCGGATGCTGGCGGTGCGGCCGCAGCAGAAGAAGCAGCGGGCCCACCTCCGCCTCCGGTATCGATTACTACTGCGCGAGGCTTGACGATCGTTCGAGTCGCTTGGCTGTATGTAGCT
>Ga0187819_10001584_pt1 | contig 11815 bp, 8 predicted proteins | sample NC_wetland_sal_i_15_FD_132411 | JGI IMG/M metagenome (GOLD analysis project Ga0187819, IMG submission 132411) | Wetland sediment microbial communities from Neuse River Estuary, North Carolina, USA - SO4_4 | ecosystem: Environmental > Aquatic > Freshwater > Wetlands > Sediment | place: USA: North... | reverse complement strand
GAGGCACAGAAGAAACTCGACGAAACCTCGCAGAAGCTGCAATCGAGCCGCGCGCAAGAGCAGGGCCTCGTCCAGGACGTGGCGGCGCTAGGGGAGGAGCGGGCCAAGCTCAACACGGAGCTGATCGAAGCAGGCAAGCAGGTGCAGGCGAGCGAAGCGAAATTGTCCGAAACCGAGGCCAAGCTGAGTGAGCTTACCGACCAGGTCACCGTCATTCGCAACTCGATCACGGATCGAAAGGAAACCATTGTCAAGATGCTGAGCGCCATGCAGAGAATCGGCCGGACGCCGCCCCCCGCGCTCGTCACGCGCCGGGACGACGCGCTTGCCGTGGTGCGCAGCGCCATGCTCTTGGCGCAGGTCTTTCCCGAGTTGAAATATCAGGCTGACAATCTGTCGCAGGAGCTCGATGGCCTGGTCAAATTGGAGACCGGCATTGGCGAGCAGCGCGACGACGAAAAGAGCGAGAGCGACCGGCTCACTGCGGAGCAGAACCGCATCGACCAGCTGCTTGAGGAAAAGAAGACGAAGCTCGCCCAGAGCGAGGCCGATCTCGTCTCGACCCGCCAGGCGGCGCAGCAGCAGGCGACGGAAGTTACGGAGCTCAACGAGCTGATCGCGCGGCTCGACGAGCGGATCGCCAAGGCAGATGTGGCTCAATACGACGCGGAAGTGGCCGCGGAGAAAGAGTTGCGCGCCCGGGAACAGAGCCAGGCGCTCGCCACGCCCGGCAACGAGAAGGTCATCGAGATCAAGCCCGAGTCGACCAAGGTCGCCTTTGCCAGCCCAAGCCGCATGAAGCCCGCCATGCCGTTCGAGACGGCGAAGGGGACTCTCACGCTGCCGGCCCAGGGTAAGCAGCTGAAGCACTTCGGCGAGGCGGACGGCGTCGGCGGCACACTTAGGGGAATTTCCCTGCAAACCCGCGGGGAAGCACGGATTATCGCGCCCACGGACGGCTGGGTGGTCTATGCCGGGACCTTCCGGTCCTATGGGCAACTATTGATAATCAATGCGGGCGGAGGCTATCATGTTCTGCTTGCGGGAATGGGCCGCATCGACGTAAGCCTCGGCCAGTTTGTCTTAGCCGGCGAGCCGGTGGCGGTGATGGGCGCGTCGCTCCCGGCGGGCCAAGGCAACAACGATAATTCGCGCCCTGTCCTATACGTCGAATTCAGAAAAGACGGCAGGCCAATTGACCCCGGTCCATGGTGGGCCGAGGCTTCTGAAAAGGTGCAGGGATGATGCGGAAATCCGAATACGCGCTTTGGACACTTCTGGTGTTAGCCGTGCTTGCTGCCGGTTCGACGATGGTGAGCCTCGCGCGGAGCCAGACGGCCTCGCCCGCCAATTCGGAGATCTACCGGCAGCTCGATCTGTTCGGTGAGGTGCTGGAGCGCGTCCGCGCCGATTATGTCGAGAAGCCCGATGACGCCAAGCTGATCGAGTCGGCGATCAACGGCATGCTCATGGCGCTCGATCCGCATTCCGCCTACCTCAATCCGAAGCACTTCCGCGACATGCAGGTGCAGACGCGCGGCGAGTTCGGCGGCCTCGGCATCGAGGTGACCATGGAGAACGGCGTGGTCAAGGTCGTCGCCCCCATCGAGGACACGCCCGCTGCCAAGGCAGGTATTCAGAGCGGCGATCTCATCACCCAACTCGATAAGGAGCAGATTCTCGGCCTCACGCTTCAGGAGGCAGTCGAGAAGATGCGCGGGCCGGTGAATTCGGCCATCACGCTCACCGTCGTGCGCAAGGGCGTCGAGGATCCCTTCGACGTGAAGGTCGTGCGCGACGTGATTCATATCAATCCGGTTAAATACAACGCCGAGGACGACGTCGCCTATATCCGGGTCACGACCTTCAATGAGCAGACCACGGCAAATCTGCAGAAGGCCATCGAGGATCTGAAGAAACAGATTGGTCTAAAGCTGAAAGGTTACATCATCGACCTGCGCAACAATCCGGGTGGCTTGCTCGATCAGGCGATCTCAGTGTCCGACACGTTCCTCGATGAGGGCGCCATCGTGCTGACCAAGGGCCGTAATCTCGAAGAGACGCAACGGTCGAATGCGAGGCCCGGCGACCTCACCGACGGCCAGAAGATCATCGTGCTGATCAATGGCGGCTCGGCCTCGGCCTCAGAAATCGTCGCCGGCGCGCTGCAGGACCACCACCGGGCAACCATTCTCGGAACGCGGTCCTTCGGCAAGGGCTCGGTGCAGACCATCATTCCGCTCGGCTCGAATGGTGCGCTGAGGCTCACCACGGCGCGCTATTACACGCCGTCTGGCCGCTCGATCCAGGCCAAGGGCATCGAGCCAGAGGTTGTGGTGGAGGAAGAGCTTCCAGACGACCTGAAGGCCAAGGCCGACCAGCAGTCGACGCGCGGCGAGGCGAATTTGCGCGGCCACCTCAAGGGTGAGGAGGACGACGAGGGCGGCAAGCACGAAGAGGAATCCGGCAGCTCCGCCTATGTGGCGCCGGAAAAGGACAAGGACACCCAGCTCCAATACGCTCTCGGTCTGTTGCGCGGCAACAAGTCGGTCAACACCGATTCGAAGAAGAAGGCTGAGGCCAATTAGGCCAATGGCCAGTTGCGTTCTGACCCGGGGCGAGAATGGCCCGATGGAGGTCGTGGCCCCGTGATAGGGGCCTCGTCTCGGGGAGGTACAGGGCAATGAAGGCGCTGACCGTCACGGCTTCGATCGTGCTCTCGGTACTGTTGCTCTGTATCGCGTGGCTGGCATTTTTCCCGGGCGATGACGGCGATCCGGTCGTCACGGTAGCGGTGGCGCCGCCGCCACCCAAGCCAGCAGCACCGCCGCCGCCTCAGGCCGCCCCGCCAGCACCTTCAGGCTCGCAGATCGAGCTGCCGCCGGGCTTCGGTATCGCCGGTCCAAAGGCGCAGCCGCAGTCAGCCCCCGGAGGACCGGCCGCCGCTCCACAACAGCAAACGGCAGCGGTGCCCTCGGCGCCAGGGCCGCCGCCGGCTTTGCCCCCGCCGCCTGAAACTGAAACCGCCTCGATCACGCTCGTGCAGGTCCCCGTCGCCGAGCTCATCGAAGACTCCCAGTATGGGCCGCTTCCTAAGGTTGCACCGGATGGGAGGCGGCCCATTGACGTTTATGCGCGCCCCTCACGCTATGCGGTGAAGGCCGCCGGTCAGCCTCCCCGTATCGCGGTGCTGATCGATGGCATGGGGCTGTCCGACGGAGTCACGGCCGAGGCAATCAAAGGATTGCCAGCGCCGGTCAGCGTGGCCTATGGCGCCTATGGGCGCAATCTGCAGGACTGGGTGACGAAGGCGCGGGCGGCCGGTCACGAGGTGCTGTTGCAGATCCCGCTTGAGCCGATGGACTATCCCACCAACGATCCCGGTCCGCATACGCTGCTGACTACGCTCCCGCCTGAGGAAAACATGAAGCGGCTGCAATGGCTCATGTCGCGCTTCACGGGCTATGTGGGCGTCACCAATCAAATGGGCGCGAAATTCGAAACGACGCAAGATGCGTTCCTCCCGGTGCTCGAAGAGGTGAAGGCGCGAGGCTTGCTCTTCGTGGACGACGGCACGACGCAAAACTCCGCCGGCGGCCAGATCGCCGGCACGATCGGCCTCGACTATGCGGCCGCAGATGTTCAGATCGATGCGGTCTCCTCGCCGGAGAGCATCGCCAAGGCGCTTTCTCGTCTCGAGGCATTGTCCAAAGAGCGGGGCTCGGCAATCGGGGTAGCGAGCGCCAAGTCCGCAACCATCAAGCAACTCGCTCAATGGGCCGGACAACTTCAGGGCAAGGGCTTCGTTCTCATCCCGGTGAGCGCGGCCATACGTTCGCAGCGTCAAAGCTGATCCTCACCCCCCGTGACCATGACGACTGAATTGCCATACCGGCCTTGCGTCGGCGTGATGCTCATCAATCCGCAAGGACATGTCTTTGTCGGGCGGCGCGCCGATCGCGCCGATGCTCCGGAAGGTCTCGGCCAATGGTGGCAGATGCCGCAGGGTGGCCTCGACGAGGGCGAGGATCCGGAAAATGCCGCGCGCCGGGAACTCGAAGAGGAAACCGGGGTGACGCGGGCGCGCTTTGTCGGCCGGTCGCGGCAATGGTACCGCTACGATCTCCCCCAGGATCTCGTGGGCACGGCTTGGCATGGACGCTATCGCGGCCAGACCCAGCTTTGGTTCGCCGCGCGCTTCGAAGGTGAGGACAGCGAAATCGACCTTTTACCCAAGCCCGGACATGAGCGCGAGTTCGACGCTTGGCAATGGGTGCCGCATTCGCTGCTTCCCGACCTCGTCGTGCCGTTCAAGCGGCCAGTCTATGAGGGCGTGATCCAGGAATTCGAGCGCTTGGTGCTTGGGGCCTGAAGGGGCTTCACGCGCCGGCGCGTTCCTCTGCTCCCGCCACTGGCCTGCTCCGCGTGAGGCAGCGGTAGAGCAGCACACTCGCCGGCAAGAGCAGAAGATCGCCGATCAGGGCCGCCACCAGAGTCAGCCCGGAGAGCTTGCCGAACAGGCGGAGTGAGGGAAGGTCGGACAGCACCGTGACGCCAAGCCCGAAGGCGAGGATCAGCGAGGTGAGCACTAGCGCGGGCCCGATCAGCACCGTTGCCCGCTCCACTCCAATAGCCGGGTCCTCGCCAGGCCGGTCCTCCAGTCTCAGCCGATTCAGATAATGCACCGTGGCGTTGAGCGAGAGGCCGAAGGAGACGATCAGCGCCACGATGCTCGCAAATTGAAGGCCTTCGCCGGAGGCGGCGAGCACCGCGCCCGCGGTGAACACTGGAAACAGATTGGGCAACACGCTCACGGAGGTCACCATCACAGAGCGGAAGGCGAGCCCGAGGAAGATGCAGATGAAGACGATCTCATAGGTCAGCCCGGCATTGAGCTTGCCGATCATGGTGGCGCTGTTCCGCGCGGCAATCGCGGAAAGGCCGGTGACCACAATGCGGTAACCGGGGTTGGCTTTGCGCACGGCATCGAGCTGGGCGTTGAGCTTCTCGATCACGGGGAGCAGGTTGCTCACATCGACGTCTGGGATGCGTCCCGTTACGACGGCGGAATGGTCCTTCTCGTCGATGAAGCGCTTGGTGAGATAGTCGGGCAGGATGTCGATATATTCCTTGAGCTTCTCCGGCGTGTCTTCCTGGGTCTTGGCGAGCCAGCGGCGCAAGGTCTCGACCGACCACACATTGCCGACGCCGGACTGCGTCTCAAGCCGCGAATGGATGTCGCCGATGACCTTTAGCACCTCCGGGTCGTAAAGCGACTTGTCTTTCGGCCAGTCGACCATGATGTGAAGCGGGTTGGCGCCGGTCAGCTTCTCGTCGAGCTGCGCGCTTGCGGCCACCGCCTGCTCGCGGTCGGGAACCTGGTCGGCCAGCCGGTAGCGCGGTGGTAGGGTCGTGTAGATGCCGCCTAAGGCGATCACCACGAGAAGCCCAAGGCTAACTACGATCTTCGGGTGACGCACGCCGATCTCGGCGACCCAGCCGCAGAAGCGCTTGAGCGCGTTCATCGCCCAGTCGTGACTCTTCATATTGGCCACAAAGGGCTTGGTGTTGCGTCCGATCAGGGCGCGGGTGAGCAGCGGCACGAGCGTGATGCCTGCGACAAAGGCGATCATGGTGGAGAGCGCGCCAGCAAAGCCGAAGGTGCGGATCAGCGCCGAGTCGGAGAAGAACAGTGCAATGAATGACGCCGCGGCGGTGGCGGTGGCAAGCACGCAAGCCGGACCCACCACGAGCACGGCGTAGCGGACAGCCTTGATGCGGCGGTCGCCCTCAAGCAGCCGATTACGCATGGCCACGGTGAGCTGCATGGAGTCGGAGAAGCCGAGCACCATGATCAGCGGGATCATCACGTTCAGGAACAGATTGAGCTTGAAGCCGAGCCAGCCGAACAGGCCGAGCGACCAGATGATGGCAATCACCGGCGGGAGCGCAGCGATGGCCATGAGCGACACGCGGCGGAAGAAAGCGTAGGCGATGATGGCGCCAAACAGAAATCCGAGCGCGTTGTAGAGGTTGCGGTCGCGCTCGACCGCATTCCGGATCTCAAGCTGCATCACCGGCGCGCCGGAGAGCTTCATGCCGAGCCCGGTGCCCTTGAGAGACTCATCGGCGGTCTGGTGGATCTGCTCAACGACCGAGTTGAGCCCCTTGCTCGCGACCACCTCGCGGTCGAGCGCAAGCAGGATGAGCGTGAGCGTGCCGTCGTCGGAAAGGAGCTTGCCCGAGATGATCTCGTTCTTGCGCACCTGGTCGATTAGCTTGTCATAGGCCGCGCCGGTGGGAAGCTTGGCGGGGAACACCGGTCCTGGAACCTTGCCTGGCTCAGGCGCCTCGCGGGCGGAGAACAGCGAGACCTCTCCGGACATGCCGTCGACGAATTGCAGCTCGGTGACAAGGTCGCGCAACGCGCTTATCGATTTCCGCTCGAGCAGTTTGTCGCCGGTGACGACAATGAGCACGTCATACTCGCTCGACGGGAAGCGCTCGGAGAGCACTTCGTAATCGTGGAACTCCGGCGTATCGGTGCGGAACAGCTCAGACAGCGAGTCGTCCACCCTCAGCCTGGAGATACCGAACAGGGCAACGACGGTTGCGAGCAAGATGAAGCCCGCGGCCATATAGGGGAAGCGAAGCGCGGTAAGGCCGAGGCGTTCGAGCCCGAAGCTCAAGGATCGCACCCGTTTCGGTTCGGCCTTTTGCTCCATGCCCTGCCCGGCAGTTGAAGACTTCAAAGGAGCAAACGCTCCCCTGCGCCCCTGACCTGAGGGGTTTATAGCAAGGCCGGGGCGCCCGCCCTAATGGCTTGTGACCGGGGCGTCTTAAAGGCGAGGGAAGGGCTAAAGATTGAGCGTCGTCTGCACCTGGCGGAGGTGGTCGAGCTTGGTCTTGGCGCGGTCGCGGGCCGCGTCCTCCTTGGCGTCGGCGACGTCTTCCTCGGCATCCTTGATCGCCCGATTGAGCACATCCGCCTCAAGCTCGGCAAGGTCGATGGCGGTCTCGGCGAGCACGGTAAGGCCTGACGGCCCCACTTCCGCGAAGCCGCCGCGCACGAAGAACCGCCGGCGTTCGGTTCCGCCGACGCTGATCTCCAGCAAACCTGGACGGAGGCTCGTGAGCAGGGGAGCGTGATGGGCGAGCATGGTGAAATCGCCCTCAGACCCAGGAACCAGCACCTGATCAACCTCCGCCGAGACGAGCAGCCGCTCCGGCGAGACGAGTTCGAATTTGAAGGTGTCGAGCATGCTTAAGCGGCCTCGGCGGCGAGCTTCTCTGCCTTGGCTACCGCCTCCTCGATGGTGCCGACCATGTAGAAGGCAGCCTCAGGCAAATGGTCGTACTCGCCTTCGCAAAGGCCCTTGAAGCCCTTGATGGTGTCGACGAGGTCGACGAACTTGCCGGGTGAGCCGGTGAACACTTCGGCCACGTGGAAGGGCTGCGACAGGAAGCGCTCGATCTTGCGGGCGCGCGCCACAGTGATCTTGTCCTCTTCCGAGAGTTCATCCATGCCGAGAATGGCGATGATGTCCTGCAGCGCCTTGTAGCGTTGCAGGATCTCCTGTACGCGCCGCGCGACGGCGTAATGCTCTTCCCCTACGATGAGCGGGGAGAGCATGCGCGAGGTTGAGTCGAGCGGATCCACGGCAGGATAGATGCCCTTCTCGGCGATTCCGCGCGACAGCACTGTGGTGGCATCGAGGTGGGCGAAGGACGTGGCCGGCGCGGGGTCGGTCAGGTCGTCTGCTGGCACGTAGATCGCCTGCACGCTCGTGATCGAGCCCTTCTGGGTGGTAGTAATGCGCTCCTGCAGCGCGCCCATGTCGGTCGCGAGCGTCGGCTGATAGCCCACGGCGGAAGGGATGCGCCCGAGCAGCGCCGACACTTCCGAGCCCGCTTGCGTGAAGCGGAAGATGTTGTCCACGAAGAACAGCACGTCCTGGCCCTGATCGCGGAAATATTCGGCGACGGTGAGGCCAGATAGCCCGACGCGGGCGCGGGCGCCAGGCGGCTCGTTCATCTGCCCATAGACCAGCGCGCATTTGGAGCCTTCCGCGGTGCCGTCCTTGCGCGGGTCCTTGTTCACGCCGGAGTCGATCATCTCGTGATAGAGGTCGTTGCCCTCGCGCGTGCGCTCGCCGACGCCGGCGAATACCGAATAGCCGCCATGGGCCTTGGCCACGTTGTTGATAAGCTCCATGATCAGCACGGTCTTGCCCACGCCCGCGCCGCCGAACAAGCCGATCTTGCCGCCCTTGGCGTAAGGCGCGAGCAAATCCACCACCTTGATACCGGTGATGAGGATCTCAGCCTCAGTCGACTGATCGACATAGGAGGGTGCGGGCTGATGAATCGGCCGCCTCTCCGCGGTCTTGATGGGACCAGCCTCGTCGACCGGCTCGCCGACCACGTTCATGATGCGGCCCAGAGTCTCGTCGCCAACCGGCACCGCGATCGGCTCGCCGGTGTCGACCACCTCCTGGCCGCGCACTAGGCCTTCGGTTGAATCCATGGCGATGGTGCGAACGGTGTTCTCGCCGAGATGCTGGGCGACTTCGAGTACGAGCCGGTTGCCATGATTGTCGGTCTCGAGCGCGTTCAGGATCTCAGGCAAATCATCGGCGAATTGCACGTCGACCACGGCGCCCATGACTTGGCGCACATGGCCCTTTGGGCCTTTGCCTGCAGCGATCCGTTTCTCTTGCTTCTTGGTTTCCGTGATCACGGGGGATTTCTTGGCCATAACAGGGTTCCTTACATCTCGAAACTAGAGCGCCTCGGCGCCGGAAATGATCTCGATCAGCTCCTTGGTGATCATGGCCTGACGCGTGCGGTTATATCTGAGCGTCAAGCGCCCAATCATGTCGCCCGCGTTGCGGGTCGCATTGTCCATGGCGCTCATGCGCGCGCCCTGCTCAGAGGCAGCATTCTCGAGCAGCGCCCGGAGAATCTGCGTGGCGATGTTGAGCGGCAAAAGATCGGTAAGGATGTCCGCCTCGTCCGGCTCGTATTCATAGACCGCGCCGCCAAGCGAGGCTTGCGCCGAGGCAGCCTCTTTCGGGATCTCCGCGGGGATGATCTGCAATGCCGTGGGAATCTGGCTGATCACGGAGCGGAAGCGCGAAAAGAACAAAGTCGCCACGTCGAATTCAGCGGCGGCGAAGCGGGCCAGGACCTTCTGCGCAATCTTCTCGGCATCCTTGAAGCCGAGCTGCTTGACGCCCCGGAGCTCGATCACCTCGATGATCCGGGATGCGAAGAGACGCTTGAGCTGGTCGAAGCCCTTCTTGCCGACGCAGAGAAACTTGACCTGCTTGCCCTCGTTCATCAGGCGGTAGGCGTGGTCGCGGGCAATCCGCACGATGGATGAGTTGAAAGCGCCGCACAGTCCCCGCTCGGCGGTGCAGACTACGAGCAGATGGGTATTGTTCTTGCCGGTGCCGATCATGAGCGGCGAGCCGCCCTCGCGGCCCTGCAGCGCCGTGGCGAGATTGGCGAGCACCGCCTCCATGCGCGTGGCGTAGGGACGCGCAGCTTCTGCGGCACTCTGGGCACGCCGAAGCTTCGCCGCCGCCACCATTTGCATGGCCTTCGTGATCTTCTGCGTCGCCTTGACGCTCGAGATGCGATTGCGCAGGTCTTTCAGCGATGGCATGGCGTGTGATCGCTCACTCTCACGCGAAGGCCTTGGCGAATTTGTCGACCGCGGCCTTCAGTTTGTCGCCGGTGTCCTTGGAGATTTCCTTCTGGTCGCGGATCGCGTTCAGCACGTCGTTGTGCTCGGCGCGCATGTAGCGAAGCAGCTCGGCCTCGAAGCGCTGCACATCCTTTACGGCGATCGGATCGAGATAACCGTTCACGCCGGCATAGATCACCACGACCTGCTCCTCGACCTTCATCGGCGAGAATTGCGGCTGCTTCAGAAGCTCGGTGAGGCGGGCGCCACGGTTGAGCAGGCGCTGGGTGGTGGCGTCGAGGTCGGAGCCGAACTGGGCGAAGGCCGCCATCTCGCGATATTGCGCAAGCTCGCCCTTGATCTTGCCGGCGACCTGCTTCATCGCCTTCACCTGCGCGGCGGAGCCCACGCGCGAGACCGAGAGGCCGACATTCACCGCCGGGCGAATGCCCTGATAGAAGAGATCGGTCTCAAGGAAGATCTGCCCGTCGGTAATGGAGATCACGTTGGTGGGGATGTAGGCCGACACGTCATTGGCCTGCGTCTCGATCACGGGAAGCGCCGTGAGCGAGCCTGAGCCATTGTCCTTGTTCAGCTTGGCGGCGCGTTCGAGCAGCCGGGAATGCAGATAGAACACGTCGCCCGGGTAAGCCTCGCGGCCCGGCGGGCGGCGGAGCAGAAGCGACATCTGGCGGTAGGCCACGGCCTGCTTGGAGAGATCGTCGTAGAAAATAACCGCGGCCATGCCATTGTCGCGGAAGAACTCGCCCATGGCGCAGCCGGAGAAGGGCGCCAGATACTGCATTGGCGCGGGGTCCGAGGCAGTGGCTGCGACGACAATGGAATAGTCCATCGCGCCGTTGTCCTCGAGCACCTTGACGAATTGCGCGACGGTGGAGCGCTTTTGCCCAATGGCGACGTAGATGCAATAGAGCTTGGTCCGCTCGCCGCCGAGCGCGTTGACCGACTTCTGATTGAGAATGGTGTCGAGGATGATGGCGGTCTTGCCGGTCTGACGGTCGCCGATGATTAGCTCGCGCTGGCCGCGGCCGATCGGGATTAGGGCGTCGATGGCCTTGAGTCCCGTCTGCATCGGCTCATTCACCGATTGGCGGGGAATGATGCCCGGCGCCTTCACGTCCACGCGGCGCTTCTCATCGCTCTCGATGGGGCCCTTGCCGTCGATCGGGTTGCCCAGCGCATCGACCACGCGGCCCAACAGACCCTTGCCGACGGGCACCTCGACGATCGCGCCAGTGCGCTTGACGACATCGCCCTCTTTGATGTGGCGGTCGTCGCCGAAGATCACGATGCCGACATTGTCGACTTCGAGGTTCAGCGCCATGCCACGTGTACCGTCGGCGAACTCGACCAGTTCGCCGGCTTGGCAATTGTCGAGCCCATAGACGCGGGCGATGCCGTCACCCACCGACAGCACCTGACCGATCTCGGAGACTTCCGCCTCCTGGCCAAAATTCTTGATCTGCTCTTTGAGGATCGCGGAGATCTCGGCGGCCCTGATATCCATCAGCCAACCTCTTTCATGGCATGCTTGAGACTAGTGAGCTTGGTACGGAGCGATGAGTCGACCATGCGGCTGCCGACCTTGACGACGAGGCCACCAAGGAGGGTTGCATCCACCTTCTGGTCGAGCTGCACATCCTTGTGCAGTGCGGCTTTGAGCGCGGCTTGAAGTGCGCGCACCTGACCTTCTTCCAGCGGCACAACCGAGGTGACCTCGGCGGCAGTCTGGCCGCGGTGACGCGCAAGCAGCGCGCGGAAGGCCTTGATGATGGCGGTGGCGGCGAACAGCCGGCGGTTCCTGGCAATAAGTTTCAGGAAATTCGCGGTCAGCCCCTCGATTTCGATCTTTTCGAGGATGGCGGCGATGGCGCGTTCTTGCTCCTCGGCGGAAAAGACTGGGCTCCTGACCAGGCGATTGAGGTCCTCGACGGCGTCGAGCGCTTGATTGAAGCGGTTCAGATCGGCCTCGACCTTTTCGAGCGCGTTCTCCTCGAGCGCGAGTTCGAATAAAGCGGTGGCATTACGGCCCGCGACGCCTGAAGGGGTGTCTACTTCACCTGCCACAGAAATAACGCCTTTCCGCCCGGACGGGCGCTTTTT
>Ga0187819_10001582_pt1 | contig 11822 bp, 15 predicted proteins | sample NC_wetland_sal_i_15_FD_132411 | JGI IMG/M metagenome (GOLD analysis project Ga0187819, IMG submission 132411) | Wetland sediment microbial communities from Neuse River Estuary, North Carolina, USA - SO4_4 | ecosystem: Environmental > Aquatic > Freshwater > Wetlands > Sediment | place: USA... | reverse complement strand
GGTGCATGGGCCCGAGCGCATTGAGAGTTCGGAGCACCCTCAGATCAGAAGGTGCCCTGCAGGCTACGATCGGACTGAACCAAAGAATAATTGCCAAACCGTTCGAATCCAAGTACACTGAGCAGAATAGGTCCTGACGCTTATAGCGCATGTATCCAGGCAGAAATTTTCCACCCCGCAAGCAAAACCGTAGAGAAAACGTGAACGAATCGATTCGGGTGCGCGAAGTGCGCGCGGTGTTCCCGGATGGCACAGCCGAGGTCATGCCCACCGCGCAGGCTCTGCGCCGGGCTCAGGAATTGGGCCTGGACCTGGTGCTGGTTTCACCCACGGCCGTGCCGCCGGTCGCCAAAGCGGTCGATTACGGTCATTACCAATACGAACAGAAAAAGAAGCAGCACGAAGCCAAGAAAAAGCAGCACGTGGTGCAGGTGAAAGAACTGAAATTCCGGCCGAATACCGATGACCACGACTACGAATTCAAGAAAAACCACGCCATCCGCTTCCTGAAAGAGGGCAATCGCGTGAAAGCCGTGGTTCAGTTCCGCGGACGCGAGATCGCGCATACCGATTTAGGCCGCAAGCTGCTTACCCGGTTCGCCGAAGACCTGGTGGCGTTCGGCAGCGTGGAAGGAACGCCACGTATGGAAGGCCGCAACGCTCATATTCTGATCAGCCCGACAAAAGGCGTAAAGACTTCGTGATCAGCGCTTGAACCCGGCACACGCGGGTGTAGCATTGAACCCTATGCGTGTGGCTTCTCTCCTCTTCTTGATCTCCACCCTGCTGGGCGCCGCCGATTTCGAGCGAGGCGCCTGGGACGTGTTGAACCACGCACTCGCCGACGGAAATCCCGCCAAGCGCGCCCAGGCCCTGACGGCTTTGGGACTGATCGGATCGACGGCTCCGCATGTCGTGGATCTGCTGGAAGCCGGCCTGGTCGACAAAGACCCAACGGTCCGTCAGACGGCCGCGGCCGTTATGGGAGACATAGGGGCGCGGCAGGCCATGGGCATGCTCAAGAAGGCACTGGACGACGACTCCGCTGAGGTCAGCTTCGCCGCTGCCCAGTCACTTTGGAAAATGGGCGACTCGAGCGGGCGTGAAATTTTCTGGGAGGTGCTGGCCGGGGAGCGGAAAACCGGTCCTGGCATGATCCAGGGCGAAATTCGCGATGCCAAGAAGAAGATGCGCAGCCCGGCCGCACTGGCCAAAATTGGCATCAACGAGGCTGCAGGCTACCTGGGCCCGTTCTCGATGGGCGTAGTTTTCATGGAAGAATTCGTCAAGGATAAGGGCGCCACGGCGCGCGCTCTGTCGGCGAAAATTCTGGGCTCCGATCCTGATTTGCAGACAGCCCGTGAACTCGAACAGGCGCTCGAGGATAAGAATTCAGGCGTCCGGGCGGCGGCGGCGCGCGCCCTGAGCCAGAAAGCCGGCCCTGAAGAGTTGGGCAAAATTCAGCCCCTTCTGGCAGATAGCAATGATGGCGTTCGCGCGGTAGCGGCCGCTGCCATCATCCGGCTCAGCCAGCCACGGCCCCATCGTCCGCGAAGCGGAACACGGAAAGCGGTCGCGCCACGTAAGGAACGCAACTGAAGGATTTGACAAGGGCGCGCGCGTTCGATAACCTAAACATTTTGAACTGCATAAGCGGAGACGTGTGTCGATGAGTACGGAGTTCCCCTCCAAGAGCGCTATCCAGCGTGCATGGCACGTGCTGGACGCGGATGATGTGGTGCTGGGCAAACTGGCCAGCCGCGCAGCTATGTTATTGATGGGCAAGCATAAACCAACCTATACGCCATTCTTGGATACGGGCGATCATGTGATCGTCATCAATGCCGCCAAGGTGCGGTTGACGGGCAAGAAGGACGAGCAGAAGGTCTATCACCGGTTTACGGGATACCCTGGCGGACTGGTTTCGGTGGGCGCCCGGAAGATGCGGGCTACGCGGCCGACGCGCATGGTGGAAGACGCCATCTTTGGGATGCTTCCCAAAACCAAGCTGGGCAAGCAAATGATCCGCAAGCTGCGCGTGTACGCCGGCGACAAGCATCCGCACTCCGCGCAGAAACCACAAGCCGCACAGGTTGCATAGAGAGGTTATCGAGTGCCAGCAACGATAGTTCAATATTTGGGAACGGGCCGGCGAAAAAGGTCAGTGGCGCGAGTATTTCTGCGGCCGGGCAAGGGCGAAATCCAGGTAAATGGGCGGTCATTCGATTCGTATTTTCCGACCGAATCGCTCCGCGTGCCGGTGCGGCAGCCGCTGCTGGCCACCGAAACCGCTGACAAGTTCGACGTACTGATTTTGGCCGATGGCGGCGGGGTTGCCGGGCAAGCGGGCGCAGCGCGTCTGGGGATCGCCCGGGCGCTGGTGGAGTTCAACGTGGAACTGCGCCAACGGCTCAAGAAGCTGGGGTTTCTCACTCGCGATCCGCGTAAGCACGAGCGTAAGAAATACGGTCAAAAGGGGGCGCGCAAGCGCTTCCAATTCTCCAAACGGTAGTCATGCATACGGAGTGCTGTGGTTTTTTCGTGTTGAAGCCCCGGCGCTCCGGGTTCCAAACTTCGGTTTCACCCGCGCACGCAAATTTCGCTTTGGGACGCGCGCGCAGGGGTGCGGCCGGCGAGGCAGGCTTCGTTCTTGCCCCGAAATTCTTAAGGAGGTAGTTTGCCAGCAATATCGATGAAAGAATTGCTCGAAGCGGGCGTTCATTTCGGGCACCAGACCAAGCGCTGGAATCCGAAGATGAAAGAGTACATCTTCGGCGAACGCAACGGAATCTACATTATCGATCTGCAGAAGACGCTGAAAATGTTCAAAGACGCCGCCCGGTTTGTGGGCGAGATGGCGTCCCAGGGCAAAAACGTACTGTTTGTCGGCACCAAGCGGCAGGCGCAGGAAGCCATCTCCGAAGAGGCCGCGCGCTGCCAGATGTTCTACGTGAACCAGCGCTGGCTGGGTGGCCTGCTCACCAACATGGCCACGGTGCAGAAATCCATCAAGCGGCTCAAGGAACTGGAAGCCATGGCCACCGACGGCGGCTATGCCGCGCGGCCCAAGAAAGAAGTCATCCGGCTGGAACGCGAGCGCAAACATCTGGAACAGAACCTTGCGGGCATCAAGGACATGCCCGGGCTGCCGGACGTGGTGTTCATCATCGACTCCAACAAGGAAGCCATCGCGGTGAAAGAAGCGCGGCGTTTGGGCATCCCCGTGGTGGCGATTGTGGACACCAACTGCGATCCCGACGAAGTGGATTGGGTGATTCCGGGCAACGACGACGCCTTGCGCGCCATCCGCCTGTTCACCAGCAAGATTGCCGATTCGGTCATCGAGGGCCGCGCGCTGGCCACCGAGCAGGACTTCGCGGCAGAGAAGATTGTCACGGACGAAACGCCGGCTGAAGAGGCGATCGAGTATACGCAGTACGTGGATCCTAAATACGCCGAAGAGATCATGGCGGAGACCTTCGTGGAGGAGGAGCCGCCGGCGTCGCAGCGCAAAGGACCCGCCTCCGAGACCGCGCCACCGGTTCCCGAGCCGGCCGTCACTGAAAGCGGGCATTAACAATTCATCCACCGCAGAGGCGCAGAGCCGCAAAGGAGACGAGAGATCTCCTGGCCTCCGCGTCTCGGCGGTGATTCTGTATTCCAGGGAAACTTATGGCGGAGATTACCGCACAACTCGTCAAGCAACTACGTGAGCGCAGCGGCGCCGGAATGATGGAGTGCAAGAGCGCACTCACCGAGGCCAATGGCGATCTGGCTGCCGCCGAAGTGGTTCTGCGCAAACGGGGCATCACTTCGGCGGCCAAGAAGGCATCGCGGTCCACCAAGCAGGGGCTCATCGGCACCTACATCCATCACGGCGGCCAGCTCGGCGTGCTGGTGGAAGTCAACTGCGAGTCGGACTTCGTGGCGCGCACCGATGATTTCCAGGAGCTGGTGCACGACATCGCCATGCACATCGCGGCGGCGGACCCGCAGTTCATCCGCAAAGAGGATGTGACGCCCGCGGCGCTGGAAAAAGAGAAGGACATTCAGCGCGCCCGCGCGCTCGCCGAGGGCAAGCCCGAGAAGATTGTGGACAAGATCATCGAGGGACGGCTGGGAAAATTCTACGAGGAAATCTGCCTCTACGAGCAGCCCTTCGTCAAGGACAATACGCTGACCGTCGATCAACTGATCAAGACCAAGATCGCCAAGCTGAAGGAGAACATCGTGGTCTCCCGTTTCGTGCGATTCAAGGTAGGGGATGCGCCGGCAACCAGCTCCGGCGGAGGCGAAGCCGCCGTTCCAGAGACCGTGCAGGCCTGATTTGTGCCGAAATATGACCGCATTCTGCTGAAGCTCAGCGGAGAGGTGATGGCGGGCGCGGCGTCGTTTGGTATTGATGCCGAACGCGTGCGCCAACTGGCCGCGGAGGTGGCGGAGGTGGCTCGCGCGGGTATCCAGCTTGGCATTGTGGTGGGCGGCGGCAATATTTTTCGCGGAGTCGCGGCGGCCGCGCGTCAAATGGACCGTGTCACCGCGGACCAGATGGGCATGCTCGCCACGGTCATCAATTCACTGGCGTTGCAGGATGCCCTCGAGCACATGGGCGTGGCCACCCGCGTGATGAGCGCCATTCAGATGAACCAGGTGGCCGAGCCTTATATCCGGCGGCGGGCTATTCGCCACCTCGAAAAAGGCCGCATGGTGATCTTCGCCGGCGGCACCTCCAACCCGTATTTTTCGACGGACACAGCCGCCACGCTGCGCGCACTCGAGATCAAGGCCCAGGTGATCGCCAAAGCCACGCGCGTCGATGGCGTTTACGACAAAGACCCGCTGAAATTTCCCGAGGCGGTGCTCTACCCTCAGATTTCCTATCTGGACGTGCTCTCCAAAGGACTGGGGGTGATGGATGCCTCAGCCGTCGCCATGTGCCGGGACAATCACCTCCCCATTATGGTTTTCAATCTGAATACGTCTGGCAATATAATGCGTATGTCGATGGGGGAACCCATCGGCACGTTGATCCACTAGCGCCTATGAAACCTGAAAATACCGCTCCGGCCGGGCCTGCTTTCAAGTCCGTCAAAGAGGCTGAAGCCAGCATCAAGAGCCGCATGGAGAAAGCCGTCAGCGATCTGCAGCACGCCATGGCCACCATCCGCACAGGCCGGGCTTCAGTCAGCCTGCTCGACCATATCCGCGTGGACTACTATGGCACTCCCACGCCCATCAACCAGCTTGCCAACCTGCACGTGCCCGAGCCGACGCTCATCACCGTACAACCGTGGGATGTTTCGCAGATCGGCGCCATTGAAAAAGCCATCCGCGCCTCCGACCTGGGCCTGAATCCAGCCAATGACGGCAAGGTGGTGCGCATTCCCATACCGCCGCTCAACGAGGAGCGCCGCAAGGAACTGGTGAAGCATCTGCACACCGTGGCGGAGGACCACCGCGTGGCCATCCGCAATATCCGGCGAGACGGCAACGAGGCCGTGAAAAAGCTGCTGAAAGACAAGAAAATCACCGAGGATGAGGACCGGCGCGGCCACGACGAGATCCAGAAAATGACCGATCAGTACATGCAGAAACTGGATCAGGCGGCGAAGAACAAGGAAAAAGAGATTCTGGAGATCAGGTAGCCAGGCGCGGAAAGACCATATCGCCGGGCTTGATCCGCTGCTCCTCGCAGAGCTGAAAATACAGCACGGCATAGCTCACTTTGAGGTAATCGGATTGGCGGAATCCCAGCTTGCGCGCCGTGCGATCGATCCATTGCGGCGCGCCTTCAATCTCGAGAAAGCAGCCAATCGGCGTTTCGTCCAGCGTCACAATGCCTCGCGCGCCGGACTGGGAATACTCCGTGCGGTATTTCTGATAGCGAAAGACGCGGTGAAAGCCGAGATGCCCGAAGATCGAAAGGGCCGTCCCGGGATCGGAGATGGCGATTTCTAATTCCTCTCGAGACTTGAATCGCCCGGCTGCGGGCGGGCCCTTGTAAGTTAGGGTCGACACCGGCCCTGCCGTTCGCACGCGAAGCAGACAACCCCGGTTGCGCACTGCCACGTCCGGCGTATCCAGAATCAGGTTGTCCTCGAAGACCCTGCGCCGCCGCACCTGGAAGCCGGCGGTTCGCAGCAAGGTGCGTGCCGCGCGGGCCCCGGCCATGCGCAGTTTGATTTCGATCTCGCGGTTTGAATGCACGATAGCCAATGAAAGATTAACACCTTGCTCGAACTGGATAGGCGTGGGTTGAAACCCTTTAGGGCGTTTGGGCTGGGCGGGAAGCGCTAAAGGTCGGTTCTGGCCCGCCGGGGGTTGGGGCTGGGAGCGTCTTCCATTTCCAGCGCGGCCATGGCCTTTTCCAGATCGACCAGTTCGGCCTCGATGATGCGCTTCTCCATGCCCGCGCCCAGATTGGAATCCCCCGATTGGGCGCGCCGCTGGGCAAGCATTTCGAGGATGGCGTTCACCGAGACAAGTCTCTTTCGAAGACGTTCAGACGTCATGGTCAGCTCCGGTGGCTAGGCCTTCAACTGAGCATTTTGGAAACCAAATCATGGACTTGCGAAGAACGCTGGTAATGAGCCACCTACGCGCGCCCGGTGCTGCCGGGAGCGCCAGCGTTTTGGATCTTGAGAAAGGATTTGGGAAGATATTCTGTTGATTCTGCTCGGGTAAACTCCGGGCGTGAGCGGGTATCCGGCATATAATGGCCCTTAGCGCGCCCGTAGCTCAGGTGGATAGAGCGGCTGGCTTCGAACCAGTAGGTCGGGAGTTCGAGTCTCTCCGGGCGCGCCAACCATCCCGAGATAATCACATTTCCTTTACAACGAATTGGGGTGCGGTCGCCATGGCCAGTACTTCCCAAATGTAAACTAAACTAATTTCCGGGGAGGTTCGGAATGCCAGTCAGACTTCTGCGCCACGCGCGCCGGTCCGCAAACTTGATGCGCAGAGCAATTGCTCCGGTGGTTTTGATCATTGCCATGGGGGTCCTGCCCCTTTGCGGTTGGGAAAAGGACGTTCACTACGGACTGACCAAGTGGCTTGCGCTGAAAGCCGGGTTCGATCCTGACGAAGCGGAACGGATTTCTGTAGGAACGCAAGAACCGGATGAGGGCCTATTTCTTGCGGCGCCCTTCACCGTGGCGGCTTACACGTGTCTGGGACGAGAGGAAGGGGCATCAAAAACCATACAGCAATTCCACTTTCCGTCATATGGACATGTGCCCGGAACGCCTCAGGAACGGACCGTCTTTCCTGGTGAATATAAAGTCGCGAATGGCGGGAACGAGTTGGTGCGTGCTCAACTGGCTCTCGCGAAGGGAGTGGGAAACAGGCCCGTCTATGAGCGGGCAAGAGCTTTGGAACAGTTCGGATTGTCGCTCCATCCCCTGGAAGATTCCTGGTCCCACCAAGGCGAGCCCGACATACCATCGCTCTGCAGCAAGCGCCTTTCCTGGGGGCATCCGGAGAAACGAGGAGGCTGTTGGTCCCACGATGCAGACGTCACGTTTCTGAACCCCAAGGACGTGATCGAGACCGCGCACAACGTCTACCTTTTCATGGTCGACTACCTGAAAATCTATAGACCGTCCGGCGCCTCCCGAGCCGTTCCGTGGACGCAGCTTGAGGCCAAGGTTTTGGAATTCGCCGAGGCCAGGACCAAGCAGGAGAAGCAAAGGTGGTTTGAGCGAGAAGCGCCAGGAGTATTTGTGAATTACGACTTTCTCGGCGGAACTTCATTGGCACAGGGCGGCCTGAATCGCACTGGCGACTCATGGGCCCAACTGCCGGAACGGCTTTTGACCGTCGCTCAAGTCCAGCCTCCGGCACCCAGAAGCCCCCGCCGTGTGCTGGATACCTTCCTGGATCTGTGGATCGTGCGGCGAGACATCGATGGTGCGATGCAATTGGTCGATGTTCCTTCCATCACGAGGCTCTGGGCAGAAGCAAAACATGGTAACAGTCCAAATCCTGCGATGTGGGTAAAGACGGTTCTAGGCATGTGGCTTTTGGAGGACCACGGTTTTGTAAATACTCTGGGACACGGAATGCCAAACCGGAAGGGATTTCAACAACTGTCTGCCGCGTCGACCAGCAAAGAAAGCTCCCGTTGGATCAAGGCCGAAAAGTTAGCAGAGGCAATTTTTACTCCGGGGCCGAGTCTTCCCGAGCCTTATCTCGCCGTGTTGACGCCACGGTCGGACGATTCGATGACACCTCCAAACTCCCGCTATACGGCTCTGTTCCAGTTCCGGCACGCGCCGCATGACGCATTAATGGTCGCGGTGGGGGAGTCCGGCGACCATTGGGCTGTGGTCGCGCTCGACTGGGTAGTCCTTTAGGTTCTCACCCGCGCAGCGCCGATACCGGGTCGATGCCCGATGAGTGGAATCCAGATGACGTCCGGATCTCCGACCGTCGCGGTGCCCTTGAAGTTTGCGGGCGTGACCCCGCGCACGGTGTATGGCGTGCTGTTGAGCGTGATGGTGCGGCCGACTACGCTTGCGTCAGCGCCGAACTGCCGCGTCCACAGACTGTAGCTCAGGACTACGACGTCCACACGGCAAAGACCAAGCTTCCGCGGCTGCTTAAGCAGGTCGAGCGTGGAGAGCAAGTGATCGTCGCGCGGCACGGAAGGCCAGTGGCGAGACTGGTTCCTGCCTCGCAAGGCAAGCGCGTGCTCGGCTCCATGAGGGGGCTGATCACCGAGCGCCCCGGCTGGGATGCGCCCATCAACGGCCGGGTGCCACCAATCTGACCGAGCCCTACTTCCCCAACATCGGAAACAACTTTCGCAGCTCGTCGTCCGTGGGCCGGCGGCCGTATTCGCAGAGTTCGAAAGACTCGGCGATTTTCACTTGCGCGGCTCGTTCGGCTCCGTACCATTTCTCCAGAGCCTTGCGAACTGCAGGGCTAATGCGCGGCTCGCGCCGGGAGGCCAGCCATTTCTTGCGCTCCACGGGATCCTTCGGAACCTGGTCGAGCGTGTGATCCACCCACGGCAGCCATTCGTAGAACTGCGAAACCTGCGCATCGAGCGCATCGATTTTCTTATCGAAAACATCGTCGATGGCGATGGAAACGTCCGGGCGGAACGGGTTCGGCCGCTGAAATCCATCCTCGTAATACAGAAAGACCGGGTTGTCGTGCAGTGGAGGCGTGTCCGGGCAGATGTTCGGCACGACGACCATGTAGGCCGCGTCCTCCACCAGCACGCCGGTGTAGCGGTGGTCAGGATGGTAGTCGTTGGGGCGCGGCGCGAGGACGATGTCGGCGTTCCATTGCCGGATACGGCGGATGATCTGCTCGCGCACGTTGATGGTGGGCAGCAGTTCGCCGTCGTGATTGTCGAGAACTTCGTAGGTGACGCCCAGGCGCCTTCCGGACTCCATGGCTTCCGCGCGGCGCCGCTTGGCCAGCATGCCGCCGCCTTCGCTCTGATGACCGGCATCGCCATTCGTCACCGAAACGAACTTCACGTGGTGGCCCAGGGCGACGAACTTGGCCGCCGTGCCCGCGGCGCGGATATCGCAATCATCGGGATGCGCGCCAAACGCGATGACGCGCAGCTTGCCATCCGGACCCTGCGCGGCGAGCAGGCTGGCGCACGCGAGGAAAAACGCTGTGAGCTTTGTCATGACGGGGGAATTATAACAGCGGGATTTGGGATTTAGGATTTGGGCTTTGGTTCGACAGCTTGATAAGCGCCCAGGTGCTTGCGGTGATGCGCATGCGCATGGCGGTGAATCTCGCCGATGCTGAGCCCTGTGAGCAGGACGGCAACGAATCCGGCAATCAGCAGCGGCAGGGTCAGCGCGGCCCACATCAGAAACGCCAATTCCTGCGCGACACTGTGCTCCACACTGAAGATCCGGAGCGCCACCACAACCACGGATTGGAATACGCCCAGATTGCCGGGAGCGTTGGGGATCACCGTGCCGATCGTCTTGATCACGAGCACCACCAAAGCTTCCCAGAAGGACAGATCCATGTCGTAGCTGTGGAACAAGGCCCACACGGGCAGAATTTGCGCCATCCAGTAGAGACAGGTAATGCCGAACGACGCCGCCAGCGTGCGCCAGTCGCCCAGCTCATGAATTTGATCCAGAACGTGAAGAAATTTCCGGCCCCAACTGCGGCCGGAAAGAAACGTGTGCGCGTGTTGTTTTCGGAACAGAACGTAGAGAAACAGCGCCGCCAGCGCCAGAACGCCCAAGGCCAGAATTTGCGCGCCGTCGACCAACGCCTGGGGCATGCTCACGAACGATGCGGTGATTCCGAACGCCAGCACCACCCAGATGCCGTCGAGCACGCGTTCGATGACCATCGAGGTCAGGGTCAGCGAGATCGGGATTTCCGCCCAAATCGTCAGCAGATAGCCGCGGATGATCTCTCCCGGCCGCAGCGGCAACACGCTGCTGGCAAACAAGCCGATGTAGATGGCCTGGACGGTTTCCCAGAAAGCCGGGCGCTCCGCCGGGCTCAGCAGCGTGGCCCACCGCCAGGCGTGCACCAGGTAAACGGCCAGTTCGAGCACGACCGCCAATAGCACCCACCCCCACTTCACCGAGAAGATCGCGGCGTGGATCTGGGAAAAATCGTAACCGTGCAGGGCCCAAACCAGGCTGCCTATGGAAAGCGCGTAGGTCATCACCATGATGAGCCACCGGGGGATCTTACGGCGCGCGGGTGTCACCTGGAGGGAATCCATGCTGGCAGGTTGTCCAGAAAATCATGATAGCAGCCACTTTGTGGACCGCCGCTGGTGCTGCCGGACGGACTGGCGGTGTGCGCGCCTGTGAGATTTCTCACGGTGCCCTGGTCACACGCCAGATCGAGGTTACGAAAGTGCTCACTGCTCGCCCGGAGGCTCCTCTTATGGAAAAATTTGCAGGGTTATTTATCGCGTTCATGCTGGCGTGTGCTCCGGCGTTTGCACAAGCTGATACTCATTCTCCGGCCACCAGTACCCCGAACATCCAACAGTGGCGCGGGACATTAGTCGAGGCCACTTGCGCGGGCGCATCCGCCACCAAGCCCGAGGATTCCAGCGGCTCTGCTGAGCAGACCCCCTCCGTGGATTCAGGACGCCCCAAAAAGGGCCAAGCCAAAGGCGAAAGCGCCCCTGCCGGCTGCACCGTCACCAACTCGACGAGCGCTTTTGCACTCCAAGCAAACGGGGGCCAGGTGCTGAAATTCGACTCTGTTGGCAATATCCGCGCCGCAGAAATGTTGAAGAACAAAACCAACTGGACTAAAGACCTGAGCGCAGGCAAGCCGATTCACGCCAAGGTATCGGGCACGCTTTCGGGCGATACCATCACTGTTACTTCGCTCGATTAAGTTCCGCTCCAAGCCCGCTTCGCGGTAAACTTCCCCGTGTGAAGCCAATCGAACGGGTGGCCGTGCTGGGCGCAGGCACCATGGGCTCGCGCATCGCGGCCCATTTTGCCAATGCCGGAATTCCGGCGCTGCTCGTGGACGTGGTTCTGCCGGGCACCCGGAATCGCAATGCAGCGGCACTAGGGGGCCTGGAAAACGCCGCTAAGCAAAGACCCGGTGGGTTCTTCACTCCGGACGGCGCGAGACTCATCACGCCGGGAAACTTCGAAGATGACCTGAAGGAAATCTCAGGCTGCGACTGGGTGCTCGAAGCCGTCACCGAGAAACTGGACATCAAGCGCGAGCTCATGGCCAGAGTGGCGGGCCTGCGCCGGCCGGGAACCATCATCTCCACCAACACCAGCGGAATTCCGCTCGCCGCCATCTCCGAAGGTTTCGACAGCGAATTTCGCCGGCATTTCCTGGGC